>Ga0116145_1000991_pt1 | contig 30143 bp, 22 predicted proteins | sample AD_JPNHG1_MetaG_FD_89747 | JGI IMG/M metagenome (GOLD analysis project Ga0116145, IMG submission 89747) | Active sludge microbial communities of municipal wastewater-treating anaerobic digesters from Japan - AD_JPNHG1_MetaG | ecosystem: Engineered > Bioreactor > Anaerobic > Digestate | place... | reverse complement strand
GCAGCAACCCCAACCTTCAGAACATTCCCGTCCGGACCGTCGAGGGCAAAAGAATCCGTCAGGCCTTTATCGCTCCCCCCGGCTGTGTTTTGATTTCCGCCGACTACTCGCAGATCGAACTTCGCGTGCTGGCGCACCTGTCCGAAGACGAGGCTTTGCTGGACGCTTTCGCGGCCGATGCCGATATTCACACCCGGACGGCTTCCGACGTGTTTGGTGTTTTTCCCGAAATGGTCAGCCCCGATATGCGCAGGCAGGCCAAAGTCATCAACTTCGGCATTCTCTACGGTATGAGCGCGTTCGGCCTGGCCCGGGAGCTGGGCGTTTCCCAGAAAACCGCTCAAATCTATATTGACGGCTACTTTGCCCGTTACAAAAAAGTGCGCGCCTATCTGGACGGTGTCCTGGAAGGGGCAAGGCGCGACGGCTTTGTCTGCACGATTCTGAATCGTCGCCGCTGGCTGCCCGATCTGCAAAGCAAGATTCCGTCCGTTCGCCAGTTTGCCGAACGGATGGCCATTAACGCGCCCATCCAGGGGTCTGCCGCGGATTTGATCAAGGTGGCCATGGTGAACATTGACCGTTTGCTGAAGGAGAAAAACCTTGACGCCCGCCTGATCATGCAGGTGCACGACGAACTGGTCCTGGAAGCTCCGGTTCAGGAACAAGAGGACGTCAAAAAGCTTGTCCGGGAGGAAATGGAAAACGTGATTCGCCTGAAAGTGCCCCTGAAAGTGGAGATCGCTTCGGGGGTGAACTGGGACGAGGCGCATTGAAAAAAGGCTGAAGATCTTGGGATCGAAAAGAAAAGACGCAAAGACCGGCCTTTGCCGTTGATTGCTCCCGGCGAAAAAGGCGGCTATTCCAGCCGCAATTATTATTGATATGCTTTTGGTAAATATGCTATAGAAACAGCGGTTTTTCAGCAGTTGAGATAAACGATGCATCCCCTGGCTCGGGAATCTTCGTTGTCGAGGCAGGAAAACATCGTCTGAGAGCTTTGAATAACGGCCATTTTTGTCATTTCGACCGAAGGGAGAAATCTTGAACAAACGGCCATCTTTAAGATTTCTCGTCGCTCACGCTCCTCGAAATGACATTTTTCAAAGCTCTCCGTCTGTTGCAACGGAAGCGGGGGTTGGTTTTTTGCACAGTGTCTCTTCCACAGGAGCATCCATCAAAGGTAAAACTCTATGAAGAAATCGCCAGCGGGCATGCCGGTTCGCTCCAAAAAGAAAAAACTGAATTTAGCCCTGCAGGGCGGCGGCGCCCACGGCGCCTTTACCTGGGGGGTTCTGGACCGATTGCTGGATGAAGAGCGTCTGGATATTGAAGGGATTGTCGGAACAAGCGCAGGCGCCGTAAACGCGACCATTTTGGCCTATGGCCTGGCGTCCGGCGGCCGCAAAAAAGCGCAGGAGCTGCTCAACCATTTCTGGATCACAAATTCGAAAAACAGCCAGTGCTCGCCGTTTCAGCCGACCGTCTTCGACAAGCTCCTGGGCAGTCGAGGGTCGATTGAATTTTCTCCATACTGGCAGATGTTCGATGTTCTTTCGCGCATGTTTTCCCCCTACCAGTGGAACCCCAACAACAAGAACGCGCTCAAAGAGATGCTCGAAGAGCTGATCGATTTTTCCGTGCTGCAGAAGTCGCGCAGCATCAGGCTTTTTATCTGCGCCACCAATGTGCTGACCGGCCGCCTGAAGGTTTTTGAAAATCGCGAAATCACGCCGGACATGATTATGGCCTCCGCCTGCCTGCCTTACCTGACGCAGGCGCCTGAAATCGAAGGCCAGTACTACTGGGACGGCGGCTATATGGGGAATCCGCCGATTTTCCCCGTGATCTATGACACCGACTGCCGCGACGTCCTGATCGTCCAGATCAACCCGATCAACATCCCCGAAGTTCCCCGCACCACTAACGAGATCTTCGACCGGATCAACACGCTCAGCTTCAATTCCAGCCTGATGCGGGAAATGCGGGCTATTTATTTTATTACGTCTTTAATCGAAAAAGGCGAGCTGGATTCGTCCAAGCACAAGCACACGTTTATCCACACCATCGACGCCGAGGAAGTCATGGCGAAGCTCTCCGCGTCGAGCAAAATGAATCTGGATATGGAATTTCTGCAATACCTGTTTAATATCGGCCGGGAAAAGGCCGGGGAATTCCTCACAAACCATTTCGACAAAATCGGACGTCAATCTTCCACCGATCTGGTCGCCAAATTCTTTTGACCCGCCGTGGAAGCTCTTCGCAGCCGGCGCGCAATCTTCCGGATTTAAAAAATCATGACACCGGCGCTGCGGCTTTTTTCCCCAGATCAAACGCCTCCGAGAGGGCGGCCTCGTTGCCGGCGATTTCCCCCTTGTCGGTAGCGGAAGCCATCACGCAGCCCAGCCAGTTCAGTCTGGTCATTTCCGCGGTCATTCGGAAACTGTGGACGATGGGGTCGGCTGTGTGCGGATCCGGATCTCCGCAGACCGTGATGAGGCCGATGCGCTTGCCCTTCATTTTGGGATAGTAGGCTTTCTGCCATTTCCATTCCGCGTCGAAAAAGACGCACCAGCGTTCCAGGTAGGCTTTCATCTGCGAGGTCATCGTCCAGAAATAAACGGGAACGCTGTGGATGACGGCGCCGGCTTCCAGAATTTGCTCCTGAATTTCGGCCATATCATCCTTCAGGGCGCAGATTCCCGTTTTGTTGCACTTCTTGCAGTCTCTGCATCCGGCAATCTCTTTCCGGGCCAGGATGATTTTTTTCACATCGGCTCCGGCTGCTTTGGCGCCTTCCAGGGCCTGGCCGAGGAGAATATCGCTGTTCCCTCCGACACGTGGACTTCCCATGATGCCAAGTACTTTCATATTTTCCTCCCTGTCCGTCAGAAATGAAAACCAATCGCTATCCTGATGCGGTACGTACCTTTTTCCCCGTTTTTTGTAAACGATAAAATAGTTGAAGAACTCTGCAGGCAAATATGTTAAAAAACCGGACACCGAAAAGCAAAGCGGGGCTGCCTATGGCCATACCCTATCATGCATTGATCTATCCTGAAGACCGGCAAAGCAACCGGGCATCCCGGGAAGCGAGGGGAAGAGCCGCGTTTGCCGTTATTGCCCATCGCGGGGCGTCGGCCTATTATCCGGAAAATACCATGCCCGCCTTCAGGGCAGCGATCGACATGAGGGCCGATATGGTGGAGCTGGATGTCCAGCTTACGGCGGATGGGGAAGTGGTGGTCTTTCATGATGAAAACATCTCGCGCTGCACGGACGGCCGGGGAAGGATCGCCGATTACCCGTTCATCCGGTTGCGAAAACTCGATGCCGGCGGCTGGTTTCACAAAAAATTTACGGGGGAGCGCATTCCGGCGCTTACGGAAGTTCTGGCGCTCTGCAAGGACAGAATTGCCGTCAACATCGAGGTGAAAACGGAGGCGGTAACGGATGCCGTTTCCGGCGGGATCGAGGAGCGATGCCTCAAAATTGTCGATGAAACCGGCATGCGGGAGCACGTTGTGTATTCCAGCTTTGATTCCCGCGCCATTTTGCATTTCAAACAGATCGATGCGCTGACGCCCGTGGCCGTGCTCTATGAAAAGAAGCAGCACGGCTTGCGCCTGCCCTCGGAGATTGTTCAATGCCTTGGCGCCGACGCCTTCAACTGTTCGCTCCGCGAGCTCGGCGAAAAGTGGCTTTCCGATTTGAAACTTCACGGCATTCCCGTGCATATCTACACAGTCAATGACGAAAAAAATATGCGGCGGTTGCTGGACCTCGGGATTGACGGGATTTTTACAAACCGGCCGGACGTCCTGAGAAGCGTATGGGAAGAATATAAAGGGTCATGCGTAATGATTGATGGGCAATAGGGAAAAGAAATGTAGGGAACGGTTTTAAACCGTTCCCTACGGGGCATGGGCGATGGGCAGTGTAGTGCGGGGCTTTAGCCCCGCTGATAGGGCAATTGTCTTGGTGGGCCCTTCGATAAACTCAGGGCAGGCCCTGTCGCCCTTCGGCCGGCTCAGGGTGACAAAAAGTTGTGTCATGGTGAGCCTGTCGAGTGGTGAGCCTGTCGAGTGGTGAGCCTGTCGAACCATGAGTAATGGTTGGAAGTATTGATGGACGAGAATACCGCCTTAAAAGAAAAGATGACTTCCGCTCCGCGATGCCCCGGCGTTTATATGATGCAGGACGCGTCGGGGAAGGTGATTTATGTGGGCAAGGCCAATGATCTGAAAAACCGCATCAGTTCCTATTTGACCGGCAGGGACACTAGGCCGATGGCGCCGTTTCTGATGGCGAGGGCAAGCGATATTGCGTTCATCACGACCGCCACGGAAAAAGAAGCGCTGATTCTGGAAAACAACCTTATCAAAAAACATCGCCCGCGCTACAACGTCATTCTGCGGGACGACAAAACCTATTACCATCTGTCGCTGGATCCCGCGGAGACGTTTCCGCGCCTGCGGCTGGTGCGCAAAAGACAAAATGACGCGGCGCTTTATTTCGGTCCGTACCCGTCGGGGCTGGCCGCCAAGGAAACGCTCCGTTTCATTCAACGCATCTTTCCCCTGCGCACATGCCGGGACCGGGATTTTCAGCTTCGGGCCAGGCCGTGCCTGGAATATCAAATCGGACGGTGTCTGGCGCCCTGTAAAAACCGGATTGATGAAGCGGCATACCGGACGCTGGTGGAAAATGCCGTGTCCTTTCTGCGGGGCCGACGCCGTGAACTGATTTCCGATTTGAAAAAGCAGATGGAACAAGCGGCGCAGAATCTGCGCTTCGAGGATGCCGCGCGGCTGCGCGACCGGATCGGCGCGCTGGAGCACGCGCTGGAAAAACAAAACGTGGACTGGGGAGGCGGAAGGAACCAGGATGTGCTGGGCGTTCATGAAGAGGGTGATTTCCGTCAGCTCTGTGTCTTATTGGTTCGCGCCGGCAAGCTCACGGGCAGCAAATCCTTTATGCCGTTCAAAACAAAAGCGGATAGGGGGGAAATCATATCCTCAGCGCTCATGCAGTATGATGACGCCTCCGGCATGCCGGAAGAAATCATCCTGCCGGTTCGCCTCCCCGATGAAGAGGTAATGGCCGAATGGCTGGCGGAAAAAAAAGGAAAAAAGGTGGTCCTTACGGTTCCCCGGCGCGGCCCGAAAAAAGCGCTGCTGGAGATGGCCTGCGCCAACGCCCGCGAGCTCTTTTTATCTTACCGGAAAAAAGAAGAGCAAAAAAGCGCCGCGCTGCAAATCCTTCAGCGGAAACTGTCTTTGTCGAAACTGCCGCGGCGGATGGAATGCTATGATATTTCCAATATCAGCGGCAAAAGCGCCGTGGGGTCGAGGGTGACTTTTCAGGACGGGGAGCCCGATAAAACGGGCTATCGGCGGTTCCGTATTAAAACCTCGGATGCGCCGGATGACTATGGAATGATGCGCGAGGTGCTGACGCGCCGTTTTCAAGGTCCGGACCCGGCGCCCGACCTCCTGGTGGTTGACGGAGGCAAGGGGCAGCTCAACGTCGCCCTTGCCGTCTTGAATGACTTGAAGATTCAGCTGGACGTCATCGGCCTGGCCAAAGAAGAAAGATCCTTTCTGGCGATCAAAAGAAGACTTCAGGGAAAACCGGCAAAATCGGAGGATCGCGTCTATTTGCCCCGGCGAAAGGACGCGATTTATCTTTCGTCCTCACCCGCCGCACTCTCCATTCTGCAGCGACTGCGGAACGAGGCCCACCGGTTCGCTCTCACCTATCATCGCAAGGTCAGGGTAAAAAATGATTTGAGCTCCGTTTTGGACGCGATTCCCGATATCGGACTTTCAAGAAGGACACGGCTGTTGAAGCATTTCGGCTCTGCCGAACGGGTGCGCAAAGCCTCCCTGGACGATTTACAGAAAGTGCCGGGAATCGGCAGGGACCTGGCGGGGAAAATTTATAAGGCACTTTTACGGGAGGGCAGACCGTCAAACCATCGACAGCATGAAGAAGGGTTGGAATCATGGATAGGACGAAAAAAACAATGATCCGGAGGAAAGCAGGCCGTTGCCCGTCAAACATTTTTTTCAAAATCTGCGGGATGAAAATCTGGTACGACGGCTCTCCCTATACAGGGTCCATGTAGATCACGACGGAAGTTCGAATTCAATCTTCGCGGCCTGTCGCTTGAACCCTGTTTGCGTCATCTTTTGCGGTTTTTTGTTTTTCTGGTCGGAGGGGCGTTCCAGGGGTCGTCGGGCCAGGGATGTTTCGGATAGCGGCCCTTCAGTTCCTTTTTTACCTGCGGGTAGCCGGTGGTCCAGAATCGGTTCAGATCCCTGGTGATCTGAACGGGTCTCCGGGCTGGCGAGAGGAGATGGAGCAACAATTTTACGCGACCGTCCGCTATGGCCGGGGTATCGGCCAGACCAAACATCTCCTGGAGTTTGACGGCCAGGACCGGGATTTCGCCTGCAACATAATCAATCGGGATGGTGTGTCCGCTGGGCACGCCGATCGTCGCAGGGGCGCGCTCATCGAGAAGATGACGCTGGTTCCGCGTCAGCGTTTCCGTAAGCGCCGGCAGGATGTTCAGCGCGGCCAGCTGCGCGGCGTTGCGGATGCCGGAAAGCCAGGGCAAAAGCCAGTCTTCCGGCGACGCAAGAAGCGCTTCTTCAGAGAGATCCGGCCAGTTTTCTTCAGCATAAGTTTCTTTCATCAGGCGCACACGGGCCTGAAACTGCAAGGCCTCCCGCCCGAAGGAAACCCTGGCCGTCTTTGACCGGATGGCTTCACAAAGCAGTGTTGTGATTTCCTCCCTGGACGGGCTTGCGGGTTTGACGGAAAGCGTGAGGGTCCCCAAGCGCTCTTCCTCCACAGCGATCACTCGAGCTTCCTGTCTGTCCCAGTCGAGGCGCCGCAGGGTTTCGATCTCGCCGCTCAATTCCTTCCGGATGAGCTCCTCCGTCAACGATTCGGCCATATGCACCTTGCCTTCCGCCTTTGTGCCCTTGTCCACTATGGGCGCAACAATATAGGGACTTCCGGCCGGGATGGTTTTTGCGGACAGCCGGACGCCTTTTCCTGAACGCATGACATAGCGGCCGCTGTCGTCTTCGCGCCTTTTGGCGATGCGGTCGGGAAAAGCAGCCAGAAGCAAACGAGGGATCATGTCCCCGGTTTCTCCCCCGGAGGACTCCCGTGTTTTGTCCGTCATGCGCAGCAGTTGCCGCGCAGAGCGGTCAACGGCGCGCAGGGCCAGAGGATCGTCGCTTGCGGTCAAAACTTTTTTCTGCCGCCAGTGTTGCAGCCGTTGGAGACGATCGTTCAAGTCAAACCGGTTTGGTGCATGCGTCAGGGAAGGGCCGGAACGGCGGATGATGTCCCGTTCAGACAGGAGAGCCGCCAGATCCGCGCCCTGCGACGGGAAGCCCAGGTCGGCCGCTTTCAGAAGCAGGCGGCCCAGGCGCGGATGAAGCGGAAGGCGCGCCATGGCCCTGCCGACAGGCGTAATCGAACCTCTTGCATCCAGTGCGCCCAATCCTTTGAGCAATTCCTGCGCCGCACGCCAGGCAGCAGGGGGAGGCGCATCGAGCCAGGAAAGCGCGGCCGGATTTCCGATGCCCCAGGCGGCCAGATCAAGAACCAGCGAGGATAGATCGGAAACGGCGATTTCCGGCGGGTCAAAGGGAATCAGGGATTGGAAGGTATGTTGACTGTAGAGACGATAGCAGACGCCCGGCCCGAGACGCCCTGCGCGGCCCCGGCGTTGCCGGGCGGAGGCCTGTGAAACCGTGACGGTGACCAGACGGTTCATGCCGGTTGCGGGATCGTACTGAAGCCTGCGAGTCAATCCGCCGTCAATCACCACACGGACGCCTTCAATGGTCAGGCTGGTCTCCGCGATGTTTGTCGCAAGAACGATCTTTCGACCGGAAGCGGGAAGAATCGCCCGTTCCTGCTCCTCAAAGGGCAGTTCACCGTAAAGGGCATGGATCGATAGATTGTTTATCCCCCGGTTCCTGAGCTTTTCTTCGAGGGTATTGCGCACGGCAAGAATTTCCCCGGACCCCGGCAGAAAGGCGAGGATGTCGCCGGACGTCTCCTGCAACGCCTTCTGAACGGTATCCGTCATGCGCGCCGCGACGAATTGATTCGGATGGTCCCCGCAGTAACGCTCCTCCACAGGGTGTGCTTGGCCCCGCGATGAAAGGACGGCCGCCCCGTCGAGAAGGGCCGCAACCGGACCGCCGTCCAGAGTGGCGGACATCACGAGAATTTTCAGATCTTCCCGCAGGGCGCGGCGGATATCCAGACAAAGAGCCAGCGCCAGGTCGGTTTGCAGGCTCCGCTCATGGAACTCGTCAAAGATAACCATGGCGACGCCCGCAAGATCAGGATCGGCCAGGATGCGCCTTGTGAGAATCCCCTCCGTCATGACTTCCACGCGGGTTTCTTTCGATGTGCGGCTGTCAAACCGGATGGAATAACCGAGCGTCCGGCCGACCTCCTCGCCCAGCGTCTTGGCCATCCACCGGGCGGCGGAGACGGCGGCAATCCTCCGCGGTTCCAGCATGAGGATTCGCCCCTTTTCAGGCGGGATCACATCCAGGAGCGCCAGCGGAACCCGTGTGGTCTTGCCGGCGCCGGGCGGCGCATGAAGGACCAGGGAAGAACGCTTTCGGATGGCTTCCTTCAACTCCGGCAAAATCTCATCAATGGGGCAGGACGTCAAAATACGTCCGTTCTTCAGGTCCCTTGGCATGCCGGAAGTATAGGGAGGGCGCAGTTTCATGTCAATACAAACCGCAACGGTCTGGGGGACTGAATCTTTGATCCGGACCTTTCAGGCTGAAATGTTTATTCACAAAAGCAATCCGCTCACACTCCTTTCCGGTCGCCTGCTTTGTTCGTCAACAAAGCCAGGGCAACAAGCAAAACGCCGGCCGCGACCAAAACGATGGGCCGGATCATCTCGGTGAATTCCGGCGGGAACCAGCCGGCCTTTTTCCCCAGCCACAAAAGTCCGATCCCAGGGCGCAGTCCGCCGCGCGCCGGCCTGAGTCGGATTGTTCCTGCAAGAAGATCGTGAAGCAGAGAAAAGGAACCGTCACTCCGCCGTTCAAAAAACCGGTAAACCTTGTGCCGGATCCGGCGCCGCCGTCATTTCTTTATCGGGGGCACAAAACTGCTGTACGATTCGTCGATGGGCGGCATCTTGACGCATTCGGCGATCGTCGGCAATTTGCCGTAGACGGAATCCTGTTGCCAGCCGTCCATGTTGGCGGCTCTTCTGGCCGCCGCCTGAAGTTTCTTCCAGTCGGCGCTGCCGTAAAGGAACATCTCCTGAGCGGCCATCGAGCCTTCGCCGTGGATGGTATCAACCTGCCAGTGATTTCCGGTGATGTCCTTAATCAGCCTCAAGATGCGCAAACGGTCTTCGGTGGAAACCCCGTCTCTGGCCGCCAGATACTTTTCGATAAACGGTTTGATTTCCGGATTCTTCCAGTCGCGATACGCCGGGACGGTGGTGGTAAGTCCGCCGCCGATGTCCTGCATGTGCTGGCACAGGGTGTGGAAGTTGCTGGCGTAAGTCCATTTGGAGGCGTTGATCGCCATGCGGTTGGGCATCAGCACATCCATTCCGAACTCGCTTACCGGATCAAGGCAGGCCTGCTTGGACAGCATCTGCACGGTTTCGGTGATATAGGCCATCCAGGCCAGCTTCTTGCGCACATGCGGAATATTCTGGACGCCGTTGTATTCGGCGATGAGGCTCGCCGCGCCGGTCATCAGTTCCAGCGTCCACGTCATCTTGCAGGTGCCGAACAGTCGGTGATAGCTGGCAAAGGCATACGCCAGAATCTGGGAGTACTGCCATTCGCCGCACATAAAGACCCGCTCCCAGGGAACAAACACATCATCAAAAATGATCAGGGATTCCGAAGGCTGAAGATGATCGGAAGCGGGATAATCGAATTCGCATTCTTCGCCGTACAGCCGCACATTCGGCTCAACCCCCAGGAGCTTGACGCCTTTGGTGGCAACCGGAACGGCAAAGGCAAGGGCGTAATCCTTGTCGGCTTCGCCGTGGGTCCGGCAGGGCAGGCACAAAAGCTCGTTGGCGCAGGGAGACGCGCTGATGTGCACTTTGGCGCCCCGCACGACAATGCCGTCCTTCCGCCGGTCCACAATTCTCAAATAAAAATCTTTATGCTGCTTTTGCTGGGCGGGGTGAAGACTGCGGTCCCCTTTGACATCCGTAATGGCGCCGGTCAGGGCAAGGTCGTTCTTCTGGAGATGCCGCCGGTAATTTTCAACGCGCTCCATATAATGGGTGCCCAGTTTCTTATCCATCACCTCGGCGGCCACGCTGAAAGAAGCCAGGGCATCCGCTCCCATGCAGTGTACCAGGACGCCGCCGCCCGAGCGCATGCCGACCATGTAGCATTCCCGTCTGCGCAGCATGTCCTGCGGGGTTTTCGGAGAGGTCAGCAGAAAATTGATGTCCTCGCCGTCCTGGTCCCGGGTGACAAAAATCTTTCGGTAATCGGGATGGCTGGGCAGCACATAGTCCATTGCCGCCATCCGCACAATCGTGCTGATCGACGGATGGGTCCGGACATCTTTCACCTTTTCGCCCAGACACCAGACTTCCCGGCCGTCATTCAAACTTTCCAGATATTGTTCTACGGTTTTGATCATGCTCGCATCTCCTTATTTTTTGCTCTTCGAAAGTTCTTCGTCCCGCAGGATTTTGCGCAGAATCTTGCCGACGGCGGATTTGGGCAGCTCCTTGCGGAATTCGATCAGTTTCGGCACCTTGTAGGGCGCCAGCTTCTGTTTGCAGAAATCGATGATTTCCTTTTCCGTGGCTTCCTGGCCCGGCTTCAGCACAATAAAAGCTTTGACGGTTTCCCCGCGATACGTGTCCGGAACGCCGGCGGAAATCGCCTCGGCCACCTTGGGATGCTGATACAGAACTTCATCCACTTCGCGCGGGTAGATGTTGAACCCGCCGGCGATGATCATGTCTTTCTTGCGGTCCACGATGTAGAAGTACCCGTCTTCGTCCATCTGCGCAATATCGCCGGTGGAAAGCCACCCGTCCTTCAACTGGTTGGCCGTTTCTTCGGGATTCTGCCAGTACTCCTTCATGACCGTGGGGCCTTTCAGCAGAATTTCACCCGGTTCGCCGGGTTTGACGTCGTTCAGCCCCGTTTCGATATCGACCAGCCGCACGTCATTGCCGGGGTATGGACAGCCGATGGATCCCGGTTTGTGGCGCAGGATCGGAATGCTGATGCCGACGGAAGCCGTTTCACTCATGCCCCAGCCTTCATTGAAAAAGATCCCGATGTCCTTGACCCGTTGGATGAGTTCGACGGGCATGGGAGCGCCGCCCGTGCTGAGCAGGCGGATCTTGGCGCCCAGATCCATTTCGGCGGCCTTGGGATGATTGACGATGGCCGTTACCATCGTCGGCACGGTGGGGAAGTAGGTGATTTCATCGACGCCGGCCAGAACGGCCATGAATTCTTCCAGTTCGAATCTCGGAAACATCACCTGTGTGGCGGCGTTGAACATCCCCCAGTTCATGGAAAACGTATTGCCGTAAATGTGGAAATAGGGAATGGCGGCGATGACGGCCCGCTGCGCGTGGGGAATGTAAGTCGTGATGGAATTTCCCCAAAGCGAGCCCTGCAAGGTGCCGGCGATGAGGTTGAAATGCGTGAGCAGCGCTCCTTTCGGCAGTCCCGTCGTGCCTCCCGTGAACTGGATCAGGGCGGGATCTTCGGACGTCACGGCGACTCTCGGCATGCTTTCATCCGTGGAGCTTTCCACCAGTTCGGAGAAATGCTTCCAGCCTTCCTCGAGCTCCAGGCTTTTTGCCGTACTGACCGGGAAGCCCTGGATGTAATCCGTTACTTTGGTGATGATGACGTTTTTCAACCCCAGCTCTTTGGCCAGCGGTCGCATCACCGGCAGAACCGTGTCAAACGTAAACAAAGTCTGCAAACCGGAATTTTCCATCATGAACTTGAGCTCGTCATGGGTGTAGAGGGGGTTCATGTTCACGACGATCGCGCCCGCCGACAGCGTGGCGTAGTAAGCGACGATATACTGGGGGCAGTTGGGAAGCGCCAGACCCACGCGGTCGCCTTTCTTAACGCCCATCTTGATCAGAGCATTGGACAGCCTCAGCATCTGGGAGCGGATCTGACGAAACGTCATCGTCGATCCGTAGATGTTGGTCGCGGCCTTGCGGGGAAACATGGTGGCCGCCAGATGGACCAGGCTCTGAACGGGGATTTTCGGGAATTGAATGGTGTGGGGGACATTATAATCGTAATACTTTACCCAGGGTTTTGCTTCGTACATCGTTTACCTCCTAAAATTATAAAGAGTCGAGTCAAGAACTCGCTATTGGTATAGTAGTGGTTGCCGCTCGCGGTAGATTCCGTTTTAAGCTCCGTCGTCTGCCGGATATCGCGGTCCAATGCAATGAAAGGCTCGAAAAGTAAGGATGTCCGGAATGCTTCAGAAATCACGGAAATGCTCCAGTATTCAAAAAAACCGTGAGCCGGTTCTTTATGTCCGGCATCATGATCGCCGGCCGCTTTAATACACAATTCTTTCTAAATATTCAATAAATTTAATTTTAACATTTACTTTGTTATTGCAAATATTTACATAATTATGCTAAACAAACGTATGTTTTATTTGTTGAGTCTTGCTTTTAACGGTGCGGTTGGGTTATAAAGACGAATCACTGGGGCGATTCACACGTCATCGCGTGTGAAGAAACATTCTGTCAGGGAAACCATTTAACCTCTGCAAAGAACAACGGGATGCAGGCCCGCGCCGAACTTCCGCGAACACGCACGGATATTTCCATCCGGAAAGGAACCTTATGAGCGACATTGACCAAATCCATGATGACATTCGGGAAACACAAGCACCGGCGCGCCAGGAAACCGTCAACAACCGAAAAGCTAAAATCGTCAAAAAAGCCACCCGGCTGTTCATTAAGAAGGGTTACGCGCAGACCACCATGCGCGACATTTCCAAAGCGACGGGCATCAATCTCGGGAATCTTTATAACTATATCAGCAGCAAAGAAGACATTCTTTGCCTTTCTTTTGAAACCTATCACGATCCCGCCATGGAATGGCTCCAGCGCGAGGGAATTCTGGACATTGAAGATCCGAAGGAGCAGTTGCAAAAAGCCCTGCATCAATTGCTGATCATGATCCACGACGTCACGAGCGACGTCCTGATGATGTATCGTGAAACCAGAGTTCTGCCGCCCAAGTTTCTAAAAATCGTTTTGAAGAAAGAAGGAGATCTCGTCGCGTTTTTTGAAAAAATTATCGCCCGGGGTGTGGAAAAAAGGGTTTTTCACGTCCGGGATCCTTTTTTTGCCGCCAATATGCTGGTTTTCCAGCTCTCTTTGTATCCGCTGAGAAGCTGGAATCTGAAGCGTTACAGCCGTGAAGAGTTTCTGTCCCTGTCGGAAGAAACGATTCTCAAGGCCGTCATTCCCGATTACACATAACTTCATGCCAAGGAGAATACCATGAGCGCCTTTCGTCACCTTTTGTCCCCGCTGACCGTGAAATCGATGACCCTCGCCAACCGCGTGGTCATGCCCCCCATGGGAACCAATCTGGGAAACGCCGACGGCACCGTCAGCGACGAGAACCTCGCCTACCTGAAACGCAGGGCCAAGGGACGGCCCGGCCTGATCATCACGGAGATCACCGGCGTTCATCCCGACGGCATGGTATCCCCGCATCAGCTTGCGGCTTATGACGACCGTTTTCTTCCCGGTCTTGGCCGGATGGCCCGGGCCGCCCACGAAGCGGGCTGCAAAATCGCCCTGCAGCTGCATCACAGCGGCCGTGAAAGCCTTTACCTGTTGGGCAAGGGGCGAGCGGTGGCGCCTTCGGCGATCCCGAGCATCGTCTTCAAGGGCACTCCACGGGAAATGACGAAGACCCAGATCGAAGACGTGATCGCGGATTTCGGCCGGGCGGCGGCCCGGGCGCGCGCCGCCGGATTCGATGCCGTGGAAATTCACTGCGCCCACGGCTATCTGCTGACGCAGTTTTTGTCGGCTCTTTCCAATCAGCGCACCGATGAATACGGCGGAAAAACGCTCCGGGAGCGTTCGCGTTTCGTTCTGGACGTCATCCGGGAAATCCGGCGTCAGGTGGGTGCCGATTACCCCGTCTCCATCCGCATCTCGACGGAAGAGTTCATCAAGGGCGGATACAGCGCGGACGACATGCAGAGAATCGCTCCTGATTTCGTACAGGCCGGCGCCGACATCCTTCACGCCTCTTTCGGCACGCACGGCAGTCCCGGCGGCATCACCCAGGCGCCGGCGGAATTTGCCCCCGGATTCAACGCCTGGCTGGCGCGCAAAATGAAGGACGTCGTGTCCGTTCCCGTCATCGCCGTCGGACGTTTCACCGATCCCGCTGCGGCCGAGGAATCCCTGGCCCGCGGCGAAGCGGATCTGATCGCTTTCGGCCGGCAGTTTCTGGCGGATCCGGACTTCCTGGTGAAAGCGCAGGAAGGCCGAACGGAAGACATCCGTCTGTGCATCGCCTGCAATCAGGGATGCATCGAACGGGAAATCCTCGGTGAGGGCAACATCCGCTGTTCCATCAATCCCGAAACCGGCCAGGAGATGCTTTATCCCCTGGAAAAAACAGCCAAGCCGAAAAACGTCTGGGTCGTGGGAGCGGGTCCCGCGGGTCTCACGGCGGCCGCCGAGGCGGACCGTCTGGGGCATCGCGTCACGCTTTTTGAAAAAAAGAGCGTCCTGGGAGGCCAGATCCGCTACGCGCAGATTCCGCCTCACAAGGAAATTTACGGTCAGTGGATCGACTGGCTGATCGGCCAGGTCCGTAAGACGGGCGTCACCATTAAAAGCGAAACGGAAGTGGACGAAGCCTTGCTCAAAGAAGTGAAACCGGACGTTGTGTTTCTGGCCACCGGCGGAGAAAAGCTGGTTCCGGCGATTCCGGGCATTGACGGCGCAAATGTTTGCGACGCCTGGCAGATCCTCGACGGCCGGATCGCTCCCCGGGAAAACATCGTCATCATCGGCGGAGCGCTCATCGGCATGGAGACGGCCGATTTCCTGACCGAGCGGGGCAAAACCGTCACGATCCTGGAAATGCTCAAGCGCTCGCCGGTGCTCAAGATCACCTCCCACGGCTACATGCTGCACAAACGTCTGCGGGACCGCGGCTGCAAGCTTCTCTTCGGCGCCCGCGTAACGGCGATCGATGAGACGGGCGTCACGTTCAGCGTCGAAGGACAGACCTCCGTCATCACCCCCGTGGATCAAATCGTCGTCGCCGCCGGCATGAAACCCGTCAACGCGCTGGAAGCCGTTTTGGAAAAACTCGGCATTCCGTTCAAGACGGTGGGCGACGCGAGCTCGCCCCGCCGGATCATCGAAGCTACGGAAGAAGGAGCGCGGGCCGCCTGGGAGCTGTGATTTCTAGGACGGCCGTTTTTTTCACGATCTTCTGCACCCTATCGTCGACCTTGGGCATATCGTTGATGCATCTCGCGCATTCGCCGGCGGCCGTTATCGTCTTCTCCCGGTCTCCGGCCGCGGCGACGCCCCGGTTGCTGAAAAACAGCCGCTTTCGCCCGGATGTTCTGATGTTTCTTTCCGACGAGATCGCAAAATCTTGATGGAAGAAACGCCCTCTGAATGATTTTCTAAGGAATTTTACGTTTACGTCAAGGCAGTCCGTCATATATATAAAACGGACGTTCATTCAGCTTCACGTAATGTTGTTGGAAAATTGTCAAATATTTTAAGTTATTAGATATATAATGTGCTAATTTAACAAATACTTTCATCAAAATTGTATTGACAGGGGACCCTTCTTTATATAGGGAAAAATAAAACGCTCGTTTTATTTTGTCAAATCAAAATACGGCGCGGGAGGAAAGTTTTTTGGAAATCAGAAGATTCGAAAACAAAGTCGTTCTGGTTACGGGCGGTACATCCGGCATCGGATGCGCCACGGCCAAAGCATTTGCCCGCGAGGGCGCTTTCGTCGTCATTGCCGCCCGGCGGGAAACCCTCGGCCATCAGGTTGTCGATGAAATAAAAAGCAACGGCGGCGACGCTGTTTTTGTCAAAACGGATATCCGGATTTCCGACGAAATCGACCGTCTGTTCAACGACATCTTATCCCGCTGCAAACGCCTCGATTATGCTTTCAACAATGCCGGCATCAGTTCAGGGACCATGCCGCCCGCCGCCAAAATTCCCGAAGAGGAATGGGATGATGTGCTCAACACAAATCTCCGCGGAACCTGGCTGTGCATTAAACAGGAGCTTGCCGTCATGATCCGTCAGGGCGGCGGCGTCATTGTAAACACCGCATCCATCCTCGGCATGACGGGCGAATACGGTTTGGCCGGTTACTGCGCCAGCAAACACGGCATTCTCGGCCTCACGAAAACCGCCGCGCTGGAATACGCCGGTAAAAATATCCGCGTTAACGCCGTCTGTCCGGGCCCCATCCGCACGGAAATGCTGGAAGGCCCCATGGGCCGCTTTCCCCGGATGAAGGAGATGCTTCTGGCCAAAACCCCCATGAGAAGAACCGGCGAGCCGGAAGAAATCGCCGGTGCCGTGCTGTGGCTTTGTTCCGATGCATCCGCGTTTATGACGGGAAAAGAACTGGCGGTTGCCGGAGGCCAGGGCGTTTCATCCTGAGCGGACGGGCGCAAGAAAGGAGAGACTCTTTGAGATCGAACAGATTCCAGGATAAAGTGGTTTTGGTTACCGGCGGAAATTCAGGCATCGGCCGCGCCACCGCGAAGGCGTTTGGCCGCGAGGGCGCCGTGGTTGTGATCGCGGCCCGCAGAGAGGATGCAGGCCGGGCCGTTGTTGAAGAAATACACAATGAAAAAGGCCGGGCGCGGTTTATTCGAACCGACGTCAGGCAAAAACAGGACATCGAAAACCTTTTCCGCATCATCAGGGATGAATATGGCCGGCTGGACTGCGCTTTCAACAACGCGGGGGTCAGCTCTTCGTCGATGCGGCGGTTCGTCAACACGACGATGGAGGAATGGAACCAGATGATGAGCACGAATGTAAAGGGCGTCTGGTTCTGTATGAAACATGAAATTCCGCTGATGGTGAAAGAAGGCGGCGCGATCGTGAACAATTCGTCCATCGCCGGCATTTGCACGGAAGTCGGTCTGTCGATTTACGCGGCCAGCAAACACGCCGTGCTGGGGCTGACCCGTGCCGCCGCGCTGGATTACGCTCACAAAAACGTGCGCATCAACGCCGTCTGCCCGGGATTCATCCATACGCCCATGCTCGAAGAACCCTGGAAAGACAATCCCCGCATCAAGGATCTGACCCTGGCGATGATTCCCATGAAGCGGTTCGGCAAGCCGGAAGAAATCGCCGGGGCCGTGCTGTGGATGTGTTCTGAAGAAGCATCGTTTATGACGGGAAGGGAAATGGTTATTGGAGGCGGCCAGGCCATTCACTCATAAGGAATCAAACAAAAATCCGTATTTTATTGAATAACCGTCGTAATCGATTGATCATAATGAACTTTTATAACTCGAAACTATCGACCGTGATTCAATATAAAGTTCAAAGAGCACCATGAAACGTTTTATGTTGACCAGACTGCATCACCGTTGCCACATGATTGCTTGGCCATCCGGGGTAATGATAACATGAAACCGTAAGATGGATCCCGGATTCCAATCCCGGCAAAAGCGGGATGTGAGACACTGCGGTATCCCCGGGTACCGACGCCTCTGGAAAATACAAAACGTGGACCTCTTGCGGAATCAGCAGATAATCGGGAGGAAAGTCAGATGAAGCAGATTGGTAAGTGTCTTTCAGTTGTTTTTCTTGCACTGGTTGTCATTACGCTGGTCGCGTTCAATCCGTCCATCGCGTTTTCGGCTAAAAAAGCGGACAAAGCCTCAAAAGCCCCCAAACCCTCCGCAGCCGCCTCTTTTGACGTCAAGAAAATGTCGGATATGTCGGATTTTGATCCCGGGGCTCCCGTCACCCCCTCCGGCGATACGATTAAAATCGCCGTCGTCGCGGCTTTCTCCGGTCCCAGCGCCTACAACGGTCAGATTTACTACGCCATGGTGCAATGGGTGGCTCACGACATCAACAAGCGGGGCGGCCTTCTGGTGGACGGCAAAAAGAAACTCATCGAAGTGATCAAAGCCGATCACCAGTCCAAAGTGGACCAATGCAAAAAAGTTACCGAACGCATGGCCCTGCAGGAGAAAGTGCATCTTTTCTGGGGGACCGACGGCAGTCATTTCATGAAGATCATCAATGAAACGGCCAGAAAATACAAAATTATCGCGATCAATGCCACGTGCATGTCCGATGATTTACAGGACGCCACCAACTTCTCTCCTTATGCTTTCCATGCCACCTTCTCCACCGCTTCCGTTGCTCGCGGTCTGGCCTATTATTACGGTCAGATTCGCAAAAAGGAGAAAAAATTCTACATCCTCAATCAGGATTACGCCTTCGGTCGTCAGTTTGCACAAGATTTCAAGAATGGGCTGAAAGAATATTACCCGGAAGCGGAAATTGTGGGTGAAGATTTTCATAAGCTTTTCCTGACGGACTATGCTCCTTATCTCACCAAGATCAAGATGTCCGGCGCCGAAGTCATCTTCACGGGCGATTGGCTCCCCGACGCGGGCAACCTTCTGAAGCAGGCGCGCCAGATGGGCATTATGCTGCCTTTTGCCAACGTTTACGTGGACGAACCCAATTATCTCAACGAAACGGGCGTCGAAGGCACCAAAGGCCTGACCAATATCAGCGCCTACTACGACACCACGCCTTTCTTCAAAACCAAGGAACATATCAAAATGTATACCGCGTGGAAGGAACAGCAGAAGAAGTGGAAAACCCCGCCCTACAGCAGCATTGCTTTTCAGCATTTCACGGCCAATGCCGCCGCGTGGGTCATGACCACTTACTGGGCCATGAGCGTCGTTGAGCGAGCTCAGAGCACCGATCCGGAAAAGATCATCAAGGTCTGGGAGAACGACAGTTTCGAGTATGTCAACGGCAAGGTCGTCAAGATGAGGGCCTGCGATCACAAGGCGATCATGGACCTGGGGGTCACCGAATACGTGCCGCCTGAACGGCAGAAGATTTCGATGAACATTCCTCCCTACTACTGGTTTAAAAACGCCTCTTACACAGGACCGGTTTACAAGGTTCCCGCCGCCAAGGTGCTTCCCGAGATGGATCAGAAACTCGATCGCTGCAAAGGAAAGAACGGCTGGGGTCAGTAGCATTTAGAGGGATTCGCTTTCCCTTCATCGGGTCGCAACGCCGTTCGGGTTGCGACCCGATGATTCCTTTGCAACGCAACATCCGACGTCCTTCCTTTCCCGCGGGCTCAGCGGATTTCTGCTTGACGAACAACCTTTCGCGGATGTCCCTGTTGCAGGACATCCACCCCTTGCCGTCGCAACGCGATCAAAGAGTCGGCAACCGTCAGGAGACCGCCCGGGAAAAGGGTTCATGTGCCTATTTACTTTTAAACTGTCCTGTGGCTATAGAATCCGCCGAGATCGCTGTAGGAAAGAGTGCTGTTGTATATGAGCCTGACAACCATATTGCTTCTGGCGGTAGGCCTTGGCGTGGATGCTTTTTCTGTGGCGATCGGCATCGGCTCTACCCATCATAAAAAGTCCTGGCCGCCGGTTCTGCGGCTGTCTTTTGCATTCGGTCTCTTTCAGTTTTTGATGCCGCTGATCGGCTGGTTGGCCGGTTCGACGGTGGTCGGACTGATCCAGTCCTTCGATCACTGGGTTGCTTTCGCGCTTTTGGCGGTGGTCGGCGGAAAAATGATATGGGAAGGATTTGAAGCCGAAAGCGATGAGGAAAAAGAAGATCGGACGCGCGGCTGGCCGCTCTTTCTGCTTTCGATTGCAACCAGCATTGACGCGCTGGCGGTGGGGTTCAGTTTTTCTCTTCTGAGGATGCCGATTGTGTTTCCGGCTGCGATGATCGGCCTGGTCTGCTTCCTGATGACGGCCGCCGGCATGCTTTTCGGCAAAACGCTGGCGAGTCTCTTTGGCAAAAAAGTTGAAATTCTGGGCGGTCTGGTTCTGATCGGCATCGGAGTGAAAATTTTGATCGAACATATGGGATAAAGGCTGAAGGCAAGCTCTTGGACAAGGGATCCGCTATTCTTTGTTTCGCAGCGTAGGTGCGGGAAAAAATAAAAATGCCGAAGATCCACAACATCAACCTTCGGTGTTCAGCCTAAATACCTATACGAGGCGTCTTATGTTTTACCAAATCATCAAGGTCGAAAATGACGAAATCGGATGGGTGTGGACGGCGGCAGGGAGGCAATACCGGCTGGAACGGATTTATCTTCCGGGCAGAGGAAAGATGATCCAAAGAATCCTCCGGGATTTTCCGGCCGCCTGCAAAAGTCCGAGCGGGATTTCCGGCGGACTGGATCGTCTCATCAGTGATTTGTACCAGGGGATAGAAAACCGTGTGGATTTATCATTGATTCATTTATCCGGATTGACCAAATTCTCGGTGCGGGTGTTAAAGCAAACCCTTCTCATCCCCCGCGGGAAAGTCTGCACGTATTCCGGTCTGGCGGCCAGGGCCGGATTTCCGCGAGCGGCCCGGGCGGTGGGTTCCGTGATGGCGAAAAATCCTTTTCCGCTTGTGATTCCCTGCCATCGCGTGATCCGGGCCGACGGGACGACAGGACATTTTGGCGGCGGCGCCGAAATGAAAAAGCGCCTGCTGGAACGGGAAGGAATTCCGCTTGATGCGGCGGGAAGGGTGCCTCCCGCATACCGGGAAGCGGCGGGATCCCCCCGCCGGCACCCGGGTGACCTGAACCATCCATCTTAAACGACGGCCATCGGAGGGAACATCCATGGAAACGGGAACCATCCATCCTTCCTGCAAAACGTTAAAAGTTGGCATTCTGATTTTCAGCTTGATTTTCACCGCTCATCTCTACGCGGCGTCCGACCTTCAGGCCGGACCGGCCGTTCCGGACGGGCGTCCCCGGATTGGTCTGGTGCTGAGCGGAGGCGGCGCGCGGGGGCTGGCGCATGTGGGCGTGATCGGGGTCTTGGAAGAAATGAAAATCCCGATTTACTGCATCGCGGGGACCAGCATGGGAGCGATCGTCGGCGGGATTTACGCGTCCGGTATGTCGCCTGCCGAGCTTGAAAAATTCATCACCGGCATGCAGTGGAATGAAGCCTTTAAGGACAAGCCGGACCCGAGCGAAATGACCTTCCGCCGGAAGAGGGACGCAGCCGACTTTCTGATCGACTTCGACCTGGGATTCAAAGACGGTGAGTTTACCATGCCCAAAGGGTTGCTTCAGGGGCAGAATCTCAATCTGATTCTGAAGTCCCTGCTGATTCACACCGAAGGCATTGACGATTTCAACCGGCTGAATATTCCGTTTCGGGCCGTGGCCACGGATATTGAAACCGGCGACGCCGTTATTTTGGGGAAAGGGGAGCTGGTGAAGGCGATTCGTGCCAGCATGTCCATCCCCGCCTTGTTCGCCCCGGTGGAAATAGACGGCAAACTTCTGGTGGACGGCGGCGTCGCCAACAATCTGCCGATCGATATCGCGCGGCAGATGGGTGCGGATGTCGTGATTGTGGTGGATATCAGCAAGGAATTGAGCCGCCGCGATGAGTTGGTCACCTCCGTCGGAATCACCTCGCAGTTGACTTCCATCATGGTTCAGCGCAACACCCAGGCGCAGATCCGCACGATGCGGGAAAAAGACATCCTGATTCGTCCGGATTTGGGCGCGATCGGCAGCAGTGATTTTTTTAAGGCGGCCGACGCGGTCGCGGCGGGCCGGAAGAAGGCCGAGGAGATGAAGCACGAGCTCGCGCATCTGGCCGTGAAGGAGGACGATTTTCTCGCCTATCTCCAGGTTCAGCGGAAAAAAGACCGGCCGATGCCGGTGATCGATGCGGTGGAGGTGGACAACAAGTCGTCGTTCCCCGATGGTTTGATCGCCGCTCATGTGAACATCAAACCGGGTGAGCCCCTGAACCTGCCCGACTTGAAAAAAAATATCGACCGGGTGTACGGCATCGATACCTTTGAACGCGTGGACTTCCACATCCGCAAAAAAGACAAGTCCACGGCGATGGTGATCGAACCGTTCGATAAGGCTTGGGGGCCGAATTATTTCCGGTTCGGCCTGGGTCTGGAGGACAACTTCAAAGGATCCGGCAGTTACGCCCTGTCCGCGCAGTTTACCAAGACGGCCCTGAACCGCCTGGCGGGAGAATGGCGCACCGAGGTGAGAATCGGCGAAAACCCGCGCGTGTATACCGAGCTTTATCAGCCGCTGGATTATTCGCTCAGCTATTTTGCCGCGGCCAATGCCGCCTACCTCATGCGCAACATCAACAGCTACAACGACAAGGGCGACATCCTGACGCAGTACCGCGTCCAGTCCGCTCAATTCGGCCTGGACGCAGGCAGGCAATTCGGCAACTGGGGCGAAGTGCGCGTGGGCCTTCGCCGGGAGCACGGCAATGTGAAGATTGCCATCGGCGACCCCAGCGTTCCGGAAAACACCTATAATCGAGGCAGCGTTCAGGCTTCTGTCGCCTACAGCAGACTGGACAACTATATTTTCCCGCTCAGGGGAACGGACGCCGGCCTGATGTGGAATTACGATTTAAAAGCGCTGGGTTCGGACATCGATGAACAGGCCCTGGGGTTCAACTGGATGACCGCTTTTACCTGGGGCAAGTACACCTTCATTCCCGCACTCGACATGAAAACCATGCTGGATGACGACAGTGCGGCCGTTCAGGACACGTTCCCGCTGGGCGGCTTCCTGAATCTGTCCGGCTTTTCCACCAATGAAATCTACGGACGCCATACCGGCCTGGCCCGCCTGGTGGCCTACCGGGAAATCGGCTCCGCCGGCATGGGTGCACTGAAGATGCCCCTGTACATCGGCCTGTCGGCGGAGGCGGGCAATGTCTGGAATAAGAGATCGGACATCCATTTCGAGTCCCTGATTCTGGCGGGAAGCATTTTCCTGGGCATCAAAACGTACCTCGGGCCGGTTTACCTGGCCTATGGTCAGGCCCAGCGGGGCCATTCGTCCATCTATCTCAATGTGGGCCAGCGTTTTTAAACGGGAAGGAGACTGATTTGCTGAATTTACAAAGGAGGAAAACAGAATGCTTTTTAAAATCAAAACGGTTGTATTTGCGGTTTTTGTATTGGTGCTTCTTGCTTTTTCCGTAGCCGGGGCCTGCACCGGTTTGACGTTCTCCGTTCAGGATGCGCACGGAGACTTGTACGCTTTTCATGCGCGTACGATGGAATTCGGACCGGATGTAACCGGCTGGCGTCTGATTTCCGTTCCCAAGGGCTATTCTTACAAAAGCTGTAAGATGGGCGTCTGCGGAGACGGCATCGCGGGATTTGAGTGGAAGGCGCGGTATCAGCATGTGGGCATGAGTCCGGCCCGGCCCGAACTGCCGGTTTTGGACGAGGTCGCGGACGGCATCAATGAGAAGGGACTAGCCTGCGGTTGCTTCTATCACATGGGGTACGAGCAGTACAACGATAAACCCCGAAGCGACAAGGCGATTGCCAATACGGATTTCGTATCCTGGGTGCTGAGCAATTTCGCCACCGTGCAGGAAGTCCGCGAAGCCCTGGAGCAGGGCCGGGTGGACGTCGCCCAGTTTACCCTAAAGGTCAAGGGCAGGCCCGTGTGCGAGCCCGGCACCTGCCCGCAGGCCCACTATGCCGTATCGGACGAAAAGGGCGCTTCCATTATCGTCGAGTTCAAGGGGGGGAAGGCAAAAATCTTCGACAGCGTGGGCGTCATCACCAACAATCCCGATTATGACTGGCATACGACCAATCTGAAAAATTATATCGGATTGCAGACATTGAGCAGGGACAGCGCCGTGTTCAACGGCAGGACCTACGAAAAACTTGGGAACGGCACCGGCTCGATCGGATTGCCCGGTGATTTCACACCGCCGTCGCGGTTTGTCCGGGCCATGTTTTTTTTAAACTCGGCGATGCCGAAGGTTCAGTCCGGGCCGGATGAGGCCCTCGGCAGGACTTTCCGGATTCTGAACCAGTTTGATATTCCTGAAGGGTCGATCATTGCGGCTTCTCCGACCGGAAAAGGGCAGATTCAGGACTCGACCATGTGGACGACCGTGGCGGACCTGAAGCGCAAGCGTTATTATTACCACAGCCAGACCAGCAGAACCGTGCGAATGGTCAGGCTGGACCGGCAGCCGAAAAACGTTCTTTCGGTTCAGGATCTTCCCTCGGAAGAGATGATTCTGGATGTGTCCGGGAAGTTTGTTCCCGTCGCGAAAAAACGCTGAAAAGGCGGGGCGGCCGTCCCCGGGGTTTCCGGGGACGGCTCATCCTTTTCGGCGGATCAAAAGCCGTCAGCTTTGGTTCAGGATTTTCCCTCTTAGGCTCAGCACGATCCGGGTCAGGGGTATTTTTTTGTTTGCCGCTTCCATGCCTTTTCGGACGATGACGGGCATGCCCGAACAGCAGGGGACTTCCATCACGGCCACGGTGACGCTTTTGATGTCCGCCGTTCGAAAGATATCGGCAAACTTTTGAACGTATTCCTGCGCATCGTCGAATTTCGGGCAACCCATCATCACCACCCTTCCTTTCAGCAGATTCCGATGCAGCATGGGAAAAGCGACCGCCGTGCAGTCCGCCAAAACCAGCAGATCGGCCCCTTTCAGGAAAGGAGCGAAAGCCGGTACCAGCTTGATTTGTATGGGCCAGTGGGTAAGAGCCGATTCTTCTTCGCCCTCTTCCAGGCGCTTCGGCTGATTGGCCTCTTCACAGGCGGACGGTTTGCCGGGCATTTGAATCTGAAGGGAAGGGCAGCCGCAGGGCATCGTTTCCTGCTTACCGGTTGACCAATGCTTTTTGACGGCTTCTTCGTCGAAAGGTGATGCCTCGCGCTCGACGATCCGGAGCGCCCCGGTGGGGCATTGACCGATGCAGGCGCCCAACCCGTCGCAAAAAGTTTCCGAAACGACCCGGGCTTTTCCGTCGATGATCTTAAGGGCGCCTTCTTCACACCCCGTAACGCACTGGCCGCATCCGTCGCACAGCCCTTCGTCGATTTCGATGATTTTACGCAATACTTTTTTCATGGGGTTCCTCCTGTGAAGATTCATGATGATGCACCGTAGAGATACTGAAAATCATTCCGGACATCCTTGATTTATGTTAAGCAAGAAAAACATTTTTTGCCGGAGGACGCCGTTCATGAACAAGATTCGGAACATTTTGATCCAAAGCCAGCTTTTCGGGGGGCTTCCGGATGAACATCTTGCCCAAATCGAAACCATTGCGGTCCCCAGGCATTACGACAAGGGGGAGGCCGTGTTCCACGACGGTGACGAAGGCATCGGCTTTTATCTGGTTGTCGAGGGAATCGTCAATGTTTATAAGCTTTCCCCCGAAGGAAAAGAGCAGATTCTTCACATCGTCCGGGAGGGAGACACCATCGGCGCCGTGCCGGTTTTTTCCGGTAAATCCTTTCCCGCCAATGCCCGCGCTCTGACCGAATGCCGTCTTCTGTTTTTCAACCGGGAGAAGTTTATTCGCCTGATCACTCAACAGCCGTCTCTCACGATGAATATTCTGGCCCTTCTGTCCGCGCGCCTGAGAGAGTTTACCGTCCAGGTGGAAAATCTCTCGCTCAAGGAAATTCCAGCCCGCCTGGCTTCCTATCTTCTGGACCTCTCGCGGGAGCAGGGAAACCGGGATTGGGTTTCGCTCGACATCTCCAAACTGCAGTTGGCCGGTCTGCTGGGCACAGGACCGGAATCTCTTTCCCGGGCTCTGGGCGGCATGAAAAGAAGGAAGATGATCGAGGAAAAGAATTCCACGATTCGGTTGGTGAACCGGACGCTGCTGAAAGAACTGGCGGAGAAAGGAAAAAACACGCGCTGAAACGCCCGTCCTTCCGGCGGGTGCGCCCTCTCAACTGCAAGACCGGCTTCTACACATGGGCAAGCCCGGGTGCAGCCGACGGGATGCCCCCCGAAACCGGCCTGCCGCTGAAATTGGCGGGCAGTCCGCCGCCCAAAGGGGCCCGGCGACGCCGTTATTTAGGCAGCCAGCCGAGCCCTTTGGCATGCAGGCTCTGAATGTAGAGGCGATCCGCTGTTTCCGTCACGCCGGTGGTTTCCGGATACGCGCCGTCGGGATCCTGCAAGTCGGCGACGACCCGGCCGTCTTCCGTGAAGGCGAATACATGCCCATAAGCTTTGGGAACCGGCCACAGGGAGCGGGGCAGACGCAGGATGATTTTCCGAAGAAAGGGCTTGCTTCCCATTTGATCCAGATCGGGATTTCGCGGCTTGGCGAAGCCCAGCCAGATTTTCCCGTTCCGCCCCCTCATCAGATTGTCGGGAAAGCCGGGCAGATTGTCAAACATTACTTTGGCCTGATCACCCGGCCGGGCAATGTCCAGATCCTTCGCGTGGACGGACACTTTCCAGAGGCGGTATTTTCCCGTTTCGTTCACGAAAAGGTGCTGCTCGTCCCGGCTGAGGGCCAGACCGTTGGCAAAACAAAATCCTTTGGCGACGACGCGGGTGGATTTTTGCGCCGGATCATAGGCGAGGACTCGTCCGGTGGAAGACATTTCCATGATGTCCAGAATGCTGGCTTCAAAGGGCCCGCCCCATTGGGCAGGTGAGAAGCGCCTCGACGCGTCGCTCAGGTAAATCAGGCCGGACCGGGCCACCACCACCGCGTCGGCGTAACGGATCGGATCGCCGTTGACCGAACGGGTCAGCAGGGTCACCTCCCCGCGGGGGCTGACGGACAGCAGCCCCCGGATTGCGTCCGCGGCAATCAGGTTCCCCGCCGCATCAAAATCGAAGCCCAGCACGCGCCCGCCGGTGCGGATGAAAACCTCCTGTCCACTGCCGTCCGGATTCATGCGCAGGATGTTTCCGCTTCCCACGGAGACATACAGCCTGCCGTCTTTTCCGAGGGCAACGTGTTCGGGGCCCTCTTCGGCGCCAAGCTCGATGATGTTCAGATGGGATAAGCCGGTGTTGACCGCGTGCGGTCCGGTATATCCGGCTGCGGCCGGCGCGTTCCAGGCGACCGGTTCGATCGGTACCGGCCAAAAAAGAAAATACCCGGCAAGGATCGCCAAGATCAAGGCTATCGTGAAGAATATCTTTTTCATCAGGACCTCCTTTCGATCATGCGGTCGGGGCTGTTTGAACGATCAACGGGATTACGACTGCACTGCCCGGGCCGCCCAGGGTTTTGGTCATGCTTTTGCGAAAAATACCGGAATCCGGACGTTCAGGCTTCTCTTGGGTAGAAGCCCATCGTCAACTCGTATACGCCCGACGAAAGCCTCTTTTCCATCTGGAAATTCATTCGTTCGAAAAGACGGAGCATGGCTTTGTTTTCCGCCAGCACCGTGGCGGAAAATCCCAAAAGCCCGTCCCGCTTAGCGATTTCGGTGAGATAGTCGAGGAGCACGATGCCGATGCCGCGGTTCTGCCAGGTGTCTCCCACCAGGAAGGAGGCGGCGGCCGTGTGGGTGTCCGTGTCGATGATGTACTGACCCATGCCCACGATTTCCTCGATGCCCTGCCGTTCCTGGATGGCGAGCATCAGCATCTCCTTCGAGTAATCGATGATGACGTACTTTTGAAGAATGTTGTGCGGCATGTGGACCATGTTGGTGAAAAAACGCGTGTAGATGCTTTTGTCCGACAGGGAGTAGAGAAAGGCCTTGATAAGCCCTTCGTCGCTGATTTTGACGGGGCGGAGAAAGAGCGGAAGGCCGGTTCTCGTGGAGCGGTAGGTCTCCAGGCTCTCGGGATATACACCCGCCGTGCCCGGGATGAACGCCTGATCGCGGTAGATGAGGCCGCGTTCGCGCGCCTGCTCCACGAGCCAGGGGCGAAATCTAGGGTGCGCGATGGAAATGAGAGCCATGGCTCGTTCACGGATGTTTTTCCCGTGCAGGTAGGCTGTTCCGTATTCCGTGACCACGTAGTGCACGTCCCCGCGGATGAGTGTGGCGGATGCGCCGGCGGAAAGATACGGGACGATGCGGGAGTGGGCCATATCGATCGAGGTGGACCGCATGGCCAGAATGGACTTGCCGCCCGGCGCCAGCGCCGAGCCCCTCATAAAATCCGCCTGTCCGCCCACGCCGCTGTATAAGATGGAGCCGATCGATTCCGCGGTGGCCTGTCCCGTGAGATCGATTTCCAGAGCGGAGTTGATGGCGGTCATGTTGGTCTGCCGGCCGATGATAAAGAGGCTGTTGGTATAGTCGATCGGCCTGAACTCAAAGGCTGGGTTGTCGTTGAGAAATTTGTAGGTGTCTCGGCTCCCCATGCAGAAAGACGCGACGGTTTTCTTGCGGTCCAGGGATTTTTTCGCGTTGGTCACGACGCCTTTTTTCATGAGATCGATGACGCCGTCGGTCAGAAGCTCCGTGTGCACGCCCAAATCCCGCTTTCCCGAAAGATGGGCCAGAATGGCATTGGGCATGGTCCCGTATCCCACCTGAATGGTATCGCCGTCCTGCACGATGCGCGAGACATACGTCCCGATCTTCTCGGTCACTTCCCCGGGCGGATCGGGCGTATATTCCAGAATAGGCTCGTCGTGGGGGACGATAAAGTCCACGTCGCGGATGTCCACCATGGCATCGCCGCGCACGCGCGGCATATGCCGGTTGACCTGCGCGATGACCAGCCGGGCCTGCTCCATGGCGGACTTGACGATGTCCACGCTCACGCCCAGGCTCATCAGCCCTTCTTCGTCCGGCGGGGAAAGCTGCACCAGCGCGACGTCGATGGTGATGATTCCGCGGCGAAAGAGGGAAGGGATTTCCGAAAGGAACGTCGGCGTATAATCGGCCAGCCCTTCATTGACCAGCTGCCGGGAGCTGTCGCTGATGAAAAACGAATTATGGCGGAAATTAATCTTGAACTTTTTGTTGGCGTAGGGCGCCACGCCGAGGGTCCAGACGTGAAGGATCTGTGTCCCGTAGATGGAATGCGGCGTGTTTTCCACGAAGCGGATGAGCGAGCTCAGCAGGTATTGCGGTTCACCGCAGGCGGTGCCGATGAAAATGGAATTGCCGCGGCGGATGCGTCCGAAAAGGTCTTTTTCGGGGACGAATTTTTCCGGGTATCGTTTTTTGAATTTTTCAAGATGGTTCTCCCATCCTGCAGGCATAGCCGATCCTCCGTCAGCTTCCCGTTTTCAGGCCATGCGAAAAACCGGCCGGCGGCGCGGCCGGCCTTTTGTTTCGCGCCGGGGTCTGCCTTTGCCGAAACGGGATGAGACCCCCGGAGAGCTTTGATTTGCGGATGAACTATAGAAAGTCCCGTTGGGGATGTCAAGAAGAACTTGGTTTTTCCGGCAACAGCCGCAGCCGGATGAAACGGAAAGGCGTCGGAGTGCCCGCTTTCATTGCCTGTTGAGTTCACGGGAAAATCATGTTAAAAAACAGCTTACGGATCCGGTACACCAAAAGGCGAAAGGGGGGCGCTTCATGTTCCAGATTGTGAAGTACGAGACGTTCAATGATCGTCAGGTGATCTTCAAAGAAGGAACCTTCGGCGACTGGATGTACGTCATTGAAGAAGGAGCCGTGGAAATTTCCCGAACCGTCGATGGGAAAAAGATCGTAATCGCCACGCTGAAAGCGGGGGAGATCATCGGGGAGGTGGCCTATATCTCCAAAGAGGGGCGCTCCGCGACGGCAACGGCGGTGGGCAAAACCAGAATCGGGATGATCGACCGGGAATATTTCGACCGGGAATTCAATGGAATCTCCAGTGATTTTCAGATGATTCTGAAATCCATGGCAAGGCGTCTGAGGGAAACGACCGACCGGTTGATAAAACTTCAAAATCAGGTCGGTAAATAGTCTTTGCGCGCCGGGTCTCAGCCCAACCGGATTCCGGGCTTCAGTGCAAAACCGCGCAGAAAGTCGAAAACCGGCATCCTTTTCTTTCCGGCCAACTGGACCTCTTTCAGGACCACATAGCCGTTC
>Ga0116145_1000984_pt1 | contig 30246 bp, 22 predicted proteins | sample AD_JPNHG1_MetaG_FD_89747 | JGI IMG/M metagenome (GOLD analysis project Ga0116145, IMG submission 89747) | Active sludge microbial communities of municipal wastewater-treating anaerobic digesters from Japan - AD_JPNHG1_MetaG | ecosystem: Engineered > Bioreactor > Anaerobic > Digestate | place... | reverse complement strand
GGATCAGGTTCGGATAGGGATCGGGCATCATATGTTAAGGCCCGGCCCCATGATGACCAGAAAACGATTTTTTAAGGGCGTACGCTACTTGTGAACCCCATTGATCGTTCTATCTATATATTTTGATACCGTTGGGAACGAATATTATGTTGTTTCAAGCAGTTTAAGGGGGTTTTCACCTGCCGTAGCGGAGCTTTCGCCCCGGTCTGAAAGGGCCGGCTGCCGGAAACCTTTTTACCGGTGCCCAGTGAACAGCCGGTGCCCGGTTGAGCGTGATTGTCGAATGATGAAAAGAAATCTTCATTTCCCTGCTGCGGTGGTCCTGCTCCTGATCGCCGCCGGATGCCTACAGGCCATGGACAGGGCCGGGGAAACCCCGCTCGTAAGGCCGCTCGATGATATCCCCTTGAGGCTGGATGCATGGGAGGGATATTCCCTGACCTTCGATGAGCGCACCCTGGGGAACGCCGGGGTTGATCAGTACATCATGCGGACATATGCCGCAGCCGGCCGTCCGCCGGTATCGGTGTATATCGGGTTCTACAGTCGTCAGGGCGTGGGCCGCACCATTCACTCGCCGCGCCGCTGCTACACGGGAAGCGGGTGGGAGGTGGCATCCTGCGAGAGAAGGCTCATCCCGATTGCCCGGGCTCCCGGCGGGGAAATCCCGGTGAACCGGCTTCTGATCCGCAAGGAGGACCATATGCAGGTGGTGTACTACTGGTTTCAGTCCAGGGGCAGGGCAATCACCAGCGAATACCGGGAAAAGATACAGCTGGTCCTGGACACCATCTTGCTCGGAAGGAACGACGGCGCGCTGGTGCGCATGTCGACGGATGCGGCCCCTTCCGCGGCAGAGGCCGAAGAGCGGCTGCAGGCCTTTGCCGCCCGCCTGTATCCCCACATGATGCAGTGCCTCCCTTAACAGTCGTGAGATCATATCTGAAAATAGCTGTGTTGATTGTTCTTGTGGTGCTGCTGTACCACGAGGTTCTGGTAAAGCTCGTCTCTGACTGGTACAGGGACCCCAACTACTCACACGGCTTCGTGGTGCCGCTGGTCTTTTTCTACCTTCTCTGGCGCAAGAGGGCTCATCTGGCCCGGATGAGCCGGATCGCAAGGCCCTCATACTTGGGGCTGGGGCTCATGGCGGCGGGCATGGCAATGCTGATGGCCGGCCGCGCGGGAGCCGAGCTCTTTCTGCAGCGGACCTCGCTGCTCGTGGTAATGGCCGGCATGGTGCTGCTGTTTTTCGGCAGGCACATGCTCAGGTCGGTTGCTCCGGCACTGGCGTTCCTCATATTCATGATCCCCATACCCTACATGCTCTACGACAGCATAGCCTTCCCCTTAAGGCTCTTCACATCCTACTGCGCCAGCATGGGCCTTGCCCTGCTCAACATCCCGGTCCTGCGCGAGGGAAACCTCGTGCACCTGGCGAATACGACCCTGGAGGTGGCCGATGCCTGCAGCGGCATCCGCTCGTTGATCTCCCTGTTCGCCATCGGGTCAGTCATTGCCTGGATCGCGTTCAGGAGCAACTGGAAGAGAGTGCTGGTCGTCCTGATGGTGATCCCCGTAGCCGTGTTTGCGAACGCGGCGAGGGTGGTGATCACGGGCATTCTGGCGCACTTCTATGGGATCGCGGTTGCAGAGGGTTTTTTCCATGAATATGCCGGGATGGCAATCTACCTCATGTCGCTCTTACTGCTGCTGTCCCTGTGCAGGATCATCCGGGGGGATGTGTCCAAGCCTGGCCGTGAGCCGGCGGGCGTCCCGTACCGGGAAAAGGTGGGTGCCCTATGATCAGGATCATGCTCATTTTCGGGACCAGGCCCGAGGCCATAAAAATGGCGCCCGTGGTCCTGGAGCTCAACCGGAGAAAGGCCGGAGGATGTCCGGTCGAACCGCTGGTGTGCGTCACGGCCCAGCACAGGCGGATGCTGGACCAGGTGCTCGCCCTGTTCGGCATCGTTCCGGACTTCGACCTCAATGTCATGCTGCCCGGCCAGAGCCTTTTCATCCTGACCGCACGGATTATGGAGCGGGTGGGCGAGGTGCTGGATCGAGCCCGCCCCGATATGGTCCTGGTCCACGGGGACACCACCACCACCTTTGCCGCGGCCCTGGCCGCATACTACCGGCGCATCCCCGTGGGCCACGTGGAGGCCGGTCTTCGCACCCACGACAAATACCGCCCGTTTCCCGAGGAGATGAACCGCCGCCTTGCCGGTGTCCTGACAGACATCCACTTTGCCCCTACGGAAACCGCCAGGGCGAACCTGATCAGGGAGAACATCCCGCCCGAAAACATCCTGGTCACCGGCAACACGGTGATCGATGCCCTTCGTTACACCGCGTGCCGGATCAATAGAGATCCTGCCTGCCCGCTTTCACGGTATGCAGTTGAACTCGGACCCCTGGACGGCCTGAAGGACACGGACAGGGTCGTGCTGATCACGGGTCACCGGAGAGAGAGCTTCGGGCAGGGTCTGGAGAATATCTGCCTGGCCGTGGCCGATCTTGCACGGCATTGGCCCGATGTCTTCTTCGTCTACCCCGTGCACCTCAATCCCAGCGTGTTCGAGCCTGTGCACCGGATCATCGGGAACAAGGACAATATCCTTCTCCTGCCCCCTCTGGACTACGAGCCGTTCGTAGCGCTCATGAGCCGGGCATATCTCGTTCTGACGGATTCGGGGGGCATTCAGGAAGAGGCGCCGAGCCTGGGCAGGCCGGTCATTGTCATGCGCGAGGTCACAGAGCGGCCCGAGGCTGTAGAGGCAGGCACGGTGAGGCTTGTGGGGACCGACAGGGAGAAGATCTTCCGCGAGGTGGACCGCCTTTTGCGAGACAAGACCTTGTACGGGAAAATGTGCTTCGCCCATAACCCCTACGGAGACGGCAAGGCTGCTGAACGGATCGTAGATTACCTGCTTGCAGGATTTGGGGATTGCCGGGTTTCCGCCGGCCGGGCGTAGCTGGAGATACAAACCTGAAGCGGACGTGAAGATGTGGATGCCAAAGGAGAGTATGCGTGAATTGCTGTGAAGGAGGTTTAGACAATATGAGAGAAGAGGCGAGGAAAAATACGATCTATAGGATGATTTGTCAGGGCCTGCGGCCATGGATGCAGGTCTGCCCGGAAACCGGGCCGCAGGCGCCTGATCCCGGAACGGGTAAGGCAAGCCTGTATGGCGGAGCGCGGCGCAGGCTCGTTATGATGATAGCGCTCATGCTCCTGATGTGCCTTCCTTTGGGCGCCCGTGCCGATGTCCTGGTGGACAACGGCGGCCCCGGTACCTCGTTCACCGGGCAATGGCCGGTTTCGGGCGGAAACGACCATTACGGCTCGGACAGCCAGTGGTCGCGCGACGGCAACACCTACACCTGGGCACTCGGCTCCCAGCCGGCCGGTGTGTACGAGATCTTCATGTGGTGGTCGTCGTGGCCTTCACGCGCCTCGTCGGTGCCGGTTCAGGTCCGGCATGCGGACGGGGTGAGCACGTTCAGCATCAACCAGCGGCAGAATGCGGGAAGGTGGAACAGCCTGGGGACCTATTTTCTCGATTCTTCCAGCCAGGTGACGATCGTTGCTGCCAACGGCTCCACGGTGAGCACCTGCGCGGATGCGGTCCTGTTCGAGTATATAGGCGGCAACAGCCCGCCCTCGGCATCTATCGACTCCATCACGCCCAACCCGGCGCAGCCAGGCCAAGCGGTCACGTTCACCGGCCACGGCACCGACAACGAGGGTGCAATCGTTGAATGGCTGTGGGAATCTGACCTGGACGGCGAGCTCTGCGACTCGGCATCGTGCACGGTCTCGTCCCTGAGCCAAGGAACCCACACCATATCCTTCTTTGTCCGGGACGAAGAAGGCCTGTGGTCCGAACCCGCCTCCGCAGACCTGGTGGTGGGCGGAGAAGAGCCCGGTGAGGTGATCATCGACAACAACAGCAGCTCGGCGTCGTTCACCGGGCCCTGGCCGGTTTCAGGAGGCTCGGGGTCATATGGCCCGGATTCGCAGTGGAGCCGCGACGGCAACACCTTTACCTGGACCTTCACACCCATGGTCTCGGCCTACTACGAGCTGTCCATGTGGTGGACCGAGTGGCCTTCCAGGAGCACGAGCGTGCCTGTGAGGATCGAGCACTATGACGGCGGCCCGACATCGACCACGCTCACAATCAACCAGCAGCAGGGCGGAAGCCGGTGGAACAGTCTGGGCGTGTATTTCTTCGATGCATCCCGGTCCTACCGGGTGACGATTACTGCTTCATACGGCTCCACGGTGAGCACCTGCGCGGATGCGGTACGGTTCGTACCGGTCGACGAGCCGGGAAACAGCCCGCCGGCAGCCGCCTTTACCGCGGACAAAACCACGGGCGGGGTCCCGTGTACGGTCCGGTTCTATGACCAGAGCACTGGAGAGGTGGACAGCCGGCTCTGGGATTTCGGAGACGGCTTCACCAGCACGCTCAAAGATCCCGTCCACCAATATGACCGTGCAGGTGTATTCCGGGTATCGCTCACCGTGAGCAACGCATACGGCTCCGACACCATGGTGCGCGACGCCTATATCCGGGTGTATGAGGCAGCGGAGAGGATCTATCTCATCGACGGCTATTCCAAGAACGCCCTGTTCCTGCCCCGGTGCTACGAGTACCTGAAGCGCCTCGGCGCCACCGAGCAGGGCGGTGTGTGGGTATACACCAACCCGGTCAAGGGCGTGACCTATCATATCTACACGGTCAACACCCCGGAGGGCATGGAGCTGGCCCTGAAGGACGAGGGCTCCCACATCGTGTTCAACGGCCACTCAAACTTCGGCTTCGGCGCCACCTTTGCCAATTCCCGCGAGATCCAGAACCAGCGGATCGACAACATCTATTTCGTGGACGACGATCGCTTCACCAACTATTCCACCGAGATGGTGTCGGTCAAGATCGACGGCATGAAATACGGCCAGGCCTACCCAAACTGGGACCCTGTCTTCAAGAACGGCGTGAGCGCGGTCATGCCCTACACCTTCAGCGAAGGCACGCCGCCGTACAATTACTACCTCACCTACACCATCCCTGGCGATCCTGTTACATACAGGGTTGAGCTTTCGAACGGAACCTATCTGGAGCGGTTCCCGGACTCCAACACGCCGGCCTGGTATTCCGCGGACGGATCGCCTCCCGATCCGGTGAAAAACCCGGAATACTTCATCACGAGCTCCGACCCTGATTTCAACCGCTGCGACTTCATCGGCACCTGGCCCATCGGCATGATTCACAAGGGCGGCTACATGGGCGAATCCGGATATCTCGGCTACAACTACCAGTACCACAGTGCAGGCACCGGCCAGAACAAGGCGGTGTTCACCATCTATCTGAGGTATGCGGGCAACTATAACGTGATGGCCTCGTGGTACCCGTCTTCGGCCAATGCCACCAACACCAAGTTCATCATCCACCACGCAGGGGGCCCCACCACTGTGGAGGTGAACCAGCGGGAGACTCTGCCCTCACTGGTCAAATCACTCGGCACCTTCTATTTCGATGCGGGAACGGCCAAAGTCGAGATCACCGACGAGGCGAATGGAAGGGTGATCGCCGACGCTATCGTGTTCAACTGTATGGACAACCCAACGCTCTTACAGGCGGAGTTCGATGCCGATGTGAGGTCTGGAGTTGCTCCTCTGGCCGTGCAGTTCACCGACCGGAGCATGTCGTATAATACCCAAATCTGGGATATATTCGGTGAGGGATCCTCGATACGGACGCGAACCTGGAACTTTGGCGACGGCAGCACGAGCACGGAGAAGAACCCCCGGCATGTGTATGAAGAGCCCGGGGTCTACACGGTGAGTCTGACCATCACCGATATCATGGGGAACCAGCATACCGAGACCAAAGAGGCATTCATTGCGACAGGCGCCACCGCGCCGCTCCACGCCGAATTCTTTGCGCGGAAGAGAAATGATGCACAGAGGACCATTGTCAATTTCCAGGACCGGAGCACCGGCAACATCACCTCGTGGAACTGGGATTTCGGCGACGGGACAACGAGCACGGAACAGAATCCCACCCATACGTACACGGACATCGGTTTCTTTACGGTGCGCCTTACGGTCTCCGGCCCAAACGGGCAGGATACCGAGACCGAGCAGAACTATATCTGCAACATGGTGGCCATCGAGTTCGTGGACAACACCTTCCACGAGAGGCCCCACTTCTACTCCGGCTCGTTCATCAAGTTCGGCAAGGTTGTCTGCAATACAGGTACGGTCAAGATCCCCACAGAGGAGATGCGCTACTCCCGGATGTTCTACGGTGGGTGCAACTCGTCGAACTACTATGTGGGGGCGTTCAACCGGGGCATCTTCTTCTTTGCACATATGGACACCAACGAGATCCTCGCGCCGGAATACCTCAGGCGCTATCTCCTGGGCGACACCGACGACCAGATCCTGGCGCGGCTCAACGCCATCGAGCCGGCATACGAGTACTACGACTTCAACCAGAAGCCGCCGTCCATGAGATAGTACGGGTCTGACTCCGCACGAGTGTCTCGTGTGGAGGGATATGTATGTGTTTCTTCCGGAGATTTCATCCGGTGCGCGCATCATGCGCGCGCCGGAGGTGCTCCGGAGAGAATAAATACATGGAGAGGAATTCTGCGGCATTTCCCGTCAGGAGAAATGATGCGGCACTTTAAGCCAAGCAAAGGGCAGGCTTGTGAATGACATGCTGATGATGCATGTGCGCCCTCGCTTTGCCGGAGAGGGGAAGGAGCGATAAGGCGGCAATGGCCGGACTCATCTATGGCATAAACGAAATCAGGCGCTATGCGGCGCATTACACGAAGGTAAAGGATATCTTCAAAGGCTTCAACGATCCTGACTGCCGAACAAACGGCGGCAGGGCCAAACCGGCAGTCTCCAGGCTCGTGGACTACCTCTATCTGTTCTTTGTCATGGGTATGCAGACTACGAACTATCACCTGTTTCGGTTCGACACCATGGACAGAAAGAGATTCAAAGAATACATGGACGATCCGAACGCTCCGCTCTTAAGGCCGAAGCTGTGGAGCACACTATGGAAGAAGTCAACCTTTATCCTGGTGCACGACAAGTATCTGTTTCACTGTCTGTGCGAGTATCACGGGCTGCCATGCCCCCGGTGCTACGGCGTGGTGCGGAGGAATGCGCTGCCGGAAGCCAAGGCCTTTCTGAAAGACCTGATGCAGAAAAACGGGATGGAAACATTTGTGCTGAAACCGGTGTGGGGACTTATGGGAAAAGGCATCCACTTCATCTCCCTGTCCGATGTGGATGCCCTGGAGCGGCTGATAGAGCACGACGACGTGGATGACGAATACAGTGATTACCTCGTCCAGGAGCGCATCAGGCAGCACCCCGAGCTCGAACGGATGAACCCCCACTCGGTGAACTCCATCAGGATCGTCACCTTCCTCGTTCCTGAGGGCCGGGTCGAGTTCATTGCAGCCATGCTCAGGACAAGCTCCTCTGCGAGCCCGGTCGACAACTTCTCGGCCGGTGGCATGGTTGCGGGCATCGACCTTGATACCGGCGCCCTGAAAAAAGAGGGTGTGATCAAAACCCCGAAAATCAGGGTGCTGACGAGGCATCCGGTAACCGGCACGGAGCTCATGGGCTTTCGGGTGCCGTACTGGGAGGAGATCAAGGAAACGGCTGCGCGGGGGCAGAAAACCTTCCACTACATCAAATCCATCGGGTGGGACTTTGCTGTGACGCCCGAAGGCCCGGTGATCATCGAGGCGAACCAGGAATGGGGAACGGCGGGCCTTCAGGCTGCAAACGGCGGTCTGCTCACTGAAAAGAACAGGAAGCTCTTCGCCCGGTACGGTCTGAAGTTCTACGAGTAGCTTCGTGATTGTTATGGTTCCATATTCCGGGAACATTACTGCCCCCATCAAGAATGGCTCGGGGCAGCCATGTATGGCAGTGCACGATGGAGGTGTGCCCCCTCCTGCGCACAGCTTTGCGGGTCTCTACAAAGAGGGGGCATGATAGTCATTTCGAGAGAGAATACTTACGGGGAGGCAAGCGAGATGGGGGAGATCGTTCTATCGACCAGTCTCATGCTTTTCAGGGGCATCACGAAAATCAGGAACAGGAGAGGGCCCTCTATCGGGCAGGCATGCAAGGTCGATCTCATCCGGCTGGAATCTTCCTACTACCTCCATGAAGCGCAAGCCCTGGGCGTGCAGGCCTCTGTCCTGGATAATAACGTGCTCCAGCTCAGGAGAAACGGTACTGTTCAGAATATCTACCGTGCATTTACCGACCTCGATGGCGAGGCTACACTCATGATTGCGGGTGACAAGGCCTTCTGCAGCTCCATGCTGAGAAGGCACGGGGTCCCCATACCCGAGTCGGAAGTGCTCAAAAGCGGTGACTATAGCGGTGCTGCCGCATTCCGCAGGCGGATCGGCGCCCCGATCGTGATCAAGCCGGCAAAAAACACGGGAGACAGCAAGGGCGTCTTTATCAGGCCGGATAGCGGTTTTGCCCTCTGGCGTGCAGTCAATTTCGCCGGACAGTTCGGAGATGAAATCCTGGTTGAGAAGTTCCACGAGGGCACGAATTACCGGCTGCTTTTCTGCCGGGGCGAGTTTCTGGCTGCAAGCTTGCGCAATCCGGCCAGGGTGGTCGGCGATGGGATCCATACCGTGCGCGAGCTGATTCACCGGGCCAATGCTGGGCGGCTGTCCATTGCTCGGGATATCACAGCATATGACCCCGCAACCCGGCCTATTCTCTACAGGATACCTGTCACCGGAGAGCTCAGGGCCCTGGTGAAGAGACAGGGTTTTTCCATGAATTCGATTCCGCAAGAGGGGAAGGTGGTCATGCTGCAGGACATCTGCCAATGGCTCTTTGGCGGAGAGTATCTCGACGTTACCGACGAAGTGTCTCCCGACTTCATCGCACTGGGGAAAAAGGTGGTGGACATTCTCGGCATCAAGCTCGCCGGCATCGACCTCATTACGCAGGATATCCGAGCCGCCCGGCCCGGAGAATTCGTCATCAACGAGGTGAACACCTCGCCCGCCCTTCTGGTGCACTACGAGGTTCAGAACAGGCCGAAGATGCGGCCGGTCGCCCGGGAGATCATCCGGTCGATGTTTTCATGAAACCGTTTGTTTTCTTATCTTAAGCTTTGAAAAGGAGGTAATCGTATGAGTATCAATATCCGGTGGTATAAGAAGCATGCTTTTTCCCTGAACGGGATGGAAATTTTCAGGCATCCGGACCTGAGCGCCCACTCTGGGCTCCCACCCCAGAACGATATCGAGATGTATCCACTGAAAAAGGAGGAGATCCCTCAGCTCATGGAGCTTCACGACACGAAGTGCATCGAATGGAACCATATCTTTACCCGGGAGGACGTGGAAGACCGCCTCGCCTCAGGTCAAACATGCATCTGCAGCTGGTATAAGGGGCAATTGGCGGGTTTTATCTGGCTTGCACCCAGGAGGGTCTTCTCGCCGGAATTGCGATGCATGTTCGAGACGGACAGCACGGGCGTGTTCGAATACAACGCTTTTGTGAATCCTGATCACCGGCGCATGCATGTGGGACTCAGGTTGCTTGACAAAGCGTGCCAGGAGTTTGCAGAGAGGGGATTCAAGACCATGTACAGCTACTTCCGGATCTCGAACCAAGCTTCCAGGAAAGGCAACACCCATCTCGGGTTCAAAAAAGTCGGCAGGATCTACTATGGCTACCTGCTTGGCTACTACTATTTCATCCCCTCCCTGAGCAGAGAGTCGGGTTTGCAGGCGCGCCTGTGCGCCAGCCCGTGGCACCGATGGCAGACGTTCGTTCAGAAAAGGGTGTCTGCTGCATGAAACAGAACATTCGCTGGCATCTGAAGCAGGTTTTTTCCATCCGGGCCATGGATATCCTTATGGTCCCCGACCTCGCTTTTTCTCCTGTATTGCCCGTGGATGACGATCTCGAAGTTGAGATCCTTCGAGAAGAGGACATTCCCGAGCTCATGGAGTTCCACGACAGCAGGTGCATCCAGCGGTCCGGCGTCTTCACCCGGGAAGAAGTCCTCACACGGCTCAAGTCCGGACATATGTGCAGCTGCGCGCGGCACCGGGGGAACATGTCGGGATTTGTCTGGTTCGCACCCCTGGTTGTTTTTGCCCCGGATCTGCACTGTGAATTCGAGATGAACGATGGGGGCGTCATGATCTATAACGCCTTTATCGCCTCTGAGCACCGCGGCAGGAAAGTTCTGCCCACGGTGCTGAATATGTCATTCCGCAAGCTTGCGGAATTCGGCTATAGCCGGTCGTATGCCTTTATCCATCACGAAAACCGCTCGCCGAAGAAGACACTGGAGAAATATCACTCCCAGACATGCGGGATCATTTTCCACGGGTTTGCAGCAGGCTGCTACTTCCTTCTGCCGTTCATCCGGAAGAACGCTGGTATCCGTGTCCGACTCTGCTCAAGTCCGTGGTACCGCTGGCAGGAGGTTTTCCGGAAAAGGCCGATCGGCGGACAACCGACTCAATGAAGACCCGCGCCCTTGAAAGCCTTATCACGCAGCTTTCCGTCCGGCAGGCATCCATCCCTGTCGTTTTGGGGAGCGGCGGCCTGGGTCTGATCCGGAGCCTGGGCGAAAAAGGAGTTTGGAGCATCGTCATCGATGACGGGCCGGCGAGCGTCCGGGATTTTTCCCGTTACTGCCGGCGGATCACTGTGGCCGACATATCCGCCGCTTGGGACAGGCTGTGCGAAGTCCTGCGCATGGTGAGCTCCCTTGCGCTGAAGCATTCCGGAAATCCGCCAATCGTTTTTCCCACTTCAGATTATATCCTGCACTGCCTCGCCGGCCGGTATGACGAGCTGAAAAGCCTTGCAGCCATTGCCGCACCTTCGCGCGAGGTCATTCTGCTCACCCTTGACAAGGTCTCCTTCTACCAATGGCTCATGGATCATGATTTCCCCTGCCCGCGAACCGTCTTCCCCTCACGCGGCGGTGAGAACGTTCCGGACACCGGGAACATATCCTTCCCCTGCATCGTGAAGCCGGCACTGACCTTCATGCTCGAGCAGGCCGCGGGCTGCAAGCTCTACGTGGCGGCGAACCGGTCAGAGCTCGTGAGCTGCTGCAGTGACCTCTCGGAAAGGAACATGAAGTATGTGATTCAGGAGATCGTCCCAGGAAGAGACGAAGACCAGTTCTCGTTGGCGGGATACTGCAGAAAGGGCGGGGATATCGCGGGATATGTCATGACCAATAAACTCAGGCAGAGCCATTTCGGCGCAGGCACCTTCGTATCCGGTGCTCATGTCCCCCCCTTGCTCACTTTGGGCCGAAGGCTGTTGAGGGATCTGGACTACCAGGGCATATTCGAGATCGAGTTCCGCAAGGACGAGCGCGACGGAACCTACCGGATCATCGAGCTCAACCCCCGCTGCTGGTCCCAGATCATACTCGCCACCCGCATGGGGGTGAACGTGGCGTACCAGGCATACCAGGACCTTGCCGGGATGGGGTCCGGCAGACAGCAGCCGGCGCTCCCGGCTGCAAAGAAATACTGGGTCGACATCGAGCGTGACCTGGGCAATCTGAAGCGGAAGTGGAGCCAAGGCGACTACTCGCTCAGTAAGGTGCTTTCCGTAATGTCTTCCATTCCCGTGGTCGAGCCCTTCAATCTCAGGGACCCGGGGCCGGGCCTGTGGTATCTGAAGCGGAAAATCGCCCGCAAGCTCGCGAAAAGGCGCACAGGCGGTCTTTCACGGCAAGGCGGCAGGTCCCTGTCCTGACTGACGCCCCACCATAAGGCAAATAACCATGTCTCGATTCTTTTGGAGTACAGACAATACCCGGCAAACTGGAAACCCCGGACCTCGGAGTGAGGGGGAGATTTCCGGGGTACAGGAGTTCATCTCGGCCATCTATCCCCATGTCATGCGCCGGGGCTGGCGGGACGGGCTGAAAGATCACTACCGGACCCAACTGTGCGAAACCATGCAAATGCGGAGCGGGTTCACCCCTTCTTGGTTTGCCCCCAGGCAGGGCGTATGGAAGCTGCTGCTGCCGGGGAATTTCACCACCGACCTGTTCGTCGCCGATGCCTCGCTCGGCGCGATTCCCATCGACCTCTCCAAGAGCTATGCGCGGGTCATCGTACACCCGTGGTATGACCGGTCCGCAGACCTGATCAGGAAAAGGGCCCTGGAGGCTGGCGCGTCCAACGTGCATGTCTGCGACAGCATCGATGACCAGGTGCTGAAAGATCTCGGCTGCAGCTTCGGCATCAGCCTCATGGTCGTCACCCGCGATCTCGTCTCCACCCTGGGAGAGCAGGGCGTGGAGAACAGAATCGCCCGGATCCTCGATTGTGTGAGCAGGTTCAGCACCAGGACCTGGACGAATGTCTTCGTATTTCCGAACCGGCACGGGAGAATTGCCTCCAGATGTTTTCCGAGTTACTTCAGCCCCACGGGCATGACCGCGGCCGGGCTGAAACGAACCGGCGCACCTCACGGGTTTACACATGCAGAGACGCACCATCTCAAGGGGCTTCCTGAGAACATCGTCGAGGTCGATATGAAAGCCTTCCGGGATTCCCCGGCCGGAGCAGGTTTTCCGGCCCATGGTTTAAGGCTCAAGCCCGATGATATCGGCAGGGCCATCAGAAGCCGTGCATCCTTCTCCCAGTCGCAGGCAATGATTCTTGAGAGAGGTGGGAAACAGCCATCCTGGCTCCATGGTTTCCTGTCCCATCTCCAGGCTGAGGGATTCGGACGGCCCACTGTCAGGCGATGCCTGGCGGGCAAGCCCAACACGGCCCTTCTGGAGCTGGTGCACGACACGGGGTATTCCTCGGTCTGCAGGATGCCCCTGGGCAAGGGCGAGATCACCGACAACCGGGCGGAGAACAACTATACGGCCCTCCAAAGGCTCGAATCGTGCGGCGAGCTCTCGATGCTCGTCCCCCGGCCACTATGCCGCGGAGTGTACCAGGGGCAGAAGTATTACATGGAGACCTTTGTTTCCGGAAGAAAGCACTCGCTCGTTTCCGAAAACCATGCCCGCATCTTTGAGATGATCCGCCCGGCACTGATCTGGCTGTATCTCGACGCGGGCCGCGACACCCATATCGACGGGCTGGTGTACCATAACCTGGCAGGAGACGGGATCTCCATGCTGAAGAGATATGCGCGCGGCAGAGAAGACTTAAGGAGAATCCAGGACCTCGACCGCATGCTCAAAGACATCCTGCTCGACACTGAAGACCGGCTGCCCCAGATCCACGGCGATTTCAAGATCGAGAACATGCTCTTCGGCAGACGCGGACTTCGGGGGATCATCGACTGGGACCTCTCCGCGGCCTTCGGACCGCCCTATCTGGACCTGCTCTATTTCTACGCCTATTCGTTCCACCACAGCCCGCACACCAACGGCGGGGGCATCATGGGCTTCATCATCAACCGGCTGCTGCGCGCCGATCCCGGGCCCGTGCTTGAGAGCTGGATCGAGGAGTATACGTCGTGCCTCGGCGTTTCTCCGGTGTGGCTCAATATATCCGGGATACTGTTCTGGCTGCACTATGTCACCAGGATCATGGGCACTGCGCTGCCTGCATATGATCCCGGGACCTACCGGGAGAACATCCGCGAACCGCTTGCAGTCATTGCAGAGAAGATGCAGAGGTTTTCGTGAACAAACGGGCGCTGCTCTCGTCGTTGATATGCCGGCCCGGGATCCATCCGGTCATGGCTGGGATCTCGAACAGGCGGTATGTGCGTATCCTCGCGTATCACCGGGTGCTCGATATCGACGAGCAGACCTATCCCTTCGATTGCGAGCTCATCAGCGCCTCTGTCAGGGACTTCGAGCGCCAGATGGAGCACGTCTGCTCCCGCTACCGCGTGGTGACCTTTGCCGACCTGGAGGAGTACGAGCAAAACAACGAGAGAATTCCGGAAAACACTCTGATCATCACCTTTGACGACGGGTATGCCGACAACTACGAGCAGGCCTTTCCCATCCTGGAGCGCTACGGGCACAAGGCGGTGTTCTTCCTCTCCACCGACTACATCGGGACAGACACCCCCTTCTGGTTCGAGAGGCTCGCCTATCTGGTCAAAAAGGGGATGGTCGACACCTCGCGGCTGGATCTGGGGCCGTGTGCAGGCATTGCCGGCAAATGGCGCGACCACCGGGGGGTCTTGCCGCAGGAGGGCCTCTATCACGCAGTCATCCGGCTGCCCAACCGTGACCGGCTGCGCCTGCTCAGGCAGATCGAAGAGGGAATGCCGCCCCTGCCTAAGGACGAAGCCGCCTTGGTGAGGCCGCTCACCTGGGATCAGGTCAGGGAGATGGCAGATCACGGCATGGAGATTGGCTCCCACACAAGGAGCCACTTGATCCTGGGCAATGGCTCGCCCAAAGAGGTGGCCCAAGAGCTGGAGGTGTCGAGGAGGACCATCGAAGAGCAGATCTCGCGCCCGGTCCGTGCGGTATCATACCCCATCGCGTCCTATGACTTTGCCATAAACCCGCTGGTGATCAAGCTGGTGCAGCTTGCAGGCTACCGCTTCGGGGTCGGCTATACCTCGGGGCCGGTCAGGCGTCTTACACGGGAGCGCTACCAGCTCAAGCGCCTGAAGATCGAACGATATGTCTCCTTCGACCGTTTCCGGGCAAAGCTCCTGTTTCCGGGCCTTTTCGCCTGAGGGCGGGGTCAGGTACCTGCATAACGATATAGCTTTGTAAAAGCAAAAAAACTCCAAGCCATACCGAACGGATGAAAAAAGAGCTGAAAAGCCTGGGCAGGCAGACTCTCATCTACGGCCTGGGGAGCATGCTGGGCCGGCTGAGTGCATTTCTGCTGTTGCCGGTATACACCAGCTATCTCACCCCGGCCCAGTTCGGCACGCTGGAGCTCTTCTACATGACCAGCGCCGTGATTTCCATCTTTCTGGGCACCCAGCTCTCCCACGCCACCTTGCGGTTCTACTTCGATTACGACGCCCTGCCGGATCGCTACCGGGTCATCAGCAGCTCGTTCATCCTGTGTTTTACATTCAGCGCACTTGTCTTGGGCGTCTGCGCCCTGTTTGCAGAGCGGTTCTCACTCCTGCTCTTCGACGGTGATCAATATGCCCGGCACTTCGTGGTGCTGTTCGTGTGGCTGCTCTTAAGCCTTTCGAACGAGATCCTCTTCGCCTTTGTCAGGGCCCTTGAACGCGCCGGCCTCTTTGTCGCGGTCATGCTGTTTGAGCTCATCGCCAAGCTCGGGCTGTGCATCTTCTTCGTGGTCTGGCTAAAGTGGGAGGAGTTCGGCGTGCTCGCCGGGAATCTCGCGGGCACGGGCGTGGCCTTTGCCGCGCTGGCAGTGTTCACCTTCTCCCGGTGCCGGCTCGAGGTCGACATGTCTTTGTTTCTTAAGCTGGTGCGCTACACTCTCCCGCTCATATTCGTGAGCATGTGCGGCACCATCATGGGCATGGCCGACCGGTTTTTTCTCAAGACCTACACCTCGCTCGCCATGCTCGGTCTCTATGCACTGGGCATGCGGTTTGCGAGTGTGGTGAACTTCCTGGTGTTCCATCCCTTCACCAGGGGGTACGGGCCTTTTCGGTTCTCCATCATGAACCGCGACAACGCCAAAGAGATCTACTCGCGGGTGACGACCTACTTCTGCTTCTTCTTCCTCTGGGCATGCCTGGGCGTGATCGCCCTGGCGCGGGAGGTGATCGTGATCATGGCAGACGAGAGCTACTGGGATGCCTATCGGGTGGTGCCCGTGCTCCTGGTGTCGGTGTTCTTCTCCGGGCTCTACTACATGGTGCAGATCGGCGTGTATCTCAAGAAGAACACCCAGGTGCTCTCCTACGTGTTCGCCGCGGCAGCCATCTTCAACCTCGCCTGCCTGTGGGTCCTGGTGCCTGCCTTCGGGATCATGGGCGCGGCAATGGCCGTGTGCGCCACCCGTGCGCTCGTGGTCCTGCTGGGGTGGCGATGCTCGCAGCTCGTCTATCCCATGAGGTATGAGTGGGGGCGCTGCATGAAGATCGCGGCCGTGTTTATCGGGCTCGGGCTCGTGACCTCGTGGCCGTTTCACGAGAGCCCATATTTCTCCATGCTCATGAAGGTGCCGGTGCTGCTCCTCTATCCCCTGGTCCTCTACAGCATCGGCTTCTACAGCCGGCAGGAGAGAGAGATCATCGTGAAGCTCCCCGCCCGGATGTTTGCCATGAGTGCTCTCAGGAGAAACGTATCATAGCGGGCCGGGCAAGACTTTTGAAGACAAGACTGTGCCTTTGTGCCGGGTCGATCGCACCCCTTGTTTTTCCAGTACCGGGTCATAATTATTGATTTCATATGGACGGAAAGGATGATTGCCCGCATGCCCGCTGTGGTGGGGGGCGGTTCCCCCTGATCAAGGCAGGCCGGCATATCTGAAAAAACCGGACATGATTGTAATGAGGAGGTTCCATCTTTTCAGCCAATGATCGGTGTGGATGTTTTCCACCCGGCATGCGTAATCCTGCTCGTGAAATAAGGCGCGTCACCCTGTTTTTTTCAACAGAGGTAGACCCTTGTCTGCCCGGTCAGATCCTTTCGTGCAAACAGGAAAGGCTTTATCCTGGAAAACGGGTGCAACGCCTGTTCCCCTGCCGGGTGCTGGAAAAAGGTGCCAAGCACACCCCGCACCGCCTGCGAGAGGCTGAAAAGGCCTCGCTCCCTTGAAAAACGAGGTTCACCCTCCTGAGCGGAGCTTTGTCTTTTGAGCGTGGAGCAGGATTCAACCCACAAGGAGACTCGAAGATGAAGATACTCATCCATCACCGGACACAGGGAAAAGGCGTAGAGGCGGTCCACGTGCAGGGCATCGCACAAGGCATGAGGGCCTGCGGGCACGAGGTGAGGGTCGTCTCGCCTCCCGGGGTGCAGCTCTCGGTGCACGAGAGGAAGAAGGGGGCTGTCAGGACCATTGCCGGCAATGTGCCCCAGCCGGTCTTCGAATGCCTTGAGCTCGCCCACAACCTGGCGGCGCTCGCCCTGCTTACAAAGGCGAAAAACGAGTTCGGCTGCGATTTGATCTATGAGAGATACGCCTTCCTCGGCCTGGCCTCTACGCTGGCAGCCAGGGACTGGAAGGTGCCTCTGGCGCTCGAAGTCAACTATACGTTGGCAAGCGACCTGGGTGTGCGCACCCGGTCGAGACTGTTGAGGCCGCTTACCGGGTATTGCGAAAAGCTTGCATTCAGAAATGCGTCGCTCCTTCTCCCGGTGTCCACTGCGCTCGCCCGCGATCTCGCAGCCCGGGGATGCCCCCGGGAGCGCATTCTGGTTTCACCCAACGCTGTTGATCTGTCATATTTCAATCCAGGCGGGACCGGGGGCCGGGAGCAGGGAAGGGGGCTGTTCCGCAGCCCGCCCGATGTGGTGGTCGGGTTTACGGGCAGCTTCGCCCCATGGCACCGGGTCGATCTGCTCATGGACGCATGCCGCACCGTTGCCGAGGCGGTGCGCGTGAATCTGGGGCTCATGCTCGTGGGCGAGGGGGGCAACCGGCGTGATCTCGAGGCGCGTGCAGGCGGGAATCCGGAGAACCTCGAAGTCGTGTTTGCCGGGTTTGTTCCCCACGACCTGCTTCCCGGGTACATCGCATCCATGGATATCGCGGTCATGCCTCACTCCAACGACTATGGATCTCCCATGAAGATCTTCGAGTACATGGCCATGGAGAAGCCCGTGATCGCGCCCGATCTGGTCCCCCTGCGGGATGCTGTCGACCACGGATGCGAGGGCCTCCTGTTCACTCCCGGCAGCCGCGAGGAGCTTGTGTATTCGCTCCTGGGCCTGATCAACGATCCTTTTGCGAGAAGGGAGATGGGTCGCCGGGCCCGGTTCAGGGTCGAGCGTGATCACAATTGGAAAAACCGGTGTGAAAGAATTCTCGGTGCGCTTGCCGGTTCGCCTTTCCGGGAAGGGCAGGTACACAGAGAAAAACCATTGAGCAGCCGGCCCGGTATGACCCCGATGGAAGACCGGCGTCGATCTCTGTCTTTGAAAGGACACGTGAGGCAACCCATATGAATATCCTGGTTCCCTACCTCTCCCGGTGGAACTCGATCAACCGCTCACGCTATGTTCAGATCCTGAGCCGTCTGGCGCAAAATGGGCATAATGTCTACCTGGCGCAGCCTCCGGCCATGAGCTCCGAGGACTCGGGCTTTGTGGAGCGTGGAGGCTCGCTCAACACTATCCGGCTCATTGATGTAGACATGCCGCCCCTGTTCTGGAACGCAGCCCTGCCCCTGGAAAAGGTCGTGAAAAAAGGGGCCTACTGCATGAAGCTCAATACAGCGATCGGGCGGATGATCAGGGCCTATGACATCGATGCAGTGCTGTTCTATTCCATGGCCCTGTACCCTCTTGCAGGCCGGGGCGGCGTGGTGAGCGTCTACGACCTGGGCGACGACCATATCGACCTGCTGCGCCACGAGCTCGGGAGGTCTGCGGTCAGGCCCCTCATCCATCTCGCGGAGAGGCTGCTCGGAAAGACCCTGAGCCGGTGCGATTGCGTGTTCTCGGTGTCGCACTACCTGGCGCAGAAGTATTTTCCGGAAAGCATCTATCTTCCCAACGGCGTCGACATGGACGAGGTCCGGCCCGGCAGCGGCAAGCACCTGAGACCGGCCGGACCAGGACCGGTAGTGGGATTTATCGGGTCTCTGGAGTATTTCATCGACTTTCAGCAGATCCTGGATGCAGCATCGCTCAGGCGCGACTGCACCTTTGTGGTGGCGGGCGGAGGCAGGCAATACCGATGGCTTCAGCGCGAGAAGCAGAGGCTTAGGCTCGGCAACCTGATCCTGACCGGGGGGCTCGACCATGAAGAGATCCTTAAATATGTAGACTCCTTTGACATCTGTCTCAACCCCTTCCGCTTGAGCCCGCTCACCCATGGCGCGTGCCCCATCAAGCTCTTCGAGTATCTGGCGTTTCACAAACCCGTGATCTCTTCGCGCATTGCCGAGGTGCAGAGAATCGGAGACGGCTTTCTCTACTGGGCGGACAGCGCCCCCGAGCTTGCGGCCCGCATCGACGAGATCGTCCGGCAGCCCCGCGAGGCGGCCGGGCGTGCGCAGCAGGGGTACGAGGTATTGCAGCGGCACTACACCTGGCCCCGGATTGCAGACCGATTTGCCGAGGTCGTTCAGGAGCGTGTCGAGGAAAAACGACGGTGCTGAAGGCCGATCTTCACTGCCACACCGTGTATTCCCACGACTCGTGCAACCGGCTCGACTGGATGATCCGGAGATGCCGGTCAGCGGGCATCACCTGCCTTGCCGTGACCGACCACGACGAGATCGAGGGTGCCTTAAGGCTTGAGAAAATCGCCCCTTTTCCCGTGATCCCGGGCGAGGAGATCGATACCGGGCAGGGCGAGATCATCGGGCTTTTTCTCAAACAGCGGATCAGGCCCATGCAGGGCATGAAAGACACCATCGGAGAGATCAAATCGCAGGGAGGTCTGGTCTATCTCCCGCATCCCCTGGCGCGGTGCCGGAACCATCCCCTCGATGTTGACGTCATTCAAGGGCTCTTGAGCAAGGTGGACATCGTGGAGCTGTTCAACTCGCGCACCCGCCGCGAGAGCACGGACCATACGTGGCTGGCCGAATGGATCAGGCAAGGCGGGGTGGTCATCTCGGCCGGGAGCGATGCACATGCGCCCCACGAGCTGGGCAACGTGCTGATCGAGATGGACGATTTCTCTTCGCCCCAAAGGCTTATCAGGTCGCTCGCCAAGGCCCGCTTCTCGATGAAAAAGACCTCGACCTTCTTAAGGGCCGTGATGAATCACCGGGTCCGCAGCCTCATCAGGTTGTGCGCCTTCAGCTCCCCGGACCGCCCGGCCGGGTATCTTTGATCTGTACCGGAGCAGGCGAGGGACCCTCAAGGACAGGGGTCAGGTCTCCACATATGACATTTTTGTGTCATATGTGGAGACCTGACCCCAGGACTGTGTGTGATGTGATCAGACCAGACCCCATGTCGTGTGACCCCATGACGGGGTAGCGATCACTAAAATCAAGGAGAACCCATATCATGCATATTCCCGATATGTTCAATAACAAGGTCAGTCCTGTTCCATACCCGGACATTCCGGCCCCCGGCGCGGGACTCGAAAGGATGCCCGATCTCTTTCCGCAGCCAGCCATTGTCAGGCCGGCCGGGCGCCCCGGCCTCCCCGCAAGGCGGGTTTTGGTCACGGACGCCTCTCAAAGAAAGTCTGTGCCCATCATCCGGTCGCTGGGCAGGAAGGGTGTGCACGTGGTCGCTGCAGAAGACGGACAAATGTCTCTGGGCTTTTACTCGAAATATGCACGACAGAAGCTCACCTATCCGCCGCCGGAGAAGGAGGAGCGGTTTGTCGACTGGCTCATCGACTCGGGCCGCTCGGGCAGGTTCGATATCGTGTTTCCCATAGACGAGCGCACCATGGCCCCGGTCACCAAGTATAAGGCCGAGATCGAGCAGTATCTGACCGTGCCCGTGGTGGACTACGAAACCTTCATGCTGGCGCGGGACAAGGCCAAGACCATGGAGCTTGCGGAGAGCCTGGGCATACCGATTCCCAGCACCGTGGCGTGCACTCGAGAAGACGACCTGGCGGAGACGCTCAGGCTCATGCCCGTGCCGGCCGTAATCAAGGCCAGAGAGAGCTCGGGGTCACGGGGTTTGTGCTATGTAACGGACAGAAGACATATCTTCAGCGAATACCGGAAGATCCACGCGCGCTACCCCTTCCCCCTGGTTCAGGAGCTCATCCCGCCCGGGGGAAACACCTACGGCGTGGAGGCCCTGTGCGATCATGGACGGATCCTGCGGCTCTTTGTCCACCGCAGGATCAGGGAATATCCCATCAACGGCGGCCCAAGCACCCTGCGCGAGAGCGTGTACAAGCCCGATCTCCTCGAACATGCGGTGCGCATGCTCACGGCCATCAAATGGCACGGGGTGGCCATGCTGGAGTTCAAAGAAGACCCGAGGACAGGGAAATGCGTGCTCATCGAGATCAACCCCAAGTTTTGGGGATCGATCGCACTGCCCATAGCCGCCGGGGTGGACTTTCCCTACCTGCTCTACCAGCTCGCCTGCAGGCAAGAGATCGGAGAGGAATACAGCTACCCCGAGCACGTGCTGTGCCGGTGGCTCCTGCCGGGAGACCTGCTCCACTTCATCTTCAACCCGAACCGGCTCAACCTTAAGCCCAGCTTCTTCGACTTCAGGAACACGGCCTACGACATCATGGACGCAAAAGACCCGGGGCCGTTCATCCTGCTCATCCTCACCCTGATCAAGGACATATTCGCGCCCAGGACATGGACCGGCAAGATACTGAGGAACTAGAAAAGCCCTCGTCATGATCTTCATGTATTTCTATGAGCTGCAGCTGATCTTAAGGCCCCAGGACTTCTCCCCCATGTTCCTGGGATGGCCGGTGGCCTGGATGACGGTGTTTCCGGGCTTTTTACTGGGCCTGCTGCTCAATGGTGAGGTGCTCAGGAAAAGGCTGCCCCAGTTCTACCTGCTGCCGTTCTTCCTTGGAGCCATCTTCCTCTCTGCTGTGTACAATACGGGCCTGGAGAATTTTTATCCTCCCACAGCCACCTTCCTGAAGCGTATCCTGGTGTTTTATATGATTGTTTTTCTCATAGACAGCGAGCGCAAGCTCAGGGGCGTCATGACCATGTTCATGGCCCTGGCGGGTTTGATGGGGTTTCACGCGATACTGCAGCTGACAACGGGCACCGGCTTCGGAGGGGTCGCGCCTTTGACGCACTATGATCCCCCTCGCGCGGTATGGTGCGGGGAGTGGGATGGCTCCAACTCGTTCGGCGTTATCTTTCTGCTCGCCATACCTGTCTGCCTGGAGTTTCTCTTCAGCAGGCCGGCCTTGGGCCAGAGGATCGTCGCAGGGATAAGCCTGCCGCTGTGCGCCATGGGGCTGTACTGTGTCGATTCCAGGGGAGATACGCTGGCCCTGATAGCGGCCATGCTTTTGTATCTCTCCATGAGATTCTCCCCGAAAAAACTGGCCTTTGTCATGATCGCGGCATTCATTCTCGCAGGCGCGATTATGCCGTCGAGGATGTCACAGCTGACGCTCTCCGAATCGTCGGCCCACCAGAGAGAATGGGTGTGGGAGCAGGGCCTCGATCTGCTCCGGGACAATCCCGTGCTCGGTGTGGGCCCGGGCAGGTTTGTGAATAACACCGAGTCGGGCCTCATTGCGCACAGCAACTATGTCGGCATCTTCTCAGAGATCGGACTGACAGGGTTTTTCGGGTTCATGGCCATTCTCTGGTTTACCTTCAAGGGGCTTTTCCTGGTCATATTCAACCGCAGCAAAGAAGGCTGCATAGACAGTATCCGCATGCTGATATCCAAAATCTTCTTTCACCGGGACGAAAACCCCGAGCAGGGTCCGGATCTTGCCAGGGCGCTGCTCTGCAGTCTATTAGGGATGTGTGTGGCGACGATGTTCATCGTTCTTCTAAACGATCTGCTCTTTTTCGTCCTCGGGCTGTGCGCGGCGGCATTCATCGTCTCGGAGGGAGCGCAAGGCCATGTCCCGCTGCTGTTCGAACGAAGCGACATGCGGACCATCGCCGTCCTCATGGCCGGGGTCATCTTTTTCTACTGGCTTGTGGCAGTCTATGAGATACTCTGACGTGTCGATTGCATCCCCGCCTGTCCAGCGCCCGTACCTTGAGCCGGACAGGAATAACGCACACCGGCCCGGGGCCTGGCATAGAAACATGCACCGGTGGATCGTGCCCTATCTCATGGGCGAGCTGAAAAAAAGCCTGCGCAAACCGGTTCAGGGCAGGCTCCATGTCATGTTCTGTGTGGCCGATCACTTCGAGCCCTATACCAGGGGGGCCTCGCCCGGGCAGGCGGAGAAGAGGCTTAAGCGCTGGACAACAAATCTGCCTTTGCTGGCAGAGGGAATTGTTGGAAGTGACGGCAAGCCATACCGGCACACCTTCTTCTATCCCAGGGAGCAATATTCAAGGACCATGCTGAACCGGCTCGCAGAAATCTGCCGGGCAGGACTCGCAGAGGTGGAGATTCACCTGCACCATGACAATGCCGCATCCGAGGAATTAAGGGCCGACTTGCTCCACTTCAAGAGGTTCCTCAGACAGGGCCACGGCCTGCTCTCGGCCGATAAAAACACGGGCGAGGTCAAATATGCCTTTATCCACGGCAACTGGGCCCTCGACAATTCGCGGCCCGACGGCAGGTACTGCGGCGTGAACAACGAGCTGATCATCCTGAAAGAAACCGGGTGCTATGCCGACTTCACCCTGCCGTCCGCCCCGAGCGCCACACAGACAGCCAAGATCAACAGCATCTACTACGCAAAGGACAACCCCCGCAGGCCCCGGTCTCACAACACCGGCATCGATGTCCGCACAGGCGCTGGCCCCCACGGTGACCTTCTCCTCATCCAAGGGCCACTGGCCTTGGACTGGAAGGCGCGCAAAAAAGGCATCCTGCCCGGCATTGAAAACGCAGAGATCGGAGGCGGCAGGCCCCCCACTATCAGGCGCTTCGATCTCTGGAAGAGGCAGCACATCTCGGTAGCGGGCCGGCCGGAATGGATTTTCATCAAGGTGCACTGTCACGGCGCTCTGGAGAAGAACGCCGACATGTTTTTTCAGGGGGAGATGAGGCTCTTTCTGCAGCATCTCGTTGGGCATGCCCGGCGGTCAGGCTTTTCTCTCCATTTTGTCACGGCCCGCGAGATGTACAACATCATCAAGGCCGCTGAAGCGGGGGAAAACGGCGACCCCGGCGCATATCGGGATTATGTGCTCGTATGAAAAAGATCCGGGTCATGCAGATCATCAACTCCCTGGACATCGGGGGCGCAGAGCGCGTCGCGGTCAACATCGCCGCACATCTCAACCCGGACAGGTTCGATTCTTCCCTCCTCACCCTGGAAAGGCCGGGCCCCTTTGCCGCGATTCTGGAGAAAAAGGGCATACCGTTCACATCCCTGCACAAAAAGCCGGGCACCAGGCCAGGTGTTTTTCTGAACATAGCGCGGCATATCAGAAAGAATAGGATCGACATCGTCACAACCCACAACTATGGCGCACTGTTCTACGGATCTTTCGGCGCGCGGCTCGGCGGATGCTCCCGCCTGCTCCACGTTGACCACAACCCTAAACTTTCGTCGAAGAGGAGATACCCCATCCCGCACAAGCGGCTTTCCTCCATGGCCTTTAAGGTGATTGCCGTAAGCGGGGAGGTGCGGGCAAAGCTCATCGCACAGGAGGGCTTAGCCCCGGAAAGGATCGACATAATCGCCAACGGTGTCGATGACAGCCTGTTTAACATACCATTTGACAGGCACTCTCTTTTAGTCCGGCTGGGCATCCCGGAAAATCGGGTCGTGGTCGGCACCGGGGCCAGACTGGTATATGAGAAGGGACTGGTCCATCTCCTGGATGCGGCCGGCCTCATCAAAAAGAAGCGGGACGACTTTGTCCTGGTGATCGTGGGCGACGGCCCGTTGATGGGCGATCTCCAAAAGAGGGCCCATGACAGCGGCCTGAACGGCCGGGTCGTGTTCACGGGCGCGAGGACGGATTTTCACGAGATCATCAGGCTCTTTGATATCTTTGTGCTGCCCTCTGTGTCGGAGGGGCTGCCCCTCTCCCTGCTGGAAGCCATGGCTGCGGCACGGGCCATCGTCGCTTCGCAGGTGGGCGGGATCCCCGAGGTGATCACCCACGGCCAGACCGGGCTGCTGGTGCCGCCGGGCTCCCCTGCGCATCTGGCGGGTGCGGTCGAGCTCCTCATGGACGACCCCGGATACCGGGCACAATGTGGACAGCAGGCCCGCCTGAGGTTTGCGGAAAAACACTCGGCCCAGGCAATGGCCGCCTCCTACGCCCGCCTGTACGAATCAGTCCTGGGGTCAGATCGGGGTCAGGTCTCAACATATGACAAAAATCAGTCCTGGGGTTAGGTCTCAGCATACAGTCCTGGTGCAGTCCTGGGGTCAGTCCTGGGGTCAGGTCTCAACATATGACATTTTTGTGTCATATGTTGAGACCTGACCCCTACCTGACCCAATCCTTGATCCATGATGCCTGATAAAAAAACCGTTGTATTCTTCACCAATTCATTCCCCAACCATCTCCAGCCGCACCGGGGGGTGTATACCGAGCATCTGGTGGCCGCGGCGGGAGGGTTGATCGATCCGGTCATTGTGTGTCCGCTTCCTTGGGTGCCCAGGGTGAGTCTGCTCAAACGGTTCAGCTCACAGTACCTCTTTGCCCGGATACCCCGGGAATATGATTATAAGGGTTTTCACGTGTATTCTCCCAAGTATCCGGTGGTGCCCAAGGTGCCCTGGCTGAGCCCGTGGTCCATGGCCCTGGGCTCGTATCCCCTGCTCAAGAGGCTGGCATGCACCAGGAGCATCGATGTGATAAATGCCCAGAACGTGTTTCCCGAGGGCATCGCCGCCGTGTGGCTGGCTGCAAGGCTCGATCTGCCGGTGGTGATCACGGCCGTTGGTTCGGACATAAACGAGGCTGCCGAAAGCAGGCTCAGACTTCGCATGACGAAGAACGCCCTCCGGCAGGCCCGGCATGCTACGGCCAAGAGCATGCTGCTGGGCGAGAAGATTATCGGCATGGGAATGGACCCCGGCCGCGTGCATTACACCCCCAACGGGGTCGACACAGCTCTGTTTCACCTGCAGGACAAGACCGCGTGTCGAAAAGCCCTGGGCCTGAAACAAGACATCAAGATCATGTTGTTTGTCGGCAAGTTCAGGCAGGTCAAGGGCATACACGATCTGCTGGAGGCACTGCACATCCTCGATGAGCAGGGGGCTCTCGATTTCCAGACCGTTCTTATCGGCAGCGGCCCTGCTGAACGGGACTATGTCAGGATGATGCAAGCCTTCGGCATCGACGACAGGGTGTTCTTGGCAGGAAACCGCAGTCACAGCGAGATCGCCCAATGGATGGGGGCCTCAGACCTCTTCTGCCTTCCCAGCCTCAGGGAGGGCATGCCCAACGTGGTGCTCGAGGCACTTGCCTCGGGGCGGCCCGTGGTCGCAACCCGCGTGGGCGCGGTCCCCGACCTGGTGAACGAGAGCAGCGGCATCCTGGTGTCGCCGGCGGACCCCCAGTCTCTGGCAAGGGCCATCTCAGAGGCTATGAGCAGGACATGGAGCCCGGAGCAAATCCGTGCCCGTGTTCAGGACATGAGCTGGGAAAGAGCGGCGGCCCGGTATGCCGACATCTTTTCCCAATGCTGAATCCGATGCAGTAAAGCCAATGAAGATATTGAATCCAATGCATGCTCCCATGCTCAATCCACGGAACTATCCCGTGTCGTGCAGGCAGATGCTGCTCGGCTTTGCAGGCCTGCCATGGACGCTTTCCCTGATGCGGATGAGCCGTACCGTAGAGCAAGGCACCCTGCTCGTGCTCTGCTACCACCGGATCACGGAGAGTGTATCCTCTGGAGGCTTTTGCGACAGCCACTATTTCATCACCCTGCCGAAAAGGGTTTTTTTGAGCCAGATCAGGTGGCTCACCCGTCACTACCGGGTGGTGGGCCTGGATGAGGTGCTCTCGGGAAGGCCGCTTCCCCCAAAAACCGCGCTCATCACCTTTGACGACGGCTTCAGAGACGTCGCCGAAACAGCCTTTCCGATCTTGAGATCTTTCGGCCTGCCCGCAACCGTGTTTCTCATCGGGTCGGTCATCCGGGAAAACAAGATCCCCTGGATCACCCGTCTTCACTGGCTGCTCGACCATGCACGGGAGAAGGGTGCGGACGCGGGCTGTCTGGATATCCTTGGAGTCGAAGCCCGAAACGGTAACAACTGCAAGGGCGGAATACCCGGAATGCTTGCGTCGCTCAAGACGCTTCTGAAGCACAAGGACATCCATGAGATCGAGGATCATCTCGCCTGCCTGGAGGAAAAGCTGGGTGCTAAAACCCCTCCCGACCTTCTCACGCAGCGGTTCATGAACCATGAGCAGATCGCCCGGCTCGCCGGCCATGGGTGGACGGTGGGCAACCACACCGATCACCATCTCAATCTTGCTTCTCTGGGTGACGGGCGCGTGCGCGAGGAGATTGCATATGCGGACAACACCCTGGCGGCCCTGCCCGGCTACCGGCCGGTGCTGGCCTTGCCCTTCGGCCTGGCGGAATCGTTTACGCAAGCCACCGTGGACATTGCCCGCAGATGCGGCATGAGGCATGTGCTCACCTCTCTGGGAAGTCCGAACCGCTTTCCCGGGCAGGGCATCCTTCTCGACCGGGTGATCTGCGAGACCTTTTCGGGCCTGTACTTCAGATTCGTGGCATCGGGCGGCAGGAAGGCCGTCAAAAGTATGCTCGACAAGACCATACCGAGTAATTCCAGGAGGACCACATGAAGACGATGCAATATGAGGCTCGTGACAGTGCGGACAGCCCCGTGCCTCTAGCCGTGGTGCTGCACATCGCCTATACCGGCTATGGGGTGGTGCGGTCGCTCGCGTCTGCTGGCATACCCATAGTGGCGTTTCAAAAGGACCTAAAGCCGCCCGAGGCAAGGTCGGGCCTGTGCAGGCGGATTGTCACCTTTGCCGACGAAGACGACCTGCTGGCGCGCCTTGTGTCTCTGGCCGGCGAATGCGGGGAAAAGCCTGTGCTGTTCATCACTTCGGATGTCTATGTGGAGTTTTTCATCAGGCACCGCGATATCCTGGAGGATCTGTTCTTGATACACTATCCCGCCACCGAGACAGTTGACCTGCTGCTCAGGAAGGATGCCTTCCTCGACTATGCATCCAGGCGCGGGCTCCCCATGCCCCGGAGCTGGAAGATCGGGAGCATGGATGATCTTCAGGAGCATATCCGCAGCATGGACTTTCCGGTGATCGTCAAGCCTTTTAACAAAACCAGGGCCTGGCTTGCGGCCAGGCTGGCCAAGGCATATCTGATCGGAAGCCGCGAAGAGCTGGTTTCGCTCTACCGGAAGATCTCTGCGGTGGAAGCGAGGCTGCTCGTCCAGGAGTGGGTGCCCGGCCCTGATTCGAATGTGGAATACTGCCTCGCCTATTTCGATCAAGACTCCCGGTGCCTGGCGAGCTTCACCGGGGCCAAGATACGTCAGTGGCCGGTCGGCACGGGCAGCACGGCATCTACCAGGCCGGTGGACAACGAGCTGATCAGGGTGGTCACCATTGCCCTGTTCTCTGCTCTGGGCTACCAGGGCTTTGGATCGGTCGAGTATAAAAGGCACGAAAAAACCGGCAAGTATTATATCATGGAGCCCACGGTGGGCAGGCCGAACCAGCAGTCGTACGTGGCCACGGCCAACGGGATCAACATGCCGCTCATCGCCTATAATGCGCTCACCGGTCTTTCACTGGGGCAGCCGCACACGCCCGTGGATGAGCCGGTCTATTATGTCGATGAATGGGCCGATGCGGGCAGTGTGCTGATGCATCTGCTCAAGGGCAGAAACTGTCTTGGCGACCTCCTGGACCTGATGGGCAGAAAGAAGGCATACCGGTATGCCGACCGGCGTGACATGCGGGTGTTTTTCAGCTCGTGCCTGAGGCTTGCAGAGGTCGGCTGGGAAAGGCTCTCGCGAAGGAACGGCAACGGCGGTCATCCGTGAGACAGATACCGGGCCGATGTCTTTTCCTCCTATGATGCTCCGGTCGCCTCCATACCTTGGCACCAAACTTGCTCAACCTTTGTCATCAGGAAAACAAAGCTGGTTTTCCTCAAGCCAAAGGGCGCCGAGAGTCCCTCACCGCTGGCCCTTTGGCGCAACAATACAGTCAATCAATACGGTATAACAGGGCTTGTCGAGCGGTCCGGCTCTTTCTCCAGGAGCCCCTTTGGGGCAGGGCAGGGAAGTTGAGCAGGATCAAAGGGTTGGGCAAAAAAATCTTGTAATAGCAAGAGGAGTGCTCCATGTATCAGAAGAAGTCTATCACCTTGAAAAGCATCGGTTTCACCATCGTGTTCGCCCTCGTGTTCATGTGCGTGCCCCTGCACGCCGCGGTCTATTATGTGAGCCCGGGAGGCACCCGGACATCAGGCGCAAGTACAGAAGGAAACTGGACGAATTCCAACTGCTACGGCACCATTTCAGCAGCCATCCAGCGCATGAGCGGAGGCGACGAGGTAGTGGTGAACGACGGCACCTATACGGGGCTCAACAATGTAATCGGTCGTTACAATTCTATCAACATTCCAAGCGGAACCGCGTCGCGCTACACTGTGATCCGGGCCCGCAACCCCTTTCAGGTGACGATCGACTCCGGGCAGTCTTCTGAGTGGAACTATTACGGTATGATGATCTATGTTCCATCGAGCAGCGGTTATATCCATGTCGACGGCTTCAAGGGCATCAACCGGGATGGCTCCAACAGCAGCTTTGTAGCCATCATGGGCCACCACGTCAAGATCACCCGATGCTTGTTCAAAACCCAGGGATCGGCCAATAATGAAAACTGCGTGGTGTCGGTAACAGGGGGCGCCTCCCACGTGCTCTTTGAAGACTGCGCGCTCACCGGCGGTTATCGCTATGGCTTTATCGTCAGAGGTGTCAGCTCGGCCCCCCACAACGTCATTTTCCGGCGCTGCGTTGCCAGGGGCGACTGGGTGCAATCGTCAGAGCCCAACTCCATTTTCGCCGTATACGGTCACAACAGCAGCGCGGCCAGCGGCCCGTACAACATCATGTTTCAGAACTGCATAGCCATCAACCAGAACGCCTCGGTGCCCGACGCCGACTGGAAACCCTACGGCCCCTGGTACATCTTCAAGGGCAACCATGACATAATCATGAACGGCTGCATCACGCTCGACAACGACCAGACCGGCTCGACCAGCGGCTCGTGGATCCGCAATGACTACGGCGGAAAGAACATCGATGTCATCAACTCCGTGTTCTGGGGTTTCAAGGGCATCGGGACTGTGTTTGCAGGCAACACGGTCAATATCAGAAACTGCACCTTCGGCGGCAACACCACCAGCTACAGTCTGGTGAACCGCGCTTCGCCGTCGAGCTTTAAAAACAACCTGGTGATCCGCAGTGCAAAAGGCACCCTCTATGGCTCGTCATTCAGCACCGCAAGCTACAATGCCTTTGACAGCGGTTCGT
>Ga0116145_1000947_pt1 | contig 30927 bp, 30 predicted proteins | sample AD_JPNHG1_MetaG_FD_89747 | JGI IMG/M metagenome (GOLD analysis project Ga0116145, IMG submission 89747) | Active sludge microbial communities of municipal wastewater-treating anaerobic digesters from Japan - AD_JPNHG1_MetaG | ecosystem: Engineered > Bioreactor > Anaerobic > Digestate | place... | reverse complement strand
TACAGATTTCATTTTCAAATCAGCTTTATGACCCTTTACATAAGCATTGAAATAATCGCAGGACGACATGAATTGAATCTCCGCTATTCCAAAAACGATTTCTTGCCTACGTGTTTTATCCATATTAGTCATTTCAATAATAAGACTTCTCATATTAAACCCGGAACGTTGGTAACTGGTTGAACCGTTAATGGTAATTGCAGTGTTCGTTCCTACCAGTTTACTACGACACATTACAAATAAATAAAGAGAAAGTTCCCGACCACTTTCATCAGCTTCGTCCATCCTATTCCAAAAGCGAGTCATTATAGTATTAAATTGACTTATTCTATATTGAAAATTTTTACTACTGATATTGACCGCTTCTTTTATCCCTTCATTGTGCCATTCAGTCCTGCCCACATTAGCTTTCTGTAAAAAGTCCCTTGCCTCAGACAATTTTACAATAGCCTTATCCAACAGAGCTAACAGGTCTGCTTCAAATGGAGATGTGGTTTTTTCGTACAATGACTGATATGGTTTACCTTTTTTCATTTTTTAAACTCCTTCACGGGCCTCAGTCCTTCGGATTTAACGCATCCCATATGATTTTTATTATTTCTAAATTGGTCACTTTATTATTCTTTTTTGATAATTCATCTAACCACTTCTTTAATATTTTCAATTCCGTTGAAGACATCTCCTTCCCTGCTCTTTGCCACTTATAATCAATAATTTCAATATCTTTTATTGATACCCTTGCCTCATACTCATCCTTTTTCTCAACATGGAAATGAGGCTGGTCATGGTCAGTCCAAACAACGATTCTCATTTGACCCACAGTTCCGATGAGGGCCATTTCTCTGAGATGTGTTTTTTCTCGTATTGACTTATACGGTTTCATACCTTAAACTCCTTCACGGGTCTCAATCCTGTACTTTCTTAATCGAGTTCAACACAATTCTCATACTCATTGTGCCATTGCTGTTCCAATAGGCCAGAAGAATATCCTTATTCTGTTTGATAAACGACTTGATTAGTTTGGTCTGTTTACCAGTAAAAGGAATTTTAACACGGGACGGCATCTTCCATACAGGATTATCATCAATTGACATCGAGTACAGCTTTCCATCATATTCAACCTTCACTCTGGCCCAGTGGCCTTCCTTACCTGATTTTGGGGATACCCATACTATAAATGGCAACCCAGTATCGTCAGGTGTCAGATTAGACATCTCATAGAAAACAGATTTGTATGGTTTTATTTTTTTCATATTTTAAACTCCTTGATGGGCCTCAATCTCATACGCACTTTGCCCAGTACTAAATTCCTTATCTAATCCGGAAACCATTTATATAAGACATCGATAAAATCTTTTACCAGACCATCATAAACACTATTGTAATCAGAACCGGCTTTCATAGATGGTATACGAAAATCAAATTTTTTATCATTTGCTCCTACTGCTGACTTTAAATCTTGAATAGCCTTGTTTGGATTCCCTATCAGATACCGGGTTATTGAATCGGCAATTTTCTCCCGTGTCAGTCCAGCACTCTCTTGAAAAACACTCTTATACGTTTTCATAACTCTCCCCCTCACTTGTAATAATTTAATATGGCTTATAACCAAATTTTGCATACTCAGGATTGTTTACATCCCATTGATATTTTATAGCATCCAGCAATGTTGGAAAATTAGTCTTATCAGGCTTTGACTTCAATAACACTACCAACTCTTTCAGAATATCCGTAATGTTGTCAGGCATAAATTTTTGTTGCTGTTTCCAATTTATGTATTGTATATCGCTATAGTCATCAGGGGCTACATCAGGTATAATCACTTTAAGAATAAATTTCTGTTTATTCGTTAAATGAAAATGTGGTATAGCTCCCTCTCTCGAAACTACCTGAATATAGTAATAACCATTCTTAGAGAACCTAAGAAGGGTCGCCATTTCCAGATACTTATTCTTTTCTCTAAATATTGATTTATAAGGTTTCATCTGTTAAATTCCTTCACGGGCCTCACTCGTACATCTATCCCTTAAATATAAATATTTCCTTTTTAGGAATAAGCAACTTGTTGACTGGCACAATGTTCAGACGTTTTTGATTACCATTCACATACTGATTAAATGAATAACATGCTACCTGATACGATGTGTACATGGTAAAGAACATCCCTTGTCCAATAATGTTCTTTTTCATTCCATTTATTTCTATCAAAATACTCTTAACACATGCCCCGGAATATTGAGAGCTTATAGAGAAGTCTTTCGTGATAGCAGTACTCGCTCCCACTAATCGGGAACGGCACATGACAAACAGATAGAGAGAAATCTCATAACCAGACTTTTCCGCTTTCTTCACATTATCCCAAAACGCATCCAGTAAACGGTTACCTTGTTTAATACGAGTTGTAAGACTTGCTGGTGTTTTCGATATGTTTATTGCCTCAGTGACTTTCATTGTTGCCAGCATATCTCTGGCTTCCTGATATTTTACAATCGCTCTATCCAGATATGATAGTAACTGAGATTCAATATCTGTTGTTGACTTTTCGTAGAGTGACTTATAAAATTTTGCCTTTTTCATATCTTAAACTCCTTCACGGGCCTCAGTAACTATTGCCCTTCATAGCATTAAGCATTGCCGCATTATCAATGGAAGATTGCTTGCTATTCTTTACCTTCAATTTAATGGGTGGCGTGTTAATCTTAGCCCTTTTCACTTTTTCAATTTGCGTTGAATATAAAGAGTCTGCTCCAAAGGTTCCATCTGACCACTGGAATATCCAGTACTCTTTACCCATATTTTTATCATATGCTGTCTCTTTTTCTGGCACTCGCATGATGAGTAATTTTATGGTTACTTCCCCTTCCTGATAAACACTTTTATACGTTTTCATAATCTCTCTCTTTCACTTTAAAATAATTATATTTCAAAACAGTCTTGATAATACCCCTGTTCTCCCAGCGGTATTTACCTGTCCTGTTTTCTTCCAACAACCGGGTCACTCGAAGGAGTACTTCCCTTTCAGTCTCATCGAGATATTCTGTTTCATTCGACTCAGGATTGAAATATACTTTCTTCCCAGTCTTTTTATTTATTATGTATCCATCCTTAAATTCAGCATCCTGCATTTTCTCATCAAAGAATGGAATGATGAATTTTCTTCCCTTCGTTTGAGTATAGAAGTCATCTGCACTGTCCTTACGATGAAACACTTTCCGCACGGACACGACTTTATAATCAGTATCCTTCAACGATTCAATATTCTCATTAGCCGTTTCCAGATAATAGAATGTTGAGAGGCCATATCTCTCACACTTGCCCCATATAACGGATTTCTGTTCATACTTCGCTGCCAGCGCACATATCTCATTCTTAGTAATATTCACTATGAATACAGGGTGTTCAATATTACCCTCAAATTTTCCACGCTCAGGTTTAATAAATCCGTGATGTGAATTTCGTAAATCTTTGAGCAGAGTATTATTACGTTCCTTATTTTCCTCGTTGGAAAATTTACGCCCCATTGGATTTTCGGCCGTCATTATACCAAATGTCTTTACCGTTGGCACAAGACCCAACATAATTTGGGCCAAGCGTGAATATCCAGATTCAAATAATGATTTGTAGGGTTTCATCTTTTAAGCTCCTTCACGAGCCTCAGTCATTCACAGTTTACCAAAGATAACCTTCACGCCTCATCAACTCAGACCCCCAACCACTACTGGGTATCTGTATTCCTTCAAAGTAAAACGTCTTACCTTTATCCTTCCCCCCCTTAAAACGTGAGTATATATCCTGTATTTGGTTCTTATTCATTTTCCCCTTCAGAGTCTTGGTCGAGCCATCTTTATTTAGTATAAAAAGTTTCCCGTAGGCCGGGTCAGGGTCTTTGACCAGTACAGCATCTTGATTATACATCACTGCCCATTTCTGAGCAAATTCAAGATACTCATCAAAGGTCATTATCCAATATTTATAAGGAACAAGAACGGAAAGTTCGGGGTACTCCATGTTAGTTTTACTATCACGCCATATCCCATCCAGCACAAAGAACTCTAACTTTTTGCTACGAATCCACTTTACAAGCTCTCTATGCTTCAGAATATTTTCCTCATCCGTCCTTTCCTCTTTGGGCCTAAAGGCAGAACCTAAAATGAATCCCCCTTCACGAAGGTATTCTTCAACCTTATCAAGATAGCTTTCGTTGAATAATAGACCGTGCCGTGAATAAGCAGTTTTAAACAGTGGAAAATCCTCACGTTGTTTTAATTGCTCCGGTGATAACGAATTTTTATATCTTTTCTTCATACGGAACTCCTTTACCGGCCTTAATTTCACCCTCACCCTGCCCGGCTTCTTCCTTTCCATCATGTACAACTTATCCCCCGCCACTTCGTCAACGCTCAATGTCATTTGACCAGTGGGCAAATCCAGTCGTACCATGTCATACTTCGATGAACCATTCTTTATCATCTGGCTGGCCCAGTACTGAAGCATATCCATCGTCTTCTTATTGAGTCTGTTGATGTTGACTGACCACATGCCTTGCCGTGTATAGTGCCGAATCCGTATCCAACCCCGAGCTATCAAATTGATGATAATTTCCCTCCGGGCCTCCCCTTCAATACCAAGTTCCTCATACTTATCAGTATAAACAGCCTTGATTGCGTCCAGCGACAGGCTAAATGATTCAGGATTCTTTATTACTTCGTCAATATGGGTAGTATTTACCGCCAGTATATCTCCACATGGAGATACCCAATATCCTTGTGCAGGTCGAATAATTGAATCCCCAAATTCATTATGACAATCCAACATAATATCTCCTTCTTCATGATTCACCGGGGATGGGTGTGAGCCCATCCCTTTTTTTTAGTTGTTCGCAGTGACTCGAATCGGTGTAATAATCGCTATCCTGCCATCTGTGGATTTTATGGAGCCGCATAATATATACGACTCGCCTACTATCCACGGCGATGATTGCGGCTTAAACTGAACAGTGTTGCCGTTCCCTGTTACGGTTAAGGTCAAATTATTAAAAATCGACCCGAACACATAGCCAACGAATATCTGCGAGTTAGCTACATCCACAGTTCCATCAACTGTTAAGAACATGTTGTATGTGGTAAAAATCCCTCCCCCGTTGACCAGGAGGGCCGCATAGGGGTCTGACCCTCCATTCACGGCCAGATGGCTCCCTGTCCAGTCATCGGCTACCGAGCTGAACATCGACGTTATGGACAGACTTCCAGCATCCCCCCCGCCTACAGGCAAAGGAACGATTTCCCTGCTGCCAGAATCATCACAGGCAACGGCAAAGATGAACAGTGCGATAACCCCTGCCAGACGCATAAACTTTTTCATATAGACTCTCCTTATTTAAAATTTTGAATCACCGAAGGGCTGGCAGGGTAGCCCTGATGAATAGTTAATGCCACGGTACGAGCCTATCATCTTTCAAGATGAACCATCCGTGCACGGGACAAGACCAGAAAGCGGGTCGTGAAATAGGCTTATGAAAGACAAGCAATTCGCCGCAAACGGGACAGGTAACATCGCTCATTGATATACCCCCTCAATCTACTTCGATAAATATTATATTGCCCGGTATACTGTTACTACTGAGGAAATCTGAAAATTCCTCCAAAGTCATTATTTCCTTATCATCAACAGCTTGATACTCATCCCCTTCTTGTAGTGATGAGACCTTTAACAAGTCCTCTTCCATCAACCCACGGATGAAGGGCAAATATTTTTCTGTCTCAAATGAAAATATCAGATAGGCACAGCCATCTTCATAAATCTCTATCATGACATCGTTCCCGTAATCATGCTCAGATTTTTTAAAGATGAACATATAGTATTCCGGTTCGGCAACAGGTTCAGTGGTTATCTGGAATGATGTCTGTGTAATGTTGCTAAGAAACTGAAAATCAACAAATTGACCATCAAGAAGACGCTGAATCAATGCTCGGTCGTCACTTAGAGGCATCAGGCATGATGTAATCTTATTGAGCTTAAAATGCTCGAACATCAGTGAAATCGACTCAGGCAGCAGATATATATCTCTCAATCTCATGTATGAACCTCAAAATGTTGACATCAGGGCATAAAAAAACCCGTCCAGCTAAAAAGCATGACGGGTTGTTCCGGCCAATAAAAGGCCATGCGTCATCTCGCTTTAGCTGTTTTTCACCATTGTTACCGATGCGGTCGCAAGCTGAGAAATTCAAATCACCGCATCTTTACTACCCGAACTTAATAATATAAATAAACTTATGGGAAACGTCAACATCGGGGGTTCATCTTTATTAAAATAATAAAAAAAATTTCACTGGGAGTCTTAATTGGAAAATTGAAAAATTTCCGATAATTACTACTTGGCGGGTACCAGAACTTATCATTGTACAATTTAACAGATATGTTCATGCCAATACCCGGCAACATATCAGCATCATGAATCCGTATATTTGAATAACCGAAGTAATTCAATACTATCATTGAAAATTTCCTGATATGATAAATTTTGGGCATAATATGAACGGATGCGGTTTTTCATTTTTTCTTTATCGTAAACTACGGGGTCAAACATGTCAAAGATGTAGTATCTCATTCGATAATTGCGCCTGTGCCTTTTTTGTATCGATTGAATCTGGTTTGAGATTTTCAGTTTACGCTCTGCCTTAGTCACTTCCATTCGTGTCTGTTGTTTCAACATCTTGACATCTTTCATCCCAAGTCCTGTCGTGCTAATTGGAGAATACTGAGTCTTATACTGACGCAAAGCCTCTCGCGCTCTTTCTGTCTGGGTAAATACCGGAAATTCAATCTCGAAATCAATAAACGCCAGCACGAAGGAAAGGTCGCCAGAGTAAAAAAAATTGTCCAATTCTTCGTGAAATATACGACCGTATAGTTCCGGGTCGGTCTCCATCAGCCAGTCTTTAATTTTCAAATCAGTGAGGCGAAATCTTTTTATAGCACGACAGATATTTGAGTCTCTGGCTTCGTCTATTAGGTCTGAAAATAATGAACCGAGCCCTTCGTCACCGCCGGTGTTTTGCAGTAAAGACGGCTTTTCACGGTGAGCATAGTCTATATCTTTAAGACAGTCTAAAAGTCCTTCCAGGTTCAAGTATTCATTACCGTTATGAGGTATATTCAGAAGCCTGGTCAGCTTCTTTATCGAGTCCGTAGGTTTATGTGAACGTTTCGAAGCCGACTTTATATTCAAAGCGGTCAACATTTTATCCACATGAACATTCAAGTATCGTATTAAGCTTTCAACATCAAGCTGGCGCCAGTGGTTATTGCAGAGAAGGTCGGAATCATGTATGTTAAAGGCAGGACATAGATTTTTCGGGTGGGAAATCCTCAATTCCAGCTTCAAACAGTCAAGGTTCCTTTTTTCCTTCTCATCATAAATTATAATGGTTTTACCGTTCTTCAGGTTGATGTACACCGAATTTTCATTGCTCACATTAACATGACTGCAATGAGGGATTATCATCTCAAAAGCCGAAACATTTGATTTGAAGGTCTGGAACATGGCCATAAGGGAATCATTTTTCTCCAACCTTTTATAGATGTGAACTTCAATAATCCGAACCCTTCCCTTAGTAAGAGCATCCAATAAATTTTTGCTGTCATAGGCATCCGGAATATTCGAGAATATCTTCCTGAGATAATCTGACAATTCCATAAGAGAATGAATGTTACTTGTTTCAAGAGATGGCAATATAACCCTGAGATGAGACCGTTTCACCCCGCTATCCATTGCATATTCTTTATTCTCAAATCTGATATAGCGGTTATCTTTATAATAATCGATAGTCAGCCCACTTAAATAATGATGCGGTACGCTCAATTCAATAGAATGGACAATTGACGACAAATCTCTTGTAATGGAGCCCATGAAGTGATAGACCTGTATATCCCGTTGACCATATTTTGACTATTCATGAATACAAAAATAAACAAATCGCAACATACGCCACAGCCAATGCCTCAATTTTTAATTTTTAATCTAAATTTAAGTTTTTTTATTGATATTTATAGCAACACATTTGATTTTATGCCAATAAGTATCAACAAACACGCGTCCGTAGCTCAGTTGGATAGAGCGCCGGACTACGAATCCGTAGGTCGCAGGTTCGAATCCTGCCGGGCGCGCATCTCCCGCCTTTTATCATCCCTGTTGAGCGGTTCATCCCGTGCCTTCAGGGTGCCCGATGCTCCATGAAACGGGGAAAGAGCATGTCCCCGGCAAGACCTCTTTTTATTATTATAAAATTAAGCTTGAAAAGAAACAAGGAACGGGTTATTTCATTGCAGGATAGAACGCCGCCCTTCCCGGGCACACCGGAGGACCATCATGACACGCGCCACAGCTTCAAACAAACGGTTGTTGCTGCAAAACGGGCTCATCGTTGACGGCACGGGGGCGCCCGGGAAAAAAGGGTCAGTACTGCTCAAGGGTGGCGTCATAGAGAAGGTCTTCTACGGCACGGCCGACGTGAAGTGCCCCACGGTAAACTGCGCCGGCATGGTCATCGCGCCGGGCTTCATCGACCTGCACAGCCACAATGACTGGTTCCTCGCCTCTCCGGGGAGGATGGAATTCAAGGCCCCGTTTACGCGCCAGGGCATAACCACCATGGTGGGCGGCAACTGCGGTTTCAGCGCCGCGAACATAAAGAAGAACATCAGGCCCGAGCACCTTGCCCTCATATCCGACAACCTCTTCAAGGCGGGCTTCGACGCCCTGACCTGGCGTTCGCTGAAGGAATACACTGCCGTGTGCAGAAAAAACGGCCTCACCCACAACCTGGCCATGCTGGCGGGACACGGAACGGCCCGGGCCTCCATCCGGGGCTTCGACGCTTCGCCGCTGTCGAAGGAAGAGTCGGCCGAAATGCTGAAACTCCTGGAACAGGCGATGGACGAGGGGGCCCGCGGCGTTTCCCTGGGACTCCAGTACGAGCCGGGCATCTTCGCCGGCTTCAACGAACTCGCCGACGTCGCGCGGCTGGTCAGCAGGAAGAACAAGATACTGACGGTACACTCCCGGGCCTACTCGGCCCTGTCCCCGGGATACCCGATCAAGCCCTTCGGCAGGCCCCATAATCTCATTGCCCTGGAGGAGATGATAGAAGTGGCCCGCCGCACCGGCGTGAAGCTCCAGCTCTCGCACCTTATCTTCGTGGGCACAAAGACATGGCCGTCCTGCGACCGGGCCCTGGAAATCATCGACCGGGCCATCGACGAAGGGATAGACGTGAAGTTCGACACCTACGCCTACTCCTGCGGCGCTTCGGTCATCAACGTGGTTCTGCCGGCCTGGTTCCTGGCGGACATCCCCGCCAATTACGAGAAACCGGCGGCGCTGCGGCGCCTGCGCCTGGAGATATTCGCCATGACCGTCCTGCTCGGCTTCGGCTACGGCGACGTGCAGGTGACCTATGGCAACCACGGGGAGTTGAATCCTCTCAACGGCCTGTTCGCCGACGAAATCGCTAAGGCCCGGGGCACGTCCAAGTTCAGGGCCCTGATCGACGTTTCCCGTATGAGCAAAGGGACTGCCCGGGTCCTCAATCACCGCTACAGCAACCCCGCCATCATCGACAAGCTCATGAAGCACCGCGCCTCCCTCTTCATGACGGACGCATGGGTGGAGTCATCGGGATTTCAGAACCCCGCCTCCTTCGGCTGCTTCCCGCGTTTTCTCCAGATGTCTCGGGAGAGGGGCGTCCTCTCCCTGGAGGAATGCGTGCGCAAGATGACCGGCGCCAACGCGGAGCGCATGGGCCTGAAAGACAGGGGCATTATCAGGGAAAAAATGGCCGCCGACATAACCGTCTTCGACTATGCCGCCGTCCGGGACAACACCACGGTGACACTGACCGACGCGCAGCCGGATGGGATCGAGGCCGTGTTTATCAACGGCGTCCCCGTCTACGCCGGGGGCAAACTCGACGCAAAGGCCCGCCCGGGACTGATGCTGTAGGACAGCACGGCCCCTTCCGTGAAAAAATTCTTGCCTATTTTACATATGAATATATTTCTTTACCTAACGAAGCGCCGACGCGTGCCGTGCGGGCCGCGCCGGTTTCAGCTCTCCATGATGTATTTCCATGCCGTATCCGTACAGGGACCAGGAAGCAATTTCACGCGAAGAAAGACAGCGTCACCGGGAACAGTTCATGTGACGCGGTACGGACGGCAATCAGGGTGTTTGCATGAAAAAAATTACGGTCATTCTGGCCCTGGCAACGGCAATCAGCGCCTGCTTCCGCTGCAGCTCAATCCAGGATACCCATGAAGCCTACAGCGATATCACCGCTGCTGTTGTCAACAACGATACCGAGGAAGTGCGCAACTTCCTCTCCCGCGGTTTCAACACGAACCACCGGTTTATGGACGGATGGACCCTTCTGCACATTGCGGCGCGTTGGGACACCTACCGCGTCGTGACCCGCTGCTTTGACGACAGCAACGGCAAGCGGACCGGCATCTTCACCGTCACGCAGAAAACCGAGGACGAATCACTACGGGCCCGGGAAATGGTTTCCCTTTTACTGGACCGGGGCGGCGATGCAAACATGAAAGCCGACGACGGCAGCACCCCGCTTCACATCGTCCTGGCGTCCCTCCAGTACACGTCGCCGGACATACCTTCCATACCGCCGGTGGAGGGAAGGGTCTCTTCGCGCTTCGGATGGCGCGGATCGCCCTTTGACAACAACAGCGATTATCACCGCGCCCTCGACATCGCGGCCAAAAACGGGACCCCCGTTCGCGCCACGGCCAACGGTGTTGTCGCAATGACCGGCGTCAGCAGCACCCTGGGCAATTACATAATCATACAGCACCGGAACGGGTACCAGTCGATATACGGCCACTGCCATCTCTTCGCGGTCAAGAAGAACTCCCCGGTCAGGCGCGGCGCCATCATCGGCTATGTCGGCATGACCGGCTCCGCCAGCGGCGACCACTGCCACTACGAGGTCCGCCTGAACGGGGCCCCGGTCAATCCGATCGAATTCGTCAACGGCAAGATAATAGGGGAGACCCAGCACGCCATAGCCATGGGTGTCGTTGAGCAACTCCTCTCGAAAAAGATACAGGTCGACGCCCGCACCAACGACGGGCGTACGCCCCTCATCGAGGCAGCTGCAAAAAGCTCCGCCCTATCCCGGCTCCTGATCGACCAAGGCGCCGACATCAACGCCGCTGACGAAAACGGCATCACCCCCCTCCACATGGCGGCCGCTGGTGATGCCGAACTGGTCCGCGTTCTGCTTCGGAAGGGGGCCCGGGTCAATCCCCGCACCAGGTCGTCCGTCTGCGCCATAGCCGGCACGCTCTTCGCCCAGGGGACAACGCCCCTCGCGGTGGCATTAAAATACGGGAACAGCGCTACAGCCGAACTATTAAAGGGCAGCGGTGCCGTGGAATGAAGCTCAGCGGGTCCCTTCCCGCAGCCGCGCAATGCTGAAAGATCCGCCGGGCAGGCATCAAGAACGCCCCGTTGACTGGAACGATCAATGAAAAAAATTATCCTCGCGGGCATTAACGCGCGCTATACCCATTCTTGCCTTGCCCTCTACTGCCTTAAATCCGCCCTGAGCGGTATAGACGCTGAGGCGGTCGTCCGCGAGTTTTCCATAAACCAGCCTGTTGAAGATATCGCGTCGCGTCTCGCCGCCGAAGGCGCCGATGTCATGGCCCTTTCAGTGTACATCTGGAATTCGGAGCCGGTACGGAAGCTGCTTCATCTCCTCCATGAGCGGTGCGCCGGCTCCCTGCTGGTCCTGGGCGGTCCTGAAGTGAGCTACAATCCCGGGTCATGGCTGGAGGCCTTTCCCTTCATAGATTTTATTGTCACCGGCCACGGGGAGGAGGGCTTCAGGACCCTGGCGGAAAAAGGATTCAGGGGCGGTGAAAAAGTCATCGCCATTCCCAACCCCCCCTTTGCCGAAATGCCGGCTCCCTACAGCGAAGAAGACCTGGTGGGCCTTAAGCATAAATACATCTACTATGAATCGAGCAGGGGGTGCCCTTACCGGTGCACCTACTGCCTTTCATCCCGCTCTGACCAGAACATAGACCTCAAGGGCCCTGACACCGTGAAAAGGGAGCTGGATTTCATCCTACGGGGGGGGCCTTCCCTGGTCAAGTTCGTCGACCGGACCTTCAACGCGTCCCGCGGACATGGCCGCGCCATCTGGCGTCACCTTCTGAAAAACTACCGGAACGGCCCGACAACCTTTCACTTCGAGATACATCCCCTCTGCCTTGACGAGGAGGATTTCGAAATCCTGTCACTCTGCCCGAAGGGGCTGTTCCAGTTCGAGATCGGGATCCAGTCCACCAACAGGGAGACCCTGGCGGCGGTAAAGCGCTCGGGCGACTGGGAAAAAGAACGAGCCGTCCTGGAGCGACTCATCGCCCTCGGGACCATCCGGATACATCTTGACCTGATTGCCGGTCTTCCCCATGAGGACATGGTCTCCTTCAGGCGTTCTTTTAACGATCTCTACGGTCTCCGGCCGGACCACCTCCAGGTGGGATTTCTCAAGATATTGCCCGGCACCGAAATGATGGATGCCGCCGGCCGATTCGGGATGTCCTATTCACGGCGGGCGCCGTACCAGGTCAGCGAAACCCAATGGCTCAACGGGAAAGAGCTGGGACTCCTTGAACGGATCTCGCGTCTCGTTGACCGCCTGCACAACACCCGGCGTTTCGGCACGACCCTGGCAGCCCTTGCCGGGCGCCACGGATCCTCCTTTGACCTGTATCGCGAGCTGGCCTTATACGCTGATGATTCAAACGCGCAGACAACCAGAAGCTGGGAATCCTGCGCCCTCTTTCTCATGGCTTACACAGCGTCGCGGTTTCCCGGCGAGAAAAGTTTTTTTCTGGACGCGATGCGGTGGGACTGGTGTGCTGTCACGAGGACGCCCTATTATCCGGATATCATCAGGCCGGAAAGCTCCGCGGAAACGAAGAAGAAGGGCACGGCTTTTTTCATGAACCATGAAGAAGGCGGCGGCATTTTGTACCGGGGCTTCCGTTTCGGTATTTCAGACCTGAAGAGATCACTCTTCTTTGAGGCGGAATCAGACGCATTCAGGATGGACCATATGGCTGGGAATACCCGCGCCATTTTTCTGCCCGATAAAAAGGTAATCATGTATACCGGATAGTAATTATTTGCCCCCTAAATCCCCCGGTGGGGGACTTTGCCACGATTGACAGCAAAAGGCCCTTTCCGGCGGTTTGGGGGGGTGCCGCAGGACACCATAGCACGGTTGATGCGATTGAAAAAAAAAGAACGTCAGCAGATAAACAGCCTTATTGAACAATTCCGCGGCGAAGGAACAGCCCCGGCCTGCCCCCACTTCGGCAGCTGCGGCGGCTGTCTCTTCCAGGACATGGCCTATGACGACCAGCTATCGCTGAAAAAACGGATGGTCAACGACACCCTCCGGGGCATTGCCGCCGTTGATTCCGTCCACCCCTCGACCCCGTACCGCTACCGGAGCCGGATGGACATGGTGACCGCCTTCGGCTGCATTGGCCTGCGCCGGCGCGGCAGCTTCCGCTCCGTTGTGGACGTGACGGGCTGCAGCATCATGCAGGAGAAATCCGACAGCCTGTACCGGACTGTCCGCCCTCTTCTGGAAGCGGTGGAGGGATACGATTATCTCCGCCACCAGGGATATCTCCGGTACGCGGTACTCAGGGAGTCCCGCTTCACCGGCCAGGTGATGCTCAACTTCGTCGTCGCGGAAAAGGAAAACAGGCTATCGGCCGTGATTGACCGGGTGATCGCCATGGCCGATTCGGTGTCCATTCTCCACTACGGCGGCCTTGCCGACCTGAGCTACGGCGACATCATGGAAACGGTAAAGGGGGGTCACATCGAGGAGGACTTCGACGGCATCCGGTACCGCATCACTCCCAATTCATTTTTTCAGTCCAATGCCGAAATCGCGGTGCTGATGTATGAAAAGATCCGCGGCCACGCCCGGGGCAGCGTCCTGGACCTCTGCGCCGGGGTGGGGAGCATTTCCCTGTTCGTCGCCGGCGCTGCCGACCGGGTGACCGGCGTCGAGCTTAATTCCGAGGCCGTGGAAACGGCCCGCGTCAACAGGGAGATCAACGGCATCACCAACGTGGAGTTCGTCTGCACTGACGCGGCCGCGTTCCTGATGACTGCCGGGGATTATGAAACCATTATCATGGACCCTCCGCGGGCCGGAATGCAGAAGGGCGTGATGGAGACCATCGACCGCATGACTGCGGGCACCATCGTGTACATGTCATGCAACCCGAAGACATTCCGGGACGATGTTGCGGTTCTTCGCAATTACACGGTGGAATCGGTGGAGGCCTTTGACATGTTCCCGCAGACGCCCCACGTGGAACTGCTCGCCGTGCTGAAGCCCCGTCGGGGGCAGGTCAGATCTTGATCTCCATGTCGAGGAGGTCTTTCATCGTCACGTATGAATCGAAAACGGTGTTGGCCAGCAGCTTGAAATTGATCGTGTCGATGGTATCGTCCGATGAGTGATAGTTTTTATTGCGGTAAAATCCCGTGTCCGAAATCATGATGGCCCGGTAGCCGGACCTGATGAAGGACATGTGGTCGGAAAGGTCCATGCCGGGGATCGACGCCGGGCCTATGTATTCGAATATCTTCGACCGGGTCCGGGAGTTATATATCTTTTTCCAGAGATACACGAAGGGGGCGTTTGACGGAAGGGATATGACGCTTATGTAATTCCCGTATGTCGGGAACTCCTTTCTGTTATGGTTCAGGGGATAATCCTGGTGACAGGTTCTCCACCCGTACCCGAGCATTTCAAAACAGACCATCAATTCAATGTTCTCTTTGCGCTTCCTGCAGTTTCTGGCGTTAACCATGCTTCCCATCAGCTCCGTGGAAAAGAAGGGTGGCTCCTCGAGGGTAAAAGCGACAAAGCGCACGGTTTTTTTGAATGTGTGTCGGGACAGCAGGCGGAACAGTTCCAGGAGCCCGGCTATCCCCGAGGCATTGTCATCGGCGCCGGGCGTGTCCTCGATGGTGTCATAGTGGGCGCCGACAAGTATGATCGATTCGGGGGCCTCCGTTCCCCGTATCTCCGCGATGATGTTGGCCACGGTGTGATTGTCCGCCTCGTAAGTTTCCTCCCGGGGAACTGCGCCGTACCGCATGAAGTAATCGATGATATAGGCGCGCGTCCGCTCAAGGTTTTCGTATCTGCGTATGGTCCGCTCGCCGATATCAACCGACAGATGATGGATTATTTCCCTGGTATTTTTGAGAACGACTTTTTTCTCACGGGAATCAGCGGATAATAGTGGTATCATTCAAAGGGAATCCTTGCATGCGATTAACGACAATAAACCGTCCGGACGATTATTTTTCAAGGATTTTTCATAGTTATTTCTTGACTTAATTGATCGATGGTCCATACTTCCGAAAAGGCGGCCGCCGTCTGGTTGCGGATTCGACGCCACACTACAGTTATCGAGAGGCGCCACATGGAAGTTTTTGACGGTTTCATATCAGCCATAGCCAGCGAGTTCAAGATTCGGTTCCACAAGGACGCGCAGGGGAGCTACACGACCAATATAGAATTCGACAACGGCCGCTCCCAGGAAGTCCTCATAACCCTGGCCAAGGACGAGTCCGGCGACCGGATTATCAATTATTATTCGATCATCGGCAAGCTCAAGAAGGACCTGTGCGAGCTCTACAAGTACTGCCTGCAACTCAACACGACCCTTGACTACGGCTCCATCGCCCTTCTGAACGATACCATGATTTTAAGAAACAGCATTCTTCTCAAAGACTGCGACCCCCTCCGGTTCATGAAATCCCTGTCGTTCATAGCGGCCAAGGCGGATGAGCTGGAAGAGATCCTTATAAAGGACAATATTTATTGATCTCCTGACATCTGCCTAAAATCCGGGGCCTGGTATGTATGCCGGGCCTTTCTGTTATTTTTCCCCCCATTGTTCCGAAAATATACCATGACCATATCACCGCAGCCATGCGCCATGATCAAGGAAACGATCAAGATCCACGACAATTACCAGTTTGAGATAAAACAGTCCTACAACCTTTCCCTGGACAACAAAACGTCCAACTCTTATTTCGTTCAGACCTATTTTTTCATCCCCAACAATCTCAACATCAACCGGGAAACCTATTCCCGGACGGATTTTTACAAGGACCTGCGGGCCACCATACGCCTCAAGACGCCGGCGATGCTGCTGAAGAATCTCGCGGCTGACACCGAAAGCATTCCCCGCATGAGAAGGAGCGTCGAAGACCTTCTGGCTTCGAAGACCCGCCAGAGCGTCTCGAACTATGAATACCATGTTAAAATGTTCTGCCTGGTTTATAAAAAAGCCATCGGCACGCAACTGCGCTTTCTCAAAAAAACCGATAAATCGAAGGATTGCGACAGCCTCGTTACGGAATTCATTGCCTGCGTCGACGACGTCAAAGCCCGATTCAGACAGCTGAAACCGATCATCATCACCGACCGCCTTTCCCGGAAGCTGCAGACCGTGTACCTCTTCGCCGATGAATATATCAGCCTGAAGACCGAAACCCACGCCTGCCGCCTCCTCGAGATCCTGAAGGAGAAACAACCGCGCCTGTATAACAAACATTACCGCCGCCTCATGGACATGGTCCACGGGGAGACCGCGTACCGGATACAGAGCGGATACCCGTCAGTGCCCTCCCCCGGGGGCGACAATGAAAAATTCGTGTTCCGCCAAGGCGCGCTCAAAAAATTCCTGAGCAACATTCTCTACCTGGAGACCCGCGTCGAGCACGGGGGGAAGTTTCTTGAACAAGCGGTCTACAGCATCGCCGCCGGCGTCGCCATGATCTTCGCCACCATGGTCGCCTTCATAGGCCAGAGCTGGTACGGGAGCCTTTCCCTTCCCTTCTTCATAGCCCTGGTCATCAGCTACATGTTCAAGGACCGCATGAAGGAACTGCTCCGCCTCTACCTGAGCGTGACCCTGCGCAAATGGCTCTACGACCGGCAGCGCACCATCTACCACAGCTTTGACCAGAAGATCGGGACCTGCAAGGAAAGCTTCAACATCATCACCGACAGCGGCGTACCGGCAAAGATCATCGAGTACCGATCGCGGGACAGCATCACCGACATAAACAACAGCATGACCGGGGAAACCGTCATACTTTACCGGAAATATATCCGTCTGAGCGCGAAAAACTTCAACAAGATACGGCACCGTCATTCGACCAACGACGTCATTGACATCATGCGGTTCAACATCCAACACTTTCTGAGGAGCATGGACAACCCGGAGAAAAAGATTTTCATACCCCTCAAATCCGGCTACCGGAAAGCCTTCGGCATGCGGGTCTACCACATCAACATGATCACCCATTTCATCATCGACAGGCAGGAATACCTGCGGCGCTTCAGGATAGTTCTCAACAGAAACGGCATCCGGAGGATTGAAGAAGTGGTGTAACGGGAACTGATCTGCAGATGAAAAAGGCTGTCCGATAACCCCCAAATCCCCGGAGGGGGACTTTTATAACCATCACGAAAGCCCCCCACCGGGGGGTTGGGGGGTGTTCCTGCCAGTCTTAATTGCGTGCTTCTTAATCGCGCACCATGTAGCTTTCCTGGTACTTCTCGTTATCCTGGACGTCCTTGAGCAGGTCAAGGGCTTTCTTCTTGGAAGCGATCGGCCCGATCCTGACCCTGAAATACTGTTTCCCCTTCACCAGCGATTCATCGAGATAGGCGTCATAATTGAGGTCCTTCAGCGCCCTGACCTCCGACTGGGCCTTCGCCTTTTTGTCAAAGGACCCGACCTGGATGGCGTAATTGCCCGGATGACGGGTTTTCCCCTCTTCTGCCTTATCAATGGAAACGGCGACAACCTTTGACTTGCCGCGTTTTCTTTTCTTGGCATCGTTCTTTACCGTGGCTTTCTTAACCGGCTTATCCACCAGGTCACTGTCGGATGACCGCGAGATTTTCTTCCCTTCATCCAGATCACGGCTCCTTTTCTTCTTAATGTCCCTGGCCCTGGAGGGGGGCTCACTGAAGTTATCGCCCGTTAGCATATCCAACGATTCATTTTTCGATGAGGCCGAGAGGTCTTCTTTCTTATCCTTGTCAACGGCGCGGTTTTCATGGTAGCCCTTCTCTTTTTCCAGGGCTTTTTCGTCCTTTCCGGAGGCGACAAGCTTTTCGTCCATCGGCTTGGTCAGGTCATCCTCATCTGCAGGGTCCGGAATGTTGTTCTTTAACAGATCGAGCTCTTTCTGGCTGTCAAATATATCGTTCTTTGTCACCAGGGCCTTGTTGCCGTCCCCGCCCTTGATGAAATTCATTCCCAGAAGAAATGAAACTATGATAATGCCGATGACCGCGGCCGAAATCAGTATGATCCGCGCGGCATCCAGGTGGAGCATATACACGCTCTTTTCCTTTACCTTCTGGTGAGGGATATTGAATTGATCCATGTCCATAATACGACCTGCCTTTCAGAATTGATGAACAGCTGTTTGTACACTACCATGATCGGCCAAAACAGTTCGGCCGTTTACATAAATTTTATCGCAATCGTCAGGTGCAACGGACCGTTCAGCGGGTGAACCCGAGGGCCATGGTCTCGTAACGCTTCCTCGCACCGGCATCGACCCGTTTCCCCAGGGACGCCTCCAGAAGATCCCCGAAAAATGCACTGTGAACGATCCGGCCGACTGCCTCGACCAGGGGGGCGCCGTCAATTTTTCGCGAGGCGCCGTGGACGGCACCGATCATTTCCTTCTTGCCGATCCTTTCCGGGCAGAACCGTCCGAGAAAATCATTCAAGGGCATGGACGCCACCCCGGCAAGGCCGATCCCCCGGTCATTCAGGGTGACCAGCTGCGTCAGGTCATTGTCCCTGATATAATCGCCCAGGGCCCGGTTATAGTGGAGAAAGGATTTTCTGGTAAATTTTCCCCCTTCCCTGATGCCGCCGCTGGATTTCAGTATATAGTTCAGGTTAAGGGTTTCAACGGTGGAACAGCGGTCCTGGAAGAAGGTTCCATACCGCTTCTGATACGCCGTTCCCCTGGCATAGATCGCAAAGGCGGAAAAGGAAAAATCGAGCCCGGTCAGGGCGATGCGGGAAAATCCGCACTTTACGGCCAGGCTCACCGCGTCGCCGGCAACGCTCCCGGTGCCGGAGTCAATGGATCCGACGCGGTCGCCGTAAACTTCCGTCGCAAGCTGTGAAAAGGGGTGCGAATTGAAAGAAAGGTATCCCTGGAGCCTTTCAACGAGGGACGGGTACGAGGTTATCGAATGCACCGCCAGGGACGAGCCGCAATCGCATCCCTGGAAATGCTCCTGCACATAGGGCTGCGGGTCAATGGATATGACCATGTCCGGGAGGACCCCCCTTCCCGTCAGGGACGGCAGGGCTGAATCAACGGCTATGATGAAAAACCGGTCCTGGTTCATGGCAATCCCGTCAATGTTGTCATCCAGGGAAGGCCCTGATCCGGCAATGACGGCCGGATAATCCCGGAAGGCGTTAAACAGGTGCCGCACCGGCCGGGTATTCTTCACCATGGCCAGGTTAACGAGGGCGTTCCGGAGATAACGCGCGCCCAAGGCCTGCCGCGTGGCCTTGTTGCCGGCCTTGATGCTGATTACTTTATCAATCGATTTCTTTACGGCGTTGTAGTAATCGTTGAATATCCTCACTGACGCTGGATGCTCAAGGACCGAAATCCCCCTGACGGCGTCCATGTCCAGAAGCTCCGTCACGGTCATCTCCACCTCGTCCGTTGTCCTGCCCGCAACCAGAATAACGCGGGGGTCATCGAGGAGAAAAGATGTCAGCCGGTTCCGCGCCATGAACCGCTCGATGCCGTCAAGAATATCCACGAGAACGACCCGGGTATACCTGTTGAGGCTGTCTTTTATCGGAAGGCAATGGTAACCGAGGCCGACTCCCAGTATAATGAGAAAATCATACCGGGACGGATCAAGCCTGTCCCGCAGCAGGGCGGAATCGCGCTCGGGATTCACCCTGCTGTGGAGCGGCATCTCCCTGCCGCCGGACTTCACCACAATGGTTTCCAGGTCCTGCCCGGCCTGTACTACTTCATATGTAATTTTTTCCGGGATCATGTATGGTACTATTATCGACCTTTCATTATTTTTACCCCTTCGGAATTACCCGTACTGTGATATTGAAATATAATTAGGGATTCTTCGCTGAGCCGATCAATTCATCACCAGGATCACCATGGTGAAAATATTTAGATGATACTATTATTATTAGTTGACTCTAACATTATTCCTCATTACATTAATAATCAAGGGCCAAAATATCCCGGGAGGCATGCAGGAATAGTTAATCTGAATTTTTATGAGGCTTTCTGAATTAAATAAGGGTCAGCAGGGCATAATAACCCGGGTGCGGGGACGGGGTCCCTTTCGCAAAAGAATCACGGAAATGGGATTCATAAAGGGAAAATCCGTCACCGTTATCAAAAACGCCCCTATGAAAGACCCGGTCGAATACCGCCTGATGGATTCCAATATTTCCCTCCGGCATTCTGAAGCGCGCCTCATCGAGGTTGAGTTTCCCTATAACCAGGCTGTCATGCCTCCCGTTCCTTTATCAGGAAAAGGCCATTGTTATGACACGGATCATTCCGCCAGGATGTACGGGAACGGCACCGTCACTGCCCGAAGCCCGCTGACATCCGGCAGGCCGGAAAAGCAATCCCGAACCATTCATGTCGCCCTGGTGGGAAACCCCAACAGCGGGAAAACCACCATTTTCAATCACGCCTCCGGTTCCCGGGAGCGTGTCGGCAATTACAGCGGCGTTACCGTTGAATCCCGTGATGCCCGGTTCAACCACAGGGGCGTCGCCTTCCTCATCACCGACCTTCCCGGCACCTATTCAATCTCCGCGTACTCGCCGGAAGAGCTTTTCGTGAGAAATCATATCATTGAAAACAGGCCCGACGTGGTCATCAATGTCATAGACGCGTCCAATATTGAGCGAAATCTGTACCTGACCTCTCAGCTGCTCGAAATGGGCGTCAAGGTGGTGGTGGCTCTTAACATGTACGATGAATTTCAAAAGAAGGGTGATATCCTGGACCATGATGCCCTGGGCACATTGATGGGCATTCCCTTTGTCCCGACCACGGGACCCACCGGCAAGGGGATGGGCGACCTCTTCGACGCCGTCATGGCGGTTCATGAAAACCGTGAAAAAACAGCGCGCACGGTCTCTATCAATTACGGACCGGATATCGAAAAAGCCATACTGTCGCTCCAGACTGCGATGGACGAAGCCGGCATGGGAGCAGCGCCGGTCCCGTCGCGCTACGCCGCAATCAAGCTCCTTGAAAAGGACCCGGAGGCGGAGCGGCACCTTTCCTGCATGAACGGGGGAGCAGCCGCCGTTATCCAGCAGGCCGCCAGGGAACTGCGCGCCCTCGAATCCGAGCTGAAAGAGGACACCGAGACCCTGATAGCCGACGCCCGCTACGGCTTCATTGCCGGAGCGCTCCGTGAAACGTACCGGCCTGCCCCGCGGCCGGAGGTCACCGCCAGCGAAAGGATAGACCGGATCCTGACACACCAGGTTCTGGGCTTTCCCATTTTTCTCCTCTTCATGTGGCTCACGTTCCAGCTCACCTTCACCGTCGGGAAATATCCGATGGGCTGGATAGGGACGGGGACTTCCTATCTTTCCCGTATGATCACCGCCGCCATGGAGCCCGGCCTTCTGCGGGAGCTCCTGACGGACGGCATCATCGCCGGCATCGGCGGCGTCATCGTCTTCATCCCGAGCATACTGATACTCTTTTTCACGATCTCCCTCATGGAGGACACGGGGTACATGGCGCGGGCCGCATTCATCATGGACCGGCTGATGCACGCCCTGGGCCTCCACGGAAAGTCCTTCATTCCCCTCATCATGGGCTTCGGATGCAACGTGCCGGCGATAATGGCCACGCGCACCCTGGAAAGCAGGAAAGACCGGGTCCTGACCATGCTCATCGTGCCGTTCATGTCATGCAGCGCCCGCCTTCCCGTGTACGTTCTGTTCATCAGCGCCTTCTTCCCGGGCCACCCCGGCACCGTCCTGTTCGGCATGTATCTTCTGGGGATCATCACGGCCGTCCTGAGCGCCGTGGTGCTGAAAAACACCTTTTTCCGCAAAGTTGAAGCGCCGTTCGTCATGGAGCTGCCCCCCTACCGCCTTCCCCGCCTGAAAAACACCACGCGCCACATGTGGGACCGGGGAAAGGAATACATGAAAAAAATCGGCGGTATTGTCCTCGCAGCCGCCATAATTATCTGGGCCCTGGGGCGTTTCCCGGAGCAGCGGGAGATCGCTGAACGATATGATGACAGGATAATCGCTGCGCAGAAACATTATCAGGCAGAAATAGACAGAACCGCACAGGGCGACAGAGCTGCGGTCATCTCCTTCAACGAAAAGATGGAATCCGATGTACAGGCAATCGAACACGCGAAGGCCGAAGAGCGCCTCGAACACTCCTACATCGGCATGCTGGGCAGGCTGATAGAACCCGCGCTGGCGCCCCTTGGCTTTGACTGGAGGATGAGCGTAAGCATCATAACCGGTCTCGCTGCAAAAGAAATCGCCGTGAGCACCATGGGAATCCTGTACCACGCTGATACGAATTCAGCGGGAGGGAGCGGTTCGCTGATCGCCAGGATAAAGGAGCAGAAGTACCTTTCCGGGCCTCTGGCCGGGCGCCCCGTATTCGACCCCCTGACCGCGCTGGGCTATATGGCCTTCATGCTCCTCTATATTCCCTGCGTGGCTACCCTGGCGACAATGAAACGGGAATCCGGATCATGGAAGTGGCCGCTCTTTTCGGCCTTCCTGACCATAACCCTGGCATGGACGACGGCCTTTCTGATACGCCATATCGGCCTCCTGGCGGGGTGGATCCAATGATACAGACGGTACTGGTCATTATAATAGTATCCCTGAGCGTTGCCGCAGCGGCGGTGAAACTGTACCGGTTCCTGAATCCATCGCCCACGATGAACACCTGTTCACCTGACGCGTGCGCCGCCTGTCCTTACCGCCGGGACATGACCTGTTCAGAAAAAATAAAAAAAAATTAAAAAAATTCATATTTTCACTTGACTGAAAAAAGGTGTTTCTATACATAGTAACTATGTTTCTATTTATAGAAACATAACGGCTACACAGAGAAAAGAACAATGAGCAGGATAACGACTTCATATCAAACCATATGGTGGTGGCGCCCGAAAACCTTCCGATAGGCAGGCGGCATGTCATATGTGGTTATTATGAAAAAGTGCGGCAGCTGCCGCACTTTTTTTTTATTTTTTGAATATCAATGGTGAAACAATGCTATATCCGACATTAGAACAGTTTACAGATCTTTCCCGGCAGCACCGGCGCGTTGTCGTGTACCGCGAGGTTGCGGGCGACATGATAACGCCGATCAGCCTCCTCTTCAATTTTTCCGACGCCGATCATCTCTTCCTCCTGGAAAGCGCAAACCTTGATAAGAGCTTTTCCCGGTATACCTTTTTCGGCATCCGCCCGCGGCGGGTCCTGACATTCCAGGACGGGACGCTTACCGTTGAATCCCGCGAATCGGGGATCGAGCGGCTGAATACAAACCCGATAGATTACCTGGTGCGGGAGCTGGAAAGCGAGGACTCCACAAAGAATGCCGGCATGGGCAACTTCTGCGGCGGGTACGTGGGATACATGGGATATGACATGGTCAATTACATGGACATACTCCGGGAACGGGTGCGCGAAGACGCCGATAACCCCGCCATGGTCTTTTTCCAGGTTGACGAGTTTTACGTCTTCGACAACCACATGGGCAAGCTCTACGCCGCCCATTCGGCACTCATAACCCCCGGTGCGGAACCGGGCGTTATATACGCCGCGGCCGACCGTCGCACCCTGGAAATGGCTGCCGAAATACTCCACAGTCATAAAAAGTTCTTTATCCCCGGCGGGGAGCCGGAGCAGTCCCAGGAATTCGACCGTGATTCATACACGGAAGCGGTGCGGCGCCTCAAGGATGACATAGTGAGCGGCGAATGCATACAGACGGTGCTCTCGAACAAGTATGAAATAGCCTGCGCCATCAATCCCATCAACCTGTACCGCCTTTTAAGAAACATAAACCCGTCTCCCTACATGTTCTACATAAAGTCCGGGAACCAGGTACTCTGCGGAACCTCGCCGGAGGTGCACCTGAAGATCCAGGACCGGACGGCCACCCTGAAGCCGATAGCCGGCACCTACCGCATCGACGGCGGCTCCATCGACGAGATATCGGCGAAGCTCCTGGCCGACGAAAAGGAGCGCGCCGAGCACCTCATGCTCCTGGACCTGGCGCGCAACGACCTCTACACCGGCTGCGACCCTGACAGCGTCAGGGTGGTCAGCTCCTTCGAGCCGGAGGTCTACTCGCACCTGGTCCACATCGTGTCGGAGGTACAGGGGAGGATGCGCGACGACATGTCGCCCCTGCGGCTCTTCTGCAACAGCTTCCCCGCCGGCACCGTGTCCGGAGCCCCCAAGGTCCGGGCCATTGAGCTCATCGACCGGTATGAAAGGTCCCCCCGCGGCTTTTACGCCGGGTGCGCCGGATACTTCTCCTACAGCCAGGACATAGATACCTGCATCATAATCCGGAGCGCTTTTGTCAAGAGCGACCGCGTCATTCTCAGGGCCGGCGCCGGCATCGTGTACGACAGCGAACCCGATAAGGAATACCTTGAGGTCGGCAACAAGCTGGGCGCCCTGTTCCAGGCCATAAAAAAAATCAACACGCTGGAGAAACGAAATGTATTTAATGATCGATAATTACGACTCCTTCACCTACAACCTGCAGGCCCTTTTCAGGGAATGCGGCGCTGAAATCGCCATTGTGAAGAACGACCGGTATGTTCCGGCGGACCGGTACGACGGCATCATCATCTCCCCGGGCCCGTCGTCGCCGAAAAACTCGGGGACAACGCTCCGCTATCTCAGCGAATACCTCGGCAGGAAGCCGGTCTTCGGGGTGTGCCTCGGCATGCAGGCCATAGCCTATTCCCTGGGATACCCCGTCGTCCGGGCCGCCACCGTGAAGCACGGCAAGCTCGACGAGATCGACGTGACGGGCCCGTCGGTCCTCTTCGGCAACATGCCCGGGAGCTTCTCCGCGGTGCGGTACCATTCCCTGGCCGTTGACATGGACGACGGCCGCGTCACCTCCCGGTCGCGGAATGACGGCACCGTTATGTCCATCGAAGACACCGGACAGAAATTTTTCGGCGTGCAGTTCCACCCGGAATCGATCCTGAGCGAATTCGGGGGACAGATCGTCGCCAATTTTCTGGATTTCGCCGCCTCCGGCGCGGCTTCCGGGATCGATCACTGCAGGGTGGGGGCATGACATGGAAAAACTGGTAAAAAAAGTAAACTCGGGCGAGCGCCTCAGCTTCGATGACGCCCGGACCCTTTTCGAAGGCATGGTCCAGGGCATGCTGACCGATTCCCAGATCGCCTCGGCCCTCATCGCGATGAAGTTCCGCCGCGAGACCGTCGATGAAGTGGCGGCGCTGGCCGCGACCCTCGACTGCCACAAGCGGAAGTTCGAGACCGCGTCCTCCGGGACCATCGACACCTGCGGGACCGGCGGCGACGGAAAGTCCACGGTCAACATCTCCACGGCGGTGAGCATCATCCTCTCCTCCCTGGGCTGCGGCGTGGTCAAGCACGGCAACACGGCGCAGAGCGGCGTTGTCGGCTCCGCCGACATCCTGTCGGAGCTGGGGATGGACCTTGCCTACGGGGGGACCTCCCCCGAGGAATTCTTCAGCCGCCACAACTACGTGTTCATGCTGGCGCCCCACTACCATCCGGCGCTGAAAGGGATCGGGAAAGTGAGGCGGGAGCTGAAGGTGCCCACCATCTTCAATTTCGTGGGCCCCCTCGTCAATCCCGCCGACCCGGACTACCAGGTCATCGGCATCAGCAGGCGGGACCGCCTTGATTTCATAGCCCAGGTGATACGGAAAATCGGCAAGAGCAACATAACCGTATATTCGTCCCGCGACGGGTACGACGAGGTATCCTCCCGGGACACCACCGAATGCATCCATATCGGCGAGGGGAACGACCGCCGCTTCTCCATCGATCCCTCCGATTTTTTCGAGCCCTTCCCCATGCCGGTGGTCAGGGACCGGAACGAAGCGAAGCAGCTCTTCGTGGAGGGCCTTTCCGGTACCAATGAACGGATGTCGGACATCTTCTCCCTTAACGCGGCCCTGGCCCTGCGCACCATGAACAGTCACGGCATGCGCGACGGGTTCCACCTGGTAAAAGAGCACATCGCCGCAGGCGGCGCCGTGCAGAAGCTCAACGAACTGGTCGGAAGCAGCACCGCCCTTAAACAGGCAATGCAGGGATAACGACATGTACCTTAATGAAATAATCGAACACAAGCGGAACGAGATACGGAGCCTTATTCCGGCGGAGCGGAAGCGCCCGAGGCCGGTGACCGATCCCCTGCCGCATCTCAGGGAAAAGCCCTTCATCACCGAGATAAAAAAAGCCTCCCCGTCGCGAGGTTCCATCAACCGAGATGTTGACATAACGCATCAGGCTGAATCATACGAGCGTGGCGGGGCCGGGGCCGTGAGCATACTCACCGACAGCCGCTACTTCCAGGGGAATTACGAATACCTGACCGAGGCATCAAAGGCGGTGAAGATTCCCCTCCTGTGCAAGGATTTCATCATGAGTGAAGTGCAGATAGACAACGCTTTCGCCCACGGGGCGGATTTCATCCTCCTCATCGCGTCGATATTGAATATCAGGGAACTCTACTTCCTCACCCAGCGGGCGCGCCGCTATTCCATGAAGGTCCTCTACGAGATCCATGATGGGGAAGAGTTCAAAAAGATCAAGGCCCTTGACCCGGAAATGGTCGGGGTGAACTCTCGGGACCTCACCACCTTCAAAATAAACAAGGAAAAAGCCGTTGACACCATCGCTTCTCTCAAGGGTGATTTCATGATAGTAGCCGAAAGCGGCATCGAGACCGCCGATGATATAACAAACTTCAGGAAGGCGGGCGCCGACGCCTTCCTGATCGGGACGGCCCTCATGACCGCCGATGACCCGGCGGGCAAATTAAAAGAGTTCTACGGCGCCCTGGTGGGGCCATGTTCATAAAAGTCTGCGGCATTACGGCATTTGAACAGGTTGACTGGGCGATCGATCTCGGCTATTCGGCCATCGGGGTCGTGCTGCACAGCCGGAGCGTCCGGTACCGGCCGGCTGATTACGCGAGGAAGCTGGCGCAGTACGCCCGGGGAAAAATATCAGCAGTTGCCGTCGGCGTCACCTTTGACGAGGTGGCCGAATGCTATCAAGACTTTGACTTCGCCCAGGTGTACGAACCCTGCGGCTACGACCGGGTGATTCTGGCTGGCGACCTGGAGGAACGGTCACGCGACGGTGTCCTTTTCCTGTACGATTCGAGCCGCGGCAGCGGCGAGACGGCGACCTTCCCTTCCTGGCTCCATGACGTACGGGAGCGGCTCATCATCTCCGGCGGGCTCAACGCGGATTCCGTTGCCGGGGTCATCCGGGAGTACCGCCCCTTCGGCGTGGACGTGTCAAGCGGCGTCGAGGCCGTGCGGGGAACAAAGGATTACCGACTCATGAAACAATTCATTACCGAGGTGCGCAATGCTGTCAGATAGAGGATTTTACGGCCCCTACGGAGGGCAGTTCGTTCCGGAACTGCTGATACCGGCCCTTGACCGGCTGGAGCGGGCATACCGGGAATTCTCCGGCAGCGACGCGTCGATGACGGAATTCAACCGCTACCTGGAGGACTACGCGGGCAGGCCCACGCCGGTGTACCACGCCAGAAACGTCTCTGAAAAATACGGCTTCACGCTCTATCTCAAGCGGGAGGACCTGCTCCATACCGGCGCCCACAAGATCAACAATACCATCGGGCAGGCGCTTCTGACCAGGCACATGGGGAAGAAGCGCGTCATAGCGGAAACCGGGGCCGGCCAGCACGGCGTCGCCACGGCCACCGCCGCCGCCCTCTTCGGCCTCACGTGCCGCATCTACATGGGGAGCCTGGACGTTGAGCGCCAGATGCCGAACGTGAAAAAGATGAAGCTCCTGGGGGCGGAGGTGGTGCCGGTCGATGAGGGGCTCCGCACCCTGAAGGACGCCATCAGCGCGTCCCTCAAGGACTGGGTCACCAACGTAACCGACACCCATTATCTCCTGGGCACGGTCGCGGGGCCCCACCCGTTCCCGGAAATGGTGGCCTTCTTCCACGCCGTGACCGGCAGGGAGGCCCTGGAACACTTCCGGGGCAGGGGGTTTCTTCCCGACTTCGTCATAGCCTGCGTCGGCGGCGGGAGCAACGCCATGGGTATATACCAGGGTTTTCTCGACTTTCCGGAAGTGGCGCTGATCGGCGTCGAGGCCGGCGGCAGGTCCCTCGGCCCCGGCGACAACGCCGCGACCCTTTCCCTGGGTACCCGGGGCATCTTTCAGGGCGCCCTCTCCTATCTTCTCCAGGACAAGAACTGCCAGGTGCAGGATGTGCATTCCGTTTCCGCGGGACTTGATTACGCCGGCATCGGCCCCCAGCATTCATATCTAAAAGATTCCGGCAGGGTGCGGTATGAAAGCGTCAACGACAACGAGGCCCTTCAGGCCTTCCACGAGCTGACCCGGCTTGAAGGCATCATCCCCGCCCTTGAGTCGTCCCACGCCCTGGCCTGGGCCCTCACCCATGCCGACGAGCTGCGGGGCAAACAGGTCCTGGTAAACCTCTCGGGGAGGGGGGATAAGGACCTGGGCATCATCGAGCAGCAGAACAGGGAGGAGTTATGAGAGGAATATATCTGGCCGGCGGATATCCGGATGCCGGCACGTTTAAAAAATGCTTCAATGCGGTTGTGAAAAATGGTTTCGATTTTATTGAGATCGGGATTCCCTTTAACGATCCGACTGCCGACGGCCCGGTCATCGCCCGGGCCATTCAGACCACCCTGGAAAGCGGCATAACGCCGGCGAACGTCATGGAAGAGATACTGTCCCAGCGCGGCACTACGATAAAAAAGTACGTCATGACCTACGCCAATATCATCTACTCTTACGGCATGCGGGAATTCTCGGAACGCATGGCAGGCTGCATCGACGGCGTGATCATCCCGGACCTCCCCAACCGGATGGCGCCCCTCTTTTACGACAGCGGCTTCGATATACCCATCGTTCCCTTCGCCACCCTCGAGTCCCGGGAATCGGACATCGAGGTCATGAACAGGTCTACAAGCGAGATCATCTATTTCATAGGGGTGAGGGGGATCACCGGGTCGAAGTCAGACTTCACGTCGCCGGAGCTGCTGGACAAGATCCGCATGATACGGGAGAATACCTATAAAAAAGTCATCATCGGTTTCGGCGTCAAAACGGCTGACGACGCCAGGCAGGCCCTTGCAATCGGCGACGGCTACGTGGTCGGCACGGAGGCGGTGCTTCGCCAGCAGGACCCGGCGGCGCTGGACAGGTATCTGCAATCACTGAACCACCGATAAGCCCCAATCCTGTTTCGCGGTAAAGAATAATTTCAATTCGAAGCTGCTTTAATTGCACCGTTTGAAGGCGACGTCCCCTTTGGCGGTTCCCCCGCCGGGGAACACGCAGTCAACATTCACCCGCCCGTTTATCATGACAATATTGTTGACCATGACGCCGGTCTTGTCAATGGACACGTCATAGCGGGAACAGTATTTCGGATCGATAATGACTTCCTTGCATTTCTCGTAATCGGGGGGCTCGCATGAGCCCGGGACCTCGACTTTGACGATTTTTCCTTTGACGGGGTCAATGATGGCGACCACGGCGCCGTCCTGGGGGCCCTCACCCAGCAGGACTGACCCGAAAAAGCTCATGTGCTGGCCTGACCGGCACTGTTTCGGGACAAAGGTGAAGTTCCCCAGGGGCTCACCTGTTGCGGTAAACGCCCCGAACACGCTGGAACAGCCCTTGACCATAAAAAAAGCCCCGGCCATGATGGCGATATTCAGCGGCAGGGCGATGAGCCAGATTTTTTTTCTTTTCCTGGCGGCTCCGGCCGTTGAAGCCGATGGCGGTCCGGCCGGTATATCCATCAGGCGCGTCCCGCATGTGCTGCAGTACAGGGCCTTATCATCATCGATCTGCCTGCGGCAATTGTGGCATTGTCTCATTTGAATCCCCCCGTTATGGTTCTTTGACATATAGCGTAAGCCGCTTACGATACCCGGCTTATCAGGCAGAATAAAAGAAATCAAGACATATTAACAGTGCTGCATTCTTATCCTTCCTGATTTTTCCGTACAGGAAATCCTTGACATCGCCGCTATAAGGCTCATACCTGTAAAGAACAGAGACCTTTCATGAAAACCCATAAAGAAATAGCAGGAGAATTATCACGGATTCTCGGCGCTGAAAACGTCATTAGTGACCGCGAAATCCTTGAAAGCTATTCCCGGGACGAAACATCGGACCTTTCGGCCATGCCGGACATACTGGTACGGGCAGGCTCTGTCGAAGACGTGAGCGCGACCCTCAGGCTGTGCAATGAACTGGACGTGCCGGTAATCCCCCGCGGCGCCGGCACCGGTGTTACCGGCGGCGCCGTGCCGGTCAGGGGGGGCGTGATCCTCTCCCTTGAAAAGATGAACCGCATCATCGAGATTGATCGGGAGAACATGGTGGCGGTTGTTGAGCCGGGAGCGATCACCAGGGCCATACAGGACGCGGCCCTGGCGGAGGGCCTCCTGT
>Ga0116145_1000946_pt1 | contig 30953 bp, 27 predicted proteins | sample AD_JPNHG1_MetaG_FD_89747 | JGI IMG/M metagenome (GOLD analysis project Ga0116145, IMG submission 89747) | Active sludge microbial communities of municipal wastewater-treating anaerobic digesters from Japan - AD_JPNHG1_MetaG | ecosystem: Engineered > Bioreactor > Anaerobic > Digestate | place... | reverse complement strand
TTTTAAGGACTGTACAGCCATTAAGGACACTTATTTCTTACAGGGAGCAAAAAATATAGGAGCATGGGCTTTCTGGGGAGCAAGTGTGCCAGGACTTATACTTCGTAATGTTTACAGTATTGGTGAGGCTGCATTCTATAATTCCACAATAACAGATATTACTATTTGGGGCAACCACTTAAAAACTATATCTGATTTTGCTTTCTTTAATTGCAATAGAATTCAAAACATTAATATATGCAACAGCGTTAAAACGATCGGCAAACAAGCTTTTGCTAACTGCGACAGATTAGTAGATGTTACTCTTCCAGCCTCAGTCAAGAAAATAGATACCGGTGCATTTATGGAATGCGACAGACTTAAAACAGTCAAGACAGTAAATGTCGAAGAGGTCAAGGATCACGCATTCTTTAACTGCCCTAAGATGATAAAATTTGAAACTAACTATATGGATACAGCTCTCGGCGATTATTCAATGGGCTTCTGTTATTTCAACAGCCTTACAAAGAATACAGGATTCACCATTTATGCACCTGCCGGCGGAGTAACAGAGGCTTACGCAAATTCAAACAATTTGTTATTTGTAGCTAAATAAAAACGATATCCTATTTCTCTGATAACTCCTGATACAAAAAAGCTTGAATTTAAGTGTGATATTCATGTAGAATATTTACGGCGGTTTTCGGGGCAGGACTTCTTTGAAAAAAGTGTCCTGCCCCAAACTCATTTTCTGGAACTTACGGTTAAAAATATCCCCATATATGACGCAGCCGTGCAGATCTGCATGGTTTTTTTCATGCGTCATATATGGGGATCATCTGTATCAAAAGTCTTTTCAAACAAATTCGGGGAAAAACTTCTTTTGAAAGTTTTTCCCCGAGTAACTGTCTTATGCTGCTATATAAATATCACGCTTATTAGTTGATTTTTATAGGGATCGCAGTTAAACAGCTTTTATGGACGGAGGTAGTTGATATAAGTGTCTACCTTGCCGAGATATGTGTTATTGTGATATAACTTAAAGAGCTTGCCGTGGTAGTAAAGATTATTGTTAAGCCAGTAGTTATAATCCTTGTCAGAGATGTTTATTCTCTGATAGTTGCTTGAAGGAGAAGTGCTGTTGTTAGGATTCTTCATCTCGATAGTTGCGGATGAAGGATCTGTATTGCCGAAGATGCTTCCTGAGCCGGAGCCGAGGTTGATGGCACTGCCTGTGTAAGGAATGTCAACGTGATAGAGTGCAGTGCAGCCTTCAAATGCATAGTTGCCTACAGTCTTCAGCTTCTTAGCAGGAGAGAGGTCAAGTGTCTTAAGGGACTTGCAGTTGTAGAATGCGAACTGATCAATTGTTTCAAGCTTAGGATTTGAACCTGAGAATTCAAAAGATGTTGCAGTCCAGTCTTCAAAAGCGTATGAATGGATCCTCTTAACAGTATCCGGGATATGGAAAGTCTTGTACTTGTAGCCGGCTGTGCAGGTTCTCCAGCTTGCACGCTCATGGAGAGCCTCGTGACCGATCTCGGTAACATCATACCAGCATCCGTCAGAAGGACAATATACTCTGGAGTTTACGTACATATCAACGATCTCAGAGTCTACAGAACCGATCCATGAAACTCCGCCGAGATCATTCTTTACATAGTAGCTTCCATCGTAGTAGAGCCAGCCGCTTGTGTGATTTAATGACTTCCAGCGGCAGGTAGGATACTCATTAGGCATAACGATCCTCCAGTTGTTTGTGCCGTAGCGGATCTCGTTATAGTCTGAATAATCTACATGGCCGTCGCCGTTTACATCATAGTAGGATAAAGGAGTGTGGTTGGAGTTTGATGTTCTTCCGTTAGCCATAACTGTCTCAGCGAAGATCTGAGCATCACCGCTGTCGAGTATGCCGTTCTTGTTAAGGTCACCTGCGATAACAGGACGATCATAGAAAGTACCATGCTTTCTGAGGAAAGCCTTGTTTACTGTTGTGATTGAGGACTGATCGCCCTTGAAAAGTGCCTTGTTTACGGAAGTGCCGTTTGAGTTAGTTACCCATACATCCTCGGCAATGATCTTGTCGTAGTATGTAGTGCGGTCCCAGCGGATCTGGCAGTTCTCAAGATCACCGTTACAATCAGCGAAGGTGATGTTGTTTCCAGAAATACCGGTAATGAAGATGCTGTGAGACTGCTTGGCAGTTCCCTGCTTTGTAGTAACAGTGAATTCAAGGCGGACATTGTCTCCTACCTTAGGCTCGTAGTTCTGATCGATATTGTTGCTGTAGAACTGAGTTGTGCCCCAGATGTCCTTTGCAAGCTTGTAAGCAAAGCCGTAGCACTGGCCGCAATCACTGCCGTTTGCAAGTCTGGTCTTGCTGCAGTAGCTCTGATTCAGAGCCTTTTCGTGGATGTGGTCGCAGGGCTGGTAGGTATAAGTCTCGTCATTGTAGCTTGACTTGCCCTTGTGGTTCCAGTAGGAATAGCTCGGGAACTTCTGCTTCTCAGCATTGATGCGTGACTGCCACTGTGATATCACAGTGCTGTACATTACCTTGTTGCTTGCTGCGGAAGTGTAGCTTTTGGTTGGAAGACCTGTAGCAGCTGCGCTGGCGATAACAGTGATCGACAGCATGGTGGAAGTTAGTTTTTTGAGTAGTTTCATGTAGTTCTTCTCCTGTTTTAGTATATATTTGCTGCGATGAATTGCAACATAATGCTATTATATACCAAAAAAATACTAATGTCAATATTTTCTTAATAAATTATTATGAAATTAAGGCACCTTTTTAAATGGCGTGGTCTCAGTGAGTATTGCATTTCTGTCACAAAATGTTGTGCCTCTGTCTTTGACATAAGCAGCGTGATGTGTTATAATTGACTGTAAGAGACTTGAAATGCAAAACAGGTACATATTCGGAAAGAAAATGCGTAGGTCATACAAGGTGCTCCGGTATTGATTGACGGAACGGAGGAATGATTATATGAAAATACTTAATCTGCACGGCTTCCTGGGGGAGGCTGACAATAAAAATTATAAGGCACTCTGCGAGATGTTCCCGGCAGAGGATATCATCTCGCCGGATATAGATTATATAAATACTGCTCCTGATGAACTGCTCAGGCGTTTTTCGGATATGATCGTTACCGATGATATCATTTTCGTTGGACAAAGCCTGGGCGGATGGTTTGCGGACAAGCTGAGCCGTAAATTCGGGTGCCCTTGTATACTCACAAATCCCTGCAATTATCCCCATAAGCTGGAGATTATCACTTCATCGGGGATAGCTGCGGAATATGTTGAGCAGTACCGCAGGATGTCTGCCTGCAGCGAGAATGAGCGTGCCTACACACTTTGCAGCGATGCAGATACTATACTGCCGGAGAATTTTAGAGACTGTGTTAAGCTCTCACGCACTGTAAGAAGAGTTCACGGCAGCCACAGCACTATTGAGGAGCTGGGCAGACATTTATCCGGATTGCTGACTGAGATAAAAAACGACTGCCTGCTTCTGTTTTTAGGCAGAGGCTCTGCATTTGCGGATGAGCACAATTCTGCTTTCTTTGACGAGGATAACGAACTGGTGCTCATTGACTGTCCGGCAACTTCATATCAGAAGGTCAAGAAAATGAACTGGCAGCAGTACGACAATATTTTCATCCTCGTAACTCATACTCACGGCGACCATAGCGGCGGCGTGGGAACAATGCTGCAATATGTGTGGTTTGCAAGCTATATGAAAAAGAAGGTAACTATAGTTGCGCCGTCAGAAGAGGTGAAACAAGACATGCTGTTACTGCTAATGCGGATAGAGGGCTGCCAGCAGGAATGGTTCGATATCGTTACTGCCGGTGAGCTTGATAAAAAGTGGCTGACAGCAGCAGTACCTACAACTCATGTGAAGCCCCTTGAGGGAAGATGCTTTGGCTATCACCTGAATATACACGGCTTCAATGTGGTCTACACAGGCGATACCGCTTCACTTGAGCCGTTCAGACCTCTGCTGGGGAAAGGCTCGTTCCTGTATACCGAGGCAGCATTCTATAAAAGCGATGTTCATATGTACCTGAAGGATATGCTGCCGGAATATATAAGTCTTGCTGAAAGCGGCGTTCATGTGTATCTCATGCATCTGGATAATGAGGAGGAGATAAAGAAAATGATCGCCGGAACACCGCTGAGGCTGGCAATGCTTTATCGGCAGGATCTCAGGAAATAGAGAACGATACCATTGGCAGTTTTATCACTATTTATTTAATATTTCATTCATTTATCACAGCATAATAAGGAGTATAATTATGAAGAATTACAAGTTTAAAATTTCGATTGTCGCTTTACTTTCTGCCGTATGTCTTACAGCCTGCGGTGATACTGCGAGCAGCAGTCAGGAGAAAAAAACTGCAAGTGATAGTGAAGTTTCAGTCTCGGATGCTGACGAAATATCAGTCTCAGAAAATGGTGGGAACAATGATGACAGTGAGCCGATAATAGTGGATGCAACAAATTATTCAGCAGTTGTCAATTCAGACAAGTGGTTCACAGAGGATGATCCGAATGATACGATAGTCAAGGTATTTGGCGTGAAGTACAACTGGACCGAACAGAAGGATGCTGAAAATCCGTCTGCGGTAACATTCGGCCCGACACTTGAAGATTTCAGACTGGATAAGCTCGATCAGGAGAAGCTGAATGGTGAAACGGATATAAATAAAGTGTTCATTATGATCGCAGAGTCAAGAAACGACATCAGCTACGTTGATGTACAGCTCTCTGAGATCGTGGAACACAGCGGTATAAAGATGTCACACGTCAGATCTTATATCAAATACAAATCAGTGGGTGTGAACCGTCCGAATACTTTTCAGGATGAATATATTTTTTATGCAGGCGGTGCGATGAACGAAATTGTGATGGCTTACACTGATGATGAAGATGGTCATGCAGCATATGAGGATTTTGCAGCGTCTATAATTGATAATATTACGTTAAAGGAGTGAAAATACTTTACTCACAGCGCATATATTGATTTAAGAACCGTATTGTGGTATACTTATGAAGGGATAAATCTATCATAAGCTGAAATATAAAATCTATTCCGGAGGTAATAAATATGAAACGATCATTTGAAAAAGGATTTTTCGCACCGCTCCCTGTACTTATCATCGGTACATATGATGCAGACGGAACTGCAAATGCCATGAATGCAGCATGGGGCGGTCAGATAGGCATGAGCCAGGTTTCAGTCAGCCTTTCACCTTCACACAAGACTACTGAAAATATAAAGCTCAACAGAGAATTTACCATTGCATATGCAACAGCAGAGCAGATCGCCGCCTGCGATTATGTAGGCGTTGTGTCAGGGAACAAGGTGGCGGATAAGCTGGCAAAGTGCGGTTTTACCGTTACGAAGTCGGATAAGGTCAATGCCCCGCTGATAGATCAGCTCCCTGTAGCTATTGAGTGCCGGGTTATCGATATCCAGGAAGAATTCGGCGAGACAAGAGTAGTTGCAGAGGTGGTCGGACTGAAGGCTGATGAGAGCGTTATGACCGACGGTAAGGTGGACTATGACAAGGTAGGTCTTGTTACATATGATACGGTCTCAAAAACCTACAGAACAGTTGGCGGAAGTGTTGCGGCTGCCCGCAGCATAGGCAGAAAGTTTGAATGACAGTCACAGCTGGAGCATAAATGGGATGAAGGCCTATTGTGATAATAAATGAAATATGCTTCCGGTATAAGTTTCATACTTATGCCGGAAGCATTTCTGTTTAACATCCTGTACGAAGTATGGCTGCCGTTCAAGGTGTTTGCTGTTTCATGTAAAGCTTTGGGATATGGTCAGGTACTATCGAGCTCAGGTAAGCTGTGAACCTTTCAAAGCCTTCCTTATCGAAATCAGAGGCGGTGCAGGCTATTGTGAATTCTGTATCGTCATAGAAGCTGTACCAGCCTGTTTCAAAGAAGCCGTTCCTCAGATAAAAATCACGCCGGCGAAGTCTGAGAGCATTGTTACCGCAGTTTTCATCGGGAGCTTCAAACTCTGCTACGATCTGTGCTCCGTGATAACGCTGCTTCAGGAGCTGAATGGCTTTGCTGCCGATACCGGAGGAGCGTTTGTACTGACTGACTGCGAAGTAGGCAAGGTAACGGATGCTTTCAAATATGCGGACAACGAAGAAGCCGGCGATAGTTCCATTCTCGTATATCCCGAGTATATCGAGCCTTTCTTCTGTGTCGGAAGCATAAAGGCTGTCCAGCGAGTTTCTTTCACATTCGGGAAAGGCCTCCTCATTTATGGCATCGGCGATAAGTTTATCCGCTGAATATCTTGGCAGCTTTCTAAGTTCCATGCTTTCCCCCTTAATTATCTTCGTAAATGAACATTCCGGTCAGCTTCGGAACTCCGAAGCGTTTTGTGAACAGTTCGCATTTGCAGAGAAATGCGTAGAAAACCTGTCTGCCCTGACCGGACATAGATTCATAATTCCCCTGTCCCTTTGCAAGGATAACATCAGCGCTGTCCAGTGCTTCCTTTGCATTGCCGGGAAGCATTTCGTATATGGTGCCTGCAATGGCCTCGCCGTTTGGTATTATCTCTGCAACGGTGTCAAGTCCGACATAGGCTGCGTCCTCGGCAGTTGCGTCATTTAGAATGTTTCCGCCACGCACCATTGCCCTGACAGTGAGCTGAGGAAATCTTGCCCTGAGCTGTTCCAGCATAAGCTTGTCAAGGACTATCTCTCCGCAGTTGTCACATATCAGAAGGAATGTTTTTGCATAGGAACAGTCCCGGAGAAAACGCTCATATGCCGCCGCATCATCTTCACGCATTTCCGTGTTCCGGAACAGTGAAAGGAATTCATCGCTGTTAACGCTGTTCATTGCGCCGAAGTCGATGTAGTTGCCTACCCGTGACATCATGAGTGCTTTTGCAAGGGGATCCGCTGCTGAATTTATCTCGCTGCGAAGGGAGTCCTCCATGGATAGTACAAGGTCGTTGTACTGTTTCTTGATATCGCTGTAATCAGCGCTCCTGCCGAAATATTTAAGGTGTACCTTGTTGAACAGATATACCATGTACGGGCTGGTATCAGTTTCCTTCCGGTTGTCAAGGAGACTTTTTATCTCCGCAAGATATTCAGCATTATCAGTCTTGTTTTTCTGGCGCTCGTATAAGCACTCGGCACAGTTTTGTATAATACGCATTATTATCTCCTTTAAGATCGGTGAGGGGTGGTGTAAAAGCTCTGCTCATTCTATTATAACATCTTTAGTCGATATTGTAAATACGGATGTTGTATGATATAATGAATGCAAGCACTCATTATAATTGATTTAAAAGCCCTTGCAGATACGCAAATCGAAGATTTGCTCCCTGCACATCGGGCAATTATATCATAGCGCTTCGCTTATATGATATAATAGTAATACTATTAAGAAGCCAGAGCAAAGTTCCGGATATCATAATTTCTCCCAGAAAAAAATACCCTGAATAACAGAAAAATTTTTCATAAAGTGAAATATCCTTCCATTAATGTCTGTCTATATATACAGAGGACGACAGAGCCTCAGAAAGGAGGACGATCATATGGATGACGCAGCAATAATCGAACTGTTACGGCAGAGAGATGAATCCGCTATCACCGAGCTCAGACAGAAGTATGAGTGCCTGTGTACTTATATCGCCGGGAATGTTCTGTCACAGTCCGAGGATGTAGAGGAATGTGTGAATTCAGCCTGCTACAAGGTCTGGAGCAGTATCCCGCCGGCAAGTCCGGCTGATCTTAAGAGCTATCTTTGCAGGATCGTGAGGAATATTGCGATAAACAGACTGGAATATAACTCGGCCGCAAAACGTGACAGCAGCTATACCATCTCCCTTGATGAGATATCGGATTGTGTTCCGGCAACTCCGGACGAGAATATCAGACTTGCTGATCTGGCAGATGCTATCAGCCGCTTCCTGCGGACTCAGGATGAGCTTCAGAGGAAGATATTCGTGCGCCGCTATACCTACGGCGACTCGGTTGCAGACATTGCAGAGCGCTTCTCACTGAAGGAGAGAACGGTTGCTACGTATCTTTTCCGCACAAGGAAAAAACTGAAGGTGTTTCTGAAAAAGGAGGGGTATGATTATGAATAAGAATGACTTCATGAAGGCTATGAGCATGATAGACGAGGAGCTTATCCGGGAGGCCGGCGACAGCGATATAAACAGGACAGCAGCCGCCAGCCATGACGATACTTCGGAGGTATCCGGCGTTGAGATATATCACAGAACTGCAAGGAAAAGGCTCCTTGCCGCTGCTGTGACACTGGTCATAGCCGGCGGCTCGGTGGCTGGGGGAGCATACTGCTTCTCAAGGCTCAGGGGCAATGATGATAAGAATATCGCTGTCAGCGGCAGTTCATCCGAAAGCGAGTATGTTGAGGATGTAAAGCAGTACGATTCAGTTTACGGAAAGCTGAGGGCATACAAGGATAATTGTATAATGAAGGTAATGGTGCGCTCATTTGATGATGTGGAGAGCACGTATCGTATGCCTGGAAACAGTGATTGCAAAGCCGAATTTTTTGAGTATATGGATGCTCTGGGCATGGAAAACAAGCCTTCGGAATTAATATCCGCCAAGACTGTAAAGAATTTGGAGTTTGAGTTCTATCCCGGCAGCGGAGAAAGCATTATCTACTGCGATCTGTATTCCAACGGATTCTGTGTGTGGACAGAGAAGATCGGTGACGAGGAGCAGGAGTACTGCTACTGGTTCGATGACGGGGGAAAGATTTTCCGGGACTTCCTGGATATGTACTCCATAGACGAACATTCTGTCCAGGGCTGGGAGACTATTCCCGATGGTGAGATAGAGGACGTTGTTTCCGGGGCATACTTCACCAGTTCAAATTATTCCACATACAAGTGGAGCGGAAGCACTTCAGTACAGTGCGGAGTGCCCGAAATGGAGGATATCAGTGCCCTTGTCAGCAGCTTCGATTGGGTAAGAGCAGATAAATTCGATCAGAGAGAATACTACAGCATATGGGGAGCAGTAAAACTGAGCGAAGATGGCTGGCTGGAAGGCGTTCATAAGGGCTATGCTGTTGACTACAAGCTGAAAAATGACACTGACCTTGAAACGTTCAGAGAAAAGGTGAAAGAACTGGGGCTTGACTTTGAAAGGAGCGATGATCCGACAGCTCTGCTTAAAAAGTATGAAAGTGAAGATTACGCCCGGTGGTTTGAAGGTTCTATGGATAATAATTTTGACCGGAAGCGCCGATACTATTCCGTGCCTGACGCAAAGGCTCTTATGAACGGACTGGCTGCACTGGAATGGGTGGCCTGCGACGGCGAGGAGATCGACAGCAATACCGGCCATTACGAAGAGGACGGCGAACATATCACCAATGGCTACTACGAAATAGGACCGGGAGAATTGTTCTACGGCAGCAACTTACGCATTTACCCTGACGGATACATCAGTATCGATGAGCAGGGCGGCTTCAAGCTGAAAAACGAGGACAATGTTGAAAAGCTCAAAGAGATAATCGATCAGAATATGGTCATGTGTGAAGGCTCAAAAGTGGCTGAACTGATATGCAGCGGAATAACTGACTATACTAACCTGAAAGCGCACTACACATATGAAACTAAGGATGACTCAGGAGTAGTTGAATCTATGACCGGATATCTCTATGTTGATGCCGTAAACGAAAAGATGTACATGAACGGCGAGGGAACATATCATTATCCTGACCTTAGAGAAGGAAAGGTTGAGATCGCTATGAACGGCCATGATGATTCTGCTGTAAGGATGGTGAATAAAGCCACAGGGAAAACTGATTTCATAGGCCTGTGCAGCTACATAATCGATGATTCAATTCTGTCGCCTGGATATCATTATATCTATATTTGCAAGTATCTTGAAGAAACTCTGTCAGATGTAACCGTTTCTGAGGATTCTCCCCCCCGGCTATTCAGTTGAAAAAAGAGAAGCAGACGGCAATACCGAGATAATTATAGGACCGAAAAATGAGAAGGATAGATATTCACTTCCAACATATACTATACTCATTACTCCTAAAGGACAGCTTCTGTCCTATGAATGCAGAGAGCAGCGGCAGACTGTATCATTCAAGCTTGACGATTATAATTTTGATTCAGCAGGCTTTATGATCGATGAGGCCGGAGCTGCGTACGAAAGTATAAAAAAAGAAGTGGAGAACCGCTGAACATGAAATGCCCCTGCCATAAGTGTGAAACTTATGGCAGGGGCAATATATTATGATTTGGGTGGAACTGTCATTCCTGTGTACTTTCTATGAAGGGAATGACGTCTTGCCAGATCAGATCCCAGTAGTCCTGCAAGCTATGATCAGGCGGAAGATTCAACTCATCCCCGAGATGAGTTGTTACCATTCTTGAAGGATCATTTTTTGAAGAATTGTTATATGCCATTTCCGAAACTGCATCGTACATTGAAGGAGTATCTTTGTCAGAGTAATGCTCCCTATAATATACCCGCTCGTTTTCGTCGTTGTATGCTGAGCTGAGAGGGTCATACATAGAACATTTGCCGTTATTATTGAAATAAATGGCAAGGCCATTTGCACCGGCAGTATACGGCACCTGAGGTGTGCCGTCTAACTCTTCCCATTCTATTGAATCGATAATGGCTGATAATTCTTTTTTGTCATCCTCCGAAAGTACGTATACGGAAGGTGTAAAGGCTATTCCGCCGACGCATATATATGCGCCGCTGATATCTCCGAAGGGCGCAGCTACAGGCTGGAAATCCTGCTTGGTTTCTTCTGATTCCGTGGGTGCAGCTGTTGGCTCAGCTGCTTCTGTGGACGGCTCGGCAGTTGTTGTCTCGCTTTCTTCTGTAGTGGGCTCTGTTGCTTCGGCCTCTGATGTTGTTTCGGTCTCTGTGATTATCTCGGAATCTGCGGCAGGCGATGATGAACTGCTGTCAGTATTTCCGCAGCCAGTCAATACCATACCTGCCAGCAGACAGGCGATTGCGGCTCTTGTGAGTTTTGTATCCATGATTATTCTCCTTGTTTTTATTTTTTGATATTCCGGTCAGTACAAACAGAAGCGTCTTTATAGTGCGTACACGATGCAGATTAACTCGAATATCAATGCAACAGCTAATATGACTGCGGATGTTGTAAAGCGTATAGTTGAGCCTGTCAGATCGTGATTTTCAATGCAGGCCTTTCTCGGATCTTCGGGATCATAGAGAACTGTGGTATGAGATGTAGCTGACATCCTGGCGGTCATCCATATGCTTTTTATCGTATAGTCGGAACCGTTGACAGTGTATGTTATACGGTAATGAGTGCTTTTTCCGAAGCCTGCACGGTATATGTAACCAGAGGTGATTTCCCCGTAGCGGTGAAGCCTTCTTGCAAGCCGGAATGAGCGCAGTCCGTCCACGAATTCGTATACCATCAGAATCAGCAGGGGCAGTGATATGCTCAGTACGACCTTCAGCTCGATTGATATTTCAGGCAGGCTCATAGGAATTCGACCTCGCCGCTTTCCAGGTGATAGATAGCGCCAAGCACCTTCAGGCCGTATTCCCTTTCGTCCTTCTGTATCTGCAAGCTGTGCTCGATGATATCGCAGCTATGCTTTACGTTCAGGCAGCAGGCCTGAACCTCGTCCTTTTCGTCGCCTATGGCCTTTGCTATCTCATCGGTGATAAATTTTATATATCCGTCCGGCTCATGATTCATGGCAGCATCAACAGCTCCGCAGTGGTCGTGTCCAAGCACAACGATAAGGCCTGTACCAAGATGTTCTGCCGCATATTCTATGCTTCCGAGTTGGTGAGAGTCGATAACGTTACCGGCAACCCTTATCACAAAGAGGTCGCCGATGCCTGCGGAGAAAATAAGCTCCGGCACCACTCTTGAATCCGAGCAGGTTATGATTATGGCATAGGGCTGCTGTCCGCTTTGGCTGAATCTCATGAGCGTTTCAGGAGATACGTCGCTGGTGAGCTGAACTGATCTGATATATTTCTGATTGCCGGAGATAAGCTTTTTTCTTGCTTCATCGGCAGTGATATTGTATGACTGCATATTATTCACCTCTTTGATATATTATAACACCTGTGCGAATGATTGTAAATAAAAATATGAAAAAACGGCAGGGGAGCATATTGACTGCTGCCGGTTTTTGTACTATAATGATAGCAACGATTTTTTCTTCAAAGGAGATCACTATGGGGTATTCATCTGCTTTTCTTATATCCGGTCTGCTGATGACCGTTATGGGCATATTCTGTACAGCCATTACCTATTACTTCGGCTTCTACAGACCGAAATACCGCCGGCAGCATATTACTCATCACACTGTCGGAAGGGTGGTCGGGATGTCAGAGCTGATAAGCTGTGATGTGCGTGTCCCACTTGTGGAATATGAAGTGGGAGGAAACAGATATACTGTAAGAGGCCCACGCTTTTCCGGCCGTTCGTCTTTTCCGACTGCCAATAGCCCTATGGGACCGAACGGCAGCAATATCCCTCTTCAGGGGCCTTTGCCGCAGGTAGTAGTATGTTCGGGCAGTAACGGCATTCGTGCTACAAGAGATATGGCGGCACGTTATCCCGCAGGCAGAACTGTGGACGTATTCTACGATCCTGACAAGCCCAAATGCGCTTTTGTTGAGAGAGAAGCAACGCTGCCCGGCTGGGCGGGAGCACTGCTGCTCGGCAGCGTTATACTTGTGACCTTAATAGGCATTGGATTTATTGCAGCCGGAGTGATGCTGGGATAAAAGACAGTTACAGTATAGATCGGATGCTGTGACATAGACAGTTTTTTCATTTTATCCCATATTGTGATTCGGGCTTGAATTGACTGCTGAAATATGTTATGATCTATATATACCTACGGAGGCGATAATATGAATGAGATAAAATGTCCCCACTGCGGAAAATCCTTTACAGTTGACGAGGCTGGTTATTCAGCTATCCTCAGCCAGGTAAGAACAAAGGAGTTTGAATCCGAGCTCCATAAGCAGCTCGAACTTATATCCGCTGCTGAACAGAAGGAAAGTGAGCTCAGATTGAATCAGGCTGTATCCGAGAAGGAAAGCGAGATCGCTCGTCTGAATGAGCAGATAAGCAGTATGAAGGAAAACGGAGAGCTTGCTCTGAAAGCTGAGACGGCCAGGATAGAGAATCAGAAGAAGGATGAGATCAGCGAGCTGAATATGAGGATACAGCAGCTTGAAGCTCAGGCTGTACAGAGCAGCGCTGAGATCGAGCTGGCAGTTTCAAAAGCTGTCAGCGAGGAAAAGGAAAAGTATGAGAAGCTGCTCAGCAAGAGCAATGAGGAGCTTGCAAAGAAAAAGGAAGAGCTCCTCGGCCTCGATTCTCAGCTCAACTGTGCTAAGCTGGAAAAGGAACTGGCCGTAAGCGAAGCCGTGTCTAAGCTTGAGAAGGAACGTGATACCCAGAAGGCAGAGTATGAGGCTAAGCTACGTGCTCAGCAGGAGAGCATCGACTACTACAAGGATCTCAAGACACGTATGTCCACGAAGATGATCGGCGAGACACTTGAACAGCACTGCGAGAATTCATTCAATATGATAAGGGCGACAGCCTTCCGCAATGCCGAATTCGGTAAGGACAATACTGTTGCTGAGGGTACAAAGGGAGACTATATCTATCGTGAAAAGGATGACGACGGCAATGAGATGATATCCATAATGTTTGAGATGAAAAACGAAATGGATACAACTGCTACCAAGCATAAGAATGAAGACTTCTTTGAAAAGCTGGACAGAGACAGAAGAAACAAGAACTGCGAGTATGCGGTGCTTGTATCACTGCTTGAAAGCGACAGCGAAATGTATAATCAGGGCATAGTGGATGTTTCGTGGAAATATGAGAAGATGTATGTCATACGCCCGCAGTTCTTCATCCCGTTGATCTCTATCCTCCGCAATGCAGCAATGAATTCGATCAGTCTCCGGCGTGAGATAGTGAACCTGAAGAATCAGCAGATCGATATCACCAATTTTGAGGATCGTATCAACGAGTTCAAGACAGGCTTCTCAAAAAGCTATGAGCTGGCCGGAAAACAGTTCAATGCGGCTATAGATGAGATTGATAAGACTATCGACCACCTCAATAAGGTCAAGGAGAACCTACAGAAATCACTGAATAATTTCCGTATCGCCAATAATAAGGCACAGACTCAGCTTACTATTAAAAAGCTTGCCAGAGATAACGATACCATGCTGGAAATGTTCAGCAGTCTTGATAATGACGAGGAAAATGAGGAGTGACACAGCTCAGCATTAGTTCCGGAACGAGATAATTATAATGAAGATCCCCGCTGACATATGAATTTACTTCGTCAGCGGGGATCTTCATATATATTGAGTTGTTTGTCAGAAAATTGCAGCCGGTACTGATATGAGACTTTGTACAGCCTCATATATCCTATGTGCGACATAGGGATTATTCATGGTATAGAGATGTATTCCGTCCACGCCCTCAGCGATTAGGTCTGTTATCTGGTCTATGGCGTAGGCTATGCCTGCGTCACGGAGAGCAGTCTCATTGTGCTCGTATTTCTCAAGTACACGAACGAACTTCTTCGGCAGCTCAACTCCGCAGAGCTTGACCATACGCTCGATCTGACGCTTATTTGTGACAGGCATGATACCTGCTTCTATTGGGGCATCTATGCCTGCAATACAGGCCTTTTCACGAAAATCATAGAAATATTTATTGTCAAGGAAAAGCTGGGTGATAAGGTGATCTGCACCGCAGTCCACTTTGTATCTCAGCCATTTCAGGTCATCGACAGCGCCGGTGCTTTCCGGATGGACTTCCGGATAGCAGGCTGCAATGATGTTGAAGTCATAATGCTCATTTATGAAGGATATGAGATCGCTTGCATGACGGAAATCTCCGACAGAATCACTGCCGTCGGTACGGTCGCCACGGAGCGCAAGGATATTTTCGATACCGGCTTCGTGCATACGATCAAGGATATCACTTGCCTGAGTTTTAGTAAGTCCGATACAGGGCAGGTGAGCAACGCTCTCCACACCGTATCTGTTCTGGATATCGGAAGCTATCTGTATTGTCTTGCAGCCGTTCTTTCCGCCGCCTGCGCCGTAGGTCACGCTTATGAAATCAGGCTTTATGTCGGAAAGCTGTTCCAGTGTCTGATATATGACACTCTCATCTGCATCCGGCTTCGGAGGAAATACCTCCAGTGAGAATACAGGTCTTTGCTCAAATAGCTCAGAAGTTTTCATTTCGCACCTCTATTGCAGCGCTCACCAGATTTTTCAGGCTGGGAACGGTCTCTTCGTTTCCTCTTGTTTTAAGTCCGCAGTCAGGATTTACCCAAAGCTTTTCAGCAGGGATGCGCTCCTGCATTTTGCTGAGTGCAGCCTTGATCTCTTCCTTTGACGGAACACGTGGCGAATGGATATCATAAACACCGGGGCCGACCTCAGTGCGGAAATTGTTTTCCTTCAGAACGTCAAGTATAGTAAGGTCAGAACGTGATGCCTCGAAGGTTATTACGTCAGCGTCCATATCGTCGATATCCCTGATGATATCAGCAAATTCGCTGTAGCACATATGTGTGTGGATCTGTGTTTCAGGCTTTACGCCACTGTGAACGTATCTGAACGCAGGGATAGCCCAGTCAAGGTAATCCTCACGCCAGTCAGACTTTCTCAGAGGCAGCTTTTCACGGAGAGCCGCTTCATCTACCTGGATTATGCTTATTCCGTTTGCCTCCAGGTCAAGCACCTCCTCACGGATAGCAAGAGCTATCTGGAAAGCACTTTCCTTCAGTGTTATATCCTCACGGGGGAATGACCAGTTGAGTATGGTCACAGGACCAGTGAGCATTCCCTTCATGGGCTTATCAGTAAGGCTCTGTGCATACACTGACCAGCGGACTGTCATTGGCTTTGCACGGGATATATCGCCCCATACTACCGGCGGCTTTACACAGCGTGTGCCGTAGGACTGTACCCAGGCCTTTTCTGTGAAGATGTATCCGTCAAGGCATTCGCCAAAATACTCTACCATGTCATTTCGCTCAAATTCGCCGTGAACAAGAACGTCAAGCCCGATCTCCTCCTGTAAAGCCACGCACTCGGCTATCTTCTTTTCGATAAAGGATTCGTACTCACTGTCGGAGATATCGCCGTTTCTGTAGGACTTTCTTGTGGATTTTACATCGGCAGTCTGTGGGAATGAGCCTATTGTAGTTGTCGGGAAAAGAGGAAGCTTGAAGCGCTCCTTCTGGATGCGCTCACGCTCGGCAAATGCCGGCAGTCTTACGAGATCCTTCTCTGTCAGCTTTGCCACCTTTTCTCTTACAGCGTTGTTCCTGCCGGAGCGAGGCTCACTGTGGAGAGCAGCATTGCGGCGGTATTCCTCGGTTTCCAGAGGAGAAGCAGAAGCGGTTATCTTCTTTATATCAGCAAGCTCAGTGAGCTTTTCCTCAGCATATGCAAAATGTTTTTTGAAACTTTCTGCCAGCTTTGTCTCGTTTGCAAGGGTGCATGGAACGTGCAGGAGTGAGCAGGATGTGCTCAGGACGATATCAGATGCATATTTTTTCAGCTCGTCTATTATAAGGAGTGTGGAGGCGTAGTTGTTGCGCCAGATATTCTTTCCGTTAACAACTCCGGCAAACAGAGTCTTGTCCTTGGGAAATCCGCTGCTCTTAACAAGCTCCAGAGACTTCTTGCCCTCTACAAAATCAAGGCCGATGCCGTCAAAATCAAGGCGGCAAAGCTCCTTGTAGCAGTCACGTACATCACCGAAATATGTCTGTGCTATTACCTTGACATTTCCCTTGTTCGGCAGTATCTTACTGTAAAGGGATACAAATGTTTCGATATCCTCAGCAGTCATATCCTTGACAAGGGAAGGTTCATCAAACTGTACCCACTCTGCGCCGAGTTCACTGAATTTATTAAGAAGCTCGGAATATGCAGCTGCGGTCTGGCCGATGAAGTCTGCCGCAGTTTTTTTGCCCTTGTATCTTGCCAGCTTAAGGAAAGTATATGCGCCAACAATTACGGGCTTCGTCTTGACACCGTTTTCAAGCGCCTCACTGAAAAGGACGAATGGCTTGGTGCCTGCAAGGCGTATCTCAGTTTCGTCATCAATCTCCGGAACCATGTAGTGATAGTTGGTATTGTACCATTTTTTCATTGCGAGAGCCTTAACATCGCCGTTTTGTCCCTGATATCCTCTTGCGGCAGCAAAGTATGTATCCAGTGTGGAAAGACCAAGAGAAGTGTATCTTGCCGGAACGGCATTGAGCAGGAAGGCTGTGTCCAGCACCCCGTCATAGAATGAGAAATCATTTGAAGGAATGAGATCGATACCGCTCTTCTTCTGGAGAGCCAGATTATATGTGCGGATATCTTTTGCAGCTTTTTCAAGCTCAGAAGCATTTATCTCGCTGCGGAAGTATTTCTCGCTTGCAAATTTTAGTTCACGTAAATTGCCTATTCTGGGGTATCCGATAATTGTTGTATTCATTTCCTATTCCTCCGATATGCTTTTAGTATGCATTTATTATATCACAGTTTTCAGAAATGTGTTAATATCAAAAAGAAATGCAGTGCCATAGCTAAAAGCTATGTCAGGATGAGTAATCAGTAATGTACTGCCTGAGGTGCTCCAGATACCGGCGTGTGATATCGTTCATCGGCCTGTCAGTAGTTGTGATGTAGCCTATCTCCATCGTCTCGTCGCTTTCAAGGGGAATGGAGACTATATTCCGGCCGTTGAGATCCTCACTGAGCACACCGGATGAGATAGTGTAGCCGTCCAGTCCGATCAGCAGATTGAAGAGGGTAGCTCTGTCCGATACCACAATATTCTTCGGGCTTTCAGCAGTTATATGAAGCTCCTCTGCAAAGTAGAAGGAGTTCTTGACACACTGATCGTATGTAAGCCGTGGGAAGGCACTCAGATCGGAGAGCGTTACTGTTTTCCTGCCTACAAGTGGGTTGCTGCGGCTCACGAATACATGAGGTCTGGCAGTGAAAAGCGGCTCGAACCGCAGCTCCTCGTTTTGCAGGATGTGGCGGATGACCTCACGGTTGAAATTGCTGAGGTACAATATGCCGATATCGCTGCGGTGGGTGCGGACATCTTCGATGATCTCCGCTGTTTTGAGCTCACGCAGAGTGAATTCGTACTTGTCCCGGCCGTATTCGTGGACGAGCTCCACGAATGCGTTGACCACGAATGCATAATGCTGTGAAGACACTGCAAAGGCTCTGTTTGGCGGCGGAGCTGATTTGTATTCCCTTTCCAGCAGCTCTGCCTGTTCTATGACCTGGCGGGCGTATGATAGGAATTTCGTGCCCTCTTCTGAGAGGTACACGCCTCTGTTGCTGCGGTTGAAGATAGTGATACCCATTTCCTTTTCAAGCTCCGCAACAGATTTTGAAAGGCTTGGCTGGGCGATAAACAGGCGCTCGGCCGCCATGGTTATGGAGCCGGTCTCTGCGATCATGATAATATATTTCAGTTGCTGTAGTGTCATAGGCTGATCTCCTGTACATTTTTTTCATTGTATATTATACATTAACACTGTTTGTTTTGCAAGTTCTTTCATAAAGGGAAATAACAGAGTTGATTATCGTCCTTGCATATGGTATATTATAACTGACAGAAAACGAAAGTTCAACCTGAAAAAAATTTTTTGAAAAACGTGTTACACTTTGATGCGTTTGAGCAAGTATATATTATGAAAGCACATACGAGCTCAACGCTTTTGAATTTACATAAAAGAGGTGGTCCTATGACTAATAACGAATATCGCAGTATGTACAATGAGGATCCGTATGCGGCGCAGACAGCATTGTTTGACGAATATCTGAATTTTGTCTGCGCAATTGTATACAACAAGCTCCGGAGCTGCGGCAGCCGGGAGGATATGGAGGAATGTGTGGGAGATGTCTTTTCCGCAGTCTTCCTGCACTTTGACAGCAAAGGCAGCTTCAGCGGCGACCTGAAAGCACTTATCGGAACCATTGCAAGCCGCACGGCTGTTCAGAAATACCGAAGTATTATCCGGCACAGCAATACCGTCTATATCGCTGATGAAACAGGGGAGATTGCTGACGATGAAAGACTGGAGGAGAAAACAGATCGCAGCATTATGCAGGGCACTATGCTGCGGCTTATAAAGAGCCTGGGAGAGCCGGATTCAGATATCATTCTCCAGAAATACTATTACAACATGAATTCAAATGAGATAGCAGATAAACATTCAATGTCGCCGGCAACGGTGAGGATGAGGTGCAGCAGGGCTCTTAAAAAGCTAAAGGCACTTCTCATGGCTGAGGGTTACGATATGAAGGAGGGAAGCATATGAGCAGCAACAAGGAGATAGGATTTGATATCCTCGAAAATTCGGATTTAGATTCCGTTGAGGAGATAGGTACTGATAATATGAATATCGATAAAAATGCAAGAGACAGGATGCTGAAGATAACAATGGATAAATATTCAGCAGCAAGCGGAAAGCAGATGAATAGCCAGAAGGTTCCGGAAACAATGGAGTATGCGGAGCAGGTCTCAGGTACAGAGATGATCCAGCACCGCAGACTGTCACGTATAATAGGCTTTGCGGCTTGTTCGGCAGCGGCTGTGGCACTGATCGCAGGCGGAATGTTTTTGTATAAGCACAACGCCTCACCGGAGAATACAGTTTCTGATCCGGCAGGAGAGGTGATCGTCACGACAGCGGCTGAAAGCACTGCAACTGAGCCGGAAAGCGAGGGTATAGATGTAAATGCGAATTATATATTCATGAATCCTTATACTGACCGCACTGATATCACTCAGGAAGAACTTGACGCTGCCTGCATGAGATATCTTGATTCACTCAGTAAGGACAGGAGCGAAATATGGGACATCGGCTATTCCTTCAATGATATAAATCATGACGATATCCCGGAGCTCTTTGTCAGATATTCCGCTAATGGGGGTGGCGGTGAGAAAATGTTCGTATATGACGGCAAGGAGTATAAAAGCGCTCATTTTAATAGCAGTGTATCAGAGCATGAGACTGTGGAGAACAATATAGGCGGAGATGTTATAAATATATGTCCGGAAAAAAATCTCATATATGTAAGCACTGAGGATATTTTTACCGGTCATAATTTTTCAAAAATCCTTTGGCTCGACAAAAGAAATACTGCAGCAACTGCATTTGAATTGAATGATTCCGGCTATTATATCGGAGGAGTTCGGGATTATAAGCTTTCTGATCCAAACGATACTGAAGCCCGGGATAAATTTGAAGCATCTTATTACTTATATAACTGGCAGGATCTGGAATACACGCCGTATGATGAAGCGGGAGAAAATACTAAAAAAACGGAAACAACCAAACCGGAAGATGATAACAAATCAAACGGTGCATTGATCACAGATTCACTATTCATTGCTGAAAATCCTGATACTGACCGTACTGATATCACTCAGGAGGAGTTAGATGCTGCCCGCAAAAGAGTTAAAGAGGATTGGTACAATACAGATGAACTTGAAGATAATGATATGGAATATGCATATGCTGATGTGAACGGTGACGGTATCCCTGAGCTTTTTATTAAAGAATATACACTCAGTCATGGTTATGTTCAGTCAATGCTTGTATACACCGGAGAGGAGTATAGAGGAGCATACTATTATATCGATTTTAAAGGATCAAAACATAATGATATAGATGGTGCATATTTCGGACAAATTGGCGGAAATATCGATGTTTACGGCAATATAATGATCTGCCCTGAGAAGAATCTGATCCATCTGAATGAAGGCGGTGATGACTTAGGAACTATTCTGAAATTTGAAAAAGGAAATATTATGAAGACGTTGTATAAATACTCTTATGATGTCTGTTATGAAGGCGGAGTAGAAGTAAGTCATAGTGTGGAGACAGCCGACAGATTCCAGGCTGCTCTTGATTCCTGCAATTGGCAGGAGCTGGAATACACTCCCTTCGATTAATTGGGGAAAAATACAAAAATGGAGCAAAACTGATGAGCATGAAAAAAGTTATAATGATTGCGATCAATTTATTGATATGGCAATATAATTTTATTATTCAAGTATTAAGAAAAGCGCTAATTATAGCAATAAATTTTGATTTTTGAGTGGATTGTTGAGCACCTCACAATAGTGCGGATAGTTGCTCCTTGTGTATGCGATACATTTAAAAAAGTATTTGCAAAAAAGCAATAGCAATCATGTGCAAAATAACGATGTTAACCCTGTGCAACAAATGCTCTGACCTTTAATGCAAAGAGTTATAATTATCTACAGAGATGTCGACAGCTCGTGAAATTCATAAAAAGGATATTAAAAAAAATGAAGAAAAGTTTTAAGAAATTCGCAGCAGTTATTGCAGCAGCTCTTTGTACTTCATCAGCAATGTCAACTGCAATGAATGTTACAGCAGCTACAAATCAGAAGCACACAACTTATAGAACATATTTCTATTTCGATAAGAATGCATCAACAAGCAGCAGATTCCATGATCTTGAGCTGGAGTATTACTCATACAATTCCTGCCCGGTTGTAGGCCCTGGTTCACATGGCGCAGCAAGAACTAACGATGCCAATGCTCTCTATGATTTCTCATGGACCATTAATGGCAGCGGTTCTCAGTACGGCTCCATTGGATATTTCCATATCACACATAACAAGAACACTGCTCCGCAGAACAGCGGCATGATCTGCAAGATCGTTTCCGAGGCATATGATACAGCTTCACACAGCCTTGAATGGGGTATCGGCAACGAGTGCAACATGAACAAGAATGCAAGGATCGAGTACAAGTACAAGATCAAGGATCGTAACGGAAACCTTATCACAAAGTCACAGTATTCAGACTACTACTCAAAGACATATGCTGATATCGATGCTGATGTATGCATCGATAAGAACATCTGTGTAAAGGCGCTTACTGTTATGATCGGCGATATCAACGATGATGATGTAGTAAACTCTTCCGACAGACTTATCCTCAGCAGATACCTGAACGGAACAAGCTCTATCCCGTATCACTGCAAGCAGCTGAACAATAAGACAGCTTGTTACTATGCTGCTGATATGAACGGTGACGGATATGTTAACACTACTGACCTGGATATACTTGACAGATATCTTGCAGGTAATCAGAGACTTGTTGACTGCCAGTATTCATAATGTTCAGATGATATAACATTTATAACGCCCTTTAAGTATAATGCTTAAAGGGCGTTATATGTAAGATGATCTGGGCAAACTCTTTTTCCCAAACTACTGATTTTATTTCTCCCCGGACAGCGGACATGAAAAAACAGCCACAGGCAGCAGCTTGCTTGCCTGTGGCTGTTCACATTTTATGATTCTTGTTTTTCAGGTAGTGCTTACCTGATATGAGAGAGCGCTTTTTTCTGACGAAAAACGTCTGATGTACATGAAATATGCTCCTGCGTTGACAATCAGCGCTCCTGTCCATGCGCTTATCTCCGCAAAGGCAGTTGCCCGGAAGCCCATGTTCCTGATGAATAAAACAATAACAGCTATTCTCAGCACCATTTCCAGTATGCCTGATATCATCGGCATTATCGGCTGTCCCATGCCCTGTACGCAGTTCCTGAATACGAACAGCAGGTCAACTGCGAAGAGCATTGCTCCGCATATTGGCAGAAATTCTGCGGCAATACCGATCGTATCACTGCCGTTGAGCATAAATGAGGCCAGTACCTTCGGGAAAAATACCATAAGCGAGCCGAGGAGCACATATGCTGCAAGGGCTATCCTTACACAGACCTTCATGCCTTCCTTTATGCGGTCGAATCTTGCTGCACCGAAATTCTGTCCGGCGAATGCAGCAATGGTGTATCCGGCTGTGACTCCCGGCAGCATGAACATATTCAGATAGCGGCTGCAGGCAGAATATGCAGAAGTATAGGCAACTCCCAGATCGTTTACGAAGGACTGAACAACAATGCAGCCAACTGCTGTAATGGAGTTCATGAGAGCCATTGGCAGACCGTTTTTCAGCAGAGAGGAATACATTCCGGACGGGGCTGAAAAGTCGCTGCGGCTCAGGGAGAGCTCCCCGATACTGAGGATGCGCCTGATGCAGATACCGGCGGATATAAAGGTTGCGGCAACGGTAGCGATAGCTGCACCCTCAACTCCGGTACGGAAGCCGAATATGCAGATACAGTCAAGCATGATGTTGATAACTGACGAGATAACTATTGCAATGAAAGGTGTTTTGCTGTCGCCCAGTGCTCTCAGTACAGCGGCGCTGATGTTGTAGGAAACGGTGGCGATGAGACCTGCAAAGATGATATATCCGTATCTGAGACTGTCTGCAAGTATCTCATCGGAGGTGTTCATTATTATCATTATCCTTCTGAGGAAAAGCAGGCTGACTGCTGTCAGGAAAACAGCTATCACTGCCGCCAGCTTTACGGAAGCGGCAAATGCTTTTTTCAGCGAGCCTATGTCCTTTGCACCGTAATAATGGGATATGAGTACAGCAAATCCGTTGGCCATACCCATTGAAAAGCCGATTATCAGGAATGTAAGCGAGGACATATTGCCGACAGCGGCAAGGGCATTGTCGCCAAGTCCTTTGCCGACTATGGCAGTGTCAGAGAAGTTGTATACCTGCTGGAGCAGATTTGTCATAAGCAGCGGCATAAAAAAGCCGAATATGATTTTTGAGACCTTGCCGTTGGTCATATCGTTTATCTTTGCCATATTATCATCTCCCTATGATCGGATTATACATCTATCCGGAGATTAAATATATCAGGAATATTGTTTTTTATCAAAAAACTGGTATAATATCATCAGAAAAACATTTGGGATAATTCCTATAACGCCGAGATCGGCAGAACATTCATAGGAGTGGAACAGGGCGGAAGTTCTCCATTTCTTTCCTCGTTCTGCCCGGCACGATAAATGTACAGGAGGTGTACTATGAATACCGGAAAAGAACTTAATTACCGGCTCTATGTCCAGAAAATGAGCGGCTTTACAAGAACTCCCTTCTCCAACGAAATGGCAAGATATATCGATATCCAGCAGAGGAATGTGGAGGAAGTCAGAGCCCGTTTTGAGAATGCAAGGATAAATTTCAGCGACGGCAAGGGACAGCTCTCCGATGATCCTGTAAGGAACATCCGGTATCATTTTATTGTGTCAGTTGCTGTCATTGCCAGAGTATGCGTTGCGGCAGGAATGGGACATGACGAGGCCTATACCCTCGGCGATATATATATCAGAAAGGCAGACCTCTGCAATGACCAGGAGGAGCTGCTGGATCTGTTTGCGGAAATGCGTATCGATTTCGCACAGCGTATGCATGACATGAAGAAAAACAACGTTATCTCAATACATATCCGGAAGTGCATAGACTATATCTACGATAATCTGCATGAGGATCTGACTGTCAGGACGCTTTCGCTGGTGGTGGGGCTGGACAGTTCCTACCTCTCCAAGCTCTTTGCAAAGGAGACAGGTACTACCATAAAACGTTTCATAACCAGAGCCAAGATCTCAACTGCCGAGAACTTGCTGAAATATTCTGAATACTCCTGCTCGGAGATCTCATTTGCGCTGGGCTTTTCCTCGCAGAGCGCCTTCATCAGCGTTTTCAAGAAGGAAAACGGCATGACACCAAAGCAATATCGTGACAGATATGCTTCAGCAGGAGTGCTGTGAAAAAGCCTCCCGGAGCCTTTAAGACTGTGGGAGGTTTTTATCGGGTATACACATGGAGGAGCTTATATGCAGGCCGAATCAAGCAGAACGTATCCGGCTGTCAGTGGATTTGCAGAAGTTCCTGCCTCATCATGCACAGATCAAATCCGTCGATCATGTTGTCCTCGCAGATATCAGCTGCCTTCCGGTTGACAAGCTGGGTGTCAGGCCTGACGAGCAGCCATTTCTGAAGCAGAACCAGATCTGCTAAATTGAAATAGCCGTCACCGTTCACATCCCCATGTTCAAAGCTGCTTTTCTTGATTGGATATGCAGGCGTGCTCAGTATATCCAGCGCATCGCTGGCGGCCTTTATCTTTCCGGTGGAGCTATAGCTGACGATGGAGTACCTAACGTCGTACATTGGTATGCAGTAGTCATAATCGGAATTGCGGAAGTATATACAGCATTTATCGTTGTAGCTTTCGGGAAAATTCGGATCCCAGACGATTATCTTGCGGTCATAGCTGCTTCCGTCCCATTCCCAATGTCCGGATTCGATGCCGCAGCCGGCACAGGTGTGTCCGCCGTTCGGGGTGTCGAACGTGAGAAGGAACGGTATGCCATTGCTTTCGGCCTGCCAAGCCAGATCGATGACCTTATCGAAGAATTCGTCACCGGCCAGGCCAGAATGCCTTTCCACAGCTATGGCAGGTTCAGTATATTGCAGATACTGATAATAGTTTATCAATGACAGTATATCTTCGTCAGGGGTTATATCATGGAGCGAGGCTGCGCCGGCCTGTAAGCCGGAAGGGGGGAGCAGTCCGCTTTTTGCCAGAAGCACTGTAAGCACCATTCCGTAGCATGAGCCGCCCCAGGCTTCGTCAAAGTCCTGATACATTTTTTTGATGTTCAAGCTAAGCTGTGAGCGTGCAGCTTCTGTCATGGTATAGCTTTCTCCGAAAACAGACCTGTCGTTTCCGAACTGCCAGATATCAGCAGACAGATCAAGTGCAGGCTTGCTGACTGAAGGAGGCATCTTATATTCGATGCAGGGGACACCAAGATCCTTTGTCAATGGGTTTGTGGAATAGATGATATCGGGACAGTATACAGAAAAAGGGGAGTGGTCTATGCTGGTAACGCTGTCTGGTATGGCAAGCGAATGTAGGCGGCTGCGGTTATAGAAAGCGGATTCGCCGATCTCAGTCACCAAATCCGGTATCACCACGTTTACATCGTTTCCGGCGTATAGGACGAGGAGTCCGTTGGAAAGTATGAGCCAGCCGTCTTTTTCATCAGCAAGTTTTTGTATAAATGGGGTGTTCAGGAATGAGGTGTGTGCGGCATAGGTTACTGATTCCGGCAGATCGAAGTCGCTGATACGAGTGCCAAAAAAGGCGTAGGGATAGATCGTTCGGAGCGAAGCAGGCAGCTTTACCTTTTCAAGCTTTGAATAATAGAAGGCACTGTATGGTATCACTGTGACGCTGTCGGGTATCTCCAGCTCATACAGATCGGTGAAGGCGAATGCGGAATCACCGATATATCTGAGCCTTTCCGATAGGCGTATCTCAAACAATGATGAGCTTTTAAAGGCATTTTCTCCGATGTAGGTAACAGTGTCCGGCAGATAGACTCCGCTTAACTGCTTATTATAAAAAGCATTCTTACCTATGGCGGTAACTCCATCGGGGACGATCACACAATCGTCATCGCCGGTATACTCTATCAGCTCGCCGTCTTCGATCACAAAATCCTCGGGGACGCATACATAATATTCATCGAAATCCTCGATATAAACCGGATCTGCAAACGCTTTCACCGGACACAGGAATGTAAATATCACCATTAATGCTGTCATCGCAGCAGATGCTCTCTTTATCATAATATCTCCTTTATGTCATTCTTTGGAGGTTCAAGGCCGTACTTCCTATAGAAGCCGGAAATATCCTTTCCGGAGCGGACCAGCTCCTCGTACATAAGTCTTTTTGCAGTTTTATCATAGAATCCAATAGTCCTTTCGCCTGTGCAGGCGCTTCTGCCCAGCATTATATCATCGGCGGAATAGGGCACCGGTACAGGAAGTGTGGCGTGCTTTCTGAATATGCTCATGTCATATCTCACCTCTGTCTATATTATATCACCTGAACAGAAAGCTGTAAAGTGAAAAATCCCTTACAGCGCATAAGCTGTATAAACAGATTTGTATATTGCTGAAAAAGCATTTGCGGCAGTGATGACATGGTTTCAAAGTAATGTTGACAGGCCCTGCTCTGTAAGGAGAGATATTATACTGTGGGAAGAACAGGCTTGTTTGCACTGTGTTGACTGTTAAAATAATTAAAGTATTCTGCTAATGTTTACATTATTTTGTTGAAGATCATATGAAAAAATGATATAATAATATATATAAGATATGGAAAAACAGGGCGCTGTGCCATATATCCCACAATGCCCTTTAACATACGGATAAAATAATGAGAGGAGAGACTGCGTGGATAATATAAGAAATTTCCAGATAGGTCTTATGTTTGTGCTGGCCGGAGCTTGTCTGTCGGGAACGATTTGCGTACTCTTTTCACATTCTTCAAGAACGAAAAAGCTGGCTCTTTTCGTTATGGGAATATTTACGGCGGCATTGATGCTTTCAGATTGTTTTGCTTACATATATAATGGTGACGAGAGCCGGTTCGGAGGAAATGTGGTAAGGGTAAGCAATTTCCTGGTATTCCTCCTGACACTGGCGGTAGTGATGACCTTCAACTGGTACCTTCGGGATCTATGCAGGAATACCGGCGGAATAGACATGGTGCCCAAGCGTCTGAGTTTAAGTGCTGTTATACTGGCGATAGGTATGGTGCTGATAATTGTATCTCAGTTCACAGGGCTTTACTATACCTTCGACGATCACAATAATTATCACCGGGCAGCCGGATATCCGATATCGTACCTGATACCTGTGACAGTGTGGCTCCTGGAGTTCTCTGTCATAGTACAGTACCGTGCAAAGCTGGAAAAGCTGCTGTACCGGACACTGATAGTATTCATAATATGTCCGCTGATCGCATCCGCAGCACAGTTTTTCCTGTATGGCCTGTCGCTGACAAATATGACCATAGTTGCAATGGCAGCGGCTCTCAGAGTAATAGAGATGATAAATACCACCAACTCTCTGAATGCAGCTCACGAAAGGGAGAAGAACCTGCTGATAAGGCAGAGAAGGGATATGCAGCGCATGGTGACACAGTCTGCATCCGCCCTTGCTACCGCTATCGATGCCAAGGACAAGTATACCCACGGTCATTCAAGGCGTGTTGCAGAGTACTCCAAGAAGATCGCTGAGATATACGGCAAGAGCGAGAGCGACTGCCGGAACATATATCTTGTGGGACTTCTCCATGATGTTGGTAAGATAGGCATTCCCGACGGAATCATCAATAAGGGCGGAAGGCTTAACGACGATGAGTTTGATCTTATAAAGAAGCACCCTTCCATAGGTGCGGAGATACTCAAGAATATCGATCTTGCCCCGAATATAAGCATAGGCGCCCGTTATCATCATGAGCGCTATGACGGAAAAGGATATCCCGAGGGACTGAAGGGCGAGAACATCCCTGAGATCGCAAGGATAATCGCTGTGGCAGATGCCTATGACGCAATGACATCGAGGAGAAGCTACCGTGATTCACTGCCTCAGTCCGTAGTTCGTGAGGAGATAATCAAAGGCAGTGGTACACAGTTCGATCCGGCATTCGCAAAGATAATGATCGGACTGATAGACAGCGATACCTACTATCAGCTTCGTCAGGATGAGATATACGACCTGTGACAATAGAGGGCATTTATGGATAAAACGAAGGCAATAAAACGTGCAGGGATAGTAGTTGATGTGCTGATGTACCTGATACTGCTGGTGCAGCTGCTGTACGTCTTTACCGGGAATATAGTGCATGAGGTGATGGGGATAGGCTACTTCATATGCCTGACGGTACACCTTGTCATAAAGCGGCGGCATCTGCCCGGACTCATGAGAGTCGGGAAGAAGTCTGCCCCAAGAAGGCTGGCAGATATATCATCGGTACTGCTTATACTTCTTTCCGCAGTTATGATGCTGAGCAGTATGGGAGTTTCAAGGACATTGTTTCCATGGTTCAGATATGCAGGGAATGTGGATCTTCATAAATATCTTGCCGCAGCTATTCTGACGGCGGCAGTCTTTCACGGCGGTATGCACGGCTTCATCAGGACTAAGAAAAAGAAGTGCGCCGCAGTGCTGACAGCTCTTGGCTGTATAGCCTCAGCAGCGGCAGGTCTTGCCATGGTACCGTACCTGAACCGGCATTTCCGGATAGTCCGCATAGACTACAGGGAAGCGGTCACAGGAGAAAAGATCGAGTGGAAAGGCAGCAAGCCGCTGGTGGTCTACTTCACAAGGATAGGCAATACTGATTTTGAGGATGATATAGATGCGGTTTCCGGAGCTTCGCTGCTGCTTGCAGACGGAGAGCTGATGGGCACTAATCAACTGCTGGCGGATATGGTTTGCGATGCAATTGACTGTGACGTAAAGGCGATAACCGTGACTGGGGAAAAATATCCCTCAAGCTACAGCAAGACGGTATCTGTGGCCGGGGAGGAGCTCCGCAGCGAACTTCGTCCGGCAATAGAAACTATAGATATAAAAGGATACGACAGTGTGATACTGATATATCCGCTGTGGTGGGGGACTGTTCCCATGCCTGTTGCAAACTTCCTCGAAAGCAGCGACTTCAGCGGCAAGGAGCTTTACCTTATCGCCACTCAGGGCAGCAGCGGCTATGGTAGCAGTGTCAGTGATATCGGGAATATGGCGGAGGGCGCAGATATACATAAGGTGATGAGTATTTACTGTGACGATGTACCATATTCAAGGGATCGTATCGGCGATAGGCTCAGAGAGCTGAACGGGTAAATAGCCGGAATGGACGGCTGGAAATTGCCTGAGCTTAGCATTTCAGAACTGTACGGCATATCTGCCGGTCAGATAAACAAATTCAGGAGGAAAAAACAATGAACGCAATGGAAAACTGACTCACCAGGAGAAGCATCAAAAAATACAAGTCAGACATGGTGCCGAAGGAGATAATCGAAAAAATAATCGAGGCCGGCACATATGCTCCGACAGGTATGAACTGGCAGTCTCCTATCATAATAGCTGTGACAAATAAAGAGGTAAGAGACAAACTTTCATCCCTTAACGCAAAGTTTATCGGCGCAGATATCGATCCGTTCTACAATGCGCCTGTAATTCTCATTGTTCTTGCAGACAAGACAAAGCCCACATATCTTTATGACGGAAGCCTTGTTATGGGCAATCTGCTCAACGCTGCCCATGCCAATGAAATATCAAGCTGCTGGATACACCGTGCGAAGGAGGAGTTCGAGTCCGATGAGGGCAGGGAACTGCTCAGAAGCCTTGGTATAGAGGGCGAATACGAGGGTATCGGCCACTGCATCCTTGGTTATGCTGACTGTGATGAGCCGATAGCTGCTCCGAGAAAAGATAATTACGCTTACTGGGTGGAATAACATTGTACATGAGAGCGCAGCCTGCTGTCTGGGAGTGATAGGATGAAGATATTTATTGATGCAGACGGCTGTCCTGTGGTGGATATCACGGTGAGGACGGCTGTGAAAAACGGCCTGGAATGTACCATTATCTGCGATACGGCACACTCTATCCAACGTGACGGCGCAGAGACTATCATTGTTGACAAGGGTGCTGACAGCGCAGATCTGCGGCTGGTGAATCTTATTGGCCATGGGGATATCGCCGTTACCCAGGATTACGGACTGGCAGCTATGTGCCTTAGCAAAAGGGCGGTGGTCATAGATCAGGACGGAAGGATATATTCCGACGAGAATATCTCCGGACTGCTGGAATTCCGTGCAGTCTCAGCTAAGATACGCCGCAGCGGCGGACGTACAAAGGGTAAAGCCAAAAGGACTGCCCGGCAGGACAGAGATTTTGAGACTGCCCTTGCCGGACTGGTCAGCGGAGATCATAAATGACAGTGATTATCCAAAAAAGATCCCGATACAATTTGTATCGGGATCTTCTCATTGGCGCTTTAGCGTAACTAAACCCCCAGTTCTACTGGGGGAATAAAAATGCTTTAGCAAAAGCTTAAAAATAACCTCCAAGTATGGTAGAATAGTAAAGGTTTGGCGACCGCATTACTATC
>Ga0116145_1000943_pt1 | contig 30994 bp, 22 predicted proteins | sample AD_JPNHG1_MetaG_FD_89747 | JGI IMG/M metagenome (GOLD analysis project Ga0116145, IMG submission 89747) | Active sludge microbial communities of municipal wastewater-treating anaerobic digesters from Japan - AD_JPNHG1_MetaG | ecosystem: Engineered > Bioreactor > Anaerobic > Digestate | place... | reverse complement strand
CTCTGCGATCCAGAAACATGCGCGCAAAAAGCGCACCAGTCGCGACGGGAGGGACTAAAGGCGTTCCGGAGTCCCCCGCGACCGGGCTGGAAGAGTTCAAGGATGCACGGCAGCCGGCAACGTGGCCGGGATCGGGTTGTGTGATGACGGCACCACCCGTGGTAAGCGGGTCGGCTGGCTCGTGGGCAGATGCTCGGACTCGGTCGTCTCGCTCAATGTAAACCGGGCGCTGAACGTCTTCGGATACCGATAGATGATTCGTTCGTAACCCGCAACGTAAGCCTTCCATGCCTCGATGAGTTGCCGATGGCCGTCGGTCAGTTCGGGCTCCTGCGGCGCCGACAGCTCCAGGCGTCGCCAGATCGTGTCGCGCGTGCGATTCTTGGTGACGATGAGATTGTACAGATCGCGGACGCCCTTGGGCGAACGCAACGGCTCGGCCGTCACCAGGTTGAAACCCGCCTGAAGTTGGGCCGCAGTGATAGGCCACTGGGCTGTGGCCCCATGGTCGTCCGTTTCCTGGACTAGCGTAATCCCCTGCTCTGGTGGATCGGGCACGCGCAATATGATCTGGCACAGATCAGCGGCTTTCCACCCGCTCTGCAATCCGACGCCGGCCTCACTCGGCAAGGGCCATGGCAGCGGCAGGTTGTCAACAGACAGAATTCGTTTCTCATCATCCGCGATCTGCACGAGCATGGTTGACGATTGCCCTTGGTGGGTGCTGATCCGTGCCGTGCCGTCCGTCCAATCCAGTTCAAGCAGCGCCCGAATCGGCTCGGCCCCCCATGCCCGCAGCAACGTGGTTGCTCCGATCGTCGTCCCGTGAAAAGTCAGCGTTCGCCCATCGGTAGTCAGCCAGTCCTCGCCTGGGTACGCGCGAACCTGCCGGCTCGCGGCCGACGCTTCAGCAAACCAGTCGGCGAAACCGGCCGGCGGATTGGCCGCGGCAATCTCCCTCATCGCGGCCGCATACTTGGCCAGTGTCTCGTTGTATCGGATGACTTCCAGGTCGGCCACCGCCCGCTGTCCGTCACGAACCACGCGCGCTTTCTTGCCGCGTTCCTCCTCCACACAGGGCGGAGACATCAACCAGACCCTTGCGCCGGCTTCGTGGCATTTCTGCACGATCTTGGTTAGATCACGCTGCATCGCCTCCAACCGGGCCGGGACGAAACTAAGGTAACCGGCGTCATTGATTCCCAGGCAAACGACCACCACCGTAGGCTTGTGAATGAGAACGTCACGTTCCAACCGCAGCAAAGCCCGCGCAGCGGTGTCGCCTGCCCAGCCGACAGAGATGTACCGGACCGGCCGTGGTCCGTCCGCCGAGGGGCTCCGGTGCAGCTCGGGATAACGCACCGTCAGAAACGTCTCGACCAGTTGCGGGAACGTCGGTCGACCGCCTCGCCGGGCGTCGGGCGTTTCGCTCAATTCATCGCCCAGGAAGACGATCACGTCACCCTCCCGGATGGCCAGGCTGCCGGGGGGCGCCGGAGCGGTCGTCGGCATTGAAGCGGGAGCCGTCGGGGGTGCGGGGGCAGCGTTCGTAGCAGGGCTCGGTGCGGGCAATGTCGCCCGGACCGGCGGCGGAGCCGGTGCCGCGGTCTCGACCGGCGCGGGTACCGACGCAGTCGCAGTCACCGGTGCCGACGCGCTCGAAGTCGGTTGTGCGGACAACGTCGTGGCGATAGTCGCCAGCAGAACAGCGGCTGTACTCACCACACCTTTCATCGCCGTTTTGGCCTCCCCGCCGCCGATTACTGGAACACGCCGGTGGCGAGCACCTTCATCTGCCGAACCGCTTCACGCATGCCCACCAAGATCGCTCTCGCGACGATCGAGTGCCCGATGTTGAACTCCTCGAATTCCATCTCGGCCACCGGGCCGATGTTGTCATAGGTCAGGCCGTGCCCGCCGTGAACGACCAGCCCGCGTTCCCAGCCGAGTTCGAGGGCCGTCTCGAGCTGCTTGAGCGACCTCTTGCGGGCCCGGGCCCCCCGGGCATGGGCGTATCCGCCGGTCCACAGCTCGATGGCGTCAAAGTCCAGGTCGGCGCACATCTTCACCTGTTCGGCAATCGGCTCAATGAAAGCGCTCACCTCGATGCCCTTGCGGTGCAACCTCTGGACAACCGGAGCAATCCGACGCTTGAAGCGGATCACATCCAGACCGCCCTCGGTCGTCAGTTCCTGCCGCCGCTCGGGAACCAGCGTACACTGGTTTGGCCGCAGGTTCTCGGCAATCCGCACGATCGCCGGGGCAATCGACATCTCCATGTTCAGTTTGCAGGTGACCGTCTGCTTGAGCAGCGCTGCGTCGCGGTCGTTGATATGCCGGCGATCCTCCCGCAGATGGAAGGTGATTCCGTCGGCCCCGCCAAGCTGCGCCTCCGCCGCCGCCCAGACCGGATCCGGCTCGATCGTCCGCCGTGCCTGCCGCACCGTTGCCACATGATCGATATTGACACCTAGCTTGGCCATGAGAATCGTCCTTCTTACTGGACAACCCGCTCGACCGAGCGGATTGGGACCATTATAGGTCCGCCCCGAGCCATGTAAACTTGCGTGCAGATGCCCGCTGCGGTCTGATAGCCCAGCAGCCCCGGACCCTACCAACCCCTGGCCTCCAGGCGCTTCTTCGAGTATTATCGTCGGCATGAGGAAAGCACCTTTACCCAGATCGGTCCCCCCTATGTACATGCGTCGGCCCGCGTAAAGCGGGCCTTCTTCGGCGTGGTTGACTCCCTGTTCAAGAACATGACTGCCGATATGATACCGACGGAATCCTTGATTTCGCGTCGAAGGGCGAGGTAGGGCACGGTCGAGCAGCCACCGGCGGCCAGACCTGCCAAAAGCCTCAGCTAAGACCAGAAGTGAGCATCAACATGAGCAAACGTCGATTCCTGATTACCTCCGCGTTGCCCTACTCGAACGGCCGTCTGCACGTGGGCCACATCGCCGGGGCCTACCTGCCGGCCGACACCTACGTCCGCTACCTCCGGGCCCGCGGCGACGAGGTCCGCTTCATCTGCGGCAGCGACGACAACGGCGTGGCCTCGCTGATCTCCGCCCGCAAGGAGGGCAAGTCGGTCGAGGAACTGACCGCCTTCTACAACGCCCGCCAGGCAGCCGACTTCGCCGGGCTGGGTATCCGGTTTGACATCTACGGCGGCACCCACCAGCCCAAGTTCGTCGATCTGCACAACCGAATCAGCCAGGACTTCTTCCGCGTCATCCACGAGAAGGGATACTTCGTCAAGAAGACCACCATGCAGCTTTACGACGTTCAGGCTGATCAGTTTCTGCCCGACCGCTACGTCAAGGGCAAATGCTACAACTGCGGTGCCGACGGAGCCTACGGCGACCAGTGCGAAGCATGCGGCGTGTCCATCGACCCGATGAAGCTGATCAACCCGGTCAGCACCATCACCAACACCAAGCCCGAGCCGCGCGAGACCACCCACTGGTACATGCAGTTACCGCAGTTCGAGGAGAGACTGCGTGCCTGGCTCGAAGCCAAGCGACAGCCGCAGGGCGATTGCCCGCCGTGGCGAGAAACGGTGCTCAATTTCTCGCTCGGCCAGATCAAACAAGGCCTGCCAGAGCGGGCCATGACCCGCGACCTGCACTGGGGCGTGCCGGTGCCGCTCAATGACCCCGACGCGGCCGGCAAGGTGCTCTACGTCTGGTTCGACGCTCCGATCGGCTACGTGTCGTTCACGGCCGAGCTTTGCCGGCAGGTGGACGGCGACTGGAAGGCCTACGAGCGATGGTGGAAGGACCCGGATTGCCGGATCGTGCATTTCATCGGCGAAGACAATACCGTTTTTCACGCCCTTACCTGGCCGGCGATGCTCATGGCCGAGGGGTCGTTCCAACTGCCGTGGCAGGTCGTCGCCAACTCCTTCCTGAATATTAAGTTCCCCGGCAAAGAAGAGGAAAAGATCAGCAAGAGCCGTGGGACGGCCATCTGGATCGAGGAATACCTCAAAATGTTCGAGCCCGACCCCTTGCGCTACTACCTGACGGCCATCGCGCCGGAAACTCAGCGGACTACCTTCGATGTCGACGACTTTATCAGCCGCAACAACGGTGAACTGGTCAACGCCCTGGGCAACTTCGTGAACCGGACAATGACCTTCGCCCAGAAGTACTTTGACAACAAGGTCCCGGCCGTCGGCAACCGCCAGCAGGTGGACAACGACCATCTGGCCAACATCGCTGCCCACGCCGAGCGGATCACTGCACGGCTGGACGGCCTGCGATTCCGCGCCGCCATCGAGGAGCTCATGAACCTCGCTCGGGCTTCCAACGTCTATTTCGATGCCAAAAAGCCCTGGCAACAACGCAAGGACGACTTGGCCGCCTGCGGAACAAGCCTCAACGTCTGCATTCAGACCGTCAAGGCCCTGATGACCCTCATGGCCCCGTTCCTGCCCTTCTCGGCCGACAAGTGCCTCAGGATGCTCAACCTCGACGCCGGCGCCCTGTCCTGGGACCAGACAACAACCGAGCTTCCCCCCGGCCACCCCCTTGGCGAGCCGGCTATCCTTTTCCAGAAACTCGACCCAAAGGTGGTGTTTGCGGACATGCAATAGGGGACGAGGGGCGAGGGGCGGGGGACGGGGGGGGCGTAGGAGCGGCTTGTAGCCGCGACTCGTCATTGTCTTGACGAGCCCAGGGGCTTGTCCCCTGGGTCCGCCGGTCCGGGACCGCTGGACCGAGATTCCCATCTCCGTCCTCCATGGCGGCGGATTCCGTGCCGCTGCCGCTAAGGACGGAAAGATTCACCCAGGAGCGGTGCGAGAAAGGGCTCTCGCATCAGCAGAGGGTTTGTTCCCTGCATTTCTCCTGATTCGCAGGGTCTTCAGGGAACTACAAGGGGTCCGAGTGCGTCTAATCAGCAGGATACGCTCATTCGAAGGAGCCAGTCATGATTCGCTCAATCAGAACGCGTCGTAGGGCATGGCCGAGGTCGCCGAGGCGACCGAGACCTGCCTTCTGGCTTTCGGCTGCCACCGTCGCTCTTGTCATGATGCTGACCGCTGCTGCTGCGAAGGCGGCCCAGTCCGAGGTCGCCCGGCCCGCACCGCCCCCTGACGTGAAAGCCGTGGCCGATGCCAACAACCGTTTCGCCCTCGACCTCTACGGCAAGCTCAAGAATGGCGACGAAAACCTGTTCTTCTCGCCCTACAGCATCTCGACCGCCCTGGCCATGACCTACGCCGGGGCCCGCACGAGCACGGCCGAGGAAATGGCCAAGACGCTGCACTTTGATCTGCCCGCAGAGCGACTTCACTCGGCCTACGCGGAGATGATCCGCGACCTGAACGAGGCGGGCCTTGGCACGGCCGAGCCAGGCGAAGCCGGCAAGAAAGGCGATTTCCAGTTGAGCGTCGCCAACCGCCTCTGGGGCCAGAAGGGCGAGCAGTTTCTGAAGGAGTTTCTCGACCTGACCGAGCGGTCCTACGGTGCCGGCCTCAGTGAGGTCGACTACGTGGGCGACACCGAAGGGGCCCGCAAGACCATCAACGACTGGGTCGAGAAACAGACGGCCGATAAGATCAAGGAACTGATCAAACAGGGTGTTCTGAACGCAGCCACCCGTCTGGTACTCACCAACGCCATCTACATGAAGGCCGAGTGGCTGGCCAAGTTCAAGAAGCAGGACACCAACCCTGCCCCGTTCTTCGCGGCTGGCGGCAAGGAAATCCAGGTGCCCACCATGCATCAGACGTCGATTCTCGGCTACGCTGAAATGGACAACCTTCAGGCGCTTGAGCTGACGTACAAGGGTAACCGGCTATCAATGATCATCTTGCTGCCCGAACAGAAAAACGGGCTGGCCGGTCTCGAGAAGCGGCTTACCCCCAACAACCTGAGTCAGTGGCTGGCACAGCTCAAGCCGCAGAAGGTGAGGGTGGCTTTGCCCAAGTTCAAGGCAACCAGGGAATTCAGCCTCGCACAGGTCCTGCAATCACTGGGCATGACCAAGGCCTTTGACGGGAACCAGGCCGACTTCTCCGGCATGAACGGCAAGAAGAACCTGTTCATCTCCGCCGTGGTCCACAAGGCCTTCGTCAATGTCGATGAGGAAGGCACCGAGGCTGCCGCCGCCACCGCCGTGGTCATGAAGCTCACCGCCGCCCCCATGCCCGAGCGGATCCCCGAATTTCGCGCCGACCACCCCTTCGTCTTCCTCATCCGCGACCGCGTGTCCGGTGCGATTCTCTTCATGGGCAGGGTGGCCGAGCCGAAGACGGAGTGAGCGAGAAGCAGTCAGCGAAGCAGAGTTTGTCTTGGCGGATCATGGTCCGCTTTGTCGGGACTCCATGCATTGAAGGGTCGAGGTCGTTGCGTTAGCCTGTTGCCACGGCCGGGCCTGCGAGGAGAAAAACGGACAATCGGGTCATGATCTTCTTTTAGGCGTGTCCATTATGGGTTCTCGGAGGAATCCCGATGCGAAACGTCTCGGTCATACTGATTCTGGGGGTACTGGGTTGTGAAGGGCCCTTGACGGTGCCTGCGGTCGAGCGGCTGGAACCCGAGGGCCAGAAAACCGTGGACGAGAGTTGGCTGAATATGTTGTCACCCCCGGAGCGCCTGGACCGTTCATTGCTGCTGGATACTGTGCTGACCAATCACTTCCATCAGCGCGGAGTTGATCGCCTCAATCTCACAAGCGAGAAGGACGTGTGGGGCGGTCGGGTCATCATGACGGTCTACTACGACAGGGCCCATCCTGCCTTTGACAGTTTCACGGTGGCCTACATCGACGCCCAAGGCCGGGAACGCCGTCGCGAGAGATACACGTTTGAAGAGGTCAAGGGCCGGGTCGCCGAATTGGTCGGCACAGCGTCCGAGCCCGGCGCACAACCGGCCGCCACGCCCGAGGAAATCGAACGGCAACGCAAAGCGGAAGAAGAGATGGCCAATCGGCTCGCCCGGCAGATCCTCATCAGGGCCGCAACCCGCCCGGCCGCCCAGCCCGTCGATGAATCAGAAGTCGTCCCGCCTTGAGAAGCGGCCGCGCCGGCTGAATCGCAGACTTCAAAGCTCCTTCCATTTGCCCGAAGCCGAACTGCTTTTTGATTGCCAAGGTCATGCCATCGGCCGGGCTTGACCGCGATCCCCGCGCCTCAATAGGGAGCGGTCCGGACCACAAAACGCAGCGGGTTGAAGTCGAAAAGCTGCTTCGGCTCAAAAGTACCTGTCTCGCTGATCTGGGCGGCAAAGAGCTTGCCCGCCGTGCTCCAGACCACACGGTTGCGGTCGATATCTGCCCATTCCCAGCCCGGCAGGTCAATTCGGGTGCCGGCCGTGGTGTGCACGAGTTCGTGCGCGTCGGGCGAGTTCAAAGGTGTCACATGAGCGGTTTTGCGAAGGACCCACCCGGCCCCCGCAGGCTTCTCGAAGACGGCGAAGCTGCGCCCTTCCGGCCCGGACGGTGCTTCCTTCAGCGTCCATCCGTCCCGTTGCAGTCGCAGGAAATAAACGCCGGCGCACTCGCTGCCGAACGAATACTCTCCGCGGTAATGGGGAACCTTGCGCAGCTCGCGCGGGACAGTCACGGTCTTGTGGCTGCGTTCGTCGTTGATCCAGTAGGTGGTGCGGTTCAGGAACAGGCCGCCGCCGTGTTGGCTGTCCGCTTTCTCCCAAAGCCCGATGGGCTTGAGAAAGGGGGCCTTCGACAAGGCAGTGTATGACACGCTCTTATCCGTGCCCGGCTTGCCCTTCAGGGCGAAGTAGATCAGATACCGTCCGTCAGGCGAGAGGTCGCTGCGGCGCTCGTAGATCCGTCCCTTGAGCCACTGTCCGACCATAAACGTATCGTTGGCCCGGTTCCAGCCGATGACGCAGACCTGCTTGGACGGCCCTCGCCGGAACACCACGCCCACAGGAACCTCCTGGGCCAGCAGAATGTGAATCCTTGCGGGAGGCCGCTCCTCGGCCGGCTTGGGTGTATGGGTCGGACCTGCCATTGAATAAAGCCTCATCGGCGTCATGCCGCGTCTAAGCCTACCTGCAACCGGCTTTCTTGCAAGTCGGCAAGGTTCAGTCAGGCAGGCGAAAAGGTTGTCCAACTCCCGCGCCCCCAAGCTCTCCGGCGCCGACGCTGGTCAATTGGCTCGCGGGCCTGTATGTTAGCTGTCAGTTCAAGTCTGCTTGGAAAGCTGAAGGCCGCGCGGCTCATTGTCGGTACGGGCCGGTTGCTGAATTGCCGGCCGGCAATGCGGATGACGAGATTCGTGACGCCCATGATTGTGGGCTTCCCTGTGAAGGCGACCAGGCCCGCGCCGCCCGTCATGCCAGGCGGCTCCCTGTTGGCGGGAGGGCTTGCAATGTTCAGAAGACAATGCTTCATCTACCTCCAACTGCTGTTGGGCTGGGCGACGCTCGTCTGCTTTGGGGGAATTGGGCAATTCGCGTTGGCCCATGCCGGCCCGCCTCGGAGCCGCCCGTTGGATGACTTGGGCGACGGTCGCCCGAGCCAATTACTCCAGTCGCTCACCGTGGTCTGGATCATTCCCGAAAATCCGAGCCGTGCTGGTCGGCAAGAACAGGTCGGGCGAGAAGAGGACTCTGCGCGACCCGGCCCTGCGGCCATCGTCTCGGCTGATCTCCGGGCCCCATTGCCGGCCTGGCTCGAAAGAGCAGGTGACTGCGAACCTGTCCCAAAACCTGTGTGGGAGCGGCTTCCCGTCGGTCGACTCTTGAGGTCTCGGGACGAACTTTACGTGGGCCAGACCGAGCTGCACGGTCTCGACGACCGGCTGTTCTGGTGGGTTCTGTTGGTTGTTGCCTTGGCGATCGTGCTGGCCATCTGCTGGAACCGAACTCCGTGTCGTGACTCGGGGGCCGGGACGGTTGCGCCGCACGGCGGACTTGGGGCGGAGCGGTTGGACGACGAAACCACCCGCGAAACCGCTCGTCGTTTCAGGGCTATCTTTGATCAGTCTCTTCACCTGACCGGCGTCATGGACCCGCAAGGCACGCTGCTCGATGTCAACAGCCCGGCGGCGGAGTTTTCGGGTGTTTCTCGCGAGGAGCTGCTGCACAAGCCGTTCTGGGAAGGGCCATGGTGGCGTCATGATTCCGCCGCCCGAAGTCAGGTGCGAGAGGCCATCGCCCGAGTTGCCCACGACGGTGAACCGGTGCGGTTCCAGACCACCCACGTGGACCGCGACGGGCGACTCCACAACATCCAGTTCAGCCTGCGCGCCGTCAGAGATGACATCGGCCGTATTGCTCTTCTGATTGCCGAGGGCCTGGATATCACCGACCTCAAGCGGTCCGAACAAGCCGCGCAGGACGGCAGGGAATGGTATCGCTCACTGTTCGAGGGGGCCAACGATGCGATCTTCCTCATGGAAGAAGATCGTTTCGTGGACTGCAACCCGAGAACGCAGGCATTATTCGGCGGCACCCGCGAGCAGATCCTGCAGCTTCACCCGTACGACCTGTCGCCCGAGTTCCAGCCGGATGGCCGTCCGTCCACACAGAAAGCCCTTGAGAAAATCTCAGCCGCTTACGCCGGGGAGCCGCAGTCCTTCGAGTGGCGCCACTACCGAATCGACGGCTCGCTCTTTGACGCGGCGGTAACTCTCAACCGGGTGTTCCTCGCGGGCCGGCCGCACCTTGTGGCGGTCGTTCGCGACATCACCGGACGGAAGCGGGCTGATGAGGCGCTGCGAAACGAGATGGCCTTCAGCCAGACCCTGATCCATGCCTCACCGGCTTTCTTTGTCGCCATCGGAGCGGACGGCAGGACAAGGATGATGAACCCCGCGATGTTGAACGCCTTGGGCTACACGGCGGAAGAGGTGGTCGGTAAGGACTACATGACCACTTTCGTGCCCGACGCCGACCGCGGGGCACTCGCCCGAATCTTCGAGCAGCTTGTGGTGGCCGGACGGCCGACGCTGAACGAGAACCACATTATGACGAAAGACGGTCGTCTGCTGCTGGTAGAGTGGCACGGCGCACCGGTGTTTAAGGGACAAGAACTGGATTACTTCTTCGGAGTCGGCATTGATATTACCCGGCGCAGGCAGGCGGAGGAGGAGATCCGCAAACTGAACGCGGAATTGGAGCAGCGCGTGCGGGACCGCACGGCGCAACTTGCCGCGGCCAACGCGGCGCTGAATGAATTCGCCTACGTGGTCTCTCACGACCTGAAGGCCCCGTTGCGCGCGGTCAGTCAGTTGGCCCAGTGGGTGTCCGAAGACTATGCTTCCGTGCTCGATGAAGAAGGTAAAAACAGACTCAAACTCATCAACGGCCGGATCGCGCGAATGTACAACCTGATCGACGGAATCCTTCAGTATTCCCGCATCGGTCGCGTTGAAGAAGACCGCCGGCCGATCGATCTGGACCTTCTCGTGCGCGAGGTGATCGAGGCGCTGTCTCCTCCGGCCCATGTCCACGTGACCGTCGAGGGCAGGCTTCCCGTGGTCGTCGCCGACCGGACGCAGATGACGCAGGTATTTCAAAACCTCATCGGCAACGCCATCAAGTTCATAAACAAACCCGCGGGCCTGGTGACCGTGGCCTGCGAAGACGCAGGCGATCGCTGGCGATTCAGCGTCACGGACAATGGGCCGGGGATCGATCCGAAGTATCACGAGAAAATCTTCGGGATCTTCCAGACCCTGACACCCCGAGATCAGCAGGAGGGCACCGGCATCGGTTTGACGCTGGTCAGAAGAATCGTGGAGTTGTATAGTGGAAAGGTCGAGCTGGAGTCGGAAGTGGGAAAAGGGAGCACGTTCACGTTCACGTTGCCCAAGTAGCCGGGCAGGAAGACAGTCATGCGACCCAATACGCCGATCTTGTTGGTGGAAGACGATGAGGTTGACCAGATCACCGTTCAGCGCGCCCTGAGGGACATTCACGTTACGAATCGGCTGCTCATCGCGGCGAACGGCGAGGAGGCTCTGCGGATGCTGAGAGACCCTGCCTGTGAGCGTCCCGGCATTATCCTGCTCGATCTGAACATGCCGCGGATGAACGGGGCGGAGTTCCTCCGCGTCGTCAAATGTGATGCCGAACTGAAACGAATACCCGTGGTGGTGCTTACGTCATCCCGGGAGGAACAGGATCGAATTGAAAGCTTCAACCTGAGCGTCGCCGGGTACATGATCAAGCCGGTCGACTACCGTCAGTTCGTCGAAGTGGTTCGAACCATCGACCTCTACTGGACGCTTAGCGAACTGCCGTAGCAGGAGAAAAGACCATGAGCTCCGCCGCTCTTCGAGTTCTCTTCGTCGATGATGATCTGCTCGACCGCATGGCCTTTGAGCGGTTTGTTAAGAAGCAGCGGCTGCCGTATGACTATACTCTTGCGGATTCGTCGCAGGCGGCCCGCAGACACCTCGCCGCCGAGCAGTTCGACATCGTGATTACCGATTTTTCGCTCACCGACGGCAACTGTCTCGAGTTGCTGGGAGAATTCAGAAACGTTCCCTTCATCGTGGTGACCGGTACGGGCAGTGAGGAGACGGCGGTGGAGGCCATGAAGCTCGGGGCCCGGGACTACCTCATCAAGGATCCCGATGGCCACCATCTGACCGTGCTCCCCGCCACGGTGAGAAATGTTCTGGAACGCAGCGCGGCCGAGGCCGAGCTGCAAAGACACCGCGAGCATCTCGAGGAACTCGTCAGGGAGCGAACTGCCGAGCTGGTCGCCGAGATTCGTGAGCGACTCCGGGCTGAAGAAGAGAAACGGGTCCTCCAGGAGCAGCTCTACCATGCGCAGAAAATGGAGGCGGTCGGACAGCTTGCCAGCGGCATTGCCCATGATTTTAACAATCTGTTGACCGTCATTTTCAGCAACGTCGATCTGATCAGGCAACAGTTGCCGCAGGATCAGCAAGAGAGCATCGGCGCAAGCCTCGAGGCGATTTGGGAGGCGGCCCAGCAGGCGATGGGAGTTACCCGCTCGCTGTTGATCTTTGCCCGAAAAGTCCCCGGCGAGAAGAAGCCGATCGATCTTCGCGAAACGGTGGAGCGGACGGTGAGGATGATTCGGCGGGCCCTGCCGGCTTCGATTGAACTGGTCGCGGAAACGGCCGGCCAGACGCCGATCTGGATCTGCGCCGATGAGACGCAAATGCAGCAGGTCATCATGAATCTGGCGGTGAATGCCCGCGACGCCATGCCCCGCGGGGGGACTTTGCGGATCGCCGTGGGGCCCGTGGGCGGCCCCGGCGATGGCGGGACCGACGAATCAAAGGAGCAGGAACCGGCATTGGTCTGCCTGACGGTCAGCGACACCGGCGTGGGCATGCCCCCCGACATCCAGACACGCATCTTCGAACCGTTCTTCAGCACCAAGCCGCGCGGTGCCGGCACGGGGCTCGGTCTGTCCATTATCGACGGCATTGTCAAAGATCATGGCGGGCGTGTCGAAGTGCAATCTGAAGTGGGAAAAGGAACTGTCTTTAGAGTCATCCTTCCCACCTGCGAGCCCGGCGTTGAGCCCGAGGTGAAGGGGCCTCGAGGCGGCCGGCCCCCTGGCAGAGGAGAGAAGATTGTGCTGGCCGAGGATGACGAGTACGTTGGCACGGTCCTGACCACTCGCTTGGAGGCGGATGGGTACAGCGTGATCAGGACAAAGGATGGTCGATCGATGATGGAGGCCTGCCGGCAGCACGGCGAGACGATCCGCTTGCTGGTTGTGGACGTCGATCTCCCTAAGCGCAGCGGGATTGACTGTCTGAAGGATCTTCGGGCCGAAGGTCGCCACACGCCGGCCATTCTCATGACCGGCAGCACGGAGGTCGATCTGACCGAAGGGCTGCCCTCTGACACACGTCTGCTTCGCAAGCCGTTTCAGATTGTCGAACTGACCTGCATGATCAGTGAAGCCTTGACTTGAAACCCTATGGTCGGACATCTGTACCGCTTGCGTGCATGTTTCCGGATCGCGGTACGCTTTGCTTGCGGCCCGCAAAAAGGCGGTTCGCCTTGGACTGTGCCTCGAGATGCCGAGTGAGTCTCATGGCCGAATCGAATCAGGTTGCCGTCGCGACACCGCCGGCCAAGCCCGTTGAAAAGCCGGCCAAACCCATCCCGCGCCGTCAGCCGCCGTATCACGTCGTCCTGCTGGATGACGACGACCACACCTACCAGTACGTCATCGAGATGCTGGGCAAGCTGTTCGGCCACAACAAAAACAAGGCGTATATGATGGCCCGCGAAGTGGACACCACCGGCCGGGTGATCGTCGATACCACCACCAAGGAACGCGCCGAGCTGAAGCGCGACCAGATCCACGCCTACGGGCCCGACTGGCGGCTCAAACGTTCCAAGGGCTCAATGCGAGCCACCATCGAACCGGCACCGGATGCAGGATAACCACAAGAGTAGAAGTCGAAACGAGGAGCAAACAGAGATAACGGAGAGAGCCGAGACAGCTTCCTCTGTTGACTCCGTCGCCTCTTGTTGACGCATCCACAAGCTCGCAGCAAAAAGACAAAGGGACAACTTGCCTTCCGCTACGCAACTGCCCTGTGTTTTCGGCTCGCCGACGGCCTTCATGCCCCAAAGGGGCTCAAGTATGTAGCCAGGGGGCGCAAGCCTCTGGTATGCATTCCGTCGGGACGGATTAGCCCTGAAAGGGCGATAGAAGGCCTGATCCGTTCAGGAGCACCTGCCGCCCCGCTTGGGCTGACCAGCGAATGGAACACGGCTCTTCATGCCCCAAAGGGGCCCAGGTATGTAGCCAGGCGGCGCAAGCCCCTGGCATACTTCCCCTTCGCCATTCGTCATTCCCCGGGACCGCGAGCCAGACCCGCGCCACCGCCTCCGCCCTCACCCGCCCTTGTCCCTGTGCCTTTCGAGAAACGCATCCACGTCCTCGTGAGCCATTTGGCGGGCGGTGCGGTACTCGTCTTCCAATAAAGGATCAGGGAACGGCGGTACCTTATCTTCGTAGCCCGTGTATTTGTGTCGAATGCACGCCCGGACGGCTAGGGCCGCCTTGGTCGCCAAGTCGAGCTTCTGCGTGCGCCCCACACGGCCGCTGTACTTCTGACAAGCCCGGTCAGTGGTCTCGCGGGCGATCCTGGCCGCGAGCTTGGCATACCGCTTGCTGAAATTCAGGAACTCGATGCATGCCTGCTCAAACTCCCGCCGATAGCGGTCCTCGGCCTTCTCCCGAACGACGGCCGCCTTGGCACGCTGCTCCTTACGGGCGGCCTCGGTCCGCTCGGCGGCGGCCTGGGCCTCCCGAATGGTCGCCGAGGGAGCGTAAATGCCCAGCTTCCGTCGATAGCCCTTCTTGCGGTTGAACCTGCCCCTCAGCGCCCAATGAGGCCCACGCTTGACAAATCGCGTGACAAAGGCGTCACCGGGCGCAAGGTACTCCCAATCCTTCGGCACCCACAGCAGGCCGTACTCCGGGTTCCATACGTCGCCCTTCTCAACTTCCTCCGGCCGGGTCTGATAGACCACCAGCGTGCGGGTCGTGGGATCGGCCGTGGGTGCGGGGTTTCGTATCCGCTCTTGGCCGCCGGCCTTGGTCAAAGGCCGCTTCTCCGACATGCACATGCGATACCTCCTTGCCAACCATTCTACCATCTAGCCGAAAAACGTTTCCCGCCGGCAAACCTGCAGGGCAGTCCCCCCGCCGACACGCTCAAATTCAAGCAGTGACCACATGGATTGTCTCGCAGCAAGGTAGGGCAGGCTGGAGCCCCGTGAGTTCCCCGGACGAAGCGGAGCGGAGCCCTACCGCGCGTGCCCAACACCCACCACCCCGGCCTTCCGACGCTGTCGCTCCGTTCCAACAGCCTGTCGCGGAGCACGCCTTGTGTTTTCCCTCCCGACAATACCAGCGGAGACCCTGCGCGCCGACCGGAACCCAACCGTCTGCCGCCCCCGCCAATGCTCTTTGAAAACTGAAGATCAATCCCCTCCGGCCGAGAGCCAAGAGCTGATACCTCAGAGATCAACACTCCTTCTGACCAAACGAACCCAACGAGGGAGCAACCAGCTCTCAGAGATCAGCATGCAGCACGGAATTCCGTCCGGCCGAAAGCTGAGTGCCGACGGCTGATAGCTTCCCCGCGCCAAACGAACAGAGTTTTTCCGCCGCGAGGATGGCCCCATGGCAAGCGGGGTTGGTCCGGTCGCCGGCGGAAAAGCTTCGTTGAACGAACCCAACGCCAAGATGCCCTTCAGTTGCGGAGGACCCGACCAGGCATAATGCGCTGGATCACGTAGCGTCCGCCGGCGATGCCCGTACCATGACGCGACCGTTAGGCAGACCAAGCCCTCGGGCTTTACCAGCGGCCACGCGGATGCCGGCAACCTGGTTATCGCGTGCCGGACGTGCCTTGGCGGTAGTGTCCTGTGTCTTTCTCGCCCGGGGACACATTCGGATCTTATTCTCAATGGTCCTCAAGCGGTCGATCCGGACGCGTGAAATGCCATCCTATGACCGCCAGCCCGTTCAGCACCGCCCCGACCAGGAAGAAGGTGATGTGCGTGCCGGTCCAGGCCAGTAGATACGGGAACGCGAGCGAAGTGACAAAGGATCCGAGGTTGCCCGCCATGTTCATCGTCCCCGAGACCGCACCCGAATGCCGGCGCCCGATGTCAATGCAGGTCGACCATGACGGGGCAAGCGTCATGTCGGCACCGAAGACCGCCACCGACAGACATCCGATCGCGCCCAGCGGCGTGTGCATGAATACGCTGGCAATCAGACCCGCGGCCGACAGCAGGAAGCCCAGGATGGCAGGAATTCGCCGCGAGGGTATCCACCGACCTCGCCGATAAAGCCGGTCCACCAGCAGGCCGGCCACCCAGTTGCCCAGAGCCCCCGCCAGGGGCGGCATGGCGGCATAGAGGCCGGTCTCGACCATGCCCAGCGTATACTGGCTTCTAAGGTACGGAAACAGCCAAGACAGGCAAAAAAAGAATGTGAAGTTGGAGCAGAAATACTGCCCCATGAGCAACCAGACGTTGGAGCTGCCCAGCAGAGTGCCCGCGCTGAGGGGGGCGACCGGTCCGGGGCCCGCCGCGGCCTGCTGGCGCGTGCGAAGAATCAGGCCCTTCTCTTCTTGCGTGATGCGCGGGTGGGTTTCCGGGTCGTCGCGGAACCAGAGGTACCAGAAACACGCCCAGCCAACGCCGATGACGCCAAGAACAACGAAACTCGGCCGCCAACCGATCGTCTCAACCAGCCACGCGATGACCGGGAGCGCAAAAGCGGCCCCGAATCTCGAGCCGGAAAAAGTCAATCCTTGAACCAGCCCTCGTTCCGACATCGGAATCCAGGAGTAGACGGCGCGGGCGCACCCCGGAAAGGCTCCGGCCTCGCCGGCTCCAAAAAGAAAGCGGAACACTAAAGCGGAGATGAAGTTGAACGCCGCTGCGGTCAGGGCCGTGAACAGGGACCAGAAAGTCACCACCGCGCTGAGGATGACCCGCGGTCCGAATCGGTCCGCCAGGACGCCCGAAGGCACCTGGAACAGCGCGTATCCCAGGGCAAAGGCCGATATGATCCAGCCCATCTGCTTTTCAGACAGGCCCAGGTCCAGGGCGATGGCGCTCTTGGCCGACGAGATACACACCCGGTCCACGTAAAGCAGCATCGACAGCAGAAACATCCCGAAAACCAGCCAATAGCGTTTGGGCATCCGGAGGATCTCGAGTGGCAATTGCCTGTCATTCCTATGAAGCGACGCCTGCCCCAACGTACAACGCCGTTTCGGTCCGGCGCTGAAAGTCGCCATCGTAGGGCAACGTTGTGCTCTTCTCCATTGGGCTCAGCGAGCAGCCGCATCCAGCAGCCGGCGGGCTTCAGCGAAGCCCGAGTGTCCCACCTGCAACACCGGCACCCTCGTCTGATGTTTGATCTGGGCTAGGCTGATTTGCCCCAGAACCAGCACGTCCACCTTCTCGGCCAGCTTGTCCATTTCCCGGTACACCAGTTCGTTGTGCCGTTCGACCCGCCCCTGCTGGAGATGCTCGAATGCCTGCTCGTTCAAGGCGATTTCGATTTCCACGGAGACGCCGGCTTCCGCGGCGGTGCGTTCGAGCAACCTCTTGGTGGCCGCCGGGCTGGTGGGAACCGTCGCGACAATACCCAGCCGACGACCCGATCGAACCGCCTCGCGAGCCATGGGCTCGTCGATGTTGAAGACCGGAATCGATGCGTACCTGCGGGCGATCCATGAGGCCTCACCCACCGTGGTACAGGTGATCATCGCCACGTCGGCGCCCATGCTTTCGGCGGCCAGAACATAGAACTGAAGACGCTTGATCACCGCGGGAGTGGGACCTTTGTGTGCCAGTGACTCCTCTAAGAGGGAATCATCCATGATGTTGAACACCTGCACGTCGGGGTTTGCCTTCAGCCAGGGATCCACAAACGGAACGGTGATGACCTGCTGGTACCAGTTCACCGTATGAATAAGGGCCAGTCTCTTGGGTTTCACGGTGGGTCCTCCAGAAACGGCTCAAGACGGAACAGTGCACCGATACAACCGTTTCATTCGGCGGGCGCGCGGTCAGGCCTGTTCCGCCGGCCGAAGACCGATGATCTCACGGGCGCGAGCGGCAGGCACGACCTCACGCCCGGCCTTGGCGGCCTGTTCCACCGCGTCTTCAACCAGCTCGACGTTGTTCCTTGCCCGGCGCCCGTTGCTCAAAAAAGGACTGTCCTCATAGCCGACGCGAATATGCCCGCCTAACTCCATTACCCTTCGCAGGCCAGCCGCTCCCTTCTGGTGATGTCGCACACAGAACCAGATTGCCCCCGGCGGCAGATGATCGACCAGCAGATCGAGATACCGATCCGCATAGGGCAGCGCGTAGGGCACGTCGAAGACGAACTCAAACACGTACGGCGGTGAGAGTCTACCGTCCTCAACCAGCCGCTGGTAATTGGCCATGTGCGACAGATCGAAAACGGCCATGGTCGGCGCGATTCGCATCGCCGCCAGCTTGTCGGCATAGAAACAGATGTCCTGGTATCTGTTCTGGTACACGCCGTCGTACATGTTGACCGACCCGAGGTTGAGGGATCCCATCTCGACCTGGGGGACGGTGAATGTGACGCAGCGTTGTTCCAGCGTGTGCTCGGGCGCGCCTCCGGTCGAGCCTTCGATGATGATGGGACAGGATTGGCGAATCCGGCGCACCTGACCGGCAAAAAGGGTTGGATCGACGGTTTGCAGCAGTTTTTCGTCGCGGGCGTGCAAGTGTGCGATCGCGGCGCCGGCGGCCTCACAACGAATCACCTCTTGGACCACGTCGATCGCGCCGGGGTATTTCTCATCCTGCTTCTCGCCCGGAACTGGCGCGACCACGATCATGATTTCGTTGTTCTTCATGCCTGAACTCCGTCGGGCCCGCGACCCTTGTCTCCGGGACAACCGGCTTGCTTGCCCCCCTTATGCCCGCGGCTGGAACGTGGGTCAAGCCTCGACATTCGACCGGCTCGGAACCAGCACGGTTCCAAAGAAGTCGTCCTTGCCCACCTGTCCGCCCTTGAAGCAAATCTCCATCCCATTCAGCACCGACCCGGGAACATAGGCCCGGCACAGCGGGCAACCGGGAGCGGTCGGCGCCACCATCTCAAGAGCCTCGATGTTCAGGGTCCTTGCCACGAAGAAGGATGTGTCGCCGCCGATGATTACTACGCGTTTGATCTTTCCTCGCTCCAGCACCCGCAACAGGATGGTGCCCAAAGCCTCCCCAAGAACTCTGCCGCTGTGATGCCTGGCATCGCGCCCCATGGCTTCGAAGCGTCTTACCGTTTCTTGCAGGCGAGGGTCCGCAGGCCCCCGGGCACTGTGGCAGATCACCGTTCGCCCGCGTTCGTGCAGTTTCAGCGCCTCGGCCACCGATGCTTCAATCGCCGCTTCGGCGGTGGCTGGGTCCACCAGGTCCGCCGTCTCGAGGCGAATCTCCGCAGCCCCTTGCTGCAATGCCCAGCCGATTTGCCGATCCGTCACCGGCGAGCAACTGCCCGAAATGGCAATCAGTGCTTCGACCGCCGGAGCAGAAAGGGGTGGAGACGCCGGCAGGAGGCCCCGGCTCTTCCAGTATCCGGTCAGGGCGTATTCAACACCGGAGGAGCCGACGATGAACAGCGTGGATCCCTCGCGAACCTGGTCCCACAGGAGATTCCCGATTACCGGCTCGTGCTCCCTATAGAGTATGTCGAGGAGGATCACTTCCGCTCCTCCGGCAACAAGCTCGCGGTATTTCGCCCTGGCCTGTTCCGCGTCGGCCAGCGACAGGATGTCGAGCAGTCCGATCTTCCGATGTGTCTGCCGCGCCAGATGAAGGCGGAGGTCGCTTTCCGTCATCGGGGTGATCGGGTGCCGACTCATCGTGGGATGACGGTCAAGCCGATAGGGCTCGGAGTCCAAACCAGACCGGGCGAAGAGGTTTCCGAAGACGCTATAGCGTCCCAGAATGGGGGCCCCGACAAGCAGCGGCACGACAGGAGCATCGAAGATCCTTGCCCCGACATCCAAGGCCCGGCCGATACTCCCGATCTGAGGCGAGGAATCAAAGGTCGAGCAGATCTTGTAATGCATGATCGGCAGGTTCAACTGCTTCAGCGCCCCGAATGCCTCGCCCAGTTCCACTTCCATTTCCCTCGGAGGCAGGGAACGACTGCAACCGGCCAACCCGATGGCCCGCAATCCTTGGTATTGGCACAGTTGCTCGATGCGAGGACGACCAATGAACAGCACCGTTCGCAATCCCGCACGCGTCAAACCCTCCATCGCGTCGGTGGAACCGGTGAAGTCGTCTCCGTAGAAGCCCAGAAGAAGGTCATTGGGTCTGGCCGCGGCCATGAACGTTCCTACTCGCGCAGAGAGCCGAACTTTTCCAAAGCCTGTCGCAGCTCCACGTGGGTTGTGGCGCATGTTTCCAGGGCTACGTCGTTTTGGGCGGCTTCCCATGCCTGGCGGATGGACATGACCCCGGATGCGGCTCCGGCCGGATGGCCGAAGATGCCCCCGCCGGCCAGGTAAATCAGATCCTGCGTTCGCACCCTCGAGAACGTGCGGGGCGCCTGGCCGGCCCATTGGCCTGAGCCGATAACCGGCATGATGTGGTGACCACCGAACAGCGGAGTCATCACCGCATGGATGGAAGCGACCACCGAATCATCCGGCTCCCAGAACTTGTTGCCCAGACCGTTAACGTGCAGGTGGTCCACGCCGATCAGCCGCCAGAGTTTCTGCCAGGCCGCGAATTCGATGCCCAGGTGCGGACACCGCGTCAGCATGTCCCAACCATTCCGATGAGCATGAATGGGAAGTTGGCATCGGCGACGCAGCGCCAAAACCCCCATGTAGCCGACACTGTTGACGCTGACCATGACACACGTGCCGCCCGCTGCCACTACCGCGTCGTGATGACGAAGCATCGCCTCAACTTCGTCGCTGATGTTGAAGGCGTACATCACCTTCTTGCCCGTCCGATCGGCGAACTCGTTGATCACCCGCATGACCGCTGCCACCCGCTTTCTGATAGGCGAATGAGGCGGGTTGACCATCACCTCGTCATCCTTGATGAAATCCACGCCGGCTTCGGCAACTTGGCGTACCTTTTCCGCCGTCTGCTCCGGCGACAGGCCGAGATTGGGCTTGATGATCGTTCCGATAATAGGCCGGCCGTGAACGCCCGTCAGTCGGCGCGTTCCCTCGATCCCGAATTGCGGCCCCGGATAAGCCCTTGCGAAGCAATCGGGCAACTCCAGGTCCACCAGACGTATCCCGGACACCTGTCTGAGGGCGAAAAAGTTGCCCATGATCATGGAAATCAGTGCTGCCAGGTTCGTTCCCATGCCCTCGATGGGAAAGGATAACACGACCTCTCCCCGCTGGTACCTCGCAGCCTGTTGCCCCGTGGCCGGACTCCGCGATCCTGGAAGACCGGGTGCGCTGACGACGTCCCGGGGCACGATTCTCTCGATCCTTGTTGCCACGCGCTGCCGCAACTGATCGGTTAGCCCCGGCACATCGACAAAGGTGGCAGTCGAGGCCCCGGCCATGGCCGCGGCCGCCGCCTCCAGAGAAAGGGGGGTCTCGATGGCATACCGGGCTATGACCTGTTCTTGCCGACGCCCGGCCATCTCGTCAGTAGACGGCTGTTTCTCCACCTGGAGGAGATCAGATCCTTTCGCTCTCGTGATTCGAGGTGGTCTGCTGCGCCGCATCGGCCCGTGCCCTTTCCGTGCTCGGAGCCCCCTCAAGCCGGTCAAATGCCGCGTCGGCTCAGAGGTACGACTCAATCCTAACGGGGCGAGCCACGTCGCGCCTACGGTGTGGGACCGGCGGATGTTGTCTTTTTTGAGAAATGAGTTATACTATTCGCTTCGAGGCGGATACGTTCGTTCCTTTCATATGCGGATATGCACAGAGCCGGACCATGCGGCGGGTTGCCTTACTCATCGAGACTTCTCGCGAGTTCGGCCGCGGACTCCTTCGCGGTGTCGCCCGATACAACCAGGAACACGGGCAATGGTTGACGTATTGCCGGCCGCACGGTCTGGGCGACATGTCCTATTCTTGGCTCCGCGGGTGGCAGGGCGACGGCATCCTTGCCCGGATTACTGACCGGCGGATGGCCGCCGCAATCGCCAAGCTTAAAGTACCGATCGTCAATCTTCGCGGCCGGTTGGCCGGTCTTCCCTTTCCCTATGTCGGAGTGGACAATGAGGCTATCGCGCGAATCGCTTCTGAACACCTGCTCAGTCGCGGGTTTCGGCATTTCGGTTTCTGCGGTTACCGACGCCGCTACAGCGCCGACGGAGACCGGCGATGCGATGCCTTCCGGGCCTGTATCGAGTCCGCAGGCTTCAGGGCCGACGTCTGCGCCGTGTCGGAGCCCTCTTACGGTCAGCGCGAACTGGGTTCCTGGAAGCAGGAACTCGCCCTGATCGCACGATGGATTCGAGGTCTACCCAAGCCGGTGGCGGTCATGGCTTGCACCGATGACCGCGGCCTGCAGGTACTCGAAGCGTGCCGCATGATCGGGGTCGCGGTGCCCGATGAAGTGGCGGTGCTCGGAGTGGCCAACGACGAGTGTCTGTGCGCACTCTCCATTCCGCCTATGAGCAGCGTGGACGTCAATGCGGAGCAGATCGGCTACCGCGCCGCCGCACTCCTTGATGAACTCCTTGATGGCCGAACGCCGCCGGAAAAGGTGCTCATCGAACCTCGATCTGTGATTTGCCGACGTTCCACCGATGTGTTGGCGATCGAAGATAAGCATGTTGCAGCGGCCATTCAATACATTCGAGAGCATATCAGCGAGCAGATCTACATCGGGGACATTACCCGACATGCACATATTTCACGATCGGCGCTGGAGCGTCGATTCAAGCAGGCATTGGGGCGCACAGTGGGGCAGGAGATTCAACGGACGCGGATTGCCCGGGCTCAACAGATGCTGGCTGACAATAAGCTCCCGATCAAACAAGTCGCGGATCGGGCGGGCTTCAAGACCGTCCAGTACATGACCCGGGTGTTTCGGACGATGCTCAGGCAGACCCCGGGCGCCTACCGTCGGGCGGTCCAGTCCTGAGCGACCCGAAAGTACAAACCTTTTTCCATAAAAGACAAAACTCCGGGGCCTTTTGCCCTTGAACCGGCTGATCGTCGCCCGATAGCATAGGTATCAGTCGGAAGAGGGACTCCGCCCGAAGAGTCCCGAGAGGCAGGTGCCATCATTTCAAGACGGAGCTGCATCAATGAACCGACGGTCGAATGGATTCACGTTGATTGAAGTCCTCGTCGTGGTGGCGATTATTGCGCTGCTGGTGGCGATTCTGCTTCCATCGCTATCCCGGGCGCGGGCTCAAGCACGTATCTCGGCGTGCCAGAGCAATCTGCACCAGGCCGGCGTGGCGGTCACCACTTACGCGGTAGAGTACGCGGAGTTCATCCCCCGCGGAGGCAACGTGCAAAGGTACTTTTCCAACGGGGACATTCATTGGTCCATCGTCCTGCTCAAACAGGTCGGAGAGAAGGTTGCCCCCCTGTTTCAACAGGCCCAGGCGGCCGGCAGGAGCATGCAGACGTTCCCGGATGGCAGATCCTACGAAGCCAGGGGAATAGCCCTCAACTACCTGCTCTGGGACAAACTGAAGCGCGTGGAGGTGTTTCATTGTCCCGAGCGCGCGGCCAGATCCCAGGACGCGGAAGTTCTCAGTTACGTGGTGAACGCTTTCAATCCGAAGGCCGTCACCGGGAGCCAGGGATTCTCGGACACGAGAGATGCGACACGACTCTCGCTCTGGAAAAGGCCTGCGCAGGTCGTTTACCTGGCGGACATGGAGGACTCGGCCGTCTCGGAGGCGGCCAAGGAGGCCTATGGGTTCAGGGATCTCAGCCGGTTCGATGCCTTCGAGCCGAGCCATTTGCCCAGCGGTCCCGGCCGCGACCGGCGCGTCGCCAGGGCGATGCATCTGAATCGCCGCACAAGCTGCCTGTTTGTCGACGGTCACGTTGAAGGCCTGGATTCCCTCCCGCGCGGGGGGGAGCCCGATATTGACGTTTCCGGCAGTTACTCGTTGCGATGGCAGCGGGCCTTTGGAGTGGAAAGGCCCTGACGCCGGCAGCAGGAAGGAGGGTGTATCTCGCGACCGATCAATGAAATCAAGAGCTCTTGGAGTGCCCGGTGTCGGCATTGATCTCGATAAGGTCAGCCCCGAGGCCGGACGGATAACAAGAAAAGCAAGAGAGCTATGGTGCTTTCTATTAGTCTCGTCCGTCGCAACGGGTGTGCATTTTGCGCGCATGTTTCTGGATCGCAGAACGTTTGGGTTGCGGCCCGCAAAAAGGCGGTCCGCCTTAGGTATCAAATGAGGAGGAGGTTCAAGATGAGAAAAGTATCGACTGGATTGTGCGTGGCCATGTTCGTCACGTGTGCGGTGCCCGCCGTGGGTGCGATCATTCTGCCGGAGGACGACGTTACTTACCGGAGCAGCACTCGCTACAACAACACGAATGTCTTCGGGTTGTTTACCAAGGGTGGCGGAACCACTGACCGTGCGTACGTGGAATTTCTCTTGGACGTGACACCGGTAACGTCGGCTACACTCAAACTCTACAACTATTGGGGTGCCCCGCAGGGCAAGACAGTGAACTGCGATGTCCGGATTCGCGCGATCAGCGAGAATGAAGCTGGATATGTCCAGTGGACCGATACCGCAGGTCCGGCGCCGTCGGGCACATCCCACGAGAGTTGGACGATTGTGGCGGATCTTTTCAATGTGAACAGCACCCCGGCTTGGTATACCTTTGACATTACGTCTTTGTACAACGCCAATCTGGGTAAGAGGGTCACGTTCAGCATCCGCGCCGTTACCACCTACGGAACTGCAGACGGCCCCATATTTGAGGACAAGGAAAACACTGGCTTGTCCGGAAACCCTCCTCAGATCGACTGGGTCCCAGAGCCGGCCGGTCTGATGCTGCTCGCGGTGGGCTCGTTGTTGCTGGTACGCCGCCGCCGGTGAGGGGGTCGTCTTTTAAGACGCTGGAAGGCGGCGCGAGGGTGATTGTGCATCGGAGATATGCCCGAAGCGCAACCGCCGGAGAGAGGGACAATGATGGAGGAAGTTGCAGTGGGCTGCTAGCCTGCCAGGAGGGACGGTTTGTGCATCTGGGCCCGGGCTTCTGAGGTATGGGTGCGGCCTGGCGTCCAGTACGCCCAAACCCCCAGGTCGTATCGCAGCAAAGGGGTCGACCGGCGATGGACCTCGCTCGGGGTGAGGGGTTGAGGTGACGAAGACGACTCGCGGAGGAGTCAATTCCAGGCGATCTTGGCGAGACGCAGGAAAGGAAGATAGCTATGTTTCCGAGACAATCAGCTATGTTGTGGGCGGTGGCCATCACCTTTGTGGCAGCAGGATCGGTCCGGGCAACCGAATGGGTGGCCGATTTCACGTCAGTGCCCCCAGAAAGCTGGTCAGGGTCCGACAACAGCGCCGTGGCGAACTATACCGACACCACGGGGGCCAACCCAAACTCGTATACAGTCACGTATCAAGGCGCGGGCAACGTGCCGGCGGGGTGGCTGACTCAAGGAAGCCGAGCTGGCGCGCCGACCACCGCCAGGTTCTGGAATGTACAGGATTCGATAAATGGACGGGCCCGCTTCTCAACCCCTCTGCCGACCACCATGGACCTTGCTGAAGGCATCTCCGTCGGTTGGAAAATGCGGGTCGGATCGGCCAATGTAACCCGGGGACCGATCCAAATCGCGGCCACGGTGAGCGGATCGGCCGGAGGCAGCAGCCCCCAAGCGTTCAATGCCTATATCCGCCTGCGGAACTCCGGAGACCCGAGCGGCAACAGCTACATCGACATCGTGCGTAACGGCGGCGGACTGTATAGGGACTTGACCGGCAGCAACGACCCGCTGAGAGTGGATACGCTGGTACTGGGCAGTAACCTGGCGGATACGTACCACGACTGGTCCGCGGCGGTGGTGTATAACGCCAGCGACAACAAAGCCTACTGGAAGCTTTGGCTTGACGGAACCCTGCTGCTGTTCACCGGTCCCTCCGGCTCGCCGACGCTGAACGGGGAACAGTACAGTTTTCGGACATTCCAGGAAGGTTTCACCGGCGCGGAGTACATCGGGTTGGGCGAACTCAACAGCCAGGATGTCTGGGATTTCGAGTTCGACTGCGTGGCCTACAAGGACGACGGCCTTGCGATGCTGACCTGTGGGACTACGCCCACCTGTGAAAGCACCGTCACACCGGCGGTAATCCAGACATCGACGGCGCTGCGGGGCAGTGCCGCCGATCCGCCGAGCCACGCCTATACGATCGCCAACAGCGGCACCACCCCGCTGAACTACACTGCAGTGGAGATGAAGAAGGTCGCCCCCCCAATTGCCGACCTCTACAACACCGGCGTGGACAATTTGAGGGCGGTTCTGGGCGAACAGGTGCTCGATCCGCACTGGACGATCATTGCGGGCGGCCTGGACGGGACCTGTACGGAAGGCGCTCCCTGCTCAGCATACACCGTGGCCGCAGACGGGTATCCCATTCCTCCGTGGTTGGCGAATGACTCGACCTCGCTGTGGATCACGGCCAGTCAGACCGACGACGATGCGGCTGCCCCTCCCGGACAACATGTTTTCCGGACCACCTTCACGCTGGCCGATCAGGCGGCGGTGGATGCGGCCCTGATCCGGGGCCGGATGGCGTACGACGACATTCTGGCCGACGTCAAGCTCAACGGCGTATCCGTGGTGGAGGGTACCGGCTCGTGGGGCTTCGAATCCTGGCAGGAGTTCATCATCGACAGCGGATTTCAGATCGGAACAAATACCCTCGATTTCACGATCCAGAACGGCGGCACCACCTCCAACCCGATGGGTCTGCGCGTCGAGTTCTTTGACATTGTAGCCGGGGACGTACCTTGGCTGAGTCTCGACAAGAGCGGCGGCGGGCCGCTTGCCGCAGGATCCGGCGACACCGTCACCGCTTCGATTGTCAATACTGATCTGACCGCCGGAACCCACACGGCATACGTGGCTATTGCTAACGATTGCCCATCGCCCACCACGGAACTCCGCCGGATCGATCTGACCGTCATTGACTGTCGGTCGGCGGTGTCCCCGGCAACCAACACGGGTCGCGCGTTCCTGGTAGGGTCTGCCCAGACTCCCGCTCCAGTGATCTACACTTTCGAAAACACCGGTGCTCCCAGTGTGAGCTACACCGTCACATCCTCCGCGGGCTGGCTCGTCCTCGATAAGACCGGCGGCGGACCGATCCTTCCGGGTGGCTCTGACACGGTTACAGGAACAATCGACGTCACCGGCCTGGAGCCGGGCGGCTACGTCGCCACCTTGACGTTCACCGACGCCTGTAACCCCGCCGTGCAGCACGTCCGACAGGTGCTGCTCTCGGTCGACGAGACAATAGCCAAGTCAGGTGATACCTTGCAGCAGTTCAAAGCGGAGTTCATCGATTTCACCGCATCGGACCTCGCCTCCCAAAGCCCGCTCGAATCGTGCGACTCCGGCGGGACAACCGACCGCGTTTTTTCGATCGGCTACAACGACGTGGGTTCATTGCCGGCGGGTTGGCTCTCCCAGGGATCCATCGACGAGGTACCCACCACGGCCAAGTTCAACAATCCGGCCGACGGTCTCGGCGGCCGGGTGCGGTTCCGAACGTTCCTGCCTTTCGACAGCACTTTCGATCCGGTCAAAGGCATGGCCGTGGCCTGGAGTATGCGAATCGGGACGGATAACAACACCCGTGGGCCGATCCAGATCGCCTTCCCGCGCGTCACAGGCCCGTTCGGCACCAATGACTCGACTTCTTCCATCGAGGGCGATGTGTTTAATGTCTATGTTCGCGTGAACGACGTCACCGTCAGAATCCTTAACAACAGCGGCAACGCCATTGGCACCATCGATCAGGCGGCCCTCCCCAACATCGCCGGCCAGTATCACCAATGGACCGCTGCGGTTTGCTACAACGCTGCCGATCAGAGGGCGTACTGGAACCTGTGGCTGGATGGCGAAAAGCTGATGTTCGGCGGCGCAGATGGTACCGTCGTTGGGCCGAGCGGCGACATATTCAGCTTCCGAACCGGCCTGAATGATGTGAGCGGCGACCCGTACATCGGCCTGGGCGAGCTTAATTCCGGCGAAGACGTCTGGGATTTCGAGTTCGATTGGGTTCGGATGCTCTCCTATGGCGTGAGCGGCTGTCCTTTCTGGGACGGGGGAGGCAGTTGTGCCGCTCCTCTGGTCTGGCCGGACGCCGACGAGGACGGCGACGTTGACCAGGTGGACTTCGCAGCCTTCCAGTTGTGTTTCTCGGGCGATGGCAACCCGCTGTCAGATCCCGCGACGTGCAGGCGTTACAATCGGGACTCAGACAACGACGTGGATACACTGGACTTCAGCAAGTTCGAGAAATGCGCGACCGGTCCGGGAGTCGCGTTGGATCCGGAGAATCTGCCCGCCGGTTGCGAACTATAGCGGCCTGGGGGCTGGCCCAGCCAATGGCGTCTGTCTTTGCCCACGAAGAAGGGGACGGCAGGCAGTCGCGCCGCCGGCCACCGGACCCGCAGCCCAATGGATTGTGCCCGGAAGCGGCGTGGAGACGGTCATTCTGCCCGCCATGCGATTGGCGAGATCCAAACTCTACGCCTTGGCGTGTTGGGGATCACCTGACAGAAGCGTTCGCGGAGGAGAAGTACGGTCGATGTGCCAGTTTCGGCTCACTGTCGGAGCCACCAGCTTGGTGGCCGGTGTTCTTTGCCAATCGTGCATCCTGGCAACCGCCTTCGGCCAGGTGTTTCCTGGGGCGACGTGGGAGTTCAAAACCCCTGCGGAACTCGGACTTGACTCAGCCAAACTTGACCAGATTGCCGGCATCATCGGGGGCAGCGGATGCATCGTCCGCCACGGGTACATGGTCAAAACCTGGGGCACGCAAAGCCTCAAGGGCGACTGGGCATCGGCCTCGAAACCGGTGATCAGCACGCTGCTGTTCTTCGCTATCGAAGAAGGCCGTATCACCAGCGTCGACGCCCTGGTAAAGGACTACGGCTGGTCGCTCAGCACCAAGGACCAGCCAATGACCTTCCGCCACATGGCCAACATGGTCGGGAATTACACGCGGGCGGAGGCCCCCGGCACCGCTTGGGCATACAACGACTACAATATCCAACTATATGTCAAGACGTTGTTCGATCGTGTCTACGGCCAGAGCGCCAACACAGTGGCCTTGGCCCCTAATCGCCTTGGTGCGCTGCAGTTTCAGGATGGTTCGTTGATCGCATCCAACAACCGGCTGAACACCTCGGTTCGCGATTTTGCCCGCATCGGGTGGTTCTGGGCCAACAAGGGCAATTGGAACGGCAGCCAGTTGCTGCCTCAGCACTATTTCGACGACTACATGAAGCCGCAGGTTTCCTCAAGCCTGCCCAAGACCGCCGTAGTCGATCCCGCCGGAGACTATCTGGGCATCGGAAGTTATGGCGGCGGATCGGACCAGACCCCCTACGGCCCGGGCATCTACGGCTTCAACTGGTGGTTTAACGCCACAGGGAGTCTGCACCCGACATCAATCACCTGGCCCGATGCTCCCGCCGACACCTTTCAGGCAAACGGGCATTGGAGCCGGGAAGTGGTGACGGTGATGCCCGGTCTCGGTATAGTGATGGCGTACTTCAACGGAGCCACACTCGGCTTCGAGCCGGGCAACCCTGGCTCCAGCTCGAATCAGGTGCTTAAGCTGCTGGCCGAATCGGTGATGCCGACGGCTCCGCTGATCGTGCTAAGCAAGAGTCAAATCAGTCGATCGGCGGACCTCGGCGGGACTCTGTCGGACGACATGTTCACCGTGTCCAACGGCGGAGCAGGGACGTTGAAATACGCCGTTACCGTTGATCGCGACTGGCTGCGTGTCGCTCCGTCCGATGGCACGTCCACCGGCGAAGCCGACACCATCACGGTTTCGTTTACAGTAGACCATCTGGCAATCGGGTCACACACCGCAACGATCACCGTCGCCGATGACGGCAGCCTGCCCCCGGCTTCCAATCCGTCTCAAACCGTGGCTGTCACGGTCAACATCAGGACGGTGCTTCCAGACCTCGACCTGGACGGCGATGTAGATCAGGTAGACTTTGGGTTGTTCCAGACGTGCCTGACAGGGGAGGAGCCGGCTTCGTCCCCCTGTCTGGCCGCAGATTTCGATCACAACGAAATGGTAAATCAGTCCGACCTGACGGTCCTCCTGGGCTGTCTATCGGGCGCCGGCGCTCTTGCGGATGTGGCCTGCGATGATGCGCATCAGTGATTTGTTGCCGCTCGTGTCGCTGGCGATTCTCCCGTCCTTGGCGTTCGCGCAGACGCCCGCCGGCCAGATCGTCGTCGACCCCGCTCATCCCGCCTGGTTCAAGTACCACGAGGGCGGGCCATTCTACATGTGTGGTCCCGGAGATCCGGAGGGCTTCTTGTACCGGGGCACGCGCAATCCCGACGGCACCCGCAACGGCGACCAGATGGCGCTGATCAACAAGCTGGCCGGCACGGGAGCCAACTGTATCTATCTGATGGCCATTCGCAGCCACGGTGGCGACGGGGATGCCACCCAGAATCCCTACATCGACAGCGACTTGTCCAAAGGCCTGGATAACGACATTCTGAATCAATGGGAAACCTGGTTCACCGCGATGGACAGCAATGGCATTGTGATCTTCTTCATCTTCTACGATGACAGTGCCAAGCCCTTCGGCAAGGATCTGCCTGCCGGCGGTGAGTTGACGCCTGCGGAGGCGGTTTTTGTGGATGCGATGGTCAGCCGTTTCAAGCACCACAGGCACCTGATCTGGTGCGTGGCCGAGGAATACGCCGAGGGACTCTCGGCCGCCCACGCTGCGAAAATCGCCCAGCGCATCAAACTCAAGGATGACCGCAGGCACCCGGTTGCCATTCACCAGAACAACGGAACCGCGTTCGACTTCAACGGCAACCCGGCTTTCGATCAATTCGCCGTGCAGTGGAACGTTGATACGCCCGCCGAACTGCACGCCGGAACCGTCGCGGCATGGAAAAGCGTCGAGGGACGGGTCAACATCAACATGGCGGAGTTCGCTGATTCCCGCTATGGCCGCAGACCGTTTAGCGGCACCGGTGAAGACCTTCGTAAGAAGATATGGGCCATCGCTATGGGGGGCGGGTATTCGATGATTCTGGGAATGGATATCGAGTCCACCCCCGTCGCTGATCTGCAAGCCTGCGGTCACCTAGTGCGATTCATGGAGTCGACCCGATTCAACCTGACCTCGCCTCGCGACGATTTGGCGAGGGAAAACACGGATTACGTTCTGGCGGCCCCTGGGCAAATCTACATCGCCTATAGCGACTCGCGTGGGAATCTGGGCCTGATCGTCTCGGCGGGACGCTATCGGGTAAGGTGGTTCAACCCCGTAAGCGGTAACTGGGCGGACGAACAGGAT
>Ga0116145_1000936_pt1 | contig 31066 bp, 37 predicted proteins | sample AD_JPNHG1_MetaG_FD_89747 | JGI IMG/M metagenome (GOLD analysis project Ga0116145, IMG submission 89747) | Active sludge microbial communities of municipal wastewater-treating anaerobic digesters from Japan - AD_JPNHG1_MetaG | ecosystem: Engineered > Bioreactor > Anaerobic > Digestate | place... | reverse complement strand
TCGCCTTCCCGACGGACCCGGCCGACGGCGTCATGGAAGTGCGCGTCCGGGAACTGCGCCCCTCCATCATTGGAAACGAGCGCAAGCGCATCACGTTCGAGGTGCCGCCGAAGGGCGCTGCCGCGGACATCCACGATCTCATCCAGGAGGCGCTCCACGAGCAGCGGCTTCCGCTTGCAATGGTCAACGTGACCTCGGCGGTCATCCAGATGCGGTTCAACAACGGGAACGGCCGCCGGGACAAGACGGTCTCCTTCAGGATATCCATGCCCGACTCCTGCAACCTGAAGGACAAGCCGGAGCATCTGGTGGCGAAGAAGTACCTGAAACTCTGGGGGCTCGAGCGTGAGTGATCCCCTGGCGGTGATATGGGAGCGGGCGGACGCCGGGGAGCCGTGCTTCAGCGGCGACGAGGTCGCGGCGTGGAGCGACGGCCTGGTCGAGCGGTTCGCCGACGCCGGGCTTGTCCACCAAGTCGAGAACGCTACGTCGGTCGTCTGCGACGCGTGCGCCGAGGGGCACATCGAGGACGTGACGTTCATCGAGAGTCCGCGCCGCTCGCCCGTGCGTGCCTACATCCATTGCCCCGAGCACGGTCGCGTGCGCGTCCCCCTCGACGGGCTCACGCAATGGGAGGTCGATTTCGCCGGCATCGCAAGCGCCACCGCCCGAGCCCTGGAACTGGCGGGCGACGTCGAGGAGATCGTGCCCGGCCGCGTCTGGTTCCTGGGCAAGGCCACCGTCGCCGCGCTGTCCCGTGAGGTGTTCCTGGCGCGTGGGCTGACGTGGCAGGACGCGGCCGAAGTCCTGGGAAAGAGCACACGCCTGAACGCCGCCAAGTCGGCGCTCGTGCTGGTCGCCGGTGAAGTGCCGTCTGAAGACATCTGGAACGGCGACGCGCCGCCGGTGGTGGCGCTCAAGACGGTGGCCGCGTGGAATGAGACGGGACTGTCCGTCGACCGTGGACACCTTGAAGCCGTGCTGGCCACGGGCAGGAAGAAGACTCCAGCTGTCCCGCTGGTATCCTTCCCCACTCCTGCCGGCACGACGTGGGCCGACGTGCGGTTCGTGGTCACGGACGCTGCGCTTCGCATCGAGGCCAAGGGCAAACGCAAGGACTATACCTTCCAGGAGGCTGGCTTCGAGGAGCGGCGAAAGAAGGACACGCCGGACCGCCTGTGGACGCTGCTCAAGATGTTCGGCGTGCACGGGGGCGTCCTTCCGTTCAAGGCCGTTGACGAGAAAACCCGGACCAACCTCAAGCAGTACGTGTCGGACCTGCGTCAGCGGCTCGCGGCGCTTCTGCCCGGCATCGAGGGAGAGTCTATCGCATACGCCAAGGACGAATCGGCCTACCGGACGGCCTTCCGAATCTCGTCCGAGCGGACGCTGCAATTCCCCACGCCGTCGGGCGCGTCCTGGACGGACGTGTCCATTGCCGCGCACGGCGACACCTGCGTGCGCATCGCCGTGACCGCCAGGGAGACGTTCTCCGCCTCCGGTTACACGGAGGATGAAGAATGCGGTGGGGATGTGCATCAATGGGAAGCGGCCGAGCGCGAGGGCACTGTCGAGCGGACCTATGACCTCCGCACACTGGGCTTGGCCGACGACCGGGACCAGCCGAACCGGGCGGGCAAGGCGCTCCTGGCGGTCCTCGCGGGCAAGGGAACCGTCCAGCGCAAGGCCGATGACAAGGGGATGCTGGAACTCTGCGGCGTGCTGAGCAAGCTCATGGGCATCGACGAGTCGCCCTTCGAGTTCGCGGAGATTGAGGAGAAGTGGGTTGCGCTATTTGAATCGCGGGTGCAACATTCTCCGCGCGAACCAGGATCCTGAGTCGACGCGGCAATCAGGCCCATTCTGATTGCACAGGAGATGCAGTGTGGCAAGCGATATGGCCAACCACGATTCGGCCGAGAGCCTTGTCAGCGGCCTTGACGCTGAGGCATTGGACCGCAGTTTCATGTGCCCTGCATCCGCAGTGCTATGTCTTTCCTTTAGTGAGGCAGATCTGAAAGAAGACCTGAAGGAGATGCAGCGGTCTTCCCCTCGTCTTTTTACCAGATATGCTGCGGGCGCACGATGGTATCACGAACTGATCCACTATTGGCAGACTTTCTATAGCTACAACCTCTCTCAGATTGCAGTTCTCGAACGCGGGAACATTGCGTGGTTACAGCTGAATCTATCGTCCCTCTTCCCGTCGGGAGAGATAAATGTTCCCCTCGCACGTGATCGCAAAGGCCCTTTTGACATTAACGACCTGTCATGCAGATTGAACATGGAGGTGGGGCCGCTGAGGCTCTCCATCCGGCACCTGCTCGAAGGACAAGCTACCTTTGAGTCGTTTGTCAGTTGCCGCAATTTCGCCAACGGCGACTCGCTTGCAAGGGCATTTAGGAGCATTTCGGCCACCAACCATCCTGACTCGCACTACTATACACGCGCGTACCTTGCATTCTATGAAAAGTTTCCCTCGTTCGCTGTTACCCTTTTCCCAATCGCATGCCACCTGTCCATTGCAGGTGTTTGGTATGCAACGACGAATCAGATTAGCCATCCCGGCTGGCTGTTCCAAGACGTCATCAACTATTTCTCGGCCATGGAATCCTGCCTCGAATTGATTCACAGCCGGGCGTGCCAAGATATGGCGGCAACATACCGGGAGGTCACACGTAATTTCTGTGCGCTTACGAAGACGGAGTACTGTGGACCGTCATTCGTCGCATCATGCATACGCAAGAGCGGTATGCTGGAGAAATACACTAACCAGCCGGGGGTGCTCTTCTGGCCTCTATTGACTCAGGAAGCAGAAGCCGCCTGTAGCAGGGAGAAGGCGGACTTGTTCTTCTCTCCAATCCTCACCGGAAGCACGGAGATGTTGTTTGATCGCTTGGGGGACCCTCTGATACTATGCAAGGATGGGGAGGCCATATCGGCGTACTTTGACCCCACAAAGCCCGAACAGGAACCAGGGGCTGTATTCTCGCACACAAATGTTCACTGCTACCGCTCAATGTTCGCGGCCACGGCCCCCCGCATCTACTGCCCACACCGAACGTGCCCGCACCACAAGACAGCACTGTGTCATCTCTTCCCATGGGTGCCTGAGAATCCTTCCGAGTGTCGGTTTCCTCTGTTATTCAAGATGTTCTTCGGAGTGCCAATAGAGCGTTTGCGCCGATCCTGAATGATAGATAGCCAACCGAGCGTTGCACGATCCTGGCAAGCCATCCAGTAATTTCTGACCGGCGTCCCGCTGGCATTTCCAAGAAATCTTCGCGCCCTCAATCCTTCCGCAACCCCTGTCTATTCAAGCACTTGCCGCTGGCCCCGTCCCTCATCTGATGCCGCCGCGGTGATTTCTGACCCGAGCGCTTCATGCGCTCGAACAGAAATCACGACCGTAAGCGGCTGGAGCAGGAACTCGGGGGTGAGACCTACACCTCCCTCCTGCGGCAACTTCACGAGGCCAACGCCTTCCTTCGCCGGTTCGGCGACTGGGCGGAATTGATCGCTTTCATGCGCGAGGGCGAGTCCGACGATCCGCTCAAGGAGGAGGCGCTGCTGGCCATCCTCAAGGCCCACGCGGCCGACCGCGACCCGCGCTGGCGGGCCGTGCTCTTGGCCGTCTTCTGGCCGGGCCTGGACTCCATCTTCAATCGCAAAAAGCACTGGGACGTCGACGCCGACGAGCGGTGGCAGAACGTCCAGTGGGCCTTCCTTCAGACCGTCTGCAGGCTGAATGTCGGCCGTCGGACCGACCGCCTCGTCCGGCGGCTCATGAGCGGCACCATCCACCGGCTCCACGACGAGTACCGCCGGGTCTGGCGACTCGGCGAGCGCGAGACGGCGACCGACCCGGAGCAGCTCGAAGAATTGCTGGAGGGCGGCGAGGAACTCGACCTCGACGCGATGGACCTCCGCGCCAAGCAGGAGGCCGAGATAAAGCGGCTCCGCGAGCACGCCGACGCCGGACGCATCTCCGAGGCGGACTTCCTTCTCCTTGTGGGCACCCGCGTCTACGGCAAGACGGCCGCCCAGTACGCCCGCGAAACCGGCATCAGCTGCGACCTCGCCCGCAAACGCCGACTCCGGGCCGAGGCCGCCATCCGCAGAGCCGAGGAGGGGCGATGAGGAATCCTGTCCCGCTCTATGTCCCCCGACGGGCCTTTTGTCTTTCGGAGATGAAGCGAATGACCGGCGACCCAGGAGCGACGGAGATGATCACCCGAACCGAGGCCAGACAGCTCATCAACGACCTCTTCGAGGAAGAGGCCCTGGTCATCGGCGGCCTGGTGGCGGTGCATCGGCTGGACGACGACCTCGTCTGGCGGCTGGTGAAGAACCTGGACGTCATCCGGGGCAAGGCCCTTCGGCGCATCGAGGCCAAGGGGGACGGCGGCGGAAACGGCGACGTGACGGCGCGCCCCAGCCTCAAGCCGCATCCGGCCATCGAGGACTTTCTCCTCGCCATTCGGAGGGCATAGCCGGTGACGACCGCGCCCTCCATCCAGATCACGCGGCACTACGAGGCCCTTTCCGAGCGCGAGACGGACGAACTGGTCGGCACGGTGGCGGACATGCTCGTGAACTTCATCAAGAGCCGCAAGGACGAGCGCCCCAAGCCGGGCCGCACGACAGGCCCCAAGGCGGAGACCAGTACGCAGCACACAGGGAGATGACCATGGCCCGAGCGAGAAACAGCGACCCATTCACGTCGCATGAAGCGGCGCGCGAGGCCGAAGCGAGCGGACGCGCCAGCGCGCACAGACAGCTTTGCCTGGACGAAGTCCTGAGAAAACCCGGCCAGACGGCGGCGGAAATCGCCGTGGCCGTCGGCCTCGAACGACACGCTCCTTCCCGCCGGCTGCCGGAACTCCGTGACGCGGGACTGGTCGAGAACGGCCCGGCGCGCATCTGCGAGGTTACCGGCCGGACGAGCCTGACCTGGCTTCCTGCGAAGGAGGCCAAGTGATGGCTACGCTCGACTTTCTTGTCCGCGAATCCGACGCCGAGTACCGCGAGAAGGCCAAGAAGTTCCTGACCTCGCACCGACTTGCGGACTTCCGCAAGTGCCCCCTGCTCTACTGGCACAAGGTGCAGGGCCTGGTGCCCGACGAGGACCGGCCCGCCTACCTCCTCGGCCGGGCGGCGCATGTGCTCATCCTCGAAGGCCGCGAGCGCTTTGATGCAGAGTACGTCGTAGGCGACGGCCCGGTGGACGCCCGCACGGGAAAACCCTACGGCGTAAGCACCCAAGCCTACGCCGACTGGGCAACCGCGCAAGGCAAGCCCATCATTACGACGGAGCAGTTCTCGCTGATCGCCAACCTTGCGACGGGCGTCCGCGCCCACGCAATCGCGGCCGAACTGCTCTCCGACGGCGTGCCCGAGGGCGTCGTCCGAACCGAATACTGCGGCCGGTCCTGCCAGGCCCGGCTCGACTTCTTCAATCCCGAGCGCGGGGTCATCGATTTGAAGACCTGCGACGACCTCACGTGGTTCGAAGCGGACGCGCGGCGCTTCGGCTACGCGCACCAATTCGCCTTCTACCACGCCCTCGTCGCGCGGGGGACGGGTGAGGATGCGGCCGTCCACGTCATCGCCGTCGAGAAGAAGCCGCCCTATCGGTGCGGCGTGTGGCGGATGTCGGAGCAGACCTTGGCCGTCGCTCGGCGGGAGAACGAGGCGGCGATTGCGCGACTCGGCGAGTGCGAGTCCCGGAACCTCTGGCCCACGGGATACGAGGAGGTCCGGGCGTTCGATTACGTGTGAACCTGCCTGCTGGCAGGCAGGCCGACGGGCGGGCGGGATGGCGTGACCGGGCCTCGGGCCACCCGGTCTCTCGCTCCCTGTGCCCGCCCGCCCGTCACCTGCGTCCGCACAGGCGGACAGAAGGGAGACATTGCGATGGGACTCATGGAAACCATCCAGCGCGGCAAGACACCGATGCCGCCGCGACTACTTGTGTACGGAACCGAAGGCATCGGCAAGAGCACGCTGGCAGCCGGCGCGCCGAAGCCCGTCTTCATCCAGACCGAGGACGGCCTGAACGAAATCGCCTGCGAGAAGTTCCCGCTGGCGGCCACGGTCGAGGACGTGCTGACGGCGCTCGCGGAGCTGGCTCAGGCAGATCACGACTACCAAACCGTCGTCCTCGACAGCCTCGATTGGACCGAGCGGCTCATCTTCGACGCCGTCTGCCGCGAGTTCCGCGTCGCGAGCATCGAGAAGGCCGACGGCGGCTACCAGCGCGGCTACGTCCATGCCCTCACGCACTGGCGGAAGGTCGTGGATGCCCTGAACGCCCTTCGCGTCGGCAAGGGGCTCGCCGTCATCCTCATCGCCCACGCGAAGGTCGAGAAGTTCGAGGACCCGGAGGCGACCACCTACGACCGCTACTCACCCCGCCTGCACAAGCACGCCTGCGCGCTGCTGACCGAGTGGTGCGACGCGGTTCTCTTCGCCACGCGGAAGTACCGCACGGAGACCGAGGACACCGGCTTCGGCCGGACGCGGACCATCGCGGTCGGCGTGGGGGCCGAGGGCGGCGAGCGCATCTTGCGCTGCGTCGGCTCCCCGGCATGCGTCGCCAAGAACCGCTTCGGCCTCCCGGCCGAGCTGCCGCTCTCGTGGCCGGCCTTGATGTCGGCGTTGACACAGGAAGTTCCCTCCGAAAAGGGCGAGTAGTCGAAACATGGAGCGCCAATGCCTTGCAATCCGGGGCTTGGCAAGGCGCGGCGTGGCAAGGCAAGTCCCGAAGGAGAACTAGTCATGGCAAATCTACAAGGTTTTGACGCGAGGACCGTGGAACCGTCCGCCGACTTCGAGCCGCTGCCGGCGGGCAAGTACGTCGCCGTCGTCACGGCCTCGGAGATGAAGCCGACCCGCAGCGGCAACGGCTCGTACCTGGAACTCACCTTCCAGGTCATCGAGGGCGAGTTCAAGAACCGCCTGCTCTGGGCGCGGCTCAACCTCGACAACCCAAACCCGCTGACGGTGAAGATCGCCCGTTCGGAACTGTCGGCCATCTGCCGCGCGGTCGGCGTCATGGAGCCGAAGGACTCCTGCGAGCTGCACAACCTGCCGCTGGTCATCAGCGTCAGGCAGAAGACCGACGCCGACGGCGAGATCAGGAACGAAATCCGCTCCTACGCGAAGCGGGAGACGACCAACGGCGCGAAGCCCGCACAGAATCAGAACCCAACGCCGCCGTGGCGCAGAGGATGAGTTCACTGCTTCGCGTCGCGCCGCCGGGCATCGCTTGGTGATGCCGGGCAAGGCGATGCATGGCAACGCGGGGCTACGCGCGGCAAGGCAATCCAGGGCACGGTCATCCAAAAGGAGGTCGCTGCATGAAACGCATCAACATGACCATTGAAGGCGTGACACCGCTTCTCTGCAATCGTTTCACGGACGCCGCGCAGATGGCAGCCACGAACGGCAACCGGCTGGTGTCCGTCGGCGAAAAGGGAACTCCTCGAGAGCAGGCGGAGGCACGGCTCTATATCGGGCACGACGGCAAACCGATGATCCCCCAGCCCAACCTGTTCCGCTGCTTCATCGACGCGGGGCAGTTCTTCAAGGCGGGCAAGTCCAAGATCACCACGCAGAAGTCCTCGATGATCCCCGCATGCGTGGAGATCGAAGGATTGGAGATTCCCATCGAGCACAAGGAACCGTGGACGGTGGACACGCGCGCCGTCCGCATTCCGTCGACGGGAGGGCGGATTCTCTGCCACCGGCCGTGCTTCCACGACTGGCGGCTCTCTTTCACGGTCAACATCGACACCGAGATGATCAGCGCCGTGCTGGTGCGCGACATCGTCGACGCCGCAGGCAAGCGCATCGGATTGGGCGATTTCCGGCCCGCGTGCAAGGGCCCGTTCGGAAAGTTCGTGGTGACCGCATGGAAGGAAGAATAACCCAGCACAGCGCGGGCTGGCGGGGCAAGGCGCGTCGCGGCGGCGCAATGCGTGGCAGGGCAGCGCAAAGCGAACCAATGCGAGGAGATTTTCCGTGGAGGCGCGGATGACGGAGGTGCTGCTTCCCATCCGCACGTGGTCCGAGCCGAACCTTCGCGGCCACTGGGCGCGGCGCGCCCGCAGGGCGCGCGAGGCACGCGAGGCCGCCCGGCTTCTCGTCCGGGCGGCCCTCGCCCCGCTGCCGCCGGGCACGGGTGGGCGGAAGATCATCGTGCGGCTGACGCGCATCGGGCCGCGCCGGCTCGATTCGGACAACCTCGCCGCCGCGCTCAAGCACGTCCGCGACGGCGTGGCGGACGCCCTGGGCATGGACGACGGCGATGCGCGGTTGAGGTGGCTCTATGCACAGCGCAACGGAAGACCCGGCGAATACGCCGTCCTGGTGGAAATCTCATGATGCAACTGCGTCCCTATCAGCAGGAGGCCGTCGAGGCGCTCTATGAGCACCTGCGACGGCACGACGACAACCCGTGCGTGGTGATCCCCACGGCGGGCGGGAAGACCCCCGTCATGGCGACCGTCTGCAAGGACGCCGTCGGTCGCTGGCGGGGACGCGTGCTCATCGTCGCCCACGTCAAGGAGTTGCTCGAACAGGCCGTGGAGAAACTCCACCTGGTCGCGCCGGAGATGTGGCACCAAGTGGGCGTCTACTCCGCGGGCCTGGGCAGCCGGGACACCGAGCATCCCGTCATCGTCGCGGGCGTGCAGTCGGTCTACAGGCGGGCGGCGGAACTCGGTCGCTTCGACCTGGTCATCATCGACGAGGCCCACTGCATCCCGCCGGACGGCGACGGCATGTACCGGACGCTCATCGCAGGGCTGAAGGAGACGAATCCCGCCCTGCGGATCATCGGCCTGACTGCGACGCCGTTCCGCATGACCAGCGGCCCCATCTGCGCGCCGGAGAACATCCTCAACGCGGTCTGCTATCGTGTAGGCGTCCGCGAACTCATCGTCCAGGGCTATCTATGCCCGCTCGTCAGCAAGGCGGGCCGCGAGAAGGCCGACACGAGCGAGCTCCACGTCCGGGCGGGCGAGTACATCGCCAGCGAAGTCGAGACGCTCATGGATACCGACGTCCTGGTGGAGTCGGCCTGCCGGGAGATCCTCGACTACACCCGCGACCGCAAGGCGTGCCTCATCTTCACCAGCGGCGTCAAGCACGGCACCCACGTGACCGAGACGCTTCGCCGGATGGGGGCGAACGTGGAGGCTGTCTTCGGCGAGACGCTCGACTTCCAGCGCGACGCGACGCTGCGGGAGTTTCGGGCCGGGCGGCTCAAGTACCTCGTGAACGTCAATGTCCTGACGACCGGCTTCGACGCGCCGAACATCGACTGCGTCGCGATGCTCCGGCCCACGATGTCGCCAGGGCTCTATTACCAGATGGTCGGGAGGGGCTTCCGGCTCTGCGAGGGCAAGAAGGACTGCCTCGTCCTCGACTTCGGCGGCAACGTCCTGCGCCATGGGCCGGTGGACGCCATCCGCATCGACAGCGGCAAGTCTTCCGGCCCGGCCCCGGCGAAGGAGTGCCCGCAGTGCCGCTCGCTCATCTCGTCCGGCTACTCGGTCTGCCCGGACTGCGGCTACGAGTTCTTCAAGCGCGATGACGAGCGCAGGGCCAGGCACGCGGGGACGGCCGGTTCAGAGGGCATCCTCTCCGGCGACGTCACGGTCGAGACCTATCCCGTGGAGGAGGTGGTCTACGGCGTCCACGTGAAGCGCAACGCCCCGCCGGACGCTCCGCGCTCGATGCGCGTGGAGTATCGCATCGGCTTCAGCCGGTGGCAGTCGGAGTGGATTTGCCTCGAACACACCGGCTACGCCCGGCACAAGGCGGAACTCTGGTGGCGGAAGCGCTCGAATCTCCCCGTGCCGGAGACCGCCGAGGACGCCGTCTATTTCGCCGAGCGCGGGGCGCTTGCGCCCACGAAGAGCATCACCGTGCGGCACGTCTCCGGCGAGGAGTTCGACCGCATCGTCGGCTACGACCTCGGCGAGAAGCCCTCGTACCGCGAACCCGGCTGGGACGATGACGCAGACGGAGGCGAAGCCGTCACCAGCACCGTCGTGCCTGACGGCAGGCCGGTCGATGACGCGGAGGACATCCCGTTCTGAGGAACCGCATGGAAGAGTTCCTGAACATGCTGTTTGCCGAAGCGGTCGCCGAGGACCGGCGGCTGTGCGTCTTCACGCTGCCCGACCGGCGGACGAGGCACTTCTCGTCGCTGACCGCAGCGGCGCTCCACGCCGCCGAGGAGGCGAAGACCAAGGAGGTCTACTTCGGCGTCGGCCTTGCGGGCCGGAACTTCGGCAGGCGGAACTCCTCGTCCGACATCGTAGCCATCGTCGGCCTCTGGGCTGACATCGACCTGGCCGCGCCGTGGCGGGCGGAGAAGCCCCTGCCTCGCACAGTCGACGAGGCCCGGACCATCCTGGACAGGCTCCCGCTCGCGCCGAGCGTCCTCGTGGGTTCCGGCCACGGCCTGCACGCCTACTGGCTCTTCAAGGAGCCGTGGGTCTTTGAGACGGACGACGAGCGCATCGAGGCGGCCAAGACTGCCCGAGGCTGGGTCCAGGCCGTCCGCAACGCGGCGCGCGGCTTGGGCTGGGACGTCGACTCCGTCGGCGACCTGGCCCGCGTGCTGCGTTTGCCGGGAACGGTGAATCGCAAGGGCCAGATGCCCGTCGAGGTCCGCGTCCTGGAGTCCGGCGACCGCCGGTACAACCCCGACGACTTCGAGCCGTTCGCGGCCGATGAAGTCCCGGCCGAGATGGACGAGGTGCAGGTGGACGCACTTGCGCTGCGGCCCGACGCCGAGCCGCCGGCCGACAAGTTCGGCCGCTTGATGTGCGTCTCGCAGACGTTCTCGGATTCGTGGAATCACTGGCGTGCCGATTTCAGCGACCAATCGCAGAGTGCCTACGACCAATCGCTCGCAGACATCGCAGCCTTGAGCGGCTGGAGCGACCAGGAGATCGCCGACCTGCTCATCGCGGTCCGGCGCAGGCACGGCCAGAAGCCTGAGAAGGCCCTCCGTCCCGACTACGTCACGAAGACCATCGCCCTGGCGCGGCGAGGCGTCCAGGAGCGATCCGCCGGAGGCGTGAACCTCTCCGCCCTTGTGCCGCAGCCCACTCACCCGCCCGCGGCAGCAATCGACGCTCGGCCCAGCATCTCGGCCCCCAAGAGCCTACGCCAACTTGTCGAGCTCTACCCCACCCTACGTAAGCCCGTCATCGAGGGGCTACTCCGCGAGGGCGAGACCATGAACGTCATCTCCGCCCCGAAGATCGGCAAGAGCTGGCTCGTCATCGACCTGGCGCTCGCGGTCGCCACCGGCCGGCCGTGGCTGGGCATGGACTGTGTGCCGGGCGAAGTGCTCATCCTCGACAATGAGCTGCACGGCGAAACATCGGCCAACCGCATCCCAAAGGTCGCCGAGGTGCGCGGCATCGGCATGGAGGCGGTCGCGGACCGTCTCTATGTCGAGAACCTTCGTGGGCGGCTCCAGGACCTCTTCGCCCTCGGGCCGTACTTCCGGCAGTTCGCGCCCGGGCGGTTCAAGGTCGTCATCCTCGACGCCTTCTATCGCTTCCTGCCGATGCGGGCCGACGAGAACGACAACGGCACGATGGCCAGTCTCTACAACTACCTGGACTCGTTCGCCGACTACCTCAAGTGCTGCTTCGTGCTCATCCACCATACGTCCAAGGGGAACCAGTCCCTGAAGGAACTCACCGACGTGGGAGCCGGTGCCGGCGCGCAGTCTCGCGCCACGGACACGCACCTCATCCTACGCCGCCACGAAGAGGAGGACGCGGTGGTGATGGAGGCGGCGGTGCGTTCCTGGCCGCCTCTCCCGCCGCGCTGCCTCCGCTGGGCCTGGCCGGTCTGGATGCCCGCGGACGACCTGGATCCGGCGGCGCTGCGGAAGGAAGGCGGCAAGCGGAGCGCCAAAAGCGGCGATGACGAAGAGAAGCCGCCGTCCTACGACGCCGCCGGATTCACCAAACGATTCTTGGGCCAGGAGCCCAAGAGTCAGGCCCGTATCCTCGAAGAGGCTGAAGCCGAGGGCATCTCGTCCCGCCGTGTGAAACGGTTGCTCGACCTGGCCGAGGAGGAGGGTTTGGCGTTCCGATGGACCATCGGGCATCGCAAGACCCTCGTCTACGCCACGGTCGGACCGTCCGAGGATTCGCCGCAGAACAGCCGCTACCTCGTCCAGGCCGCACTGAGGGAACACCCCGAACTGTCCACCAAAGACGTGGCCGAGCGATGCGGCGTGTCGCCGCGCTACGTGCGCCGGATTCGTGATGAACTGGAGCCGTGCGAATGACCATCGCAAGCGGAACAACTGGCGGAACTGGGGGCGGAACTGCTGTCGGAGTTCCGCCGGAACTACGGGCGGAACAGTTCCGCCTTTGTTCCGCCTTGGTGTGCGCTGTAACCATCTGTTGTTCAAGCGATTACATCACGGGCGGAACAACGGCACTCATTTGCGCGCACACCCCCCCATACCCCCCGGCGCGCGAACGGCCTGAAGGCCGTCGCGCGGGCCGGGGTGCGTGCGCGCGTGCGCGTTTCATGTTTCATGGTTCCTCCGCCGCAAGCGTGCGCCGAGACGGCGGCGGGAACGGTCGCGCGTTTGGGCACAGTTTGTTTTGCGTGTCCGGTTTTCCGGCGCGGACTGCCCCACCAGGTCGCACCCGGGCCGAGCGGTTCGTGGGGTCGAGGAATCCGCCGCCCCGACCCAAAGGTCGCGACCTGACGCAACCTGGCGCAAACGGGGCGGAACCCTGGAACGATTTCAGACGCCCGCCGGGCCGGCGGGCAAGGAGGATTGAGCCATGAAGGTCGAACTTCGCAAAATCTCGGACATTAAGCCCTATGACAAGAACCCCCGCGACAACGACGGCGCGGTCGAGGCGGTCGCCCGGTCCATCCGGGAGTACGGGTTCAGGCAACCCATCGTCGTGGACGCCGAGGGCGTCATCGTCGTGGGTCATACCCGCTGGAAAGCGGCGCAGAAGCTCGGGCTGGAGACGGTGCCCGTCCACGTGGCGACCGACCTCACCCCGGCGCAGGTCCGGGCCTACCGCATCGCCGACAACAAGGTCGCGGACCTGGCCACGTGGGACATGGAACTGCTGCCCATCGAGCTGTCGGAACTGCGCGGCATGGACGTGGACCTGGAACTCCTGGGCTTCTCGTCGGCGGAGTTGGAGAAGATGCTCGGCGCGGCGGGCACCGAGGGCCTGACCGACCCAGATGCCGTCCCGGCCCCGCCGGACGAGGCCGTGACGCAGCCCGGCGACCTGTGGGTCTTGGGCAACCATCGCCTGCTCTGCGGCGATTCCGGCAAGGCCGAGGACGTGGACCGCCTGCTGGACGGGGCGACCGTGCAGCTCGTCAACACCGACCCCCCTTACAATGTCGGCGTCGCCAGCCGGAGCAACAACGCTATCGCCGTCTCCGGCGACCGTCCCATCGGCCAACAGGGCATGGACATCGCCATCCGGGGCGAGACGCACGCCACGACGGGCAAACTGCGTCCCAAGGACAGGCCGCTGGTCAACGATTTCATCTCCGACGAAGAGTTCGCGCGGCTCCTGCGGCTGTGGTTCGGCAACATCCAGCGGGTGCTGGAACCCGGCCGGGCCTTCTACATCTGGGGCGGGTACTCGAACATCTGGAACTACCCGAATGCCCTGCGCGAGTCGCAGCTCTACTTCTCGCAGATGATCATCTGGGTGAAGGAGCACCCCGTCCTGACGCGGAAGGACTTCATGGGCAATCACGAGTGGTGTTTCTATGGTTGGCGGGAAGGCGCGGCCCACTACTTCAACCCGGAGATCACCAACGCGACCGACGTCTGGAGCGTCAAGAAGGTCAACCCGCAGTCGATGGTGCACCTTACCGAGAAACCGGTGGAACTCGCCGTCCGCTCCATGACCTACAGCAGCAAGCCGGGCGAGAACGTCCTCGACCTCTTCGGCGGCTCGGGCAGCACGCTCATCGCGGCGGAGAAGACCGGGCGTCGGGCGCTCGTGATGGAGATCGACCCGCTCTACTGCGATGTCATCGTCCGGCGCTGGGAGGAGTTCACGGGACAGAAGGCGGAACGACCGGCGGCGGAGGTCACGGCATGAGTCGTCGCATTGCTGCCACCCGCGCTGGTAAAGCCGCCTTTACCAGCGACGGGCGCAAGTCAAGATGTCTTTACCAGCGGAGGGCGGCAATGTCGGCGAGACTGGATGCCCTGAACGACCAAACCCCAGCTTGCGCCGGGGTGGTCGGAGCGGAGGGATTGACCGATGCTACGCCTTGAGCGTGAACATCCCGCGGTCGGCCTTGGCGAACCGCGACGCATCGCCCTTCTTCTGGATTTCCCGAAGGATGGCGGCGTAGACCGTCGCGGACGGCGTCTTGCCGCCGGTCTTCCAGTACCCCTTCTCGACGGCCCGCTCGACGATTGTTCGGCAGTTGAGCGGCTCGCCCGCGTCGGCCAGGACCTTCGCCGCCGCGTCGAGGCCGCTCATCGTGCCATCGGCGCGCTCGGCCTTCTTGCCGGGCTTCGGCTCGTCAGCGGTCTCGGTGACCGTGGGCTTCGGCGGCACGACGCCGACCGGGACGCCCAGGACCTTCGAGGCGACCTTGGCGGCCGTCTGAAGCGCCTGGGTCTCGCGCTCCTGCTTGCCGGCCTCCTGCTTCTTCCGCCACTGGTCCTCCGGCTGGCCATCGCCCCGGACGCGGTCGGTGGAGAACTTCACGGTCTTCTGCTTGCCGTCGGGCTGGAAGACCGTGCCCTCGTACCGCCCGTGCCCGAGCCCAGAGTCGACCCGCACCGGGAGGTACGAGCCGCCCACGGCCACCGAATAGACGTGGCCCAACACGACCTTTCTTGCCTTGCTCATGTCCGTCTCCTCGCCGGCGATTGCTTGGCGCGTTGCGGCGTCGGCCGGCCTGCGAAGCCGCTGCGCCCCTCTGATGCGGACGGCGCGGTTCGTCTCGACGTTGACCGCGTCCCATCCGCCGTACCTGGACTCGCCGGTGATCCGCACCGGCACGACCCGGCCGCTGACCTTCGCCAGGTAGCGGCCACCGATGACGACCTCTTTCTTCTTCATGGCTTGCACCTCCTACCTGTGGTCGATGGTGATGTAGCCCAACTCGGCCAAGATGTCGCTCGCGCGGTCCCAGCCACCGAGAACCTCGGCCAACTGCTCTGCGAACCAACGGACGCCGCGGTCCACGGCGTCGTCGCCGGTCGGACGCGCCCCCAGGAGAGCCGTGGCCATCACCGCCGCGGCCTCCGGCGAGACGCAGTCCTGGACCAGGTCCCGCAGTTCCTTGCCGGGGTCGGCGGGGTCGTCGGTCCCGGCCTTCTGGAACTCGGCGGCATTGATGCCGGTCTCCCAGTAGCCGAGGTACTCCTCCACCGCGTCCTTGACGATCTCGGTGACCGTCACGGGCCGCTCCAACTTGGCGGTCTCGCGGACCGCCTGCTTCTTCAGCCGGTCAATCAGCCCCTTGCCAATCGACACGCCCAAAACGTTCTCGTTGCCCTTGGCCATAGTTCGTTCCTTTCCTTGCCGGATAGCGCCGGCCACGCTTGCGTTTCAGTCCTCGAAGGTCTCGATGACCCGCCGGTACGCGGCGACGTCGCCGGCCGTGCCGCGGTGGCCGTCGAGGTAGCACTGGAGCGTCCGGGCGACCTGCCCGTTCAGCGCCGTGTCCCTGGCGTCGGCCTCAAGCTGGAACGCCTCGCCGACCGGCACGCCTTCGCCGTCGCGGCGCTCGACGACCTTCGTCACCCGCGTTCCGGTGATGACGATCCGCCGGCCGTCGCGGCGGATGGTCGCGCTTCCGAGCGGCCCTTCGATGTCGATTCGCGTCGTCTTCATGGTTCTCGCTCCTTTCGGCCTGCCTGCCGACAGGCAGGTTTCGCGCTGGCCATGCCAGCGATCCGATCAGGCCGTGGCCGGGCGGACATGCCAAGGGCAATCTGCCGGAAAAGCGCGGAATTCCTGATGTCGCATGTTTCGGAGGGGTAAAGACTTATGTCGCGTAGCGAAGATTCCGGGCAGATTGCCCCGCACCCGCCGCAAGGCCCTGCCGCACCCGGCGGCGCGCCTGCCTGTGCCGTGCCCGGCACGGCAGACAGGGGGGCGCTGAGCCCGTCGGCCATGACGCTCCAGCAGGCCACCCGCGTCCTGGCGGCCGTGGGCGCTCGGTACGCGACCGTCGAGAACATCCGCCGGGACATCGAGGCGGGCGCGCCGGTGAACGCCGACGGGACGGTCAACCTCGTGCATTATGCTGCCTGGCTGGCGAAGGAGATGGCCGCCCGTGGCGATTGACCCCCGCAACCTCAAGCCCGCCGACCTGGCGCGGCTGTTGAACTCGACGCCGCTGGGGACGGTCCTGGACGAGCGCCAGCTCTACCGCCATCGCATGCGGGCGGGCTTTCGCATCGGCGACGGGCGGCGCGTGGACCTCTTCCGCTACGTGGCGTGGCTGGTGGACCAGCGGCACGCGCCGAGGAAGGTCGTTGACCCCAGCGCCGAGTACGAGGCGCTCAAGGAACGCGCCGCCGCGCGGAACCGGGCGCTCTCCGAGGCCGGGCGCGACATCGGCGAACTGCCCGCCGTCGTGGACCCGGAGCGCAAAGCAGCGGCCGAGAGGGACTTTCGGTTCTTCTGCCAGGCGTATTTCCCGATGACGTTCTACCTGGGCTGGTCGTCCGACCACCTGAAGGTCATCGCCCGCATCGAGCAGGCGGTGTTGCACGGCGGCCTCTTCGCCCTGGCCATGCCCAGGGGCAGCGGCAAGACCAGCATCGCTGAGTGTGCGTGCCTCTGGGCCGTGCTCTACGGCCACCGCGAGTTCGTCTGCCTCATCGGCGCGTCCGAGGTCCACGCCATCGAGATGCTCGACAGCATCAAGATGGAGCTCGACGGCAACGACCTCCTGGAGGCCGACTTCCCCGAGGTCGTCCACCCCATCCGGTGCCTCGACGGCATCGCCAACCGGTGCTCGGGCCAGCTCTACAAGGGCGAAAGGACGCACATCGGCTGGACGGCGAACGAGGTCGTTCTGCCAACCATGCCCGGCTCGAAGGCCAGCGGGGCCATCATCAAAGTGGCAGGCATCACCGGCCGCATCCGGGGTATGAAGTACAAGCGGGCCGATGGCCAGACCGTCCGCCCGTCGCTGGTGGTCCTGGACGACCCGCAGACGGACGAGTCGGCGCGGTCGCTTTCCCAGTGCGCCACGCGGGAGCGGATTCTTGCGGGCGCGGTGCTGGGCCTCGCGGGGCCAGGCAAGAAGATCAGCGGCATCATGCCCTGCACGGTCATCCGCCCCGGCGACATGGCCGACAGCATCCTCGACCGGGAGAAGCACCCGGAATGGAACGGCGAACGCACGCGGATGGTCTATTCGTTCCCCGCGAACGAGAAGCTCTGGGCCAAGTACGCCGAGATTCGCGCCGAGAGCCTTCGCGTCCACGGCGACATGCGGGAGGCGACGGCGTTCTACGAGGCCAACCGCGAGGCGCTCGATGACGGCGCAGTGGTGGCCTGGCCGGAGCGGTTCAACCACGACGAGGCCAGTGCCATCCAGCACGCCATGAATCTCAAGCTCCAGGACGAGGCGGCGTTCTTCGCCGAGTACCAGAACGAGCCGCTGCCGGAGAAGGGCGTCGAGGATGATGAGCTCCTCACCGCCGACCAGGTGGCCCAGAAGCTCAACGGCTATCGCTGCGGCGAAGTCCCCCTCGGCGCGGACCACCTGACGATGTTTATCGACGTGCAGGGCAAGCTCCTCTTCTGGCTGGTCGCGGCCTGGGCAGAAGACTTCACGGGCTATGTCCTCGATTACAACGCCTATCCCGACCAGAAGAGGCGCTACTTTACTTTGCGGGACGCGACGCGGACGCTCCAGCTCGCTGCCAAGGGCGCGGGGCTGGAGGGCGCGATTTACGCCGGGCTGGAGACCTTGACCAATGACCTCTTGGGCCGCGAGTGGCGGCGCGAAGACGGGGCGCACCTGAAGGTCGAGCGATGCCTCATCGACGCCAACTGGGGCACATCGACGGATGTGGTCTACCAGTTCTGTCGCCAGTCGCAGCACGCGGCGGTCCTCATGCCCAGCCACGGGCGGTTCGTGGGCGCATCGAGCATCCCGTTCTCGGAGTACCGCCGCAAGCGCGGCGACCGGGTGGGCCTGAACTGGCGCATCCCGAGCGTGCATGGTCGGCGGGCCATCCGCCACGTGCTCTTCGACTCGAACTACTGGAAGAGTTTCATCCACGCGCGCCTCGCCGTGGCGATGGGCGACAAGGGGTGCCTATCGCTCTTCGGCCGCGACCCGGAAGCGCATCGCCTCCTGGCCGAGCATCTGACCAGCGAATACCGCGTGAAGACCGAGGGGCGAGGCCGCGTGGTGGACGAGTGGAAGCTGCGCCCGGAGGCATCGGAAAACCACTGGCTGGACTGCCTGGTCGGCTGCGCGGTGGCCGCGTCGATGCAGGGCGTGGTACTGCCCGGCACGGACGCGAAGGCCGCAGTCAAGCGTGAGCGCGTGAGACTATCCGAACTCCAGCGGAGCAAGCGGTAGATGGACGAGCGTGCCAACACAACCGGAAGGCCGGAAGACCTATCCGCAGTGCCGCCAGCGGCTGGGGCCGCAAGCCCTGCCTGTTCTCTGACCAGCGCGGCCAACCGACGTGGCCTGGAGTGTCCGCGCTGCGGGTGCCGGCATTTCCACGTGCTCTATACCCGTGCCGCCATCGGCGGGCGAGTCCTCCGCCGCCGGGAGTGCCGCCACTGCGGCCGGCGGCTCACCACCTACGAGAAGGGCGATGAGTAGCCTGGGCAGCCAATCGGCCCAGTCCCGTCTTACGTCCGCTATCACTTGACCAACTGTGCGGAAACACGGCGTGCGATTACGTGTTGCGCAGAGCAGAATCAAGTGGGAGACCGCCGCGCTTCCGTTCCCAGCCAATGTCCAGGCTGAAACCGGTCAGAACGGTTGCCAGTTGCGCCCCAGACTGGTCAAGAACGTTACCACTTTGCCCGCCACCTGCCGGCTCGCCGGTGCCGCCGACAGGAATTCTTCCGTCCTCAAACGCTACCCGTAGAACCTCCCCGCCGAAATCCCTTCTCCCGTCCGTCATCTCGCGCCTGCGCCGGGTAAGTATCCCAGTAGGCGAGAAGATTCCTGCCTACGCCGAGGCTTCGGCAGGCAGGCGTGTCCCGCTTCGTGGGGCATGAAGGGCCTTTTGTCTTTCAGAGGAAAGGGCATGGCCGAGGACCTCGACAACACCATCCGCCAGAACGCCGCTGGCCCGAAGCGGGCCGCGGGCGATTCAGGCTCCGTGGAGCAGCACAGCCTCACCGAGCAGATCGAGGCGGACCGGTATCTGGCCTCCAAGGAGGCGGCGAAGTCCAAGGGTCTTGGGCTGCGCGTGACCAAGCTCGTGCCGCCGGGGGCGTCCTGAAGGCAGACCGGAGGCTTGAGACCAGAGGCTTGAGGAACAGATGAGCAGCACCGTCGCGACCAAGAGACCGATTGCCCTGAGCCGCCTGCGGGCCGTGCCCGTTCGGCGGGTGCGTGGACGGTTCGACTCGGCCGCGACGACCGAGGACAACCGCCGCCACTGGGCCAACGCCGACGCCCTCTCGGCCGACGCGGCGGCGTCGGCGGCCGTCCGGCGGACGCTCCGCAACCGCGCCCGCTACGAGGTGGCCAACAACTCCTACGCGCGGGGCATCGTGCTGACGCTGGCCAACGACACCATCGGCACCGGGCCGCGGCTGCAGATGCTCACCGACAGCGACGAGGCGAACAATGAGATCGAACACGAGTTCGACCGCTGGGCCCGCGAGATTGCCCTGGCCGAGAAGCTCCGCACCATGCGGATGGCCCGGGCGCAGGACGGAGAGGCGTTCGCCATCCTGGTCAACAATCCCGTCCTCGACCACCCGGTCAAACTCGACCTTCAACTCATCGAGGCCGACCACGTGACCAGCCCAGAGGCTTACCTGCTGGACCGGCGCGAGGTGGACGGCATCGTCTTGGACGGCTTCGGCAACCCGGTGGCCTACCACGTCCTGAAGAATCATCCGGGCAGCGGCGCGTGGGGCTTCCGCGACGAGTTCCGCACGGTTCCCGCCGCGCACATGATTCACGTCTTCCGCCAGGACCGGCCGGGCCAACACCGGGGCATCCCCGAGATCACACCCGCGCTGCCGCTCTTTGCGCAGCTTCGGCGGTTCACGCTGGCCGTGCTCGGCGCTGCCGAGGCGGCGGCCGACTTCGCGGGCATCCTCTACACCGACGCCCCGGCCAACGGCGAGGCCGAGCAGGTCGAGCCGATGGACCTCGTGGAGCTCGAGCGGAACATGCTCCTGACCATGCCGGGCGGCTGGAAGATGTCGCAGGTCGAGCCGATGCAGCCGGCCACGACTTACGCCGAGTTCAAGAAGGAAATCCTCAACGAGATCGCGCGGTGCCTCAACATGCCCTACAACGTCGCGGCGGGCAACTCGTCCGGCTACAACTACGCCTCCGGCCGCCTTGACCACCAGACCTACTACAAGTCCATCCGCGTGGACCAGGCCTTCATGGCCGAGAAGGTCCTCGACCGCGTGCTGGCCGCGTGGCTGTGGGAATACGCCCTGGAGGCCGGGGGACCGGTCGGCGGCCGCGTCCTGCCCGACCACCAGTGGTTCTGGGACGGGATGGAGCACGTGGACCCGGCCAAGGAGGCGTCGGCCCAGGAAACGCGGCTCAAGAACCACACCACCACGCTCGCCCACGAGTACGCCCGCCAGGGCAAGGACTGGGAGGCGGAACTCCGCCAGCGCGCCCGCGAACGGAACCTGATGCTCGAACTGGGCCTGCCCGAGCCGAGCGCCAAGCCCGCGCCGGGCTTGCCCGCGCGCGAGGCAAACGACGAGTCCCCCGACGAAATCGAGGAGGCGGCGCATGCCTTATCCCACTGAACACAGTGCGCGCCTGAAGGACCCGTCGCGCTACGAGCGGTTCCGCCGGGAGAACGACAAGTTCGGCCCCGGCATCCACGCGGTCTGGGGCATCACCGCCGACGGCAAAGCGGAGCTCCAGGCCATCCGGTTCGACGCGGAGAAATTCAGCGTGGATGAGGCCAAGGCGTGGCTGAAGGAGCATGGCCACAAGCCCATCCTCTTCGAGCCCGCCGGCGAGAAGGCCGAGGGCGCGGCGGAGTCTCTGGCCGACCAGGGCGGAGAGTTCCTGGTCGTCGAGGCCGCAAGCGGCGAAGGCCCGACTGGCCTGCCTGCCGCGACGCTCGCGGCGCAGGCAGGCCGCATCCGCGTGATGGGCGTGGCCTACTCGGGCGGGAAGATGCGCCTGCCCGGCTGGCGGCACCCGGTGGTCGTGGACCTCGCGGGACTGGAGATTCCCGACGCGGTGCCGCTGCTGACGAACCATGAGAACCGCACGGGCGCGCGGGTCGGCATGGTGAAGGCCCGCGTGGACGGTGACACGCTCGTCGTCGAGGGGGAGATTCTCTCCTCCAGCGGCCAGGCCAGGGGCATCGTCGAGCAGGCCCGGGCGGGAGCGGAGTGGCAGCTCTCCATCGGCGCGGAGGTGCTGGAGTGGGACCTGGTCCGCTCGCGCCGGAGCGTCAACGGCCAGGAGCACGAGGGGCCGTTCTATCACGTGAAAAAGGCAGTCTTGCGTGAGGTGTCGGTCGTCGCCGTGGGCGCGGACGCCTCGACAAGGATGAAGCTCGCGGCACGGTTCAACCTGTACGGAGGCAACGTCATGGACTTCGAAAAGTGGCTTGAGGAGCACGGCATCGACGCCGCCGCGCTGGACGAGGAGAAGACCGCCAAGCTGAAGGCGGCGTTCGAGGCCGGCAAGGAACCGCCCGCCTTTGCCAAGGCTTCGGCGGGCAGGCCGGACTTCGAGCAGGACGACAAGGACCTGCCTGACCGGCAGGCAGGCAAGAAGCCGGTGGCTGCGAACCCGCAGCCCGTGGTGAAGGCGACCGCGTCTCAGGACGCGGCGGTGCAGGCTGTGGCGAATGCCCGCGAGGAAGCGGCCGGCGCCGTCCGCGCCGAGCGCGAGCGCGTGGCCGCCATCCAGGAGACTTGCGCGGGCGAGTTCCCGCGCATCGAGCGGGACGCCATCCGCCTGGGCTGGTCGGTCGAGGAGACCTCGCAGAAGGTCCTCAAGGCCATGCGGGAAAGCCGCCCGCAGGCGGACGTGCATCTGGCCATCCGCGGCGACCGCGGCCGGTCGTGCGACGCGGCGACGCTGGAGGCGGCGTGCGTCCTGACGGCCAAGCTCGCCGAGCCGGAGAAGCACTACCACGAGGAGGTGCTGGAGCAGGCCGAGCGGCGCTTCCGGGGCGGCATCGGCCTCCAGGAACTCTTCCTCGAGGCCGCCTGGGCCAACGGCTACCCCGAGCGCTCCTTCCGCGACAGCCGGGAGGCCCTGCGCTACGCCTTCGGGCGGCAGGTGCAGGCCGCCGGCTTCTCTACGGTGGACATCGGCGGCATCCTCTCGAACGTCGCCAACAAGTTCCTGCTGGAAGGCTTCTTCAGCGTCGAGCGGACCTGGCGGAACATCTGCGCGGTGCGGAACGTGCCGGACTTCAAGACGGTCACGAGTTACCGCCTCATCGGCAAGGACCAGTACGAGATCGTGGCCCCCGGCGGGGAACTCAAGCACGGGACGCTCGGCAACGAGTCCTATACCAACAAGGCCGATACCTACGGCCTGATGCTCTCCATCGACCGGCGGGACATCATCAACGACGACCTGGGCGCGATCACACTGGTGCCCCGCAAGCTGGGGCGCGGGTCGGGCCTCAAGATCAACGACGTGTTCTGGACCTGCTTCCTGAACAACGCCGCGTTCTTCACGGCCGGGAACAAGAACTACCTGACGGGGGCGGACACGGTCCTGTCCATCGACGGACTGACGAAGGCCGAGGTGGCCTTCATGGACCAGGTGGACTCGGACGGCAAGCCCATCGGGGTGATGCCGGCGATTCTCCTGGTGCCGACGGCCCTGTCGGCCATGGGCACGCAGCTCTACAAGAGCCTGGAGATTCGGGACACGACCTCCAGCACCAAGTACCCCATCGCCAACCCGCACGTCGGCAAGTTCCGCGTGGAGGTCAGCCGCTACCTGGCCAACGCGGCCTACACCGGCTCGAGCGCCAAGGCGTGGTACTTGCTGGCCGACCCGGCCGACCTGCCGGTCATCGAGGTGGCGTTCCTCAACGGCCAGGAGTCGCCCACCATCGAGACGGCCGAGGCGGACTTCAACGTGCTCGGCGTGCGGATGCGCGGTTTCCATGATTTCGGCGTCAGCCTTCAGGACCCGCGCGGCGGGCTCAAGAGCAAGGGCGAAGTGTAAGCGGAGGATGACTCAATGGCGACCTTTGTGCATGACGGCGAGGTGATCGACTACACCCCGACGGCGGACGTCGCGGCCGGGGCGGTCGTGGTTCAGGGCGAGCTGGTCGGCGTGGCCAAGCAGCCCATCGCGGCCAACAAGCTCGGGGCGCTGGCGGTCGTGGGGGTCTTCGATTTCCCCAAGGCTACCGGCTCGGCCATCACGGCCGGGGCCTTGTGCTACTGGGACGCGACCAATCAGCGGGCGACGACCACGGCCACGGGCAACAAGCTCATCGGCAAGTGCGTCAAGGCCGCGGCCGACGCCGACACGACCGTCCGGGTTCGGATGAGCCAGTGACGCGCAGCGTCATCACGGCGAAGCCCGCAGGGCGAAGCCGGATAGCACCCGGCTTTGTCCCGACGCTGTCGGGACTACGCCGCGGCAAGGAGGCGCTTGAAGCGTGGGTGACCTGTTGAGGCAAGGAAGCCAATGGCTGGAGCAGCAGCGCTCGGCGCACTGCTCCAGCCAGGTCACCTATCGCCGGGGCGCTCAGGAGCAGGCGCTGAGCGCAACGTTCGGCCGGACCCAGTACGAGGTCCAGGACGACTTCGGCCTCGTGGTTGCGGCGCGCGTCACGGACTTCCTGGTGACCGCTGCGGCCTTCACGCCGGTCTTCGGCGAGCCGCAGGCGGGCGACCAAGTGGTTGCCGACGGCGTGGTGCACGAGGTGATGAGCCTCGGCAACCAGGGGCATTGGCGGTGGAGCGACCCGTACCGCACGACGATGCGGATTCACACGAAGGAAGTGGGCGCGGCATGAGCGAGTGCGCAGGACAGTACGAACGGGTGCCTGCCTGTCCGGCAGACAGGTGCAAGGGCGAGTTCTCGGCCATCCATACGAAGCTCGACCGGCTGGACGAGGCGATTCGCGGGAACTCCAAGCCCGGCATCCAGCTTCGTCTGGACCGCCTGGAAGCGGCCGAAGCCGTCCGCTCGAAGCTGCTGTGGATCATCGCCGGCTCGACGGTGACGCTCGCGCTGGGCGCGGTCTGGAAAATCATCTTCGGAGCATGACGGCATGGCCAAGCGCTGGATCAACTCGATGGACGTGGAGGTCAGCCCCAGCGGCGCTCCCCAGTTCGACATCGCCGGGTGCACATCCTTTGTCGGCGGGACAAAAACCGTCCCGTCGGCCGGGACGCCTCAGCCGCTTGTCGCCACAGCCACGCCGTGCCGGTTCGTGTGGGTGGGCGCTCGCGTGGACAACTACGGCAACCCGCTGAACTACTACCCCTGCTTCATCGGCGACTCAGGCACCCAGAACATCCCGGTCATGCCCAGCAACTACGAGGGCCTGGTCATCCGCATCGACGACGCCAGCAAGGTCTACGTCCGCGTGGTCGTGAGCAACCAGGGCGTCGTGTACCGCATCTTCGCGTGAGGCGATTGTGGCGACGATTACGAGTGCACAATCCGGCTTCTGGGACGACCCGACGACCTGGGTCGGCGGCATCGTGCCCGACCTGTACAACGACGACGTCATCATCGCCGACTACCACACCGTCACTGCGGATGGGTCTTACCTTACGCTGGCCGGCGGCCGGACCATCACCATCGAAGGCTATGGGGTGCTCGAACTCGGGACGCAGCTGGCGGTCGAGAGCGGCGCATCGGTCCATGTCCAGGGCGGCCTGTACGTCTACGCCTACCTCGATGTGCGTGGCTACGTCCAGGTGGACGCCGGCGGCTGGCTGGACGATGTCGGCGGGGTGGCGGTTCTCTATGGCGGCTCGGTCGACGTGGGCGGCTCGGTCTACGTCGGGCCATACTCCCACTTCGACGTGGTGTACGGCTCCAGCCTGAACGTTTACGGGTCGTTCTACCAGGACTGGAACGCCTACTCCTACCTCTACCAGGGCGCGTATGTCACCGTCGAGTCCAGCGCGTCGGCGTACTTCGACGGCTACCTCTACGTCGAGGACTACAGCACGCTGCGCATCTACGGCGACGCCGACTTCTACTACGGCAGTTACGCCGAGGTCCGCTACGGGGGCGAACTGTACGTCGAGTCGGGCGGCAGCGCGACGGTCCGCAACTACCTGAATGTTGCTGATTCCGGCAATTTGTACGTCCGAGGCGACATGACGGTCGACGGCGGGCTGCACGTCTACGGCGGCTCGCAGGTCTACGTGGAGTACGGCGGCACGCTCGCCGTCAACGGTTACATGACCGTGGAGTACTACTCCGCGCTCACCGTCTACTACGACGGCAAGCTGGTGGTCGGCCGTTACGGGGGCCTGGAGGCCTACTACGAGGGGGCGATCTACTTCGACTACCAGAGCCGGTCCGACCTGTTCGGCTACTTCCGCCTCTACTACGACGCCTACCTGTACCTGGGCGGAGAGGCCATCGTCCGCGTCTATCGCGGCGTGGACGTCTCAGGCCGGATGGACAGCGGCGGCGGGAAGATGGTCATGCTCCGTCGGGATGGACGCATCAACGACGCCGACGGGGATTCCCTTTTCGTGTTCGACCAGGCCTACGGTCACGGCCTGACCCTGGTCGCGTAGGAGAGCATCGCATGGCAGAGGCAAGACGACAGATGGAACTCAGCGCCGCCGAGCAGGCGGTGGTGGAACGGATGCGTATGACGCCCCAGGAGCGCCAGGCGGAGATCGAGGCCCGCCGCCAGGAGCGGCTGGACGCGCTTACGCCCGAGCAGAGGCAGGCCCTGGAAGAGCGCGAGGCCCGGATCGCGGCGATGACCGCCCCGCAGCGCCGGGCATACCTGGCCGGGCAGCGCCTGGCGGGTATCGCGCGGGCGATGCGCCGGGACGCCGCCAAGGGCGTAGGTCTGGCCGAAGCGCTGGCGGCCGTCGATCCCGTGAGCAAGCCCGACGTGGACTGGCTGGTCGGCGAACTGAAGAAGGTGGAGTGACACATGGCCCTGATCGCGGACATCGCGGAAGCAGTGGTGACGGCCCTGAACGGCCACACGTTCAGTCAGCCGTTTACGGCCGCGCGGGCGTACAGGCCCGTCTTCGACCTGAAGGACCTGACGGACCTTCACGTGACGGTCGTGCCCAAGGGCGTGGAACTGACCACGGCGGGGCGCGGCCTGGCGCAGAGTGATGTGCAGATCGACATCGGCGTGCAGAAGAAGCTCACCGCCAGCGACAACGCGGGAATCGACCCTCTTCTGGGCTTGGTGCAGGAGATCGCCGAGTTCGTCCGGGCGACCGGCCGCTTCGGCGACGCGGCGTGGGTCAAGACCGAGAACACGCCCATCTACTCCCAGGAGCACCTGGGCGAACTGCGGCAGTTCACGAGCGTCCTGACGCTGACGCTGAGGCTTGTCACGGCGTAGCGAAAGCGAAGCCGGAGTGATGACGGCATGATCGGGATGGTGACCAAGCAGATGTTCTTCGACCGCAAGGCGGTCACGAGCCGCGTGGACAAGGCCGCGCGGAAGGTGCTCTCGAAGTTCGGGGCGTTCGTGCGGACCGGCGCGAAGCACAGCATCCGCAAGCGCAAGGCCGTGAGTGACCCCGGCAGCCCGCCTTCGAGCCACGTGGGCCTGCTGCGGAAGCTCATCTACTTCGGCTACGACCCGGGGCGAAAGAGCGTGGTCATCGGCCCCACGCCCCTGCACGGCACGGCCGAAGCGCCGCCCGTGCTGGAATACGGCGGCAAGGCCAGGCGGCGCGGGCGAAAAGGCAGGCCCATGATGGCGACTTACAAGGCGAGGCCATTCATGGGACCCGCCTTCGAACGCGAAAAGCCGAAGCTCCCGGCGATGTGGGCGAACAGCGTGAAGCAATAGGAGGCGACGAACATGGCGACGTTCATTCTGGGCAAGGACGCGAAACTCTACCACGGCGCTGCCGGCACGACGCCGACGACCGAGATGTCCAACGTGCGGGACGTGACGCTGACCCTCGAGGCGGGCGAAGCGGATGTCACCACCCGCGCCAACCAGGGCTGGCGGGCGACTGCCCCCACGCTCCGCGAGTGCACCTGCGAGTTCGAGATGGTTTGGGACCCCGACGACGCCGGATTCACCGCCATCAAGAACGCCTTCCTCGCGTCGGGGCTCATCGCGCTGAAGATCCTGGACAAGGCCGGCGGCCAGGGGCCCGACGGCGACTTTGCGATCACGTCGTTTTCCCGCAACGAGGCGCTGGAAGAGGCGATCACCGTCAGCGTGACGGCGAAGCTGGCCGTCTTCCGAAGCTGGATCGAGGGGACCTGACATGAAGACCTTCACTGACACTGCCGGGCGGACATGGACTATCACGCTGACCATCGACGCGGCCAAGCGGGTGAAGTCGCTGCTGGACGTGAACCTCCTGGAACTGGAGGCGGGCGACCCGCCGCTTCTGACGCGCCTGGGCACGGACGTGATCCTCCTGTGCGACGTGATCTTCGCGCTGGTCAAGCCGCAGGCCGACGCCGCTGGCGTCAGCGACCAAGAGTTCGGGGCGGCCCTCGGCGGCGACGCGGTCCTGGCGGCGCAGACGGCCTTCTACGAGGAACTCGTCGATTTTTTCCGCAAGCTGGGCCGGGGCGACCTGGCCAAGGCCGTCGACGCCCAGCGGCGGATGATCGACCTGGCGGTCGCGCGGATCGAGACGCGGCTGGACAAGCTGGACCTGGAGGCGGCCATAGAGACGACCCTTGGCGAACCGTCTACGAGCTCGCCGCCGTCGTCGGAATCGACCCCGGCCCGCTGACGCTGAGGGAACTGTTGTGGATGGCCGAGGCCCGCGGCCGGGACAACTGGGCACATACGTCGGCGATTCTCGCGCTGGTCGCCAACGTGAACCGCGACCCGAAGAAGACCAGGGCCTACAAGCCGAGCGACTTCGACCCGTACACGGCGAAGGATCGGCGGGACGAGGCGATTGAGGTGACGGACATGGCGGTCCTGAAGGACGTATTCACCAGACCCAAGGAAGGAAGGTGACGCGATGAAGAAGGTTGGGATGTGCATTGCGGTGCTGGCCGTGCTCTGCCTAGCTGGCTGCGGGAACGTGTACCTGCGGGGCGAGGCGCTGACGGCGGCGGAGACCAGCACGATGGACGCCTACCAGGCCGTCGAGCGGACGGAACCCGAGCGCGAGCCGGACTGCCCGGCGTGGCTGCGGGCGTACCTGGAGGAGAACTTCAAGCAGTGGCGGTTCTTCGTGCGGAGCGCCCGCAAGGACGAGGCCTGGGGGCCGAAGCTGGAGGGTGAGCAGCCATGAGCGACTTGAGCGAACGTGTTCAGCAGCTTCTCGCCCGCATCCCCGAAGACCAGCGGCAGGCCGCAACGGCCCTGCTGGCCGAGTACGGGCCGAGGCTCCTCGACCTCGCGCAGGAGGACGCCTGGCAGTACCTGCGGCGGCTGATGGCCGGCGACCTGGACGTGGTGGCCGAACTCGATTCGAAGCTCAGCAACGACGAGTTCATCGCCAAGGTCAAGGCCAACACGGCCCGCTGGGAGAACGTGGCCAGCTACAACAAGGTCCGGAACGACCTCAGGAACGAAATCCTTCTCCGGCTGGCGCCGATCGTGCTGTCGGTGCTGGCCGGCCTGGTGGGGCTTTGATCCGAAGGCGTTTGCCTTCGGGTCACCACGGCGTAGCGCAGCGAAGCCGGGTGAACAAGGAAAGGAGTCCAACGTGGGCAGGATTCGAGAGTTCCTCAAGGGCAAGAAGGTCTACATCACCGCCGCCATCGGTCTTGCGGGCGCGGTGATTGCCTGGGCCGACGGGCAGATCGACACGCTGGCGCTGCTGGCGGCCGTGTGGGCGGCCGCCCAGGCCTGCTTCATCCGGGCGGGCATCGCCAACGAGGTTGCCAAGGCGCAGGCGGACGAGTAGGTGCGCCATGCTCGACGTGGACCTCGTCAGCCCCAAGGACGCCCGTGCCCTGTGCCTGCGGTGGCACTACAGCAACATCTTCCCGCCGCACTGCATGGTGCACCTGGGCTTCCATGACGAGCGGGGTCTGGCGGGGGTGGCCATCTGGGGCTGGGGCACGAGGCCGCGGCACACCATCCGGCGGCTGTTCCCGTCGCTCGACACGCGGGACTACTGGGAACTCTGCCGACTGTGCTGCCGCGACGACCTGCCCCGGAACACCGAGAGCCAGCTCCTGGCCGCCTGCACGCGATGGTTCCGCAAGCGCCAGCCGGAGAAAGCGCTGCTCTTCACCTGGGCCGACGGGATTCGAGGCAAGCCGGGCTACGTCTACCAGGCCGCAGGCTGGCTCTACGGCGGGTTCATCACGACGGAGATCTATCTCACGGCCGAGGGCGAGCCGGTGCATCCGCGCTTCATGATTACGCGGTTCGGCACGCGCCGTCGCGAGGTGTGGACGGGCATGGGGCTTCGCAAGGTCTGGGGACGGCAGTTCCGCTACGTCAAGTTCCTGTGCGGCCACGCCCGCAGAAAGCGGCTGCTCCGGGAAAGCCCGGTCGAGTGGACGCGGCTGTATCCGAAGCGGGCGGACCTGGCGTGGGCGATTGACGCGGGCGAGGGGTCAAGAGAGACCCGCGATCCTCCCAGGATCGAGAGGACGGGGCGGTTCCGTCAGCCCGCTCTGATAGCGACCCGGCCGCTGCTCTTCGAGGCGGCGGCCGGTTGCTCACCTGCCTTCGCCAAGGCTGCGGCAGGCGGGTAGGAGTCGATTGAATGCCGCAGGCGGGTGCAATCCGGGCGGGTCGCGCGTTCGTCGAGCTGTTTGCCGACGACTCGAAGCTCGTGCGCGGCCTGAAGCGCGCCCAGGCCAAGCTCAAGGCCTTCGGCGAATCGGTCCGCAACATGGGCCTCAAGCTCGTCGGCCTCGGCTCGGCCATCGTCGCGCCGCTGGCGGCCTCCAGCAAGGTCTTCGCGAGCACCGGCGACGCGCTGGCCAAGATGAGCGCCCGCACCGGCTTCTCCGTCGAGACGCTGTCGGAACTCGGATTCGCCGCCGACCTGTCCGGCGCGAGCATGGAGGTCCTGGAGAACGGCATCCGCAAGATGCAGCGGACGCTCCTCGACGCGGCCACGGGGATGAAGAGCGCCCAGGAGGCCCTGGCCATCCTCGGCCTCACCATCGCGGACCTGGACAAGCTCTCGCCGGAGCAGCAGTTCAAACTCATCGCCGACCGGCTGGCGAAGATCGAGGACCCGACCATCAAGGCGGCTGTGGCGATGGAGCTCTTCGGCCGCAGCGGCACGCAGCTTCTGCCCATGCTGTCCGGCGGCGCGGCTGGCATCGAGCAGCTCCAGGAGCAGGCCCGCAGGCTGGGCCTGACCATCTCCACTGAGGACGCTAAGGCCGCCGAGCGGTTCAGCGACACGCTCTCGGTCATGTGGAAGGTGCTCAAGCAGGGCGTGTTCGTCGTCGGCTCGGCTCTGGTTCCAGTGCTCTCGCAGGCCGCCCAGTGGGTCACGCGCGTGGCTGTCGTCGCGGCCGACTGGGTCAGGCGGAACAAGGAACTGATCGTCACCATCTTCCAGGTGGCCGTCGGCGTTATCGTGGCCGGCGCGGCGCTGGTGGTCCTGGGCTACGCCATCACCGGCCTGGCGAAGGTGATGGGCGTCCTGGCCGTGGCCGTCACCGCCGTGGGCACCGCCCTCAAGCTCCTCGGCGCTGTGTTGGCCTTCCTCGTATCGCCCATCGGCCTGGTCATCACGGCCGT
>Ga0116145_1000924_pt1 | contig 31378 bp, 31 predicted proteins | sample AD_JPNHG1_MetaG_FD_89747 | JGI IMG/M metagenome (GOLD analysis project Ga0116145, IMG submission 89747) | Active sludge microbial communities of municipal wastewater-treating anaerobic digesters from Japan - AD_JPNHG1_MetaG | ecosystem: Engineered > Bioreactor > Anaerobic > Digestate | place... | reverse complement strand
CTTTATTTTATACTTGCTGGAAAAATCCTTTGATCTATATTTGCTATAGAGTACATTACTCTATAGCATTTTTTATGTGCATTAAAGATATTATGCCAATATCGGCATATAGAAGTATTTATAGTCCTGATTTCAGTTTAAGCCAACTTTTCCTTAGAATACAAATGCCTGAAAAAACGTTGAAGTCTTTTTCAGGCGGATAGTATATGATTACTGTCCATTTTTAACAAGCGGATAAAGTATGTCCTGTTGTCAACAATGTGTTAGATAAATACTGTATTGCCGATAGCAAGACGGTTTAAACTTATATGCTGAAACATCACTTCTATGCTGATCAAGAGCCTCTCTTATCATACGATAAATTTCCAGTTGTCACAGCAACTTAGATGAATTATTCGTTTGGTCAACTTTCTGGCTGTTGTCATTATTATATTGAATTTGCTTTTAATGCAAAACTAACAAAAGAAGCTCCGCCAGGATCCTACCACTTATTCGGTACTAACTTTTTTATATTTTTACGTAGAATAGAGTCATTTCAACCACTTGTTTACCACTTATTTGCACCAAAAACTACTAAAAAACACATGAAATCACTAAAAGTAAAATCGCAAAATACCGCAAAACACAGCCATTTTCGCATTTTAGCAAAAATCACTAAAAGCCTTTCTCCTTTTTCAATTCCCCTCGCCTCAAAATCAGAGCCCGCAAACGGCTTAGAATAGGAATTTGTGGGCTTGTATTTTTGACAAAAATCTGTCAACCACTTATTTTTATATTTAACAATAAAACCTCCTCAGAGTATGTTGCTCTGAGGAGGTTTTATCATTATCAACTCTGCACTATATTCTCCTTGCGTGCCCTCATCTTTGTTACTTAGTAAGCGTCAAATAAAGGACGTATTCCTCCCAAAAGGAATCTGGTATATAATAAAGTCTAAGCAGCTCCATAGACTAAATTAGAGTATCTAAAATAGTCTATGGAGTAAACTGGACTAAATTAGACATAGGAGGAATACGGAAATGGAAACAACGACAGCTATTACCACTGTCAAGCGAGATGTACAGCTGCGGGAATGGACGGAGCAGATTAAAGCACAGCAGGAAAGCGGTATGACCGTAGCAGCATACTGTTCTCAGAACGGGATCAATATTAAGACATATTCCTAACGCCTTCGTAAAGTCCGGGAGCAGTGTTTGGAATCTGAACCTGCAATAGTACCTGTAGCTGTCTCAAGATCAAACTCAGATATTCGTATTGAGAAGAATGGCTTGCAGATATCACTTCCGTCAGATATTTCAGCAGATACTTTGCTTGCATTAGTACATGAATTATGCTGAATGATCTTTCATTAGATAAAAAGGTATATATCGTCACAGGGTATACAGATCTGAGGCGTTCGATAGACGGACTTGCAATGATAGTAAAATCACAGTTACAGCTTGATCCATATAGTACGGCATTGTTTTTGTTCTGTGGCAGACGCTGTGACCGTATAAAAGGACTTCTATGGGAAGGTGACGGATTTCTGCTTTTGTATAAGCGACTTGATAACGGAAGATTCCAATGGCCGCGTAATGAAACAGAAGCTTTACTGCTCACACCACAACAGACACGCTGGCTTCTCGAAGGCTTAAAAATTGAACAGCCTAAAGCTATCCGTGAAGGGAAACCGAGCATATTGTATTAAGAAAATTCCTCGATATTTCTTGATTTTTCGGTCGTTTTATGGTATAATATATATATCATAAAACGAAGGTCGGTGTGCAGTATGTCTGAGCAGAATACAGTAAATAATGATATCTCATTGGCTCAGGAAAATGCTGTGCTCCGTAATAAAGTTACAGTGCTTGAAGAACAGATTTCTCTTATGCAGGAACAACTTGCATGGCTGAAGAAACAGGTATTCGGAAGGAAAACTGAACAAACTTCTGTAATTATGGGAAGCGATATGCAGCTTTCATTCTTTCCTGTGACCGATGATAAAAACAGTCATGTTACTGATAAGACTATTACCGTCCCCGAGCATAAGCGAAAGAAAAAGCGTACTCATGATGAATGGATGAGCGAATTGCCGGTTGAAGAGGTATTACATAAAGAAAACGCTCCTAAATGTGATAAATGCGGCTCTGATATGACGGAGATCGGTGAGGATAAATACGATGAACTGATATACACTCCCGCTAAATTTCATATCCGCCGTCACATAGTAAAGGTATACAAGTGTATCAAGTGCGGTACAGATCCTGAAGTAAGCACAGAACCATGCAATATCAGACGTGCGGAACATCCTGAGCTTATGATACCGGGAAGCTATTGTTCTCCTGAGCTCCTCGCTCATATTATTTATGAGAAGTTCTGCAAGGCAGTACCACTGCACAGGCAGGAAAAAGACTTCAAATCTAAAGGCATCCCATTACTTAAAGCAACTATGTCGAACTGGGTATGCTATGCAGCTGAGAAGTGGTGTGCTCCAATAGTGCAGAATATGAAAGAAAAGCTGTTATCAGAAAAGATCATCCATGCTGATGAAACAGTATTTCAGGTACTGCATGAAAAAGGCAGAAAAGCAACGACCGATTCAAGAATGTGGGTATACTGCAATGGAAAGATCAATGACCGCAGTAACATCATTTTTGATTATCATCCTACAAGGAAAAGTGAAAATGCAGTCAGATTTCTCGGAGATTTTGATGGTTTCCTTGTATGTGACGGTTATGCAGCATACAATGCACTGCAAAAGGCAAAGAGATGCGGCTGTCTCACCCATGTCAGAAGATACTGGGTAAACGCACTGCCAAAAGAAAAATCAGCATACGAAACATCTGCGGCAGCCAAAGGTGTAGATTTCTGCAACAGGATCTATCATGAAGAAAAACTGCTGACAGAACTTACTGCCGAGGAAAGATATGAGCAGCGTCTTGTAAAGATCAAGCCTTTACTTGATGCTTTCTTTGCGTGGGCAGAAACACTTCAGGTCAGCGGTAAGAACAAGCTTGTTGACGCAGTCAGATATAATCTCAATGAAAAGAAATATCTGTATACGTTCCTTGAGGACGGTGATGTACCCATCGACAACAACAGAGCTGAAAATGCTATCAGACCTTTCACCGTAGGTCGTAAAAACTGGCTCTTCAATAATACAGAGCGCGGTGCAAAATGCAGTGCCCTTTTGTACTCAATAATTTCAACAGCACAGGCTAACGGTATAGACGTTGAAAAGTATCTGACCGACCTGTTCTCAAATTCGCCCGGTACGATTCTTCTACCATGGAATAATTGATATAGTTTATCCTCGCCATCGGCGAGGATATTTTTATATCGTAACCGCCAACCAAACCCAGCCCTTTCACCGAACTGAAAAAGATGCTAAAATATAATCATAGTAAAAATATCCGAAAGGAGTTGTGATTATGTTGGCTACAAAAGAATGGATCACTGCCTGATTTTTGCAGACAGGAATATGAAGAAATAATGCAATAAGCAAAGAGAAGTCTTCGAAATTTGATTTCGAGGACTTATTTTGAGATAATATATGCTTTGAATAAACGACGGTTACGATGCATAATATATATTTTTTGTTTTAACATAAAATAATATCGTCTTTTTTATTGTAAACATTAAATAAAACGCAAACGCCAATGCCAAAAGTGTTTTCACTAATGCTCAGACTGTTGCACAGGAATTTGAGACAAATGGAGTAGTCGTTGACGGTATATTCAGCAGTTCAGATACCTCATCAGAGTTTGTAAATGCAGTGAAAGAGTGCTTAACATGGTATGAGTATGACTGGTCAATGAAGATTGAAAACAATGTAGTGGTCGGAGTATGCAGTTCTACAACAGCAGCATACGGATATACCGGTGCGTTTCCGTGTTCTGTACCTTCAGAGTGTCTTGTAACTTATAATGGTTATAATGAATTATGTGAGGACAGTCACAAGAGTGATGAATGGCTTTCAGCCGGACATCTGATCATGCCTTGATAAACGGATAGAATAAACTGATGCAGATATAGTCCATAAAATATTAAAAAGCAATACGCTTTGTTGATTACAGCAAATAACATAGCGACACTTATTTGAACGTTTGTTGATTATTCCAAACTTGCAGAGCACCTCTTGACAGTCCTAATTTGCTGTGTTATAATTCAGACAAATTAAAAGCTATGACGAAGACGGAACCTGCAACGAATTTTTCAGAGAACCGGTGGTGGTGTGATACCGGTAAATGACTGCAGAATTTCCCATCGCTTCCGAGCCGGAAACCCCAAAGGTTTACACCCAGTAGGCGTTTCACGTGTATGCTGCGTCAGTGCATAGAAGTTGTCAGACTTCGAAGAGGTGGCGGATCATTGAATCCGCAATTTGAGTGGTACCGCGAGTATTCAGAGTCAATACCCGTCTCAAAGCTAATACGTGGCTTTGAGGCGGTTTTTATTTTGCCTTCTCAGAGCTTCAGCCAAAAAATGTAGCCTGCTGTTTCTCTGTACTGACATGCGGAAAACAAGCAGATGCGGAACATCCGAAGAAATGAAAGGCGGAATTATCATGCTTACACTCGACAAGGTATTCGATGCACAGACAGTGCTCAAAAACATCATCAGGGAAACAAATCTCGTAAGAGCTCACGGTATCGCACCGAAGTGCGAACTTTATCTGAAACCGGAAAATCTTCAGTTTACCGGATCATTCAAAATCCGCGGAGCTGCGTACAAGATCGCAACGCTCTCACCGGAGGAAAAGAAGAACGGCGTTATCGCATGCTCAGCCGGAAACCACGCACAGGGTGTTGCTCTTGCTGCAACTAAAAACGGCATAAAATCGCTTATCTGTCTGCCGGATACTGCGCCTATCTCGAAAATAGAAGCCACCAAGGGATTCGGTGCAGATGTGTGCTTAGTGGAAGGATGCTACGACGACGCATACCGCAGAGCACTTGAACTCCGTGACGAAAAGGGATACACCTTTGTACATCCTTTTGACGATGAAAATGTAATTGCCGGTCAGGGCACTATTGCACTTGAGATCTTAAATGATATTGACAACATCGATGCCATTGTCGTTCCTGTCGGCGGAGGCGGGCTCATATCCGGTATCGCCTATACAGTAAAGCAGATCCGGCCGTCCGTAAAGGTGTACGGCGTTCAGGTCGCAGGCGCACCGAGTATGTACAATTCAGTAAAGAACGGTCAGATCGAATGCCTTCCGTCAGTATCGACTATTGCAGACGGTATCGCTGTAAAGCAGCCGGGTGAAAATACATACGCCCTTGTAAGTGAATACGTTGATGAAGTGGTCCTTGTAAGTGACGACGAAGTGGCAGGTGCCATCCTTGCACTTGTCGAAAAGCAGAAGATGGTAGCGGAAGGTGCCGGTGCAGCTGCCGTTGCGGCAGTAATGAGCGGTAAACTTGATGTTGCCGGCAAGCGTGTTGTTGCAGTTGTATCCGGTGGTAACATCGATGTTACAAGTCTTTCAAGAGTTATCGATCGCGGCCTTCTCAATTCCGGACGTTCAACCAGCCTGCTTATCGAACTTATTGACAAGCCTGGCCAGCTTAAGGAAATCTCACGTATAATCGCCGACTGCGGCGGAAACGTCACCGGTGTTCACTACGAAAAAGGTGCTACTGAAAGTGTCAACGGATGTTTCCTGCGTATCAACATGGAAACAAGGGATTTCGACCACGTTGATCTTATAACTCGTTCGCTTTGCGAAGCTGGCTTTAAACTGGTATGATACTGATTAAAACCGACAGGCAGCCGGAGATGTAATTGCGGCGATAAATAAGGCGGAAAGCTGGTAACCGCCATTTATTCAGGGCATATATTTCGCTTTATCAAAAGTTCGGTCAGATGCTCGATACGAAGATCTTTATCCTCTATTTCTTTTTCAAGCTCGGAGCATTTCTGCAAGGATTCTTCGTATGCTTTTTTCAGCTCTTCATACGTCATGATAAAATGCTCCTTTCCTCGATATCAGGTCATCTGTGGTACTTTTATTATACCATAGAATACCTTTTCATTCAAGGGAAAGAGCACATCTTGATTGAGAAATATCTTTCACATTTATGTACATATCTGCTGTTCAAAACTCAGCAGATATCCACACCGCCTTTAATTTTTTTGATTGCTTTCGGCTGGTCAACAGATAATCCCTGCATCAGCCATATATTGTTCGTGAGTCAAATTACGTACTTCCTGTTCACTGCGAGGCCAGTTAAATTTGCCGTCCTCAAGCCTTTTATACAACAAGAGAAATCCATCATCTTCCCACAACAATATTTTCAGTCTGTCTCTGCGTCTTCCGCAGAACAGAAATGCACTACTATCGAACAGATCAAGGTTATCCTTCTGCTGCACTATTCCTGCAAGTCCGTCAATTGACTTCCGCATATCCGTATGTCCGCAGACAATGTAGATATTATCGGCTTTCAGGTTCTTCAGCATTGTTTCAGTCCTCTGAGCAGCGAATATATCATATTCTCTGAAACATCAGGCGGAAGTATGATCTCTATTCCGTTTTTACGAATAACGATGTTTTCCTTTGGGCGGACTTTCGGAACAACAGTTTCAGAATTGGTTGCACCGCTCTCTTGGATTACGCTGAGCGGTACAATTTCCTGAGTTTGTTGTCCACTTTGTTTTAAACGTTCTCTCTTTAACGCCGAAATTCTACCGTAGAATGTGTTCAGATTCACGCCATTTACAGCACACCATTCCTTGACCGGCATATTGCTGCTTTCACATTCTGCGATCTGTTCCTCCCATTGTCTATGCAGCAGCTCCCGTTTTTCTTCTTTTGCAGCCAACATAATCGCAGCTCCCTTCGGATATTTTTACTGTGATTATATTTTAGCATCTTTTTCAATTTAGCGGAAGGGCTGGGATTGGTTGGCGCTTACGTCAGTCATACCACAAGTCACACCAAGTATTAATATTCCTCACCGGGAACAAGGAGCATCCTCATCATAGTCAGGTCGAAGGTATCGATCTTTCTATCCTCACAGAGGTCACCGGCCTGCCACTGTTTCAATTCAGTCGTTCTGCTGTCCAGAAGCCATTTCTGTAAGGTGACTACATCAGCAAGATTGAACTTCCCGTCAGCGTTCACATCTCCCTCTATAATATCAGCTGCCGGAGACAGAACGTCCATCTTCTTGTACACGTTTTCATACATTGTCTCTGCCCAGAGCTTCTTCATTTCCTCGTAGCCTTCTGAACTTGGGTGAACACCGTCTGCGCTAAGCGCCCAGGTGTTTTCCTTGAAGAACTTGTCAAAGTCCGGACCGTGAACGAGCTTGTCTCCGTATTCGCTGTAAAGCTTGTCCACCATGGCATTGTAATAGTCGGTATTGCTGCCGACATCGGGATTTGTTGAAGAGGGAATCTTAGGCAGTACAGGCACCTTGCCGGCCGTGAGAATGGCATCAATCATATATTTTGTGTTGTTGTAATAATTCTGCACGTTGTTGGGATTTCCCCAGCAGTCATTAGTGCCGTAGGCGATGCTTACGAAGTGGGCATTGCAGACGCTGAGCCACTGGTCGATATGCTCCTTACCGTCACGGCTGGTGATACCGCCGATACCGCCGTTTTCCTGTGCCGGGAAGAAGCGGCTGTCGATCTGATTTACGTAGGCAGCATAGCTGGTGCCGTAAGCGTTGACCATACCACCGGCGGTAATTGAATCGCCGAAGAATATCCAGCTGTCGAAAACTCCGTCTGAAACATCGTGGATATCAAGATTCAGCGTTATATTGTCGCCAAGTGCCTTTGAAACGTTCATACGGATCCAATTATAGCCCTCCATATCCACAATATGCTGGCGGGAACTGTAGCCGTTGTCTGTAACGATCTCTGCGACCTCCCAACCAGAGGAGGGATAGCTTCCGCCCGGTGCCTTGTTCACCTCTATTGTATAATCGATAGGCTCAGCAGACCTGCTGACATATAAGCCTATGTTGTCATAGCTGCTAAGGTTATACCAGACGGCAAGAACTTTTTTGCGCTTGGACTGTGGAACGCCAGACAGGTCATAGGCAAGATAATCGCCGGCAGATGCACTCCAGAAAGTGTAATATTTATCGTCATTTCCTGCGGAAGCGCTGTTTGACTTTCCGGAATATGTAGGGACTCCACGGCTAATGATCTGGTTCACACTATCCTCAGCAGCATATGCAAGAGGTACTGAGATGTTTGACGAACGGTCATCTGCGTTCAAGAAGACAGCTGCATTGCTTAGTGCTATAACTGCCGCAGCAGCTGTTGAGATTAGTTTTTTCATATTTCTACCTCCGATAGAATTCTTTATTTTAAGTATACATCATTTGGCAGAAATTGAAAACTACATTTTGTGCAATAAAACTTACATTTTGCCCCAAGATCACTGATAGTTTTTGTCATTCCCTCCGGCATAATCATATACTGAAAAGCAAACTGATATATGGATGATATTCTTCTGCTTAAGAAAAATGCCTGAAATGTCAGATAAATTGTGTGAAATATCATTTAAATCTGCTGATCTATCGTTTATAATATAGAGTATAGAGGCATATCAGAATAAGTAGTTGCTTTTGGAGGAATGTTAAAATGTTCAGATCAACAAAAAGAATGACAGCGTCTGTGTTGGCGGCAGCACTGTCGGTATCAGCTGTTCCGTATATCGAATATTGTGACACAGCCGTGGCAGCAGAAACACTGATGACTCGTGATGTATGGTGTGCGAATGAGGATGTAAATCGCTGGGAGTCCGAGCATTTCCAGTTCATTTGGGGAAAGCACGGAGCGGATTCTGCAAAGATCACTCAGAGCTTCCTTGAGGAGAATGCGAAGAACCTGGAGGCCTGCTGGGATGTGTACATGAACGATCTGTCAATGGAGCCGCCCACACAGTCAGTCAATATGCAGCTGCGTGACGGAAACAAGTACAAGGTCAACTTTTACATATCCGGCACAGGGCTGTCGCCCTTTGCTGACGATTGGGCGTATATGGGATATGACAGCCAGGGCTATGCTTTCATGTTCTGCTGTGTAGGCGCAATGCAGAATTCTCCAAATCCATCCTGGGTTCTGCCGCATGAATTCGGCCACGTTGTTACCGCTCATCAGCTGGGCTGGAACGAGAACAAATACGTTCAGTCCTGGTGGGAAGCCATTGCCAACTGGTACAGGGAGCAGTTTCTGTATTCAGATTACTACAGCCAGTGGAAAAATGTGAACGGTATCACGGATTATTTCGAGACATATATGAAGAATCTCTGCTTCACGCCTATCCTTGGCCGTGACAACTATGCTTCGTGGGCATTTCTTCAGTACATTACCGAAAACCCGGACGGCCTTCCAGGATATGGCAGCAGCTTCGTAAAGGAACTTATGCAGAAGGGACAGCGTGACGAGTACCCCTATGCTGAGATAGAGCGACTCTCCGGGGCCGATATTAAGGAGACTCTTGGCAATTACGCAAAGCGCCTTGCCACACTTGACATGGCACACAAAAAAGAATACCAGGCTCGTCAGCAGGAGTTACTTGCAAGAGGAGCATGGAACTGGGGCGAGATATTCACAATCCTTGAAAATACCTCCGGCAGAGAGAACTATTATACCGTTCCTACCGAAAGAGCTCCGCAGCAGTTCGGAGTAAACATCGTTCCGCTGGAAGCTGAGGGTGGAAAGATATCAGTGACTCTTGAGGGACTGACAAATGTAAACGGCGCTGACTGGAGAGCCTGCATAGCTGTTGAGCAGAAAGACGGAACTACACGCTATTCCGACCTTTTCAAGCCGGGAGAGACCATGACTATGAACTTCGTAGACAGTGATTCCGAAGCATATCTTACCGTCACTGCAACTCCTGACAAGTCCGCATGGCAGCAGGTGGGCGTTCCGTGGGCTTACGGGAAAGGTGAGTTCGACGAGAGCCACTTCCCATTCCTCAGCAAGGCGCGCTATCCTTGGGCAGCAACTATCACCGGTGCTAAGATAAAGCAGGAGCAGGACGCTCCCAGCACTGCAAGAGGTGCAAAACATCCCAACGGAGGCGGATTTGTTGCCTCTACTGCAAAGGTAGACTCTTCAGTTTATGTGGGACCTGATGCAAAGGTGCTTGGCTATGCAACAGTCAACGGAAATGCTGTCGTGGACGATCACGCAGTAGTCACCGGAAACGCAAGAGTTTCCGGCAATGCAATCATCACAGGACACGCAGTTGTAGCCGAGAGTGCAGTTGTAAAGGACAACGCAATTATCGCAGATTATGCCGGAGTCATGGGCCAGGCCGTTGTATCAGAAAACGCAAGAGTACTCGAAAGCGGACTGGTATTCAATACATATAAGGTGTATGGTGATGCAACTATAAAGGGTGTGGCTTATTGTCTGAGCAATGGTTCAGCCACCGGTCAGGCAATGCCGGACGGCGATTATTATGACGATTCCGGCAGAACTGTACAGAAGGGCTCTATATACGGCTGGACAAGCTATGATGAATATGCTCTGAACAGGCCGTATACAGACGGACAAATGGCTGCTCTGGAGTTTTCAGCAGACAGTTCCTATATGGCTGGAGACATTTATACCTCCACATTCGGTATCACAATGGGCGCTCCTACCTGGAGTGAGTCTAAGACCTCCGGCAAAGGTGTGCTGACATTTGACGGTTCTGCGAATCAATACATAATTGCAGACAGTTCATATGCTGCCCTCCACAACGCTGAATATCAGACAGCAGTTCTCCTCCGTGACAATAGCAGGAATGAGATCTTCAGATTCGGTTCTGACAAATACATCTCCCTGACGGCGGAAAACGGTTCAGTCATACTGACCGGCGCAGATCAGAGTGTTTCTGTGGACGATGCCTATGTTCCCGGAGAATGGATAACAGTAAGCGTCCTTATCTCTGAAGGTAAGGCACTGCTAAAGGTCAGCAATGGAAAAAAACTCAGTTCGTCAGAAGGTGCGTTCGCAGCTGAACCTGTTGACTTTATGGGAAGTGATGCAGTTTACCTTATCGGTGACGGAATGAACGGATCTATGGACTATTTCCGTGTGTATAACAAGGATGCAGCTGATCCGGAGTACTATTACACCGAAAGCGAGGATATCTCATCTGTCATAGGCGATGTAAATGCTGACGGCAGATTCAACATCGCCGATATTGTGCTGGTACAGAATTGGCTCCTCGCAAGACCTGATACCATCCTCGTTGACTGGAAAGCAGGCGATCTCTGTCCGGATAACAAGCTGGACGGATTTGATCTTTGCCTTATGAGGGAAATGCTCCTTGAAAAGCAGTAACATCATCTGTTGAATGACCGGGGGCTTTCTGTGTTATGCGTTATTCCTGTACCGTACCGCCTAAAAGCATCCCCACATAATTGATAGATCCCCGAGCCTTAGCTCGGGGATTACTCATATTGCTTTACAGATTTCCTGCACAGACTTATAATTTACTGAAGATTTTACGCAATCCAACCATTAAGGAGCTATATCCTGACGATTAGGTGCATGACTACAAATGCCGGACATCGAAACCTGTTGTGAGTGGATATTACTAAACGGGACAACTTGTATAGCTGTTCCCGTTTTTTTCAATTACATCATCTGTTATCTATTTTATGCTTTGCCTTCCTTTACATCAATCATTCTTAATTTTATTCTCCCTACTACCATAAAAAAGAAGACCGCTTTCGCAGTCTCCGCATTGCTTTATTCCATTTTAATTTCGTAGCTCTCAGCTAAATCTTCTTCAACATCGCCCTCGGTAGAGGTTATGTCGTAGTTATTCGTATGGCTCATAGCTATGCTTTCAACAGTATCTATCCTGTTTCTGACTTCTGCGGCTATAACCTTTGCGCGTTCAGCATCTATATACAGAGCAGCTTTATCGCCGCCGAATACCTCAAGTATCTCATCTTCGATATCATTGAGCTTTGAAATATCAAACCAATCGAATGAGGATACCAACTTTAGCTGTTCTCCATGAATCTTCTTGAACGGCTTACAATCTACACCATTTATCGGTATTCGTGAAGTTAATCTATCATACCAGAGCGAGGTTCCGCTGTCAAATATGGGAGCAGCACCAAGCCATTCAAGGGTATTAGCATCTCGCAGAAGTCCGAAGTTATTGAAGTGTCTGTCCTCGTTTGCTATGATATAGTCGAGGACTATCATTTTATCGAGAGCAGGAACAATGTCTATTCCGAGTTCCTTGCAGATATCAACATAGTGAAGATATTCGTTTTCATGATTAGCTTTTGTTCTAAGTTGGAGTATTCTCCATGCACTTATGAGCTCGGTGTCTTTTGTGACGAAGTCTTCGCAGACACTATACGGCTCATCGTTGATCCACGTTACTGAATATGGTACATGAGCTATTCCGAGCCTATCCATTATCTTTGATGCAATAACCTCATTGAAAGTCTGCTGACTATACGGATTGGATCCTGATTTCAGAAGGCAACGTTTGCCGTCAATGACCTTCCAGCGTTTTTTCAGATTACCGTCTGACGTATTATCCGGCGAACTCAAATCGAAACCTGAAATTTTACCGTTTGTACCGAACAAAAGGTCTCCGATATCATCTGAGAAATCGTTATCAAAGAAGTTTACATCTTCCCACGACATATTACTTTCATACGGCTTTACCCAGTAATGATCTGATAAGCTGAGTCCAAGGCATTTGGTGAGGAGAAGATTTGTGCTTTCGATACCAAGTGTATCAAGCATATCTGATAGTCCCATTCTGCTTACAGGTATAGAACGTCCAGTCCACCACTGATTGAATGCATACCTGTCAGCAGTCTCATTCTGGCACTGCATACGAACAACTCCCACTGGAAGATGCTCTTTAGATATGATGCTCCTGATTCTGGATATTCCGCCAAGTGTTTCATCGATATCAATGTCAGCAACCGCTATATTCTTATGCATAAGGATATATCTCAACATTCTCACCTCGCTCTTTTTTTCATTATACCATACCTAAGATACAAAATCAAGCCTTGTAATTCAGTGCTTTCACAATACGTTCTTGAAGCAAATACCTCAAAGCTAAAGGCAAATTTTGAAGTTGGAGGTGGTATTATGGACGAAAAACCAACACATCCAGTTATCATCGATACCGATCCTGTTATTGAAGAAGCTAATTAATCATCCTGCACTCGCTGTGATTATCATGGCAGGAGTAGTTTGCTTTTTTACTGAAAATATTTTCAGAGAAAATTCATTCAGAGAATTGACAATTTGGGTTTTTAGAGGTATAATAGCAATGATAAGCTGAATAATAATTCAGAGAAAATTTTTTCAGAAAGAAGCAGTGTATATGTTTATCGGTCGTCAAAAAGAACTTCAGCAGCTTTCAACTGAGCTTTCCGGATGGAAACGCAAGACTGTTGTATTGATATACGGAAAGCGCAGAGTTGGTAAATCAACATTGATAAAAGAAGCTGCAAAAAACTTCGACGGTGTTGTTATCAATCATATGTGCGTTTCCAGCACTTTTGAAGGAAATCTTGAACTGATTTACCGTAGTGTATCAGAGAGCCTGTCGCTGCCAAATATTCAGTTCGATTCAATGTTTGCGATGATGGATTATCTGAAAACTCTGGATAAGAAGATACTCCTGATTATTGATGAATACCCATATCTCAAGCAAACGAAAAAGAAAAATGAAGTGGACTCATATATGCAAGTCGTTATTGATCGTTTGCCTAAAAATGTTAAACTAATTCTTTGCGGTTCCTATATAACGATAATGAAAGAACTTCTGACAGAGAGCAATCCGCTATTCGGTAGATTCTCTTTGATTCAGCATATTCATGATTTCGATTATTATGAAGCATCGAAGTTTTATTCTGATTTATCTGTAAAAGACAAAATAGCTTATTATGCTGTTTTCGGCGGTTGTCCGTATGTTTTGGAGAATCTGGATACTAATTCAACGGTTAGTGACAATATAATAAACCTGGTGTTGCCAGAAACCGGATTGATTCGTTCACATGTAGAGAATATCATGCTGAAAGAGATTCAAAAGTCATTTGATGCAAGAATTCTGGAGGCTCTTGGGAATGGAAAGAAAAAGTATACTGAAATCAGAGATCTGATCGGAAACAACGAAACGGGGTTACTGGATAAGCAGTTGAAAATTCTTCTTGATATGGAAACAATTCAGAAAACAGAACCGATCAATCGAAGAAATGATAAAAAGAAACAGTTTTATGAGATTATGGACAATCTTATGCGTTTCTATTTCTCTTTCATTTTTGGTAAAACAGGAACTGTTCAAAGAATTGGTGAGAAGCAGTTTTACAACAGAAATATCAATGACGTATTATTACAATTTGTCAGCAGAAGGCTGGAAGGGATCACTCTGCAATATTTCCATAGAATGTCTTTGCTCGGAGAATACCCAGATATAGAGGACTTCGGAAGCTACTGGTACGATGATCCTGAGACAAAAACAAACGGCGAATTTGACTGTGTACTGAAGCGGAGCGGTGAGCATTATGATTTTTATGAATGTAAGCACTTTGACAGACCGATGACACTTGAAGAATGTAGACAGGAAAAACAGCAGTTAGAGAACATCCGAGGAATACAGGTGGCGGATATGGGATTTGTTTGTACAGGTGGATTTACTTTTGAAGATACAAATGAATTTATACTTATCACCGGAGAGCAGCTTTACAAATAATATAACCGAATAGACATTATCAGCACTCGCTGTATTTATCATGGCTGGTGCAGTTTACTTTTACTGAAAATGTTTTCTGAGAAAAATATTCAGAAACATAATAAGCTTTACAGGCACCAAACAAGCAGCCCACATTCTCATATTGTATTGAGTTCGCTTTTAATGCAAAATTAACAAATGAAGCTCCGTCGTGATTTGACCACTTATTTTGAGCTGCCACATTCCGCTTTTTACGTAGAATAGCGCTATTCCAACCACTTGTTTACCACTTATTTGTACCAAAAACTGCCAAAAATCACTTGAAGCTGCTAAAAGCAAAATCGTAAAATACCTCGAAATACAGCCATTTTCACAAATTAGCAAAAATCACTAAAAGTCCTTCTGCTTTTTCAATTCCCCTCGTCTCAAAATTAGGACTTGCAAATGGCTTAGTATAGGCATTTGCAGGCTTGCTTTTTTGGCAAAACTCTGTCAATCACTTATTTTTATTTAACAATTAAAAAAGCTCCGCAGAGTAAGTTACTCTGCGGAGCTTTTCCCATTGTATGTCCAATATTGGCAGAAAACATATACTGCGATATATTTTTTGTTGATTATTTACCGAGCAGATAGTATTTGTATAGGAAGTCAAGCAACTTTTCATTCTGACCGAAGACATTCTCAGTCAGGTACTTGTCGAGATTCAGTGAAACGATCATCATTTTATTTTCGCTCTTTATTAAATCAAACAACAATCCATAATCATATGGAACAATGAACTATACACCGTTTATGCACTGTATTTCGTATCCTGCATTTTTATACCAATAGCTGACTAATAGATGTTCCATACATCCAATATAATTATATATATTTACAATCGTATCGCTCGATAGTTATATTTTTAAATATTATTTTATGTTTGTCCAGATTTATCATATCACCACTTACAGATTAGCTTTTTATCTTGTGATTTTCTACAAATAATGTGTTGCTAAAAATGCCATTATTCAAATAGAGAATGATTATCATTTTGTTTAAGATGCAGAAAAAGCAAGGAAGATATTGACATATAACTAACTTGTGAATATAATATTAAATTGAAAATGATTATCGTTTTCAATTGTTAGCTAAGGAGGGAATGTTGATGTCCAGCTACAAAACAATACAGCGGGAAAGCGTTTTACGTATTCTTTGTACAAATGCAGACAGGACATTTACAGTCAAAGAAATTTCAGAAGCGATAAAATCAGAAATATCAATTTCATGGGCTCCCTCAGAAAGCACAATTTACAGAATAATGAACAGTCTGGTTCAAAGCGGAGCTGTTTTGAAAAGTGTAAATAATAACAGAGAATATCAGTATTCTCTCATAAACAATAACGATCCACATATTACAGTAAGATGCAAGATCTGCGGTAAGATCCATCATATTGATGAAAACGTGTGCCGGGAAATAATTAATGAATTGAATAATAACAGCTTTATGCAGGCTGATGGTGACATTGAAGTCACGGGAATATGCGAAGAATGTAAATAAATCGAGGTGAAAACAATGACAAGCAACATAAAAAGGATAGTTTCATGTATAATTCTTATAGTATTCTGCTTTGTCGTTTTCAGTTCATCTTGTTTTATTATCACTCACGCCGATCATGATTGTACCGGCGAGAACTGCTCTATTTGTATAGAGCTTGTAGAGTGCCAAAAGGCACTTCATACTTTCGGAGCAGCTGTTGCAGGAGCATTTAAGCTCACTTTAACGCTCTGCATCGCTGCTGTACTTAGCAAGGTGATTATTAAGGCTCACTCTGCACATACGACTCTTATTTCTCTGAAAGTGGAGCTCCTGAATTAAATATTGACTGCATTGCCTTTTATGGGATAGTTATGCCCAAACATCAGTTTTACGGGATAACTATATCATTTTGCAAGAATTAAAGGTGTATAAATACACCTTATTTCGTTATGCTGTCAATAATTAATTTGGAGGTCCATTTTTATGTTTAAGAAGAAAATCGGCATTTATGCACTTACATTTGCTATGGCATCAATAGGAATAACAGGCTGCTCATCGGCTGATCCAAGCAGTTCATCTGACAGCTTGTCAAGCAGTATTACAGAAGAAGCTGATCAGTCTGATAATAAGGCAAGCTCTGCGTCTTTCAGCGTAGTTTGCACTATCTTCCCTGAGTATGACTGGGTAAAGGAGATAATCGGCGACCATTCATACAATATGGAATTGACCTATCTGCTTGATAACGGTATCGATCTTCACAGCTATCAGCCTACAGCTGATGATATGATGAAGATATCGACCTGTGATCTGTTCGTTTATGTTGGCGGCGAATCTGATGAATGGGTAGAAGACGCACTTGCAGATGCTCAAAACAAGGATATGAGTATCCCAAGGAGCTTATCCGTACAAAGGGATATGTATGGTTTATCAGAGATGATGACTATGCTGTGTGGTACAGTGATATTATGAATGAAGCTGCAAAGTATCACGGAAAAACTGTGAAATTCAAGGCAATGATGGGCAGCAGACCGGAACTTCCGCCAAATGTATTTGCAGTGGGAAGATTTATAATGACCTGCTGTGAAGCAGACATGGAGTTTTGCTGGTTTGTGGCGTTTTATAACAGGTATCATGAAGTTAAAGGTGATATATGGGCATCGATAACCGCTGAAATAACTGTTAAGCATCATGAAAACGAAAATATTGATATACCAATTTTGAAAATAACTGATTTTTACGAATGCGATCCGCCTGTAAAACAGGCAGCAGAATTCTGAGCAATGTCTTTCTGCCTCTGATGCAGTATGATCGCACCGGGGCAGATACCTATTTTATGTATAACGAACGGAGGAAATATTAATGTCTGCACAAATGATCTGCAGAAACGCTTCTCTCGGATATGAGGGAGGCATAGTTGCGGAAAATCTGGATTTTACGATAAATAAAGGCGATTATCTCTGCATACTCGGTGAGAACGGTTCGGGAAAAAGTACCCTTATAAAGGCGATACTCGGACTAAAGCCGCAGGTCAGCGGTGAGATCGAATGGTGCGGAGATGTAAAAAAGAACGAAGTCGGTTATCTGCCCCAGCAGACCGTTGTACAAAAGGATTTTCCCGCTTCTGTTCGTGAGATAGTTCGCTCAGGATGCCTTGCAAAATGCGGACTGCGTCCGTTTTACAGCAAAGAGGATAAGGTACTTGCCGAAAACACAATGAAGCAGCTTGAAATAGATAAGTTAGCTAAAAGGTGTTATCGTGAGCTGTCAGGCGGTCAGCAGCAAAGAGTCCTTCTTGCAAGAGCTTTGTGTGCAACACGCAAAATGCTCCTGCTTGACGAACCGGTGACAGGTCTTGATCCGAAAGCACAGATCGATCTTTATGAACTGATCGCAAAACTTAATCATGAGGGCATAACTATTATCATGGTATCACACGATATAATCTCAGCAGTGAAATACGCTTCTCATATCCTGCATATAGGCGGCAGGAAACAATTGTTTTTCGGAAAAACTTCAGACTACGTAAAGAGTGCAACAGGAAAACTTTTTATAGGATCGGAGATGATCGGAAATGAGTAATATGGAAAAACTGCGCTTCTATTTTGATTTTCCTTTTGTACGCTATGCGTTCATTGTAGGAATACTGATCGCACTCTGTTCATCTCTGCTTGGAGTTACCCTTGTCCTGAAACGTTTTTCTTTCATCGGCGACGGTCTTTCTCACGTTGCTTTCGGAGCTATGTCACTTTCGGCAACTTTACCTGTAATGATAAAAAAATATGCTCTTTACCTCGGAAAAACCGTCAAGGCAAAGGGGCCGTTTTCATACTTTCAGGAAACAGACGGGCGAGAGTTTTTCGCTGTTCTGATCAGCGATGCTACCGCCTGCTGTTCACAGGGAATAGAGTTCGTTTTAGACGGCGATCATTCATATCCTGCTGATTATCCGGCTATCGGTACAGATATAACTGTAGTCGGAAAATTCAACTATTATAAGGAAGATTACTATACCTACTGTCAGCTGCTTGACGCTGATATGGAGGTGGATCAATCATTATCGTGGTGATCATAAAAGGCTGTGAACGTCCCCTGTCTTTATATTTTTTTAGAATTTTCTCTGTGCAGAGCTATGTACTTTTCCATAATTATCTATTTCATTAATACAAATATGGGTTCGCCTCTAGGAGGGCTATTGTGAATAAGAAAGCTTCATCAGTTACTTGTTTTTGCATTTAACAAAAGATCTCCGCAGATCATACTATTCTGCGGAGATCTTTTATTCCATTGTCTGATCGGGGATAACATCCGGCAGCAGCATACTTCTCATAGCTGTCAGGTCGTAAGCGTCAAGCCTATTGTCTTCACAAAGGTCGCCTGTCTTCCAATCTGAAAGCTTGTTGTTTGAACGGGACAGAAGCCAGTCCTGCAAAGATATCACATCAGCTATATTGAATGTACCGTCTCCGTTCACATCGCCCTTAACTTTTTCCGGGAGTGCGTTTGCCAAATCAAAACGGTCGTTTTCATCCTTTATCTTAGTCCACATATAGCGAAGCATCCAGCCGTCAAAATCGGTTATCTTCGCAGATGATCCTGCCATCATAATAGATGATCCGCCGGGAAAGCCTCCTGGAGGGAAACCGTCAGATTCTCCTTCGCCGCCGTAGAAATCTGTCATACCGAACCCGTGACCGATCTCATGCTCAAGAACGTGTATACCATTGCCGCCTATCATATTAAGGTAAGCAGTATCAGACAGGCGCTGTCCCCAGTCACCTCCGCAGCCGCCTATATCTGGGAAGCCCTGAGTTGCCCACATATACATATCGAAACGCTTGTCAAGTCCGCCGGGATACTGATATCCATTTTCAGTGAAATGGTCGAAACGTGAAAGTGATGCAGGTGCAAAGGGCTCTCTGTCCGGGATAGTATCCCTTCCGTTGGATGTATCATACTGAGCATCATAGTAACGTGTATCAGTGTAAACAATTTCGTCGTCGTGAAGGTCAAGAAGACAGCTCTTATTGATAACGGCCCAGCCAACGACCTTCACATTGATATGCTCATAAGGCCAGTTATCATATCCTGCCAGCCAGTCATTCCATGCGTTTATGCTTTGGGAAAGCATATCCTCGAACTGCTGACGCTGTTCATAGGTAACAGTACGGTATGACTGCCATTTGACCACATAATTGATAGTTCCCTTGCCTGCAACTATCTGGTCGAATATCGTATTTCTCCGTTCTGTTGAACGCTCACGGGAGATCCTGTTCTGCCATATCCAGTCGGCAGCGTACTGATACTCCGATGGCATATCATCAATGTTCAAAGCGTATGCAGTGATCCTGTTTCCCACAGGTGAGAGGCACTGCGGCAAAGCGGCTGACGAAGCACATATTGCAGCAGAAAGCATTACAGCAGCAATTTTTTTGTGTCCCATATACTCCCTCCTTATTCCGGATAATATTGCTGAAAAGACCGACGTATAGCCAGTCTTTTCTGATCCGTTCCCCTTACAGAACAAATTTTATATGATAGACTCCAGTGCAGAAGAGCATCATCATTTTTGTAAAAGCTGGCTCCTCAATAAACAAAGATCATATGAATCGATCGCCCCATCGTTACAAAGATCAGCTGCCTGCCAGCTTTTCATTCCTGAACTGCTTCGCCCAAGCAGCCAGTTTTGTACCGCTAAGACTGCTCAGGAACAGTCCTGCTGAAATAATGAGACTGAATATATTTTTTATTATTTCACTTCATTTTTGTAATTGTGTTTTCTATAATCAGATGATAACACATCCTAAGCACTTGTTCAATAACTATTTGCGCAATCTTACTAACATTTTGCGCACTTTTTTCTTGATGAGCAGGATCGGAATGCGGCATAATCACTAAAAGATTGTTGGTAAATGAGCAGCCGCCTTATGTCTTTATTGAAGAAATTGAAAAACGTATATGCCACTCAAACTGCCACAGCTGCACGTACATTTTGCTCTTCATTGACGTTGACTGATATAAATGAGCCCGCCTGATCCTGTGATCAGACGGGCTCGTATATTATATACATAAAATGGTTTTACGACCGGATTCCTGCATCGACCATTCCACAACAGAGAAGCCTTTTCTTTCAAATGTCTCAAGCTGCTGAGGCTCGATTTCTACAGCTTTCTCAAGCGGAACATATGCCATGAAGAGGCGGCACTCGCTGTCATGTGTCGATCGTCAGCTAAGCTGACTTCGTATAGGCTTCGCCTTGGAAGGAAATGTGTTTTTACGTATAAGCTCACTCTTCATCATACAAAGGTCATAGCCATCAAGCTTGTTGTCGCTGTAAAAATCCACTGCTTTCCAGTTTGAAAGATGCACATCCGGTACAGAAAGAAGCCATTTCTGAAGCAGTACAGCATCGGCAATATTGAATTCACCGTCACCATTCACATCTCCGGTGGGCTTTGCTGTTGTTTCCGGCACAAGCCAGCCGCCGTCATCGGTGATCAGGCAAAGCATGGCGATCGTGTTGCCGAAATAGGAATCCATGCCGATATCCAGAACCTCTTTGCGTATCGCATCATGCCATTTTGTATCTCCGGCAGCTGCTGCGGAAAGCATCAGCGGAGCAGTAAAACATAGATCGTCCCAGTCTGCGACCGCCTTGCCGTCTGGGGTGTAGCCTGCCATGATCTTTTCCGGCTTGCCGCCTGTTTCCTTTACGAAAAATGCATTGACTGTTTCCGCATACTTTTTTGCATCTGTATTTTTTCCAACGAGCGCATCCGTGCTGATACGCCAAGGAACACGGCATGAATTGTATTCGTAGACACCATCGTTTTCATTTTCAAGGAAATTCGCAGGCGCAGGGCTCCACTCGCCGCTGCTGTCCTTGATGATGAAATCAGGCAGCAGACCGGTCTGATATTTCTCCACAAAATGATTAATGATACCATAGGTGTTGTCATAGAGCTGCATCCAGCGTTCATCTCCGGTCACTTCGTAAAATACCGGGAAATACTGCATAATGAAATCCGAAGCACGTGTCGCAGTGTAATATTTGTCATTTTTATCTACATCGTACGCCCAGTCGCCGAGCCGAAGAATGTTATCATCATGACTCACATCATATTTCATAATGTCATCGATCACAAGCTCTGCCGCATGGCGGTAATTGATCTCGCCGTCGCTTCCCCAGATCTTATCCGCAAGCAGCAGCGCATATGCAATGTCTAAATCCCCGTCTGTTGCAGAATCCGCACCGTTGGAATCCACGAGTGCCTTTCCGTTGTCGCTCTGCTGCCACGCCATCAGATGCGGGCCGATGCTGCTCGGATGCGCCAGATAATAATGATACATACCGTCGAAAATGTCCTTGGCTTCATCGTCATAGTCTGACATCAGAGCTGCGATCAGCATACCGTAGCCGTGCGCTTCAGAAACAGTGACCTCAACCGTAGAATGTGCTTCCGAATATTCCTTCTCTCCGTAGAATACATAATACTGCGTTTTATCTTTGACATACGGATTCTGACGCAGATAAGTTTCTTTCCAGTCTTCATAATAGTGCTTTGTATCATTGGTCAGTGTTTGTGCTGATGCAGGAATCGGGATCCTGATCATGTTCAGCAACAGCACACAGACGAGTAATGCAAAAAATTTCTTTTTCATGGCGTTTCCTCCCATCTTCGCATTAAGTATCTTCTGAGTTTTGTGAAATGACGTTTTCCTGTTCAGGAAAGGAAATGATTATACTCATCTTTTATAGCCATTATAGCATAGAATCCCACAGAATGCAATGGGGGGGCAGAAGAATATCATGTGCCATTTAACTGCCTGGGGAAAAACAGGCCGGGCTGTATGCACAGGCAGTCACCTGCAAGGGTGAGCAAGAAGATATAAATATAAAGCCATGATATCCCTGATAATCATATCAGGAATATCATGGCTCAACTGTTTTATTTTGTTCACGCTGATCTATAGCCTAATTCTCGTTTCTTATCTGTCATATATGGCTCAAAACAGATCATTCGTTAAATATAGCCTTTATTTTTTCAACTAATGACTTATCATAACTGAAGAAAAAGCTGTTTATATAATCGTACTGAACATCATACAAAGCGTTGTTAGGGTCATTCGGATCGGGTTTACGAGCATTAAGGCACCACATAGTATAACCATCATCAGTTATATAGATATTAAAGTACATACTTCTTTCTTCATTTATAGCAAAAAGTGTTTTATACTCTTCATATGTGTTAAAATCTCCGAGATACGAACGCCACTTTGCACTTGCCAGAAGTTCCTTGAGCTCACAGACCTGTTTTTCAGAGAATGGTGAATCATGGTATATAGCATTATATCCGTCGCTGAAATCATATTCTGTATCACGTATTACCCATTCATCGAAATCATTGAAGAAATTAAATTCTATTGTTATATCATAGAGCTCATCAGGCGATTCATCGAACATATATGAATCCTTACCCTGTGAATTTATATATTCAAGCAGATTATCAATAACAGTATCATTTGTACAATAGTAGTATTCATTATATCTTGCTGTTCCTGCGCTGACAAAGCATGGATCCGGAGCTGACATAAAGGTGACTTCCGTAATGCCTGTATCATATTGCCATATCCATAATGCAAAGTTTTCGGAATTAAATTTCACACTTTGTATTATGGAATTGTACTCTGGAATATCTTGAAATTTAACGTGCTTCCAGTCATAATTTTTAAGGATATCGTAAAAATTATTGCGATCTTCCTTTGAAGTCTTGAGACTTGTCAGTATTTCGTAATCTGATATGCTCAGTCTCCAGTTTTTTTCAGTAAAGAAGTTGTATCTGTATACAACATCGCTGTATTCGTCGCCGAGTATCTCTGTTATCTTTTCTTTGAAATAGTTGAAATCTGCTTTGTATATATTAAATGTGCGTGTAGATCTGTCAGTACACAGGTAGTGATCTGGATCAGCACTGCTTTCCTGTTGGTTTATAGCGATAGAATCATAGAAAAGTGTATTAGTATATGAATCGAGAACAATAGTAGAAAATTCCGTATCAGTCAGATAATTGAAAGTGATCGACTCCCAATCGCTGAGCCATTCGGTAGTTGGCTGACTTACAAGCTCAGGGTGCAGTTCGATCGTTTCCCATTTATAGCTGTTGAAAAGCTGTTCCAGCTGTTTACGCTTGTCAAGGGATATCGGCTCATCAGGATCAACTTCATATATGACATCATCTACAGTATATCCGCCGTCTTTTATCTCAACAGTGACCATACCGTCTTTATCATTTTTAGAAGCCGGGATGCTGTCAACAAAGAATTCTGTTTCAGAGAAATTGCCGAATGGAGCTGTTTCTGATGTGACAGGCTCTGTGGGCTTTTCATCTGTTGTCGGTTCCTCTGTGATCTCTTCAGCAGTCTCTTCTTCATTGAGAATGTCAGTGATACTCTTTTCAAACAGATCATAATCTATTTCCCATTCCTTGCATATATAATCAGAATATGTCGTAGAATACTGACTGTTATCGTATGTATACCCGAATTCAACATAACAAAGTATTCCGACATTGTTCTTTTCAGTGATACTTATACTTTTTACCCTGTCAGACTCTACCCACTCAAAAAACGGTGAATCAGGGTTGGGAGCATCTGATGCAAGGTTTTTCTGTTCAGTGTCATTATCTTCATTGAATACGATAAATGATTCTTCATCTGCGTCATATTTCGTGATATCAGAATTCAGATCATTCTGTATATCAGCGGTATTTATAGGTTCATAGCCATCAAAATCATTGAAGAAATCCGCAAGCTTCTGACGTTTATTTTCCGTTATCTCAGTGCCGTCATAAACGTATATATATTTGTTGTTATAAGTAACGTCCTTTTCTCCCTCTGATACAGTATCATATTCCGCAACCGGATCAGTTTCGGTTTCGGCAGACTTATCTGATACATCTTGTGCATTCATGCTGTTATTGCAGATAATGCTGAATAAAGGCTCCTTGGAGTAGTCGCAGACTTTATATCCGGATTCTGCAAAATCTCCGAACGGAGCAGTCTTGCTTTCGGATATATTATCATTTTTTTCCGAAACGTTACTGAAATGCTTCATAGCTTTGATACCGCCGGCAGTACCGCTTATCAGTACCGCAGCGGCGGCTGCAATATTAAGCATCCTCTTCCAGACAGGACGATCGTAGCGTTCAACTCCACTTACTGACTTATTGCTCTCCTCGTCAGCTTCTGAGATCTTATTGTTAAATTTCTTTTCGCTCATTTTAAACACCATTTCCTTCTCTTTTTCATCCCGAGGCGGGAACTCTTCAGCAATTCTTTCGATAACATCCTGACTGTTGTTTTCAAGAATATCAAATTCATTATTATTATCCATGATATCACCTTTCTTCGCCAATATCTGTAAGTATCCTTTTAAGCTTTTCCATAGCCCTGCTCAGCCTTTTTCTTATTGCGGCAGGTTTCAGATCTATAAAATCGGCGATCTCTGACGAGCTCCTTCCATAGTAATATTTCTGCATTATGATCGTTGAATCAGGTTCTCCGAGCGACTTTACAGCATCAAGCAGAGCATGGCTGGTTGCGTTCTTTTCAGCAATTTCATCAACTTTTTCCGGTGATGGTACCGATACGGCCTCTTCTCCGTCGATAGGTACTGATATTACTTTCCTGGAATTAAGTCTGCGGAACATATCGACAGCCCGGTTCCTTGATATTGATGCAACGAAACCTTTTATGTCGCCTTCATACTCACTATCTGTTTTATATTTCATAAATATTTCTGAGAAAACGTCGCTGATACATTCGTCTATATCCTCACGGGAGGTGATACTTTTAAGAATATTGAAAACAATGGTGTAGACATAGTTGTAGTATTCATCAAAAATCAGCCTGTGAGCCTTTCCGGGTGAGCTGTTCATCAGCTCTCTAATCTGTTCATCTGTCATTGCAGATCTCCTTTGGGCAAATATACTGCCGAAGCGTTCAAATGCACATTTGTATTGCTCTGTAATCTATACTCGTAAAAAAGAAAGAAACTGTGACTATGTTATCATAATTTTTGGAAAAAATCAAGTTAAATGCCTGTTTTCGTGTATTTTGCCTTGATCCGAGAACTCCTTCGGTGGAAGAATAACAATTCCGATGGGCTCTTAGCACATTATATCCCCACGTAAATACAAGGTAGCTGCCACATATACGCTCTCCTGAATCGTTGACTTTTTATATAAAATATGGTATAGTATTCCTTGAAGATATTGTTATTATCTTATATTTCATCCCAAAGCAGCAAATGCTCATATCCGAACCGATCTGCTGCAGAAATATAGAGAATACTACCATATTTTCCCCTCAAAGCTCCTTTTTGAAGATACATTATACTTATTTTCGCTTCAACTTCTCCGTTTTTCAGCAGTTTCTATTTACTACCTAATTTCAAAAAAGAGAAGCTTTTTTCATAATAAATCATAAGGAGAATCTATCATTTATGAAGGAAAAAATCTGCCACGGCTTTTTCATAGTTCTTATAATCGCATTGCTAACAGGAAATGTGTTATTCTGGGCTTCTAAAAAGGAAGGTTTTCATTTAGATGAGCTATATTCATATAATCAAATCGCAAATACAGATTATTCTAAGCCTGAATTTGACAGACCAAATGAACCTTTTCTTAATTCCTGGCATGACAGATCATGCTATGAAGACTTTCTGACAGTGGATAAGGATGAAGCATTTAATGTGTCTGCATTCTATGAAAGTGCAAGCAGGAACGGTGCACATCCTCCGCTATACCTTACTTTATTCGGGATCTTCGTATCCGCTTTCTCTCCGGATAATTTTACAAAATGGAGCGGCATCACGTTCAATATTATATTTTATATTTTAACGCTGCTCGTTTTATATGACCTTTCTGCAAACGTGATGAAAAACCGTAAAGCAGCTATCATTTCAGTCATTTTGTATGGCGGATCAATATGTGCAGTAAGCACGGTGCTATTTATCCGTGTATACATGATGCTCACATTTTTCACTGTCTCATATTTTGACCTTCATATCCATCTTCTCAACAAGGAACTTGACACATCATGTCCTATCAGAAAGCGCTTACCTGCATATATAGGAATTATCATAGCTCTGATCTTAGGTGCATTGTCACAATATTATTTTGTTGTACTGGCATTCTTTGTTGGACTGATGTATTTTCTGATCCTTCTTGCTTCCAAAAAGAACCGCTTGCTGGTTGAATACATATTGATCAACCTGACTGCACTTTCTTTATATATTGCTATCTGGCCAAACTTTTTCCGTGATCTGCTTTCCGGACCAAGAGGTCCTGAGGCTATAGGCAATCTGAAAAAATCTCCCGACCAGTTCGGTGTTCAGTTCGGGCACTATTTATCTGAGATCGATGAGCACCTTACCGGCGGAAAAGGCATATTGCTTTTACTTATAATAGCTGTACTGCTATTGATTAAAATTGTAAAGATCTATGCTGTACGAATAGTTGTAGAGAAGGATGCTTCGTTTGAATTGTCATGTGATCGTTCAGCGAATGAGAAATCAGCAGATATGTCAGGTAAAATAAAACTTGGAAAAGAGTATCTTCTCGTGCTGTTCATCACATTGCCTACAATATGCTACCTCTTTCTCATAACAAGGATAGCGCCTATCCTGTTATATGATCTGTATAAGGATATACGATACCTTTTCAATATCATCCCGTTGTTCATAGTGATAAATGTTTTCTTTATCGTAAAGGTATTCCACAAATTTTACAATCGGCGTTCCTATAAGATCGCATCTGCCATATTGCTTATCGCACTTACAATACTGGCATACAGCACTAAAGATGTGGACTATTTATATAAAGGAGCTGACGATCAGATGAAGCAGCTTGAGCCCTTCTCAAATTGCAGGGCAGTTTATGTTGCCGACTATAATCACTTCAGCACCAACTCCATCGTATATTTCACTAAGAACAAGGCTGTTTACACAACAACTCCCAAAGACATCTCTACCCTTGAGGAAGCCTTTGAAGGAGCAGATGACGAAAGAATACTTCTCTATCTCAACGATAAGATAGACGGAAGCGAATACGTTCTGGATCTTATAATGAAAGAATTAAATGCCAAAGGAAAAGTCCAGCTCTTCAAAACAGTTGGATTATTTGAGGCAGATGTTTACCTGCTTGAACTATAGCAGTTCAGCATATAAGGAGATGATACAATGCGTCTGATTTCAATTATTGTCCCTGCATTCAACGAAGAAGGCTCTGTCGCTGAACTATATAAAGAGATCGATGCCAATTTAAAGAACGTCAGCGATACTGACTGGGAGATATGGTTTGTTAATGACGGCAGCAGCGATATGACCGAAAAGGTCGTGCTCGATCTCACCGAAAAGGATAACAGAGTACACCTTATATCATTCCGCAGGAACTTCGGCAAATCATCTGCTCTTCAGGCCGGGCTGCGCCATGTCAACGGAGATATAATCTTCACTATGGATGCTGATCTTCAGGATGATCCGGCAGAATTGCCTAACTTCATACATAAACTTGACGAAGGATACGATATGGTCGTAGGCTGGAAGCAGAAGCGCCTTGATCCGCTGGAAAAAAGGATCCCCTCAAAGCTTTTCAACTCGGTCACATCAAAAATGGCCGGCTTCAAGCTCCATGATTTCGACTGCGGATTCAAATGCTTCCGCAGAGAGGTCACTGATTCACTCGATATATACGGCGAACTGCACCGCTATATCCCGGTACTTGCCTATAGGAACGGCTTCAGAATAACTGAGATGCCGGTTCATCACCGTGAAAGAAAACACGGCAGATCAAAATACGGCCTGGAAAGATATATGCGTGGATTCCTTGATTCGCTGACAACTGCGTTCCTGCTCAAATTCTCTGACAGGCCTATGTACTTCTTCGGACGTGTCGGTGTCTTATTTTCAGGCACTGGATTCCTGATATGCCTTGTTATGGCAATAGAATGGTTCATGGGCTACAAGATCGGCGACAGACCTTTGCTTCTGCTGGGAGTCCTTCTGATAATCGTCGGATTTCTCTCTGTTTCTACCGGTTTTGTATGCAACCTTATTACAGATCAGAACTACCGTAAGAACTACAGGGAACACCATATCAAAATTATAAAATGATAATATACAAGGAGGAGGAACTCCATGGAATATAATAACGGAAATTATAACAAGTATATGTCTAAAAATATACTCAAGCGAAAAATGCTCTCGAAATTTACTGATAAGATGATTGCTTTCATCACTAAGGCTGCGGCTGAATGTGAGCACAGATCAGCAGGCAAGAATGAAAAGCTGCGTATACTTGACGCTGGATGCGGTGAAGGTTTCTTATCCGGTTATATCCACGATAAGCTTGGCGATTCAGTTGAGATAACAGGCCTGGAATATACATCTGAAGCCCTTAAGATCGCAAGGGAGCGAAATCAGGATATCAGCTTTATACAGGGCGATATCATGGATATGCCGTTCGAGGATGGTTCCTTCGATATCGTTGTCTGCACAGAGGTGCTTGAGCATCTGACTGATCCGGCAAAAGCTCTTTCGCAGCTTATCCGTGTCTCAAAGGGCGTACTGATTATTTCTGTCCCCAATGAACCCTGGTTCTGTCTCGGGAATCTGCTGGCCCTTAAAAATGTAACACGCCTTGGAAATCCCATTGATCACATAAACCATTGGACATACTCCAAATTCGCCTCATTCCTGAAAAAGAATTCAAACAAGAAGTGGTATATGGATAAGAGCTTCCCATGGACCATAGCCAGATGCAGAGCATTTAAATGAAAGACAGTAAAGATCACAGTGAAAAAAGCCTGAACAGGCTGATCCGCTATGGGTGCGGCGGAGTTGCAACTACTCTGCTCAATATATTTTTGTACCAGTTCCTGCTGCTCTTTCTCGATTATAAGATCAGCAATCTTATCTCGATCGTTCTATCAAAAATATTTGCATATACAGTAAATAAAAACTTCGTCTTTCATTCAAAATGCAGGGACCGGAAAGAACTGTTATCAGAGATATTACGCTTCATTGTTATGCGTGGTGCGACCGGACTGATCGATTATTTCGGACTTATTGCAGCAGTCGAAATATTCGGATTAAATAAGGTATGGTCTAAATACCTTATACAGCTGATTGTGATAATCCTGAATTATATTCTCGGGAAAAAAGCTGTTTTTATTGCAGCTGACCATACTCAGGATGACGAATAAACAGGCTGCTTCCGCCTGTATGCTGCATATAATACAAACACCGAAAGGATATTGCCAATGATACAGGATATCGCTCCAAGCATACTAAACAACAGCTACAGGATATGTCAGCCTGACGACAAGAGCAGGTATTTCATCTTTGACGGAGATATGCTCCTTGCAGACACATCACTTGAATGCGGTGACATTGTATTTCCGGGAAATAAGGATATAAGCATCAGCAGAAATGCAGTGTACCTCTTTTCGGTAGACGATACATCCTACTTTCTGCTCACAGATCAGAAATACTCCGAGACCGGACAGTTCAGATATATTCACTTCAAGGAACTCCACAGTCTCGGACTTACCAGGAACAACGGCTTATTTGCCGCATTTACGGCATATCATCTATGGTGCTGGTACCGTTCGAGCAGATTCTGCGGAAAATGCGGCCACAGCACAGTTCACAGCAGCCGTGAAAGAGCAATGGTGTGTCCGGAATGCGGCAGCACAATTTACCCGAGGATCAATCCAGCCGTTATTATTGGCGTACTGAACGGAGATAAGATACTGATAACAAGATACCGCACCGGTTTCGCACATAATGCTCTTGTTGCAGGCTTTACAGAGATCGGCGAAACTCTCGAAGAGACTGTTGCCCGTGAGGTAATGGAAGAGGCCGGCCTCAGTGTAAAAAATATCCGATATTACAAATCTCAGCCCTGGGGCTCTGTCAGTGATCTGCTTATCGGATTTTTCTGCGAGGTCGATGGTTCCTGTAAGATACATATGGATAAGTCAGAGCTGAAATATGCAGAATGGCTGGGACGTGATGAGATAGTCCTTCAGCCTCAGGATATAAGTCTCACAAACGAGATGATGAAAGTCTTTAAGGCAGGCAAAGAACTATAACCAAATTACAGGAGGTCTAACAATGTCAGAAAATACCGAAAAAGCTGTAGGCAATCACAAAAAATTCTATTCATGTTCAGCCGCTATCCTCTGTGCCTTTTCCCATGAGATAGGCATTTCAGAGCAGGAAGCCCGTACCGTTGCTGCTCCATTTGCCGGAGGAAGAATGGAAAAATGCGGAGCAGTTCTTGCTGCTGAATACATCCTCTCCAAGAAATACCCCGATCAGGCAGAGCAGAAATGCTCTGAGCTGGAAAAGGCTTTCGTAGATATGAACCGCTCGGCAATGTGCCGTGAATTAAAAGGTGCACTCACCGGTACTCCTCTCAGGTCATGCCGTGGATGTGTAACGGACGCTGCTGAACTCCTTGACAAAATGCTGTAATATCACCTGTTCCCGGAGCATTATCCATGCTCCGGTTATTTTTTATGAGGTAAAATTAACAATTTATCCATTGAATCGTTAATACGTATGGTGTATAATAAATTATAGTATAATCGGTAAATATTGATATTTCTGACTTTTATTATATTGCAAG
>Ga0116145_1000920_pt1 | contig 31424 bp, 19 predicted proteins | sample AD_JPNHG1_MetaG_FD_89747 | JGI IMG/M metagenome (GOLD analysis project Ga0116145, IMG submission 89747) | Active sludge microbial communities of municipal wastewater-treating anaerobic digesters from Japan - AD_JPNHG1_MetaG | ecosystem: Engineered > Bioreactor > Anaerobic > Digestate | place... | reverse complement strand
GCGGGGGCACATCCGTGACCCCCGCCGTGTCCAACCGCCGTATGCGGAAAACCGCACGTCCGGTGGTGTGGGAGGGGCACGGGGCGCAATCCCCGTGTCTCCACCCGATCCAGTGCTCCGCAATGAAACCTGAAACCATCCTTCCGCACGGCGGAAGGCGGCTCGTGGGGACACTCGCCCTCCAAATCATGTCAAAAAATGAAACCATGGAACACGGGCAAGATGCCCGTGCCACACCCTTTTGCAAGACACGTTGTTGTGGGCGAGGACGCCCGCGCTCCCGACTCCCTGCCCCCTTTTCACCGAGAACTCACGATCTTCGCCCCCCCCTGTCACCAAGCGATTACGAGCACTACACGTTCTACCGTACGCTCCGCTGCTCGACCAACAGCTTCATCTCTTCGGGTGTGATGGCTTCGACGCGGATGTTGTCGAAGTAGTAGAGCCCGTTCGGCCAATAGGCGTAGAGCCTGACCTTGAACTTCTGGATGCGCGGGGAACGGGCGGTGGGATTGAAGCCGATCGAAAACGTGCTCCATGTGTCCGGGCTGACGCGGGCCGGTTCCAGACGGGTTTGGTATCCATCCACCCAGGTCTTGCGCGTCGGATGCCAGAGAAAGCCTTTGATCCAGACGAAGGGTTTGCCGGCACCCTTGAAGTCTGCGGTCAACCGGTAGTCCTGACCGGGCACGCAGTCGATCAGTTCGGAATCCAGCATCACGCCTTCATTGCCTCCGATGCTGCCGTAGCTATCTGCGGCGATCGGTGTTTTGGCTGGCGGGGGCAGCGTCGGGTCGGCGGCGAATGCCTTGTGCCACGCGAGCGCTTGTTGCCGGTCGACACCGGTGTCCATCTTGACGATCCGGCCGCGCCCCTCTTCTGTGACGAAGAAGGTCGTGAGCCCATTGGCCGCCTCCCAGTGCGTCGCCCTGTTCTCGCCTTCATCGAAGTTGCCGTTCTTGACCAGATTTTCGCCGGGTGCCGCATGCGCGGCGCAGACCAGTAGTACGGCGCAGAAAAGGTGGGTCAGTCGCATAGGTTTGTTTACTCTCCTGCATCGGGGTCGGCCAGAGCGCGGAAATAGGCGTCCACGCTCTCTTCGTACCCTTCGGGTGTCGGTTCGGTGCCCTGATAACGGAAAGCGGACGCCCGGCGAACCGCCGCGCTGTTCTGTTCGGTGCCGCCGCGCACGTGGGTATTCAGGATCACCTGCGCGTCTTTCAGGTTGCTGAGCAGGTCGCTCCGCACTTGACGCGCTTGAAGGCCCTGTCCGGTGGCGCGGAATTTCTGGATCAGCTCCATTTTGTTGACGGCCTCTTCCAGATCGCCGGTCGGGAGGTTGCGCACCGTCAGCTCGCGCAGCAGTGCCTCGGCCTTCTGCTTCAATTCAGCCTGCTGCCCCGGCAGCCGCTGCTGCACGTCCGGTTTCTGATCCGGCGTGATGCCGCGCAACCCGTCGCCGCCCACGCCCGACTGTTTGCCGCCGCCGGTGGCACCGCCCTGCGGGTCTTTGGAGGTGTCCCTGACCGTGCCCTTCTCGAACGGCGACTGCACGAGGCGCGTCGGCGTGTTGCGGCCGCCCTTGCCGGTGGCTTCTTTCTCGACGAACTGTCCGGTGGATTTGCCGGAACGTCCCTCGCCGGAACGCCCGCCCACCTCGTTGTTGTTGGGCATGACGTTGCCGGTGATGCCGCGCGCCGACATGTTGTCCATGTTGCCGTCGCTCACGCCCCAGCCCAGTCCGTCATCCATCGCGCTGAGCGAGGAGCCTGTCGAATCCTCGACATCATCCATGTCGTTCACGTCATCGATCAGCTCGCCGATAATGTCTGTCAGTTCCTCCGGCAGATCCTGCAGCGGCACGTCCGGGAAGACGCCGCCCTCCTCGCCGTTCCATTTGATGAAGTCCTTGAAGTCGGAAAGCCAGCGCTCCAGATTGGCCTCGATCCGTTCGGCTTGCTGCCCCAGCAACTCTTCATTCACTGTCGCGATCTCGATGTGCTTGCGTTCGAGCGCGGCCCCGGACTTTTGCAGTTCTTCGATCATCTCAATCAACTCGTCCGCCATGGCCGAATTGGAGAAGTCCTGATTCTCGACTTTGGAGAGGTCGTTGAACGCCGCCTGAAAGAAGCGCGCGAAATCCTGTTGGCGCGCGGCCAGATCACCCAACAGTTTCTCCTCGGCCTCAGTCCAGTCTTCGGGCTCTTTTTTATCGATTGCCTCAAGGTCTGCCATGATCTTGCGCTGTTCGTCCTGAAAGGCCGAGAGGTCTTTTTTGAGTGCCTCCAGCTTTTCGATCAGCTTCTGGTCCTGCGTCTCGTTCTCAAGTTGCGCCTGCTGGAGATCCGCCCGCGCTTTATCTTGGTTGACCGCGCCAAGGATCCGCTGCAGCGCGGTCACCAACTCGGTCTGCTTGAGCACAATGCCGTTGAGCCCGGCTTGCCGCCCTTCGTCATCAAGTCCCGCGACGACCGGAATCAACTTCATGAGCGGGTCGGAGTGGGCACTTTTGAGTGACACGATGCTGTCGTAAAGCCCCTTCTTCAGTTTCGAGCGGCGGTACAGGCCGTCGGCGAGGGTCGTGCCCTGCATGATGCGATCATGGACCTCTTTTTGGCGCTTCTGGAGTTCCGGGCTGATCCTTTCGCGCCGGTCGTGTTCGATGCGCACGGCGACCCAGTCGCGTAAACTTTTTTGCCGGTCGTGCGCCCGATGCAAGACAGCGAAAAGCCGTGCATGTGGATCATCGGTATCGTCCGTGGGCGGCGCTTTGGCGAGGTCGGCCACATGCAGCGTGAGCGGGGTCAGCACGGTGCCTGTCTGCGTCGGCTGGTGGTTGTCGAAGACGCGCGCCCAGAGTTTGTAGCTGGCATTGCGGGCGAAAAGGTCTTCGGTGATCGGGATGATGCACACCTCGGTGCGAGTGCGCGAACGCGCGCGATAGTCGATCCGTTTCAGCACGGTCTCTTCTTGGTTGCGCACGATGAAGATTTCCAGTGCGGTCAGGCCGTAATCATCGCGCTCTTCGATGTTCAACGGCACGCTCTGTCCGATACCGGCCTGCATGTTCAACTCGCGGTTGGTCAAACGCACCTCGGGCGGCGCGTCCGGTACCGCGGTGATGCGGCACCGCCAGACGCCGGTATGGGTGAGGCCGCGCGCGTCGGTGACATCCAGTGAGAGCTCGGTATCCGCAGTGACATCAAACGCGCACGCTTCCGGTTTGGCATCGGCCTCGGGCTTCATGGGCTGACCATCGCGGAAGAACGCCGCACGCTCGCCGGCTTTGGTGCCGGCAAGGACCTGCACATGCGAGCCTTTCAGCAGAGACGCCTCGCGCGCGGACGCCTCAAGCGTGAAAGGCTGTTCGCCGGTGTAGGCAGGAGGCGTGACGGTCAGCGTGAACCCGTCGAGGCGCGGCCGGCTGATGACAGACACCGTATACCAGCGACTGCGGTCGTTACCGTTTTTCAGCGCGTAGCGGGTGTCGCGCGACAGGTCGCGCAGGTCAAACGCAAAGCCATTGCCCTCTGCGCGCATCGGATAGAGCAGGGGCGTGCCGCCGTCATCTACCACGATGTCGAGTCCGGCGACCGGACGCTCGAATTTGCTAGCCGTTGCGCGGATCGGGCAGATGGCGCCTTCGATGATCTCGGTGTCGCCCGGGGTCACGGAGAACTGCGTGGAGTTGAGGGGCGTCAGCGAGGTTGTCGGATTGAGAAAACGTAAAAACGCATTGCGTGCATGAGCACCGAACGGAATCACATACGCCAGAAACAGCAGCAGACCGGCGGCAAACAGCTTGAGCGCCGGCCACAGCCGCGCGTGTTGCCAAATGCGGCGCAACGGCAAGCGACGGCACCCCTGTTCCGCCGCGTTCAGAAAGACCTCTTTGACCTCGCCCGGCAGCGCGGGATCGCGATCAAAATGCACGGCGTTGATCAGACGGTTGTCGGCGATGCCGAAGCGCTGCTCCAGATACACCGCCGTACGTGCGGGGTCGATCGACCGGAAACCAAAGCGCCAGATCAGATACACCACGCCGACGGCAATTGCGGCCAGCGAGCCGAGCAATAAGACGCTCCGCAGGTGCGGCGGCAGGTTGAAGAGGTTGTCGGCGGCGCAGAGCAGCAGGAGCCAAACCGGCAACACCGCGCCCGCGAGCAGCGCGAGGCGGAGCGAAAGACTGAGGCGGCGGTGAATCGCGGCCCTAGTCAAGAGTGCGTATAATTTGCCATGTGCCATCGGGTGCCTCGTTTGCCTGAAGGTGAAGCTCGGTACCGGGAGTCACAGCGCCGAGTCGTTCGTTAAGCAGGAGCGTCCGGTTGCGCTCACCGCCCTTCTGCTTGTGCCGGATGAGAATGTGACGGCGGTCGACCTTCCAGTCGGGCTCGGCGAAGTGCCAGGTCCAGACCTCCAGATGCCAGAGAAAGCCGCCCGGTGTCCAGCGCGCTGCCTCGTAATAATCCGCGCGCCGCTTGTAGACCAACGCCTTGGCGTGCGCGCGGTTGCCGCCGAGACGCAGGATCCAGCGGTCGTTGAAAAAATCGTCCGCCAGCGGAAACTTTGCATGGATCGCGTCCAAGTCGCCTTTTTGCAACGGCGCACCGTTGGCGGCTTCTGACGGCGCGGCATCCGACAAGCCGGTCAGCGCGTGGGTGTCGGTCAGCACGCACAGATCGTAGCGTCCGGGCAGGAGCGTGCCGAAATCAAAGCGCGTGCCGTCGGTGACGCGTGCGAAGAGCATGTGGCCGCGCAGGGTGTCCAGTGCGGAGACCGATATCACGGTACCGAATCCTTCGACACGTCCGTGGATCGGACGGCCGTCCGCGATCGCGGCATTCGGCATGCGGAGCGTGCGGAGGTAGACCAGATCGTTGAGCGTCTCGGTTTTCGTTCCTTTGATCTGGCGTTGCAGAAAAATCTTTTTCTTGCCCGTCGGCCCCTTGAGTTCCAGCGCGGCTGAAATCACATGGCCGGTTACTACGCTGCCGTTGACCAGCGTGAGGCGCGTCAGAAAGTTGACGAGCGGATACTCGCCTTCGAGATAAACTTTTTCGGGACGCCCCGCCTCCTTAAAGGTCCACGGGCGCTCCATGCTCGCCTGTTCAACGATCTGCTCGACATCAGCCAGATCCGCGAGGGTGAACATGCGTTGGCGGTTCTCGCCCAGCAGAACCAACGTCAGCGGGCGCGACCCGATTACGCGCGCTTCACCTTCAACCAAGGTATCGTCGGAGAAGGTCGCAATGACAGGCACGCTGCGGCCATTCGCGCAAGCGTCATGTGCCATCGGCCCGAACGCGAGCATGCCGCATAAGATGCCCGCTCCCCAACTGGTAAACTCCCCTCGCATGATGCAATGAGCATAACACAGGGAACCCTCGCCGGGCAACGACTACCGTTTCAGGTTTCATGTGCTCCTAGAAACTGCTTCTTGAGTAGTCTGACCGTCGTCCCGTATCGATGAGCAGTATGATTTCCTGATCGTCCGAGACCACTCGGCGGAACGCGCGCAGCTCATTTCCACTCGGCACGGTAAAGCTGTCGATTTCTCCGGTAACCATGTTCTCCCACTTACGGCGCTCGGTCCGCCGTGGAACGAACTTCACCAAGCTGGCCTCAGAAATCTTTTTGTCTTCCTTCCCCTTCCCATGCCACCAAGCGGTGAACTCGTAATACACATTCACGTCTTTGACCTTGCGGGGAATGATGAACGACAATCGTGCTCCTGTCTGGATCGACGCAGCAAGTGCTTCGCGCATGGTGGCAAGATCTGTGGCTTTGCCATCCTTCTTGATGAGCGCCACAGCATCATTGAGAAGGTCTGTTTCGATGAGGGATTCGATCTTTGTCGCAGTTTCCGACACCTTGGCTTGATAGAGCCGCCATTCCGCAAACCAGAGCGAACCGACGACGAGACCGATAAGAACACCTGCTGCGCAGAGCGTCTTGATGAAGGAGCCGGGGTTGGATTTGACCTCTTCTGATTCCGCCACTTTGCGCACCTGAGTCTTGGATATGATGTTGAGATTCGCCGTCACATTCAAGAGCGCGAGAGCAACCAGAACGAGAACGGCACAGAATCCACTGCCGAAGAAGGCAGCGGCCAACTGGTCCGTCAGGCCAGACCACTGAAACACCAAGCCCGCAAGAAACACGACGGCCCAGAGGATCTCGAACCAGACGATGATTTGGATCAAACGAAGCGTGAAGTCCCTGAGTTTTTGTTCTGATTTCATGATGTCGTCTCCTTTTTCACGTGAACGTTCAGCGACCGCCAGTTCCCTGAGCCGAAGGCGAATGTGCATTCGGAGGATCGCCGGATTTGTTACTTTCTTTGATTTCTTTCTGTGGTTTCGATACTTGACGGCCATAGTGACCGCCTCCGAGGTTGTTAGTCAATGTATACCTGACCTCAAAACATCCGTTTGTCAGATCGTTCGAGAATTTAATCTCTGCATAACGCTCACTTGAAAATGTTAAATTGCTCCTTGTCATGGCATAAGAAATGAGTTCATCTCGAGAGTAAGGGAAACGGTGGTGGTCGGTATAGAAGGCATCCGACATTTCACAGAGTTCATCCCTCTTTACGGGATAGACAGTACCAACACCTTTTTCTGTAATGAGCTTTATGGTGCCGTCGGCAAAAACGACAAACGCTTTGTCTTTAAGCAACCGTATCAAAAGAACGAAGTTGGCCGGGGGCGTGTTTGTCTCCGGTTTACAATACAACACACGTGCGGGATCGAGGTAAGAAGCCCACTCTCCTGAATGCACGTCCTGAAATATTGACAAGTCGTCGGGATAATGGCCGTTGTTCTTTGCATATTCACTGAGGCAGGTATGGAGTTCGTGTAAATAAAAACGAGTCCTGTTGAAGGCCCGCGCCTTTGGGCTTGTCCCGGCAGGAAAGAAAAAGGCGGAAATGAGCGCCAAGGCAAGGATGGTCAAAAAGAAGATGGCGATTCGCTTTTTCATTATGGTTGCGAAAGTTTGAGCCAGACAGCAGCTTTTCAACGTACGCGCTTAGGTGCTGGTTCGATAGTCTCCGTGTTCAGCTTGACCTTCATGCCCAGCACTTCATACGACACAGTCATGTTAGTTGCTCGGACTGTCTATGGTCAAGCGCACATTGTTGGTGATAGGGCGTTAGCTGACGACTGTTTCACCCGTTCGGCAGAAATCGTCCTGTTCGACTCACTCTGTCAATAAACAGCCAAACCGCTAGTTCAATGCTTATTGTCCTCTGTATTTCGAAAACCACCATGCTCCGCCGAGCGATTGGTCGTTCGCATGATCCCGTGCCCGGTTCGGGTCGTACATGATCGTGTCCTTCGGTCCGGGAGCACTTGGCACGATCAAAAACAGTATCCCATCTTTGTGATACGCGTCGGCATCCATCATCTTGCATAGCGGATATCGGAAACCTTGGATCGTGAATTTCTCTCCTTCGGGATGTTGTTTCATCACGGTTTCGGCGATTTCGGTGTTTGAGCGGATAACCAGTGAGAACATCACGGGGCGGCAATAGCGTCCAATCGTCCAAAAACCGAAGGTCCACACAGGGACGAGGATGAGGCAGAGAATCGCGGTGATGAGGATAGGCCGAGATATCTCATGACGGATAATGCGCCTGATGACGATCACGAGCGAGACCACGAAAATGATTGGCCCGACGATGAAATGCACAAACGCCCACAGAAGTTGAGCCGGATCCATGATGGTGCTGTGATACACCGATGAGACGACGAACATCACGATAACGTACAGCCCAAGGATAATTGGAAATGTGTATTTCATTAAAAATCTCTGCGTTATCAAGAAGTGTAATGATTCCGTTTCTGACAGCGAAGAACCCACAATGCGAAGGGGTGCAGAAGTGGCCGAAGAAGTCATCAACGCCAGTAATAGTTCCATGTGTAGCCGAGATCAAACGGCGTTTTCGGTTCCAGTGTCACCGTCCAGGTGATGCGGCCGACTCCATTGAAATGACGCCACCACCACGGCCAGGAGAACCAGCCCCACCAGTAGGGATACGGCCCGCCCGCCCCGGCAAATGTCGGACTCTCAAAAACGTTCACCATTTCCGTCTTGCCGTTGTTGTCGGCAGAGTCCACATTGCCGAGCACGTGGCGCGTGATTTCTATCTCCACCGCATCTTTGCGGAAGTTGGTGAGCGTGATCTTGCCGGCCAGGTCGACTCGACCGTATTGATCGCCTTGCCAATTGATCGCATTGGGCGTCCGCTTTGTTTCGTTGTCGGTTTTCTCGACGCGGATATCCACGGCGGCGGTGATGCTCAGGTCGGCATCGGCTTTAGGCGCGGCGTAGGTCATCAGTCCCTGCGCAAGCAGACGGTCATCCTTCAGGATCAGGGCCGGGGCGGTGGTCAGCGGATATTCGCTGCTGTTGAACAGCCGGATCTTGTGCATGACTTTCGGCGCGTTGAATAACTGCGCCAACTCGGCCTGCCGGTTGTTGTCGAAGTTGCGCCAAAGTTCCGGCGGCGGTGCAAAGGGGATGTCCAGTGCGAACACGTCCTTGTACTTCATTGTGTATTCGCCGATTGTGAACACCATGCGCTGGCCTTTCTTCATCGAGACATGTTTGACGGTGAAGATGAACAGGTCTTCGTTCGTACCCGATTCGGCCACTTCCGGCCCCAGATCGAGCGTGCGGCCGGGGGCTGGCGCCGCATTAGGGCGGTCATAGCCGAGCCCCCTCCGTCCCCCCGATATAACTTGCGTGCCGATGGCATTGGCGAATCCGTAGGCGGTCTTCGCTTCCTGCTGGAAGTGCTGCGAAAGCTGAGCCACGGTCTGCTGCAGGGAGATCGGATCGGGCGTGTCCTTGAAATCGAAGGTGGGCACACCGATCACAAGGTGCGCCGTCACATCGTCCATGTCGGTGAGTTCATTGATGAGTGTGGCTTGCAGCCGGACGGTCGCCTGGCCCTTGCCGTCAATCGTCACCTTGTAATTTGGGATCCAGCGGACACCGCGCTGAAGGTAGAGCAGCCCCACGTCGGCACTCTTTTGGGGTTTGCTGCCGCTCCACTCCATCTTCAGCGTGAGCAGGTTGCGGAACTCCTCCTCCTCGACGGTCTTGCGATAGTCGCCGGTGAAGCGAATATCCTGAATGCGGTCGAGGGCGACAACCTTGATGCCGGTGTCTGTCTTGAGCAAGGCCACGCTGCCTTTCTGCCGGAGCTTCTCACCGGAGTTGGGCGGGTTGGTGGCTTCCTGCTCGTCGCCACTGCGGGCGGGGATGTCTATGATCGTGGCCGCATATGACACCTGACTCGTGCCGGACGGCACTTCGGTGACGATCACCTGTGCGCCGACATTGGCCTCGATCAGCTCGCGCAGATTGAGCGCGGTCCGCTCGACCAGTACCTTTCGTTGACTGGCAACGACGGCGCCGAGCTTCGTCTTGCGATCCGCCGAAAACGGCCAGAACGTTCCGATGACCGGTGTAGGCAGGTAGTCCATGACCACGTTGCCGGCCTCATCAGTCGGCATCTTGCCGCTGTGAAGCACAAATGCGTGGCCATCTTTGAATACCGTGACTTCCTTCACAGGCATGCGGGCAAGCGCCTTGAATGGCATCGGAGACTCGGCGAAACTACCCGCCGCCAGTAGAACAGTCACTACGCAACCGACAATGCTCTTCTTCATGTCTTCGTTCCTCCTTTTTTACACTCACACTTCACATTTGAAGATTTTGGGGATCATGGCTTGAGCGGTTTGGAAGTCATGGGAGTGAATATCAATAACGACTGTCCTGCTCAGGCCGAATCTCCCTCCCTGTAAGCTTTGTGCGACAGGCATATTCTTGAAATGCCTTTCATCGACTCGGACATTGAACCTCAGTCCAGCTTGTTCAAAGGCGGTCAAAAGAGCCTTGGCTTCATGCACGGCGTATGTCCCAAGGGTCCGATAGCTTGCGCTCATTTTCCCTCCAGGTTGTACCTGAACGTCAATCGCCATCAACTTGGCGGCCACAGATTGCAATTCCAGAATACAATTATAGAATATCCCGCACTGTCTGCGTGTGTCAAGGCGGGTAATCGGTTAGCCCGTCGCCCGCGCTTCGCACGGGAATGTAAATGAGGACAACTTTGATCGTGTAAGTTATAGGCAAGGAGTTTTCGACTTCAGAGTTCAGAGTTCGACGTTCAGCGTTCTGAGTTAAAAAACGTTTAACGCTCAATGCTCAACTTTTAACGCTCAAGTTATAGGCAAGTGACAGGGATGTGCGAAGACAATGCGTTCCTGGTGAGAAGGGGAGCAGAGAGTCGGGCGCGGGCGTCCTCGCCCGCAACAACGTGTCTTGCAAAAGGCTGATGCGCATACTTCCGTTGGAAACCAGGCCGCATACCGGAATCGCAATCGGCCTTTCACAGAGCGGGCGGGGACGCCCGCGCCCGACTGCGCACACACAAAGTCGTCTGACCTCGTTTCTTTCGTTTTGTGACTATCAGGACAACCAGCAGAATGATGCCTGCTGCAGCGAAGGATGCGATCCCGATGATACAGCAGAAGAGCGCTGGCAGTGTCTCCAGTCCACAGGGCCGGTACCGACAGACGAGACGCTGCTCCAGCCCCGCAAGGGCAGGGGCTCCCGTAACGACCGTGCAACTGAAGGTGTAGTCCCCAGGATTTTATACTCTTGGACCACGGAGAATATCCCGGCGATGATCAGCCAGCCCGCAATCATGAATGCGACGATTTTTCCGGTGGATTTTTCCTTCTTCACTTTGGGTCGGGGCTCCTATAGCGCTGAACCTGTCTCGCGAAAGCGGACACTCCGTATGATGCGCGAAAGGGAGGCGAGATACAATAAGCGGCTCGTTTCACTCGATCCCCGACTCCCTTTTCCTCCAGCATAGCATCACGACTCCTACCAGTATGGGCATGGTGACAAGCAGCCATGCCACCGCCTGAAGCCTAAGTGTGAGAAATAGTGGTGTTCCCCGAGAGGCGTCGTCCGATTTCTTGCCAAAAGCAAGGATCCCGACACCGTCACGGCTAGGGAAGGCAGCATTCCATTTCGTGTATTGCATGAGCCCATCTCTGACCACATCTGACGTAAGGGCGGGTGCATTCGAGACAGCAAAGATCGCTTGGTCGAAACCCGAATCGCGTAACCAGCGGAATGCATTGTATTTAAAGTGCGTCGGGAATGTCCAGGGGGCATTTGTTCCTTGAGGTCCATTCCAAAGCGTATTCCACGTCTTATGCCCTAACACCTCCAGTAACGGTATAGTATCTGTCGGCTGTGGCGGAAGGTGGACGATGATACCCTGTTGCGCGAAGCCCTCTTGTATCCATTCTTCCTGCGTCTTGTCACGGTGGGCGTCGGCCCACTCCTCCCACGATTGCTCATAACGGTTGGCCATCAGCGTGAGTACGGTTTCGGTACATCCGCACACGCGGAAGTTCTTATCGTTATGCATCTTGTCGATGAGCCAGAGACACCACTCCTTATCACCGTAGTATCCGATCATGTCGTTGTCAAAGATCATGTCGGGAGAGGCCGAGAGTCGCCTGTACTTCTTCTGTTCTTCCTGCCAGCGTGCCTGCGCAGAATGTGCGGCACACCATTCCGGATCGGCGAGACGGCGTACCGGGGCGAGCTTGTATGACCACCAATACGCCACGAAAACACCACCGCCAATCAACAGGCAGCCGCAAGCCCTACGTAGGAATGCAGAGTGTCGTATAAGCCATTTCATCATTGCTTTACTTTCAAGAGTTTCCTTTCCCGTTTTATCGGTCGTCTTCATTTCACGCCTAACGGCGTCGTCGAGTCTGCTTCGCAGAGGTTGGGCAAACCCCATATGGTGCGGTTATGTTATTCGTTTGGACTATCTATGGTCAAGCGCACATATCGCTCGTCATCAACCGATCAACTGATTACTGCTGGACAATCTGCCGTAGGGCAGTGTACGCTGTCTTCGTTGGCCCCCGGGGTTGACTTCTTCTCTCCCCGCACAATTGGCGCCAACCGTGGAAATGAGGTGGAGATGACAAGTTCAGTCACGAAAATACGCAGATCGGGTCTGACGCGGAGTGGCTCATTGCTCTATACAGTTATGGCCGCCGCAGTGGTGGGGATTGCGGCGGTTGCGGCGCATGCCGAATATGTGACTCTGATAGCAACGGACACAGGCGAGCAGAGCTCTTTTGCGAGCGCGCTTCACTGGTCGAGCGGCGCGGCGCCGGACGGCGACCACGACTATCAGGTCGCGGACAATCGGCAGATGCGTACGCCGAATGACGGTACCACGCGCACGTTCGCTGGTAGGTCGCTCACGCTCGGCGCCACAAACTTTTCCTCGAAGGGCGACATCACACTGCGCACGAAACGGGCTGATATGGGTGTAGGCGGACGTATCTATATCAACAACCTGAATCTATACGGGGGGCAGATCGCCGTGGGGGTGAACTATACCTGCTGGCTTGGCGGCACGGTTACCGTATACTCGCCTTTGAGTGATCCGTTTTTGTATTGGACGCCAGGCCCCATTCGCGTTATTGAGACAGCCCAAGCGTTTACGGGCGCGGAGGGGACAGGGCTTACGTTCAAGGGGCCGGGGGCAATGGCAGTGGGCGGCGCAAACGCGAATTACCTCGGCGGCTGGCTTTTCGATAACCTTCAGATGACGCTTAACCACAGGGACGCGCTGGGAGGGGAACTGTCTGCACCGGACGTTGCCTCGATCAGGCTCGTGAACGGGGCCAGATTTGTTATCACTTCCGACCTGTGCATTCCCGCTACACGTGGCATCACGATGGAGGATCCTAACGGCGCGACATTTTTGATCGGCCGCACGAGTACGATCCTTGCGCCGATCACCGGTAACGGGCTTCTTACTATCACCGGCGGTTCTACGTTGCGCTACGGTGGCGCGTTCTCGGCTCCCGGGCTCATCGTGAACGGCAAGCTCTCGCTCACGAATGGGTTCGCCATGGCGGAAACCTCCACGTTCACGCTAAACCGTGATGCCACGCTCGAAGTGGCTGCACCCGATTTCCGTCCTGCCGTCTACAACTTCACCGGCAAGAGCGGGAAGCTGCTCATTAATGCGTCGATTTCCGGGGCGACGGGTTGCGTGGATTTCCGCGGCACTTTCGCACTCGAAGGAAAGATGTCGATCTTTCTGAATAATCCTGTCGCCACGAATCGGCTCGCTGTGGCCACGATTCCCGTCGCATCCGGGACGGTGACGGCGGACGATTTCGAAATCGCGGACTTTTGGCATGGTATCGGTGTAGAGGGTGTTGAGGTGCAGACGGTGGACGGGATGCAGACGGTGTATCTGAAGACGGTGCCGTATGTACACGCCGTGGACGGCAGTCCGGCTTTCTGTCTGACAGCGTCACACTGGTCGGACGGGCAAGAAGTCCACGCCGGTGAGCACTATTGTGTGCAGGGACGCGACGTGCGCCGTGGCGGCCCAGATGGCGGGACCTACGACTTTCCGGGTGAATCCCTCACGCTCTTCAATCCGTATCAGACTGTCGACAACGCCAAGCAGTACGTGATTAAGCAGACCCTCTTCACGTGCAACGACTTCCAAGGCTATGATGGGGGCGGCATCGCCTTCGGCGGCGGCAACGCGGCCGGTACGGAACAGACCTTCGCCGGCCACCTCACGGTGAAGACACAGCCGACGGGGTATTTCCGTTTCAACGGCGACGCATTCAGAGTCAACCTCGTGGAAGCGTCGGTTTCCGGCTATGGACGACTCTTCTGCATGGGCCGGACGACCTACAAGTTCGTCGCGGACAATTCCGCCTACCTCGGTTCCCTGCATGTGAACGGCTACCGGGAGGGAAGCATTTTGGGATTGAGCACGCTCGTTGTTACGAACGAGTGCAATCTCGGCGGTAACCCTGCGACCTTCACGGCGGACGCCCTAGCCATACAGACGAGGGGCATCTTCCGCCCAGGTTGTTCGCTTACACTCGACGATGAAAACCGTGGCATGGTCCTCCAGGATGGCGGACAGATATGGACAGATCCGGGCGTGACGCTCTCAACGCGCCTGCCGATGACTTGGATCGGCACGAGCAGTAAAATCGGTGACGGTGTCTGGGATCTCGGCGGCACGGCGCGTGCGGCTTCCGACGGACCGTTGCTGGTCGTTTCGAACGGTACGCTTAGGGCCGGGAGCGCGCGTCCGCTGGTGGGCGCGTCCCTCACCTTCGCCGCCGATGCAAAGTTCGAGGCCGACTATGTCGCCGATCCGGAAGACGAACGTGCGACGTATGGTCTCGTCGTCAACGGGACCCTCACGATTGAGGGTGCGTCGCTGCCGGTGACGGTGAGCCTGACAGGTCCCGCGCCGTCTGCTTTCACCCAGCCGCTTTTCACGGTGTGGACGGATGCGGCGGCTACGGTCATGGACAAACTCGCCCTCGTTGAAATGCCGACTTATCGGAGTGAGATCGTGACCCAGGAATCCGCGTTCGGCGGTGCAGCGATGACGACGATTTCCGCGAAGTTTACGAAGCGCGGTTTCGCGGTCTTTATCCAATGACGGGCGTATGCTGAAGCACGTCGTGAATGCGTGTACGCTTTGTATTTGATGTGTAGCCCCAAGACCGCATCGGTTGAGAGGCGACGGAAGAAAAGAAAAAAGCTAGGAGCAGGAATGATGAAAAACTTTCTTATGGCTGTGGCGGTATGTGCCGCGCTGAAGGTGGCCGCTGGCCCCGTCAAGGTGATTTTCGACACGGACATGTACACCGACTACGATGACATCGGAGCGTTGGCGATGCTGCATGCGCTTGCGGACGCGGGCGAATGTGAGTTGCTGGCGGTGGTGCAGAGCACGCGCGGAAACACCGGGCTCGCGGTGGTGGAGATCGTGAACCGCTACTACGGCCGCCCGGACCTGTTGGTAGGTGCGTTACATGATACGGGTGTATGCGGGCCCGGCGCGCGCGGCTTCAATCTCCTGCAGAAATACGAAGGCTGGTACAGATACGCAGACAGTTCGCAGGCGCCGGATGCTACGGAGGTTTTCCGTAAGACGCTCGCCGCCCAGCCGGACGGCAGCGTGGTGGTGTGTGCCGTGGGCTTTATGACAAACCTCCGCAGACTGCTTGAATCAAAGGGCGACCAGTACTCTCCGCTCGACGGCCGTGCTCTCGTGGCGAAGAAAGTGAAGAAAGCCGTGATCATGGCGTGTTCCTATCCCACCGGCAAGGAACACAATTCTGCCGGCGATTGGGAGGCCTCCAAGATTACATTCGATCAATGGCCCACGCCGATCGTGTTCTCAGATTGGCAGTATGGGCGCTATATCTTCACCGGACGCGTTGTCTCCGAACTTCCCGACACGCGCAATCCGGTGCGCGACGCTTATGCGTACCGTCTGCCGCCACGCGACAAGGTGAATGACACCACCTATGATCGCCTCGCGGGGCATCCGAGTTGGGATCAGACGGCGATCCTCGCTGCCGTGCGGGAACTGGATCGCTACTTCAACACTGAGCGCGGTACATATCGCATGGTGGGGACGAAGGGCGAGAATGAGTGGGTCGCGGACGAGTCAAGCCCCAACTGCCGTCTTACAGTAAAAATGTCCAAAGAAGACGTGGGCAAGGTAATCGACGAGCTGATGGCGCGTCCGTCGAAGCGCGCCGGAGTGCGTTAGTGCCTTACGGCACAGCCGCGCTGTGCGCGGAGGTAGCATTTAGGATTTAGGATTTAGGCTCTCACAGAGGCACAGAGAACACGGAGGTTTTTTGGGGCAGCACACTCCCAGACAAACTCATGCACTCATGCACTAATTAACTAATTAACTTGGGTTGCGGGTTCCACCCGCATTAGTCGCTTTTTTCAGAACAGACGCTTGCTTTTCGCGCCCAAACGTGCGACGATCATTTGCAGAAAGATGGCTACAATTCCGTGGCCTTACAACAGGAGACTTCACATGAAAAAGTTGTTCGCTCTGAGCGCCGTTTGCGTCGGCGCGCTTGTTCTGTCCGGCTGCATTGCCCCGACTAAAGGTACCATACAATCCGCTCTGGTCTTCAACCACGCCGTCTCAGATCCCATCGTGGATAACAGCGTGCGCCCGCTCAAGCGCGGCGAAGCATGGAGCGGCGGTGTCCTCTTCCTCGGCAGCGGCGACGCGACGATCGGCGAGGCGATGCGCAATGGCGGCATCCGCAAGGTGCATCACGTTGACTACCACGTGAAAAACATCTTCTGGCTGTACAACGAGACCACCACCGTCGTGTACGGCGAGTAATCGTATGAACCGTCGCGCGTTCTTGAAGTCAGCCGGTGTCTCGGCTGCGGCGCTTAACGTCTTGCCTGCCCTCACGCCCAGTAGTGCGTCGGGGCAGGCGGCACCTGCTGATACGCTGAACGTGGCCCTTATCGGCTGCGGTACGCAGGGGCTCCGCGAACTGCCCGGCCTGCTGGCCACGCCGGGCGTTCGGGTGGTGGCTGTGTGCGATCCGAACAAGGACAGCGACGACTATGTGGATTGGTCACGCCAAGGTCTGCGCAAAGGTCTGGCTAACGCCATCGGCGTTGCTGACTGGCGCGCAGGCCAGGCGATCCCCGGCGGTCGCGATGTCGCGGCGGAGGTGGTTGACGCCTACTACGCCCGCCATCGCGCCGGCGAAACGGCGAAGCCCTGCGCGCGCTACGCGGACTTCAGGGAGTTGCTGGAGAAAGAACGGGGGCTGCACGCGGTCAAAATCATGACGCCCGACCATCTGCATGCGTCGGTCGCCATTGCCGCGATGCGGGCGGGACGGCATGTCATGCTGCACAAGCCGCTGGCCAACCGCGTGATCGAAGCGCGCCGCGTGATCGAGGTCGCGCGAGAAACCGGGGTCGCCACTCACTTCATCCCCGCCAGTTCGGGCGGCGATGTTTCGATCTCGGCACAGCTCATCCGCAACGGCGCGATCGGCCGCCTGCGCGAGATCCACAACTGGTCCAACCGACCGGTCTGGCCGCAATATCCGGAGCGCCCTTCCGACACGCCGCCGGTGCCCAAAGATTTCGACTGGGCGCTGTGGCTCGGTCCGTCGCGCGACTGTCCCTACCATCCGCACTACACCCACACCGTTTTTCGCGGTTGGTACGAGTTCGGTGGTGGAGCCATCGCTGACATGGGGCACTACAGCCTCTGGCGCGTCTTCCGGGAATTTGACCTCGATGCGCCGATACGCGTCGAGTCCACGCCCAGCCATGTCTGCACGTTGCGCGACCGCGTGAGCGTGAAGATCACAAACACGTGGTCCTTCCCTGTCGCTTGCACCGTGCGCTTCGGCTTCGCCGCCAAAGGCGCGCGCCCCGCGCTCGACCTGTGGTGGTACGATGGCGGCATGCGCCCTCCGACGCCCGAGGAATTGGAGCGCGAGAACGGCGAACTGCCGCCGGAGGGCATGCTGTTTGTCGGTGACCGCGGCAAGATCCTGGCCGGGTTCCTCGGTCAGAATCCGCGTATACTCTCGGGCGACACGCAAGCGCCGCTGCCTGCGGTCGAGCCGGTCAACCTCAACTGGGTCAAAGCCTTTAAAGGTGGCGCGCCCACGTACGGCGATTTTCAGCACGCCGGACCGATCTCCGAAGCCTTCAACCTAGCTGCGGTGTCGCTGCGTCTTGGCGGTAAGCGTCTGCTTTGGGACTCGGCGAAACTCACTGTCGCCAACCGTCCTGAGGCGGTCCCATATCTGACGCGCGATTATCGCCCAGGCTGGGAAGTCGTGTAACTGCGTTAGGTTTCAGGCTCCACGCTTCGGTGTTGGGTGTTCGACGTTTTTTCCGTAGGCTCTAGTGCCGCACTCAGAAAAGCGTCGGCCTCATGGCACCAGTCTGCCAATGCCCGATCCACACGCTCCCAATCGATGGGCTTTTCGACCAGTTCGATTATCTTATCCGGCTGAAATTCTGTCAGCAGGCGATCTTCTAGCCCAAGTCGTTCTGTGACTGAAAAAATCCGCTCGTTCATGCCAGCGTATTTTCCGATCAACGGTATGGATAAAAATTGACGCTTGAAAATGATGCTGAAAAGCAAAGCGTGATATGAGTTGGTTAACACGAATGACGCACTCCGCATATTGTCCAACCACGCTTGCGGCGATAGACAGCGGGTCAAGGCGAACTCACGTAAAGGCTTGTTGGAAAAAGGCACCACAACATCCCATCCGAATTTTCCGCACAGCAAATTTTGGACATCGGCGAACGGTACACAGGGAGTCCACCTGTACTCGCATTTAAACAGCGTGTCGCCCGTCGCCTTTTCCACGGCCTCGTCCGCCATATCTTCCCAATAATCGGCATCGTGCAACAAAACCGGATCAGGCACCCAGAGCGCTTGCCCTCCCAGCTCCTCGACAATCTCCACGCCGCTTTTCTCGCGAACGCTGATGGCATCTAAACGGCCCAGACAATCTGCCACGCTCTGCCGTACTCCGTCATCCAAAGTTTTCGCACCCCAGCTTGCCGCATAAGAAACACGTTTCGCTCCCGCTTCGCCGAAATTCAGAAAGAACAGCCGCCTTCTAAGCGGGTCAGCACAATTGCCGGGGTTCCAAATCTGGTCACTCCCGCACACGTAAGCATCAAAATCTGGGGCTGCGGCTAGAAACTCCTCAAGGCCATATGTCTGCAGCCCGCCCGTATGGAAATGGCGCTCACGGAATGCGGCGAATTTGCGCTCCTTGATTAACTCAACCACACTCTTGCCCGGGCGCTCGAAAAATTTGAGCACGGGGTTGCGGCGTTTGTTGTACCGGACATGCAGCAGGACCGCGTCATGCCCCAACTTACAGAGATAGTCTTGGACAGCCGTAGCCTGCAAAGCCCCGCCGTAATTGTTGACATCAATCAGCGTTATGATCCCAATCCTCACCTCACTCCTCCTGCCTGTACTTTGTAGCCTATTACGCCGCACTGCCGTTCCACTCAACGCTGTTCAGGCACGATAGCGCAGGCCTGTAAAAAACGCACCTTGAAGCCTGGTTCGAAAGCAAACGAGAAACACCCGCCCCAGTTGTCGTTACCCTCGATGATGATCGGGCCTTCGGGCGTGATGCCGACGTCCCATCCCACGGAATGGACTCCGTAAAGATAACGGTGCAGCCCGGTCACGCACCGAACCGCCTCCGGAAAAAAGGGTATCTGAAAACCGTCGATCACCACGCTGGTGTCGGGATGACACAATGTGCGAGTGCCTTTGCCGGGCGCAAAAATGCCATCTCCTGACATGCGGCCGCTAGTCAGATCGATTCTGGCGATTAAGCCTCCGCAACTGTGGTTGTCTACCCGGTTGCCGCCGGTACCGATGCGCATAATCGCGCTCAACACCGTAATTTGCTCCCCATTACGGAACGTCAAGATCCGGATGGTGTTGATCGCGTGTGGATACAATTTGTTCATCTCAGGATGCTGCGAGAGTGCCTCCTGCAGCAAATAGTCACCGTTGAGTTTTGCCCTCAACTGCTCCAAGTCAATCTCCTGCCCGCCGACAAAAAAGCGTCCAGCGCTGATCCTGAGCGGGAAGGCGCCTTCGCCGCCCAGCCCGGCCAGACTCTTGCAAAAATAGTCGCCGTCGTAATCGCTGCTGCCGCACAGATCAGCAAGCGCTATTTCACGCTTGCCATCAAGCCAACATACTGCGCCATTCATGAACAACGCCAAATTTTTGGGCGTCCGAAAGCCCAAACTCGAAACGAACTGGCCGAAAACAAACTTGTCACGCAAAATGCAAACGTAGTTGTAATGGTGCGAAGCGGAAGCCTTGCGGTTGCAACGGTCGCGCATTTTACGGAATTCACTGTAGGACATAAAATCCGTATGGTGCACTCCTTTCTTGCGGTCAAGACCGTAGTAGAAGTAAAAGTCATTGATCTCTTGATGCCGCAGCCACCACCACAGCAGATCCAGCCAGATCGCTGTTTTGCTTTTACGCGGATCGTCCGGGTAGTAGGAACGTGACAACTCTGGATCAGAGACCATGCGCTTGATCGCCTTCAAAGCTCCGGGCAGTTTCGCGATGGTTTTGCTCGTACGCTTCAAGAGCTTGTTGAAATTCATAATGTTTCCTGAACGTTCTGTTTCAAAGTTGAACGCCAACTTACTACATCAATTTCGATGAAACAAGGAGCGATTTTTTTAGGGGCTTCAAGAAGCCCTTCCTGAACTGCCCCATCAAAACGCGCATCCGCGGGATTCTGAACCCCATGCCCTCCTCAACCGTATATCGGCACGGGTTACAGCGTCCGCACGGCTTGTCTTTAACAGGCCGGTGGCAAAACCAAGTCTGCAGCATGATCTCTTGCCAGCCGCGTTCGCGGGCCAGCCGGTTCATATCCAACTTGGTTAGATTCAAAATCGGAAACGAAAAGCGCCCGAAGATCGTATACTCATCAGTGTCCAGAAACTTCTCGTCAACAATGAACGTACCCTCGTTGCCGGGCTTGGCAGTCAACATGCCCTCCAAAACAGCGTGGGCCTTATCGTCTTTGTGTATGCCCAACTGCAAATCGGAAAGGTTTTGCCACTCGCAAAAACGCGCCAGCCAGTCGTACTGCCTACCCATGAACTGTCCAGCTTTGATTCGTTCAAAAGCTTCGGTGACCTTTGGATTCGGCGGTATGTCCCCCAAAGCATAAATACGGGTTGGTGCCAACAACTCTTCCGTTTGCGGGTCATAAGCACGAATCATCGCTTTGATTTTCTTCATGGTCAACAACTCAAAGCGGGTGGAACGTCGTTCTTCCTCTATGAGATAATAAGGGATAACCTCGCTTTTCTGGACAAGCAGAAGTTCCAGCAGTTGGAAAGTGGAGTCCCAGCCGCCTGTCCAAAAAATTTTTACAGGGCCTGACTCTTCTAGTTGCGAGTTCATCTTCCTATTTTGTCATTTGAAACGACCGACTATCAAGCTGAAAAGCCGATTGTGCGAATCCGTGCTCCGTTTTTGTCGGATACGTCTGGCATGTCCGACCAAAACGGGACGCGCGAGCCGCCGCATCATCACCATTCACTATTCGTTGTTCATTCTTTCTCGGATCGTGTATGCTTTGCCCCATGTTGCGCGTTGGTGAGAAACAAGACGCTGCGATGAAGTAAAAACAGAGTGGAGGAGATCGTGATGAAAAGGGTCGTGCTTCTTTGGGGCGTGTTGGGCTTGGTGTCGGTACCGGTTTGGGGGCAGACGTCATGGACTTTTGAGAAGCCGCATGTGTGGGCGCGCGATAAGGATGCGATCACACTGGAGAAACAGGGGGATCACTTTATCGTGCGCCATACTGGACAGCGCGATTGGTGCATGGGGGGCTTTCAGCGCATTGCTGTTGAACCCGGCGAGATCTTCGAATTGCGCTGTCGGGTCAAGGCGGTTTCCGAGGTGGGAGCGGTTGCGGTGTCGACCGGCGTGGTTCTGCGTGACGGCGCGGGCCAGGAAATCAAGTGGATTTATGGCGGCGCACAGGTGATGACGCCCTGCGATTGGACTGAACTGGTCTCGCGGTTCGTCCTGCCCAAGAATGTCACCACCATTGAGCCGCGTCTTACCGGCGACCGACCGGTCACGGTCGAGGTGCAGCGCTATGTGGCCATGCGCGCGGGATCGGTGAAAGATCGCGTCAAGTCGGGTGCACAGGGACAGACGCAGATTGAGAACGGACGGTTGCGTTTCAACGTCGACGGCGCGGCTGCGCGTTTGTCGGTGACGGACCTGCGTACCGGCCGCGTCTGGTCGCAAGAGGGCGGCGATGCGGGCTGGATGGTTACCAGCGCAGAGGTGTCGGGCGACAAGCGTTCGCTGACGCTGGCCTTGCTGGAGCCTGAGACCGTGCGGGAGTTCAAGGCTGTGTTCGCGTTGGACGAGCAGGCGGCGGAGTTGTCGGTCGCGATCTCGATGGACGGGGCGATGCAGCGCCCGCTCAATTTCCCGTTGCCCTTCGCAACGCGCAAGGGCGACCGGCTGATCGTGCCGATGAATGAAGGGGTCGGGTATCCGGTTCACGAAGAGCATCAGGGCCTGTACCGGCTGATCGCCTACGGCGGGCATGGGATCTGTATGGGGTTCTTCGGTGTGGCGGAGGACGCGACCGGTGCCGGCTGGATGTGTATTCTGGAGACGTCGGATGATGCGGCCATGGATGCCCGCAAGGGGGCGGACGGAATGTGGGTGGCCGGTCCATCGTGGGATGCGCAGCGCGGTCAGTTTGGCTACACGCGCAAGGCGCGTTACGTGTTCTTTGAGGCGGGCGGGCATGTGGCGATGTGTAAGCGTTACCGTGCGCACGCCCGGCAGGTCGGGTTGCTCGTGCCGTTTTCCGAAAAGGTCAAGCGTATTCCGGCCATCGATCGTCTGATCGGTGCCGCGAACATCTGGCGCATAGGCAAGGGGGCGGGGGATGCCGTGGCGCTGGTCAAGGAGATGCAGGCGCTCGGTATGCGTCGTCTGCTGTGGAGCGGGGGCGGATCGCCCGAACAGATCCGGGCGCTGCGGGAACTGCCGGATGTGCTGGTGGGGCGTTACGACATCTATCAGGACATCATGGATCCCGCCAATCACGAGAGGATCGGCTACAAGCATGGCGATTGGGTGACCGAGGCCTTCCCGCACGACATCAACTGGGCCGGTCCGGACGCGACGCAGTGGCGGTGCGGCTGGCGCGTCAAGGCAAAGGACGGCGAGATGATCCCCTGCGCGGTGATCTGCGACTCGAAAGCCCTGCCCTACGCCCGCAAGCGAATCGCCAAGGACTTGGAGACCAAGCCGTACACCGCGCGCTTCATCGATACCACCGTCGCGGCGCCCTGGTTCGAGTGTTACCATCCCGACCATCCGATGACGCGCACGCAGAGCCGCCAGTACAAGATGGAGTTGCTCAAGCTAATTGGTGATTTTGGTCTGGTATGCGGCAGTGAGACCGGCCATGAAGCGTCGGTGCCGTTCTGCGATTATTTCGAGGGCATGCTCAGTCTCGGTCCCTACCGCGTGCCGGATTCGGGGCGCAACCTGCTGCCGGAGTGGGACGAGGTGCCGGAGCGGCTGGCCAAGTATCAGGTGGGCGAGGCGTATCGTCTGCCGCTGTGGGAACTAGTATATCACGACTGCGTGGTGGCGCACTGGTACTGGGGCGACTACAACAACAAGCTGCCGAAAGTCTGGCGCAAGCGCGATCTGTTCAATGCGCTCTACGGAACGCCGCCGATGTATCTGTTCGACGGCGCGCGGTGGGAGGCGAAAAAGACGCAGATCGCTGCCAGCTATCAAGTGGCCGCGCCGGTGGCGCGCGCGACCGGATATCACGAGATGACCGATCACCAGATTCTGACGCCGGACCGCACTGTGCAGCGCACGGTTTTCGCCAACGGGGTGACGGTCACGGTAAACTTTGGCGAGCGCCCGTACCGTATGCCCGACGGGAGCGATATCCCGGCGCTGGATGTGCGGGTTGTGTATCCGAAGGAACTCTGAATCCAAAAAGAGCGTTGAGAGTTCAACGCTCTTTTTGGGCAGACGGTCAGCGCAGCATCAGAACCGTGCCCCCAATACTGGTGAGCAGCAGGTTGTCGCCCTGCTGGAGCAACTTGAACTTCTCCGGGAAGCCGCTGAGCGCGGGCTTGCCGGTGATGGCGCCGGTCGCAATGACATAGCTGGTGCCGGTGATCTCTGCGGCGGTGGCGGGCACGACCGTCAGGGCGCTGAGGTCGCCGTCGACCAACAGGCGATCACTGGCCGTGTCGAGGACGGTCAGGCGGTATTCTGCGCCCGCGCTGAAGGTGACGCCGTTCAGCGCAAGTTCGCCGATCGCGTCATCACCGGCGGGGCTGATGATGAAGCCCGCGCCGAGCGTGCCGTTCGCCAGCGTGCCACTGCCGGTGACGGTGACGCCGGAACGCGCGCCGCCCAAGTCAAGCGTGGCACCGGCGGCAACATCAAACACCGCGCCGTCAAAGAGGCCGTCCGCGCCGTCCGCCCGCGTCCATTTGTTGACGAGGTAATCCTCGACGTCGGCGCGCTCCTGTTCGCTGAGCAGCCGGTCGAAGAGCAGCACCTCGCCGACCTGGCCGCGGAACGTGGTGCGGTGAGTGTGAGGCCGGTAGCCGAGGCAGATCGGCGTGTCGACCGTAACCCAGTCGCCGCCCAGCACTTTGCTGACCTTGGAGGGAACGCCGCCCGAGCGCCAGCCGGTAATGATGTCGGCCGCCGTGGCTTCCATCATGTAGACGTTGGCGGCAGCCGGCGGCAGAACCGGGGAGATGGACAGATCGTCGCTGTTGTTGCCGAAGCAGTTGCCGAACGCCCGGTCGGTCAACTCGTACATCGCGCGGGTCGCGCTCTGATTGCCGAAGGCGACGACCGCTTGCTGGTCGTCCGATCCGGTTCCGACATCGCGCGAGAGCACGGCGATCAAGATGCGCGGCATCGCGCCGCTGATGCCGGTGTTAGAGGCGGAACGGAGGCCGGTGGTGTTGCTGTCGATCTTGAGCATCGGTCGTCCGGCTGCGGAGTAGGAGTCGGCGCCGGTCACCAGCAGCGGACCTTGGAAGTTGGACTGGACACCGGCATCCATGGATGTCCCGCGCGTGCCCTTGTTGGCGAGGGCGGTGGCACGTCCGGCGGCGTCGGTGGTGACGGTGGCGGGGTCGGACGGGTCATACCAGACGGCCGGCGCGAGGGCCGCGATCGCCTCTGCACTGGGCGCGAGCCGCAGGGTGCCTTCGGTGACGGTCACCGGGCTGATCGTATTCTCCGATTCGCCGGACGGAACGCTCATCCACTTTTTCACCAACAGACGCTGCAGTTCTACACGTTCGCTTTCATCAAGCAGCCGGTCGAAAACCAGCACCTCGCCGATCTGGCCGCGGAAGTCGGCGCGACCGGCCACTCCAGCGCGCTGTCCGATGAGGAAGCGGGACGCGCCGGTGTCCAGGGTGGAGGATGTGGTGAGGGTCGCGTTAGACGGTGCCACGCCCGTACGCCAGCCGACGAGGTTTTTAGGCCCGGTCATGCTCACGGTGTAGACATTGGGTGTACGCACGGGATTATTGGGCTCCACGATCAGATCGTTCCCGCCGCCGAAACAGCCGCCCATTATCTTGCTGCTACGGTCGCCGATTTCAAAGAGCTGTCCGTTTGCAGCGGTACCGAAGGAAACGATGGCGCCGTCCGATTCGCTGTCACGGGTACACACCGTTACGACGGTACGGGCGGCGGACCCGGTGATGCCGACGAGGCCGTCACTGGCGAGGCCGCGGTTGTTGGCGTCGATCTTGATCATGGGTAGCCCCGAAACCGCATAGGAGAGCGCGCCGGTTGCCAGCAACGGTGCTGAAAGGGCGGTGCCTCCGTTGACGTGGTTGATCGAGGTGTCCATGCCGGCTTTTGTACCCTTGTTCAGCAGGACGGTGACGCGGCCGGCGGCGTCGAGCGTGACCGTTGCGGCGTCGGAGGGGTCGTACCAGAGCAGCGGATTGAGCGTCCGCACGTAGCTGTCGTGCAGGGCCGCATCCGAGACACAGGCGGGCGCGACGGCGAGCGTGGCCGCTCCTGCGCCGGTTTTGACAAAGGCCGGTGCGGAAAGCGTGCCATTGACGAGCCGTCCGCCGGTCAGCGTGACGGGACGGTTGTTTGTGATCGTAGCTCCGGCCAGGTCCAGTGTGCCGCCTGCGAGGGTGATCGCACTGGCGGGCGTGAGGGTTTCACTGCCGGCCGCGAGCCGCAGCACGCCGTTGGAGACGATGGTGGGGCCGGTGTAGGTATTGATGGCGGCCAGATTAAGCAGGCCGGTGCCCAGTTTGGTGAGGCCGCCGCTGGCGGACGTGGCAACGGCAGCCGAGGCCGCGGCTGCGGTGCCGCCTCCGTCACGCAGGACGACGGTCGGCGCGGAGGTATATCCCGTGCCGGGCGAGGTCACGCGGATGGCGGTCAGCGTACCGGTCGTGATGTCGATCTCTGCGATGGCCGTGGCACCGGAACCGTTGCCGCCTGAGAAGAGCACGGCCGGCGGCGCGATGTAGCCTGATCCGGGCGCGGTGACGGTGACCGACGCGACACCGAGACCGGTCGGCGCGCGCAGCGGCTCGTCCAGCAGGGTGCCGCCGCCGGTGCCGGGCGTTTCGATCACGGCACCGCCCGCATAGACGTTGAGCAGCGGCGGCGTGTTGTTGGCGCCGGTGCGTACGAGTGCAGAAACCGCATTACTCGGGTCGGCCGTTCGTAATACGCCGCCATTGAAGGCGATTGCCGCGGAGGCCGCGTTGCCGGCGGCGTTGTTGCCGCCCTTTTGGAAGTAGCGGGTGAACAAGGTGCCACCGTTGAGGTTGACGTACGCTTCCGGCGTCCCGTTGCGGTTGGCGAGTTGGATTCCATTGTCGATGATGGCTTGAGCGTCATTTTCAAGCGTGAGCACGGCGAGTCCGTCGGAATAGCCTTTCTCAGCAGCCCACTCGCCGAGTCGGAAGGAGCGGCCTCCTGTATCGAACACGCCGCCCGCAAGATGGAAGATCCCTACGCCGGCACGGCAGGAGAAGGTGCCGTTGTAGTAGTCGCCGATGACGCCGTCGGCGGGGGCGACACCGGGGTTAAGGCGCAGTATGCCGCCGCGTTGCTCAATCAGGCCGGTCGCTCCGCTGTTACGTCCGAGTTGGAGGTAGCCCTTATTGGCCAGTTCGCCGTCGTCAAGCCGGTAGTAACCGAAACCGTTCTCGCCGATACGGCTCTCGTTGGCGGCACCGCCCGTGTTGGTCACGACACCGGCGGTCTGATAGATGGCGCCGGCGGAGCCGGAGGCACTGCCGACAAGCAATCGTCCGTTGGCGACGGCATCGTCGCCGACATGCAGGATGGCGCGGGAGTCGGTAGCCGCGCCGACACATAGCGCTGGTCCGGATCGATTGTAGCCGGGGTCGTCCGTGTTGAGCGCGGTGTCGGCCAGACGCAGGACGGCGAGGACGGAAGCATCGGGGGTCGAGCCGACGGAGACCGAATAGGTGTGCAGCGCGTGGTCGCCGCTGGCGGTCAGGTCGAGTTCGCCGTTGTACACATCGATTGCTCCCAGATCGGGGACATTGCCCGGAAGGGTGAGCGTGTAGGGCCCGAGTTTTTTCAGACCGACGAACGGGAAATCGCTCGTGAAGGCGAAATCCTCGTAGCAGGTGTCGAATCCGAAGGCGGCGGAGGCGGGTGCCGTGGAGAATGCCGTGCCAGCCAAATCCGCGAGTTGCGCATGGCTGAAGCCGTCGGTGGAGGTGGCGGAGGCGACACGGGCGATGAAAGAACCGGTGTCGGAGACGGTGAGCCCCGCAACGGCCTGCGCACCCAGTGAGCCGGGGGCGACGGCATAGAGGTTGCCTTGGGTCACGGTGGTGGCACCGCCGTACGTGTTGGCCGGGTTGAAGAGCCAGAACCAGCCTTCGCCCTCTTTGAGCAGGCCACCGTCCCCGCTGACGGTACCGGTGATGGCAGCGGTCCCTACCGATACGGCTGTGAGGCGCGAGGTGCCTGCGGCGAGTGACACCGGTCCGGCCCAGACGTTCAGGTTGGTGTCCATGTCGCCGTTGTTGGCGTGTAAAAAGGCGTCATCCGCGAGATTCAGCGACCACAGAATGGGCACGGTCATCTGGTGTAGACAGGTTCCCGCACCGCTGGCGATGTCGGCGGACGTGGCGGCCGATCCTTGGAAGTCGCTCTGTTCAAAGCGGAACACGCCGTCGGTGACCTGCACGGCGGTGCCGGCGGGCACGTTGGATACCGCCGATAGCACAACGGAGATCTCGCCGCCGTTGACGGTCAGCGTATGGCCACCGAAGTCAAAGGCACCACCGCGTATATCGAAGCGCGAGTCTGAACACATGGCTGCGTCACCGGTGAGTGTCACGTTCCGGAAGGCGTCTTTCTGGGGGATGTTGCCGCTGTAACGCAGGGCGCCCAAACCGTCTGGACCGGCACCTTCCACCGTGATCGGATTGGCGATGGTCGCCGCGCCCACGACAGGCGAGATGACCGGTGCATTGGCGATGTCCAGTGCGCCACCGTTCGCAATGGAGACGGGGCCGCTGCCGAGCGAGCCGTTGTGTCCGGGGTAGAGGGTGCCGCCCTGGATGAGGGTACCGCCCGAGAAGGGACTGGGCAGGGAGAGGGCCAGGCCACCGGCCCCGGTCTTGCGCAGCGTTCCGAGACCGCTGATGGCCGCGTTCACGACAGCGGAGCGATCGGCGGGCATGTCAAACGTGAGGGATCCGTCCTGAATCAGGAGTGGCCCGGTGAAGTCGAGCGGACCGCCGAGCGTCACGTTGCCGGGGCCGGACTTGGCGAGCGCGAGGTGCGTGCCGTAGGCGTCGGCCACGCTGGTCGTGACGGTCAACTCTGCATCTGGGTTATCGTTACGCAATGCCAACAACGTCTCATCGCACTGCGCGGTGATCCGCCATTTCTGCATGAGGTAGGCTTCGACAGCCGCGCGGTCGGTGTCAGAGAGCGTGTAGTCGAAGACGAGCGCCTCGGCTACATCACCGGGGCCAGAGAAGTTGGCGGCGGTGTTCGGACGGTGCAGCAGGTGGATGGGGGCGTCGACCGTGGCAAAGGCGAAGGTCTTGGTGCCGAGCAGCTCGCCGTTGCGGTAGCCTGCGCCGGCGTCGGGTGTGCCGTCAATGCCCGAGATAAAGGTCAGCACATTGTGCCCGACGGGTGAGGGGACGTTGATATCGAGATCGTTGGCCTTGGTGGAAAACGACGTGGCGATCAAGCGCTCACAAATGGTGAAGTCTTGGTTGTTGCCGGCATCGGAGCCGAGGTAGAGGGCGTAGAAGCTGTTCCGCGAGGTGGGATGGCGCGCTGCGACCAAAAAGGTGGTGCGCGGGGCCTTGCCGGAGATGCCGGGGGTGCCGAGCGAGGCGAGCCCCTGCGGCGGCTCGATGCCGTCGGCTCGCGCGACTCCGAGTCCGTTGACTGCTCCCGGGATATAACGCGGCCCGATGCGGTCGCCGGGCACGGCGGCGTCCAACTCGCTGCCGCGCGAGCCTTTGTTGGCCACCAGTGTGATGCGACCGTCGGCATCGGTGGTGACGGTCGCGGCGTCGGCGAGGTCGTACCAGGCCAGCGGGGCGGCCGGAAGCGTGGTGGGCAACTCGGCGGCGCCGCCGGGCGGGGTCTGGACGGAGGGCGTGGTCAGCGTACCGTTGGCGAGTGTCAGGTTGTTGCCGTTCGCGTCGATGGCAACAAGTGAAGCGGCGAGGGTCTGCCCGCCGAGATCAACGGTCGCAGGATTGTCTGCGTGCTGTTGCGTGAGCGAAAAGAGGTGCGTGGGATCAGTGGCGAGTGTGATGCCGCCGGTCGTGCCGGCGGTGTCGATGACGGCGGCGGCGGTCGCGTCGTCCGGAATCTCCGAGGGGCCGAGCGCCTTCAGTGAAACGGTCGGGCCAGTGGCGCTCGCGGCCAACACGCCCAGCGTGGCATCATAAACAGCGGGCTGGCCGTTGACGGTGAACCAGGCGGGCAGCGGGCCGGGTGTCTGGTCTTGGATGACGAGCCGGTTGGAAGGGGTGCCCAGCGCCGGAGCCACGATGTCCAAGGTGGCACCAGTAGCACGTTCGAGCGTTGGTACAGTGACGGTCGAAGCAGAGGGGGCGTTCGGGATCAGCCAGCGAACACCGGCACCGTTGAGCACATTAGTCAGCGGCAGGGTGACGGCAAAATCGTCCGCCGCCGCCGGGTTGAACGCTAGGGTACTGCCTGCCTGGCAGGTGAGCAAGGTGGTGTTGAAGGTCGCGCCGGGGCCGACCGCCAGCGTGCCGCCTTCGTTGACGGTAAAGGCGTTGTCAGTGGCCGTACCGGAGAAAAGGAGCGTGCCGCCTGCCGCGACGACATTCAGGGCACCGGTGCCGTTGGAGAGCGTGCCGCTGAGGATGTTGGTCCGCGTGCCGCTGAAGGTCAGCGTTTTGGTGCCGGAGGAAATGGGAGCGATGGCGCCGCTGAAGGTCAAGGGACCGCCGCCTGCGTTTTCGAACGACGTGCTGCCGGCGCTGAGTTGGACGGGCAATGTCAGCGTGGCTTGCGAGGTGCCGGTATAAACGAATTTGGACGGGCTGCCGTCGGAGCGCACGGCCGTCACGCCCAACGCAGCGGGATCGGTGAACACGACGGTGCCGTTGCCCGTCGAGATGCGGGTTGTCCCTGTGAAGGAGTTGCCGGGATTCGTCAGCAGCAGGGTACCCGCCGAGTTCAACTCGACGCCCGAACCCTCCAGGCCGGTGATGCGGGCGGCGATTGTGAGGGTGGTGCCTGCCGTCGGCCTGATATTTGCGAAGTCGGTGGTGGATGTGCCGGTACGCGAGATCGTGACCTCGCCAGCGCCGTCGAGTGTGAAGTCCGCACTGGCGACCAGAATATCGCCGCCGCCGTTCGAGAGGGCGAGCGTTGCACCCGCCGCGACCGTGACGGTGGCCGGGGCATTGGCGAAGATCGTTTTCAGCGTGATACTCGCTGGAATCGTGACAACCGCTGGGGTGTTGAAGGTTGCCGTGTCGGATGCTGTTTGCGGCACGCCGTCCGACCAGTTGGCTGCGTCTGTCCACGAGCCTGTGGCACTTCCAATCCAAACAGAGCTTGCTGCCGAGACGACACTTACGGCTACCAAGGTCACAAACGCGGCCAAGCGTGAACTACGAACATAATGACGAATCATGTCGATCTCCTTTCTTGTACGAGTCATCCCCGCCCGAAGATACAGGGAGTAGATCATCTATAGCCTAGCACCCATACTCTTTTTGGATCAAGCGAAATCGGTAATCGGCCGTAATCGGTTAGTGACAGGAGGCACGCGAGTTTAGCGCGTGCCTTGTGTATGCGCAGTCGGGAGCGGAAACACACTTAGTCGGCTACGCTTAGTCCAAACACTTAGTCGAAAAAAACACTCAGTCCCCAAAACTTAGTCGATTGCACTCGGCGACGAAGTGGTAACAGAGTTGCGGGGTCGTAGTTTGACATTAGACATTTCGGGAGAGTTGCAGAGTTGCGGGGTCGTAGTTTGACATTAGACATTTCGTGCTTCGCAACCTCATTTGCGCCTCAGTCGCCTTGCCATGGCAACATGTCAACACGCCTCCGCGAAAACATTCCATAAACCTTGACTGTCTCATGTCAAAACACGCTCCCAATTTCTGCGAAACAAATGAAAGCCGTAGTGTCTCGTCGCAGCGCGGTCGGAACGCTGATTGGGTGTCAAACGGATGTCAGCACGGGGAGCGATTCGATCTCTTTTTTGGATTGGGCGGCGGCAACACACAGGTCGTAGGCAGACTGGAGGTTGATCCAGAACTCAGGCCCGGTTCCAAAATATTGTCCGAGACGCAGAGCCGTGTCCGCGCTGATTGCCCGACGCCCTCGCACGATCGCATTGATCCGGGGTGTAGGCACGCGG
>Ga0116145_1000918_pt1 | contig 31476 bp, 43 predicted proteins | sample AD_JPNHG1_MetaG_FD_89747 | JGI IMG/M metagenome (GOLD analysis project Ga0116145, IMG submission 89747) | Active sludge microbial communities of municipal wastewater-treating anaerobic digesters from Japan - AD_JPNHG1_MetaG | ecosystem: Engineered > Bioreactor > Anaerobic > Digestate | place... | reverse complement strand
GCTCTGCCTGCTCACCCCCAATTCCACCCTCTCCACCCACAAAGACCCGCCAGACTGCCACCCCCTCACATGCCCGAACCCTCCCACTCCCCAGACCCCCGCGACTTTGACGGGAACCTGGGGACGTCCGGAGCTTCGGTTGACAGCCCCGGACCCCGAGCCTAGAATACGCGGTGCGCGTGCGAAAGTGGCGGAATTGGTAGACGCGCAAGATTCAGGATCTTGTGGGCGTACGCCCTTGGGGGTTCGAGTCCCCCCTTTCGCACCAGACACTTCCACGCCCCGGCCCCCCGGGGCGTTTTCGTCGGCCCGCGGTGATGCCGGGCCGAAGAGGTTGGTGGGGGCTGCGCAGCGACCTTGGAGAACCGGCCATGACTTCCTGGACTTCGATACTCGCCACGTCCGAAAAGAGGTTGCCTGCCGGCCCGGTGCGCGTGCTCGGCATCGACCTCGGAACCACGAACTCCACGGTGGCCGAGGCGAGGTGGGACCCCCGCTCCCCGCACCCGCCGGTCGTGCGGTGCCTGGACATCTCGCAACCGACCCTGGAAGGCACGTTCACCGGCCCGCTGCTACCCTCGATCGTGGCCATCCACGGCGGTTCGGTATGGATCGGCGAGGGCGCCAAGCGGCTGCGAGCACGCACGGGCGAGCTCGGGCTGGAGCCGGAGCGCTCCCTGTTCTTCGAATGCAAGAACCACATGGGGACTCGCCGCACGTACCACCGGGCGCCGGAGGGGTTCCGCACTCCGCACGAGATCGCGGCCAAGGTGCTCGCAACGCTGCTCGAAGCGGCCATGGCCGAGGACCCCACGCCGCCGGCCCGGGTGGTGGTCACGGTCCCGGCCTCGTTCCAGGTCGCACAGCGCCGGGCGACACGCGACGCTGCCGCGCTGGCGGGCTTCGCCGTTGCGGGCGGCGACTTACTGGACGAGCCCGTGGCGGCGTTTCTCGACTACATGGCCAGTGCCGCCAAGACACCGCTCGCTTCCGGCGCAGACCCCCTCAACCTTGTCGTTTTCGACTTCGGTGGCGGCACGTGCGACGTCGCGGTGCTCACGATTGGCCCCGGGCAGAGGGCCACGGAGTTCGGGGTGGCGCCCAGGGCCGTGTCGCGCTATCACCGGCTGGGAGGCGGCGACATCGACGCCGCCATCGTGTACGAGGTGCTGCTGCCCGAGCTGCTGCGCCAGAACGGGCTGGCGCCACAGGCGGTCGAGTTCGAGGAGAAAAAACGCGTCATCGAGCCGGCTCTGCGCGGCATCGCGGAGTCTCTGAAGGTGGCGCTGTGCGAGGAAATCGCGCGCCTGCAGGCGTTCGGACGATACGATCGCAGCCGCCTGTCGGCGGTCACATCGCGCCTGGGGCTCGTGCACCCCATCGTGCTGCCCACCAGCGGCCGCACCCTCGAGCTGCGCAACCCCACGCTCACCGCCGAGGAACTGGAAAGGCTCCTCGAGCCGTTCCTCGACCGCGACCTGCTGTACGCCCGGGACACCGAGTACCGGCTCACCTGCTCGATCTTCGCGCCGCTCCAGGACGCCCTCGACCGCGCCAGCCTGAGGCCGGAGAACATCGACGTACTGCTGCTCGTCGGCGGCTCGACGCTGAGCCCTCACGTGCGCGCTGCCGTCCGGGACTACGCCCCGCGCGCGAGGGTGCTGGTGCACCCCGACCCGGAAAGCGTCCAGGTCGCGGTGGCGCGCGGCGCGGCGTGGCATGCCCTGGCGCTCGCCGTCACCGGCCGGGGGCTCATCCAGCCGATCAGCCACGACACGATCTCGCTGCGCACCCAGGACCGGCTCTTTGCGCTGGTGCCGGCGGGAGCGCCGCTGCCGTTCCCGGGCGGCACCGAGATGGCCCGCAGAGAAGGGCTTCTCGTGCCGGTGACCTCGACCTCCGAGCCGGTGCCGGTACGGGTCGAGCTGGTGGCCGGCGAGCCGGGTCACGAGCGGCTCCTGCACGGGGGGCGATGGGATGTGCCGGCACCTGTCACGGCCGGCGAGGGACTGTTCGTCGAGTACCGCTTCGACGAAAACCAGGTGCTCGAGGTGGCCCTCGGGCTCGCGAGCGATCCGGAAGGTCACCGTTACGCGTGCACGATCGAGAATCCCCTCACCCACGTCGTCAACCCCAGCGCCACCAGGCTCAAGCTGGAAGAGCTCGAGGAAGCCATCCGCACCGGGGCGATCCCCTCAGCCGAGGTGCTCGACGCGCTCGTGGAGGCGGCCGCCCTCATGAGCGAGCTCGGCCAGCGGGAGCGCGCCTTCGCCCAGCTCGCCAGGGTGCTGCGCAGGAAAGGCCGGCCGGACGCGGCAATCCTCAACAGGATGGCCATCCTGGCCGGCGAGATGGGCGATGCCGAGCGGCAGGAAAGGCTCTATCTCGAGGCGTTCGAGGCTGCCCCGGGGTGGACCCCGCCGCTGTTCAACCTCGCCCTGGCCCAGTATCGGCGGCGGGCGTTCGCGGCGGCGCACGAAACCCTGGCCCGAGCGCTCCGCACCGACCGGCCCATCCCTCACCTCGTCCTGGCGGCCCAGATCGCGGCCGCGCTGGGTCGCGAGAAGGAGCGTGACGCCCACCTGCGCGAGGCCCTCGACGCCCTTCCGCCCCTGGTCTTGCTGGGCGACTGGGAGCTGGGCTGGCTCGCGGCCGGGGCGGCCATGGCCGGGAACGAGAGCCTGGCCCGGCGCTGCAGCGCCGAGCTCAAGGCACGGCAGGAGACGAGCGGTCGCCCTGCACCTCGGGACGGCGTGCTCCCCGCCCTCAAAACGGACTGGCTGATGTGACATGTCTTGGCTCGTCCCGTTTGCCGCGCTGACCGCCGAGCAGCGCCGGGCCGTGCAGCTCACCCCGGAGCGGCACCGCCTCATCGCTGGCCCGCCGGGCTCGGGCAAGACCATGGTGCTGCTGCATCGCGCCGCCTTCCTGCGCGACACCCACGGCATCCCGCCCGAGCGGCTGCATGTCTTCGTCTACACCAAGACGCTTCGCGCTTACATCCGCTCGGAGCTCGAGCTGCTCGGCCTGCCCGCCACCTGCGTCTCGACGTTCGACTCGTGGTGCCTCGGGTTTTTCCGCACCCATCTCCGCCTCCAGCTCCCGATGGCGGGGCGGCAACCCGACTACCCCGCCGTGCGCGCCCAGTGCGCGACCTGGGTGCGGGAGCACCCGTTCAGGAACCCTCCGTTCGACGCCGCCATGGTCGACGAGGGCCAGGATCTCGACGAGAGCACGTTTGCGGTCCTGCGCGCGGTCGCGAGGCACCTGAGCGTGTGCACCGACCCCGGCCAGCAGCTCTACGAGACCGGGAGCAGCGAGGAGCGCATCCGGCAATGGCTCGGCCTCGGCAACCGCAACGTGTCGCTCCTGGATGCGTTCCGCTGCGTGCCGCTGGTCTCCCGCCTGGCCTCGCTGTACATCGACGACCCCGGCCAGCGCGAGGCGTTTTTGCGCCAGGTGCGAGCTAGCCAGGGTGAGCGCGAAATGCCGGTTTTCTTCGTGGCTGCGGACCCCGCCGAGGAGCGGCGGCGGCTCGTCGAGGTGCTGCGCGCGCGCATCGCCCGCGGCGAGCGCACGGCCATCCTGGTGCCGAGCACGCACATGCAAGGGGCGCTGCTGGCGGAGCTGTGGCGAGCCGGCGTGGCCATCGAGACCCGGCACCGCCTGAGTTTCGACGACCTCGTGCCGAAGCTTCTCACTTACCACAGCGGCAAGGGGCTGGTGTTCGACTCCGTGCTCATGCCCGGCGTCGCGGACGGCGCGTTCCGCCACGGCGACGCCTCGAGCTGGCTGCGGTTGCTGTTCGTGGGCATCACGCGCGCCCGCCGGTGGGTCTACCTCTCGACGACGTGGCGCGCCAAGGGCATCTTCGGCCCGCTGCAGCGCTTGCTGGCGCCCGAGGCCGCCGGCTGCTGCGAGGTGCAGTGGGGCTCTGGGGTGCCGGCGCCGCGCCTCGAGCCGCCCGCTGCGATGCGGCCTGCAGCCGTCGAGTTGCCTCCGGTCGCGGAGGACGACCCCACCGCCCTTCTCTAGACCCCGGCCCGGGGGATCCGGGTGGCGGCGCCGCTACCTGAACTTGACGTCGAGGATCGGGTTGAGTTCGAAGAGGTTGGGCGCCATGCCGCCCGGCAGTTCGGGGCTGCCGAAGTGCTCGAGGTCGAAGAAACCGACGCCGGTGATCTCGATCGGGATGGCGAGCCCGATCTGGAGCGACTGCTCGTCCATGTGCAGCCGCTCGTCGAGACGGCGGAACGCCTCGCGCTGCCGCTGAAAGAAGGGGCTCGTGGCCGGCACGCACGAAGGCGCCGATATCTCGGCCAACAGCGTGTTCTTGCGCTCGTCCTCGAGTACCAGCACGTAGTCGCGCTGCTCACCGGTGCGCTGCTGCACGAGCACGCCGCGCACGCGATAGAGCTGCTTTTCCGCGGGTACACGGCGGTCGTCTTGCACGCTCTGCGGGTCGGGTGTGGGAAGGGCTCGCAGTTCGGCGATGGTGGCCTTGCGGGCACGTTCGAGATCGATCTGACCGACCGCCGAGTCAACCCCCGTCCTCACGACCAGCCGGTAGGCCCTGCACGGCGGCTCGTCGGCGAGCATGGACGAGGTCATCGCCCACGCCGCGGCAACCACGACAGCCCTCGTCACGGCATTCATGGCACCCCTCCTCGCCCTGCGCGACAAGCCTCGCTGCCGGAACCGCGCCCGTCTCTCCAGCTCCTTCATTCCCTCGACGCGCGCAGGCCTCATGGTGATGATACACCCTTCCGGATCCGGACCCGCCCGGCACGGCCCTCGTGGCCGCCAACGCCTGGGCCGGTGCAACGCGGGGCAAGCTGAAAGCGCGCTACTGCCAGGAAGGCGGCGTGGGCGTTGTGCGCCCCTCCCCGGAATGTGGCACGGGTCTTGTAGCATTCGACCCGGCATGTTCGGCGCCCCGGACCTCGTCCCCGACTCGGAACTGGAGCGACTCGAGGAGTGCCTTGCCGGAGTCCCCGAGACGAGCGACGAGGAGCTGCCGTGGCCGCTCGGGCGCGACACCCGCAGCACGTTCTTCCTCGACGAGCGGGTCTCGCCCCGCGCCTGGCGGTGGACAGACCGCTCAGCGTGGCTCGCGATCTCGGTCTCCCTGCTGCTGCACCTTCTCGTGCTGTCCCAGCTCATGCACGGCAGCGCGCTGAAGACCATCCTCGCAGCGCTCGAGGTCCCGCCGCGGCCGGTTCTCGACGAGGAGGTCCCGGCGTTTTTCGAGATGGTCGAGCTGCCGGACCAGAAGGAAGAACCGCCGTCGCGCCGCAACGCCCCTGGCTCCGACATGAACCGCCGGGCGCACGGCGGCGTCGGCGCCCCGTCCGACCGGCCAGGCTCGCAGGGCAACACACCGGAGCTGCGGCTCGAACCGCCCGGCGCCGGGGCCGCCAGCGGCACGGCGGGCACCGGGGAGCTCCAGATCGCAGGCAAGGGCGAGGCGGGCGAGGGCGAGAGCAAGGGGGCGAGTCGCGGCAAGGGCGAGGGGACCGAGCCCCAACCGACCCCTGCCGTCACCAGCGCCGACGCCGGCCTCGAGCCGTTGCGCCTGGGGACCTCGGGTGGCGGCCAGGAGCGGCCGGTGCTGCGCGGCCTCGGCGGAATCGGGCCCGGCTCAATAGGCGGCTCGATCCCCGACCGCAAGGGTGGCCGGGTCGACCTCGGCCCGCTCTCGTTCGACACTCAGTGGTACAACTGGGGGCCTTACGCGGCCGAGATGCTGCGCCGCATCCGCTACCACTGGCAAATCCCCGAGATCGCCAGGCTCGGGGTAGGCGGGGTCGTGCGCATCCACTTTTTCATCGAGCGGAACGGCCGCGTGACGGGGCTCGAGATCGAGATGCCCTCCCCTCACCCGCCGATGGATTTCGCGGCGCGCGACGCGATCCTCAACGCCTCCCCGCTGCCGCCCCTCCCTGCCGACCTCGTGGGGATCGAGCGGGAAGGGGTCACGATCACGTTTTACTACAACACGCCGGTCCCCGAAGGCGAGTACACGGGCTGACCCGCTGCCCGTCCGGGCGAGAGTCGAGCGCCCCGCACCTCCCTCCTGGCAAGGTCACCGTCGCCAACGAGGCGGAGCGCAGGCGGAAAGCAGGCCTCGGAGCGTCAGCCGCAGGCCGCGACCACGCGGCGCAGCGCCGCGCCGACCTCCTCACCGACGGCCGCGAGTTCGGGGACCTGCACGATGCCGAGCACGCTGTCGGGGCGCATCGCCCGCACCACGGTGCGGCCGTTCTCGACCGAGACGGTGACGTTGCAGGGGAGCAGCACGCCGATCTCGGGGGCCACGGTCAGCGCCCGGTGCGCCGACGGCGGGTGGCAGGCGCCAAGAATCACGTACGGTTCCCGCTCCACCTCGAGCTTCTTCTTCATCGTCGCCTTGACGTCGATCTCGGTGAGCACGCCGAACCCCTCGGCCGCCAGCGCCTCGCGCGCCCGCGCCAGAGCCTCGTCGAACGACAGTGGGGACCATGTCTCGTAGGCAACCGCCGTCTCTCGCATCTTTGTCTTCCCCCCCTCCCGGTGCACGAGGGCGTTCTTTTCTGTCTCCGCTCGTCCTCGGGGCCACCCGGGCCCCGCTCACGAGGCTCAGGAAAAGCCCCCACCGCACCCCGCCGAGCTCGGCTTGCCGCACGGCAACGAGCTGCCGCCAGCCGCCGGCACGCTCGACGCGAAGGTCGAAAACGCCTTTCTCACCTCGCCGGAGCCGCACGCGGGGCAGCTCAGGCCTTCGGCCGTCGCGCCCATGCGCTGCAGCACCTCGAACCGACGCCCACACTGCTGACAGACGTACTCGTACAGTGGCATCTCAGCCTCCACATCCGCCGTGGATCGACGCCCACGCACTCTCCGGGATGCCCTCCGGGTACACCTCGTAGCTCGAGAACACGGCTCCACAGCTCCGGCACCGCCAGAGCAACGCCCCTCAGGTGGGGACCGGACGCAAGTCGCCGCCGCACCGCAGGCACACGCCGCTCGCCGTCGCTTCTTTCTGCTCCGTGCTCATCGCTCGTCCCCTTCCGGCCGGGCAGACGACTCGTCCTCCCCCCGCATGCCGCAGGACCCGCGCTTCCGACGCCCGGTCGGATCCGGCACGGCTCAGGTGGGGACCCCCAGGCGGGGCAGCACCACCCATTGCAGCAACGCCCACGCGGCCGCAATGCCAAGCAGCCACCACACGTCGGCGGTCACGCGCTGCCCCCATGAATCATCGCGGCCTGCCCCCCCTCGATCGTCGCTCGCTCCGACTCCAGCTGCCGACGGAGTCCCTCGCAACAAATGCGACAAATCGAGAAGACGTCGTCGTCCTCAATAAAGTAGTACACACTCGCCCCCGACCTGCGGCAGTCGACCAGCCCCGCCTTCTTCAGCACCGCGAGGTGCTTGGAGACGTTGGCCTGGCTCGAGCCGACAAGGCGCATGATGTCGTTGACGTTGTGCTCGCCAGACTGCAAGCAGTGGAGAATGCGCAGGCGCATGGGGTCGGCCATGGCCTTCAGGCGGCCGGCGATGCGTTCGAGGAGCTGGGTCGAGGCCTCTTTCATGTGCTCTCCCAACAGAGAGTATAACCACTCGCTCATGGACGCACAAGGCGCCAGCGCCGCTCGACTCGCGCCACCAGTCACAGGACCTCCTCGGCCGCCCACACGAACATCTTGAGCCTTTCGCCGCAGTCGGTGCAGTACGTCCGCACCTCTTCGCGCAGTGCCTCCACGCGTTCCTCGTCGATCAGCGTGAAGATGATGGCGGAGGTCCTGGGGTACGCCCGCGACCCCAGGCGCTGCCCCGTGGTCCCGAGCCCGAAGGTGTGCGGGATTTCCGTGTACCCCTCGACCCCGGCTCGCCGCAGCAGCACCTCGAGCTCTTCCTTGCGCGCCTCGTCCACGATCATCATGAGCAGCTTCATGGCCTCACTCCTCGACTCCGAGCGCCCGCAGGATCGAGATCATCGGGCACCAGCGGGTGAACGCCGACTGCAGCAAGTTGAGCCCCACGAACGCCGTGAACACGAAGAACCACGGCTGGTGCAGGAAGTACCCCAACCCCACCGAGAGCAACACGAACAGCCCCGCAATCGCGCGCAAATACTCGTTGATGGTCATGCTCGCCGTCCTTTCGTGTCAGGTCGAGGGGTCGCCGTCCACCGTGATGACGCGGTCGACCCCGACGGTTTTCAAGTACATGTAGTACAGCAGTGGAATCACGACCAGGGTGAGGGCAGTGGCCACCACCACGCCCGAGATGAGCGCCACGGCCAGCCCCTGGAAGATCGGGTCGAGAAGGATCACGCCGCCCCCCACGACGAGCGCTGCCGCCGTGAGGGCGATCGGCCGGAAGCGCACCGCGCCGGCCTTGATCACCGCCTCCTCGAGGCGCTCCCCCGCCTCCAGCTCGAGGTTGATGAAGTCCACCAGCAGGATCGAGTTGCGGACGATGATCCCGGCCAGGGCGATGAAGCCGATCATCGAAGTGGCGGTGAAGAAGACGCCCCCCAGCCCGTGCGCCGGCAGGATGCCGACGAGCGTGAGCGGGATCGGCGCCATGATGATGAGCGGCGTCACGAACGAGCGGAACCACCCGACGACCAGCAGGTAAATGAGCACGAGCACGGCCGCAAAGGCGATGCCCATGTCGCGGAACACCTCGTAGGTGATCTGCCATTCGCCGTCCCACTTCACCGCGTAGCGGGTCCCGTCCTCCGGCAAGGTGCTGGAGAGCAGCTCCACCGCTCCGCCGCCGGGACCCTCGAGAGCAGCGAGGCGGTCCTGCATCGCCAGGATGCCGTACACCGGCGCCTCGGCCGCCCCCGCCATCTCGGCCAGCACATAGGTCACCGGCCGCAGGTTCTTGTGGTAAATGAAGCGCTCCCGCGGCACCGTGCGCACGTTCACGAGCTCCGAGAGCGGCACCAGCCGCCCCTCGCTCCCGTGCACCGTGGTCGCCAGCAGCCCCTCGATCGAGGAACGCTGGGTGCGGTCCAGGCGCAGCACGAGCGGCACCGGCGCCCGCGCCGCCTCGTCGCGCAGCAGCCCGGCCTCGGCCCCGTCGAGCGCCACCCGCAGGGTGCGGGCGACGACCTCGGAGGTGATCCCGGCCCGCACAGCCTTCTCGCGGTCGATCTCGACCTCCAGGCGCGGGGCCGGGTCCTCGACCAGCCAGTCCACGTCGACGACGCCCGGCGTGCTCTCGAAAATGTCGCGCACCTGCCTGGCGAGCGCCACGCGCTGCTCGAGCTCCGGACCGTAAACCTCGGCCACGAGCGTCGAGAGCACCGGCGGCCCGGGCGGCACCTCGGTGACCTTGACGTTGGCGGCGTGGCGGGCGGCGATCGGCGCCACGAGGTCGCGCACCCGCCTGGACAGCGCGTGGGAGTCGGTGGAGCGATCGTGCTTGGGGAGCAAGTTGACCTGCAGGTCTGCGACGAGCGGCCCCGAGCGCAGGAAGTAGTGCCGCACGAGCCCGTTGAAGTTGAACGGCGCCGAGGTTCCGGCGTACACCTGGATGTCGGCCACCTCGCCGAGCGTGCGCACCGCTCCCGCCAGCTCGCGCGCCACCGCCGCGGTGGTCTCGAGCGTCGCGCCCTCCGGCATGTCGACCACGATCTGCAGCTCGCTCTTGTTGTCGTAGGGCAGCATCTTGACCGTCACGACCTTGACGAAGACGAGCCCGACCGAGACCACGAGCAGCAGCGCCACGCCCCCGAGCAGCGCCCAGCGGCGCCAGGCCTTCTCCAGCAGCGGCGTAAACAGGCGCTGGTAGAAGCGGTGGAGGCGGCCTTCCTTCGAGGTTTCGGCGTGTGGCGCCGAGCCGCCGTGCACGTGGGCCTCCGCCCACTTCCGGAACAGCCTGAAGGTGAGCCAGGGCGAGACCACGAACGCCACCAGCAGCGAGAACACCATGGCCGCCGAGGCGTTGATCGGTATCGGCCGCATGTACGGCCCCATCAACCCCGACACGAACGCCAGCGGGAGCAGCGCCGCCACCACCGTGAACGTGGCCAGGATGGTCGGGTTGCCCACCTCGTCGACGGCGTAGACCGTCGCCTGCCGCGGCTCCCCCCACCCCAGCTCGTAGTGCCTGTGGATGTTTTCCACCACCACGATGGCGTCGTCGACGAGGATGCCGATGGCGAAGATGAGCGCGAACAGCGTGACCCGGTTGAGCGTGTAGCCGAACAGGTACGAGGAGGCGAGCGTGAGTGCCAGCGTCGCCGGGACCGCGACCGCCACCACGATCGCCTCGCGGCGGCCGAGCGCAAACGCCATCAGCACCACGACCGACAGCGTCGCCAGCGCCATGTGGAGAATCAGCTCGGAGGACTTCTCGTTGGCCGTGAAACCGTAGTCGCGGGTCTTGGTGACTTCGACGTTGGAGGGGATCACCCGGCCCTTGAGCCCGGCGAGCCGCCGGTCCAGGTCGCGCACCATGTCGACGGCGTTCGACCCCGGCTTCTTCGCCACGGCGACCGTGACCGCAACTGCATCGGTGCCGGCCGGCACCCCGCCTGCCGCCGCTCCTGCGCCGCTCATCATCCAGACGTACTGCGAGGGCTCCTCTGGCCCGTCCGCCACCGTGGCGATTTCCCGCAGGTATACCGGCCGCCCGCCGTACACGGCGATCACAGCGTTGCCGACCTCTTCGGCCGTGCGAAAGAGCGAGCCCACGTCCACCGCCATCTCGCGATCGGCGGTCGCGTACGAGCCCGCCGGCAGCCTCCAGTTGAGCCCGGCCAGCGCTTGGTAGGCCTGCAGCAGCGAGACATGGTGGGCGGCCAGCCGGTCGCGGTCGAACGTCACCTGCACGACGCGCCGCTGCCCACCGAGCACCCACACCTGCGAGACCCTGTCGTGGCGCCTGAGTTCGGTCGCCAGCTCGTCGGCCACCTGGCGGAGCTGCATCGGCGCGACTTCGGGCGACCACAGCGTGTACGCCACCACCGGCACGTCGTCGATGCCGCGCGGCACCACCACCGGGGGCAGCGCCCCGGGCGGCAACTGCGGCGCCAGCTCGGCAACCTTCGTGTGAACCCGCACCGCGGCCTGGTCGGGGTCGGTGCCGACCACGAACCGCACGATCACCATGCCACCGGAGGGCTGGGTGGTGGAGTAGACGTACTCCACGTTCTCGATTTCCGACAGCGCCTTCTCGACCGGCGAGGTGAGGCGGCGCTCGACCTCCGGCGCGGTCGCCCCCGGCATCGCCAAGAAGACGTCGATCATCGGCACCTTGATTTGCGGCTCCTCCTCGCGCGGCGTGACGAGGACTGCGAAGCCTCCGAGCAGCAGGGAAAACACCACGAGCAACGGGGTCAGCTTGGAGGACAGGAACGCCCGGGCGATGCGGCCCGAGGCCCCCAGCGGGCGCCGCGTCATCTTCAGGCGCAGCGCCTCGCGGCGGGCCTGCTCGCGATCGATGCGGGGGGTGTCAGGCATCACTGTACCTCCTCCACCCGCGCGCCGTCGGCCGGGAGGGCCGCGAGGCCCACCAGCACCTCCTCGTCGCCTCGCAGCCCGGAGAGGACCTCGATCCGGTCACCGGGAAGCGTCTCACCGAGCGTCACGGCGCGGCTGCGGGCCAGCCCCTGGGGGTCCCGCACCACGACCATCGAGAGGCCGCCGACGGCCAGCGCCGCGGCCTTCGGCACCTCGACGCTCGACCGCTCCCCGGTCGCGAGCCTGGCTCGGCCCGTTGTTCCGGAGGCGATCTCGACGTCTCCGAGGTCCAGCTTGACGAGGAAGGTGTGGGCCGCCGGGTCGGCGCCGGGGGTCATCTCCACGACCTTGCCCGTCAGCAGACGGTTCGGGCCGAGCGCCTCGAGCGTCACCGGCAGCTCACTGCCGATCCCGAGGCCGCCGGCCAGCACCGGGCTTTCCGGAGCCGCCACCACCAGCCGCCGGCCCTGCTCGGACTCGAGCATGACGAGCGGCCGGCCTGGGGCCGCGAGATCGCCGACCTCCACCATGCGGGCCACGACCCGCCCCGCGAACGGGGCCACCACCCGCGACTCCCGCGCCACGGACGAGGCAGCCTCGACCGCCCCTTGCGCCTGCTGTACCGCCCCCTGCGCCTGCTCGTGCTGCATGCGGGCGAGATCCAGCTCCAGCTCGGACGCTGCCCCCTTCTCGGCCAGTGCCTTGAACCGCTCGTGGTTGCGCCCAGCCACAGCGAGCGCCGCCTGCGCCTGCGCCAGCGCGCCGCGCGCCTGCGCCTCCTGCCCCCTGGCGGTCTGCGGGTCGATTTCCACCAGCACCTGCCCTGCCTTCACCCGGTCGCCCGCCTTTACCAGCACAGCGGTGACCGCCGCCATGACCCGCGAGGAGACCGCCACCGACCGCCCGGCCTCCACGGTGCCGTACAGCTCGACCGTCCGCGGGACCGTCACCGCGGCCGCCTTCGCCACCCGCGCCTGGACGGGGGCCGCCCCCGCGCCGGCCGGCGCACCTGCCTTGCTTCCGCACGCCACACTCACGACCCCGAGGGCCGCCATCGTCGCCATTGCCGCAAGCCTTCGCATCATCGCCTCGCTCCTTGTCACCACTCGATCCTGAATCATTCGGGAAGCACCGCGTCGGCAGGGCGCCCGGCCCGTACCGCCAGGCACATCAGCGCGAGCTGCGCGTCCGCTCGCGCCACCAGTTCGCGGGTCTCGGCCTCGCGCCGCGCCGTGGCCGCGTCGAGAAGGTCGAGCATCCTGACCACCCCGGCACGAAAACGCTCCTCGGTGATGCGCTCGGCCTCGCGCGCCGCTGCCACTGCCTGCCAGGCGGTGGCGTGCCGCTGGCGGGCCGTCGACGCCTCCTCGAACGCCTGCCGTACCTCGAGCTTGACCCCCTCGGCGAAGCGGCTCACATCTTCGCGGCCCGCCCGCGCCTCGTGGCGCGCCGCGGCCACCGCGGCGCGGTCGCTGCCGCCGGCGAAGAGGTTGATCGAAGCCACGGCCAGCACGGCCGTCGAAGACCCGTGGGTCCCGAAGAGCCGATCATCCACCCAGTCGGCCCGCGCCACCACGCCGATCTTCGGCAGGAACGCCGCCCGGCGCACGCGCTCCTCGCGCTCGCCGGCCGCCAGCAGGTCGCGAGCGGCGACCAGGTCCGGGCGAGCCTCTGCGGCGCTGGCCCACTCCTCGTAGGTCCCGGTGACCGGGTCCGGGGCCGGTAGCGTCTCGAGCTCCCACACCGTGCCCTGCTCCCGGCCGAGCCGGAACGCGAGGTTCGCCTCGGCCACTCGGGCACGACCCCTGGCCTCGGCCACCAGGTCGTCGAGCCGCGAGAGCTCCACCCGCGCCCGCAAGACCTCCGACTGTACGAGCATGCCTTGCTCGGCGAACGCCTCGGCCACTCTCACGTGGGCGGCGACGGTCTCCCGCGCCTTTTCGAGCAGCGCCACGTACTCCCGTGCCTGCTCCAGCATGACGTACGCCTCGCCGGCCGCCAGCGCTGCCTGCTCGGCCGCCCAGCGCGCCTGCCCGGAGGCGGCCCGGGCGGCCAGCTCGGCCTGGGCGATGCGCCCCGCGAGTTCGCCCCCTGTGAACAGGGGCAGAGTCGCCTCGATCCGGGTGATCGCGGCGTCGAGCGGATCCGGCCGGTTGGGGTCCGAGGACATGAAGTCGGCGAAGGAGAACCGCTCCTGGTTGAGCTTGAGCGCGAACGCCTCGGCCGGTGAATTGGTGCGGGTGAAGATTTCCTGCAGGCTCAACGACGGCAAGCGGAACCCCTTCGCTTGCCGCACCCGCTCCGCAGCCGCCTGCGCCCTCTCGCGGCCGGCCAGCGCCTCGCCGGACCGCTGCCGGGCCAGCTCGAGAGCTGCCCGCAGCGAGAGAGGTTCCGCCCCGCCCGCCGTGCCGAGCCCCAACGCCAGAACACCCGCCAGCAACGCACGCCACATACGGCCTCCAAACATCACCATATGGTTATATGGTGCGCCAAACGATTTGTCAAGCCCTCTCGCCTCGCGCCTTCTCCCGCCCGTGGTGGTCAGATATCATCGCTGCCGTGGTCGCTCACCACTCACACCAGGCTGGCCTTGCAGATCGGGATTGGGGATAGCCATGACCGGGAGCTCTTCTCGGCGCTCGCCCCGCACCCCGAGTTCCCACTCCCGCACGCCGGTGGCGAAGGAGGCCGTCTCCACGAGCCCCCGCACGAACATCTTCATGCTCGTACTCGCCAGCGCGCTGCTGCTGTTCGCCGAACTCGCCCTCGTGCGCTGGACGGCATCGATGCTCCCCACCCTCGCCTACTTCAAGAACCTCGTGCTGATTGCCGCTTTCCTGGGAAGCGGGCTGGGGATGGCCGCCGCCTCGCACCGTCCTCGGCTGGCAGCGTGGGGACCGGGGCTTCTCGCCGCAGTCACTCTCCTGGTACTGGCGGTCAGGCGATGGGATCTCATCGGGGCTCTCGCCCTCGGGGATCTGGCCGAGTTCAGCTTCGGGGTCGCGACCGTCGGCGACCTCCTCGGGTCGCTGCGCTTCCTGTTCTGGTTCGTGATCCTGTTCGCCGCCAGCTTCGCGTATTTCCTCACCCTGGGGGCCGTCGTCGGCTCCGAGCTCCTCCCCTTCGCCCCGCTCCGAGGGTATGTCTGGAACATCCTCGGCTCGCTCGCCGGCGTGCTCGCCTTCGCGGGCGCTGCCGTGGCGACCCTCCCGCCGGGCACGTGGTTCGCGCTTCTCGCGGCCGGGTACGCCGCGCTGCGCGGCGACTGGCGCCGCCGGCTCGCGCGAGCGGCCGCGGTGCTGGCGTGCGCAGCGGCGGTGCACGTCTGGTCCGAGCCCGCGACCTGGTCGCCGTACAGCCGCATCAGCGTGCAGGAGGAGAACCTCGGCGGGGATCCTCCGCTCGTCGTCCACCGGCTCGACATCGACGGCGCCTATTTCATGCGCGCCGTCGACCTGCGCGCGCCGCGTCTCGACATCTCGCTGATCCGAAGCGCCAAGGTGCACTACGACCTGCCGTACCTGCTCACCCGACCCGATCGCGTCCTCGTGCTCGGGGCAGGGATGGGGAACGACGTCGCTGCGGCGCTGCGCGCCGGTGTGCGCCACGTCGATGCCGTGGAGATCGACCCCGCCATCATCCAGGCAGGACGAGCGCTCCACCCCGAGCGGCCCTATGATTCGCCCCGCGCCAACGTGATCGTCGACGACGCGCGCTCCTTCCTCACCCGAACCGGCGAACGCTACGACCTCATCGTGCTTGGGCTGCTCGACTCCCACACGCTCCTCTCGCAGCTTCCCGGGGTGCGGCTGGACAACTACGTGTACACGATCGAGAGCCTGCGCTCGATGCGCCGGCACCTCACCGAGCGCGGGGTTGTCGCTCTCTCGTTTGCCGTCCCGGTCGACCGCCTGTGGCTCGCCGCGAAGCTGGATCGCCTGGTGCAGGCTGCCTTCGGGGAAGCCCCGATTGCTCTCGCGCCGATGTACGACGCTTCGTTCCTGTTCATGGCCGGGCCGGGCGTGCACCGGCCGGAGCTGGTGCATGCCCTCGACCTGCCGGCGCTGGCGCCTTTTCGCGTCGACCGAGCGGCGCTCGAGCGGGAGGCAACACGCGACGGCGCCGACCGGATCGCGGTCCCCACCGACGACTGGCCACACCTCTACCTCCGTGACCGGGGCTTGTCGGCTGGCCACCTGCTGCTGTTCTCGTTCTTGCTGCCGCTGAGTCTGCTCACGACCCGCGCGCTGGCCCGCGTCTCCGGCCGGCCTGACGCGCACTTCGCGCTCCTCGGCGCCGCCTTTCTCCTCGTCGAGACGAAGGGGATCTCCGACCTCGGCATCCTCTTCGGGGGTACGTGGTGGACCGTCACCGCGGTCATCGCCGCCGTGCTGGTGATGGCGCTGATCTCGACCCTCATCGTGGCCAGGACCTCGTGCCGACGCCGCTGGGGGTATCTGGGGCTGTTCCTGGCGCTGGCGCTGCTCTACCTCGTTCCGCCCGGCCGGCTCCTCGCGCTCCCCCTCGCCGCCGCCCGCGTGCTCGGCGCCGCACTCGTGGCCGCTCCCGTGCTCTTTTCGGGCCTCGTCTTCGCCTCGTCACTGCGCCGTGCCGCCGATTCGGCGCGCGCCCTCGGCTGGAACCTGGCAGGGGCGGTCCTGGGCGGCTTCATGGAGTACGCCAGTCTGGCGTTCGGTATCAGCTCGCTCGCTCTTTTCGCAGCTGCGCTGTACGGGCTCTCCGCCCTGGCGCTCGTGACGTCCGGAAACGCGTCCCCGAGACCTGCCGGCGCGGGTGGGTGAACCGCGCGGCGGTGAAAGGCTTTCGGTGGGCCAAGACGGCGACGCCCGGGAGACCCGGGCGCCGCACTGGCTGGTCTTGGGGGTGAGCGTCAGCCCTCCGGGGGCGTCTCCACCTTCGCGCTGGCCGCGGCCGGCTGCTTGGCCTTCTTCTCGCCCTTGGGTGCCGCCGACTTTTCGGCCTTGGCCTCGGGGAGCTTGAAGTCCACGAACTCGAGGATGGCGAGCTCGGCGCCGTCGCCCTTGCGGGGTCCGAGCTTGACGATCCGGGTGTAGCCACCGTGGCGGTTGACGAAACGCGGCCCGATTTCCGAGAAGAGGCGCTTGATCACGTCGCGGCTCTCGATCCACCGGCCGACCAGACGGCGCGCGTGCACCGAGTCCGCCTTGCGGCCGAGCGTCACGACCTTCTCGGCTATCGGCCGCAGCGTCTTGGCCTTGACGAGGGTGGTGATGATCCGCTCGTGCTCGATGAGGGAGCGCAACTGGTTGCGGAAAAGCGCCCGCCGGTGCTCCGACGTGCGACCGAGCTTTCGACCTGCTTTCATGTGACGCATGACAACCCTCCGTTACGACTGCGGCAAGTCGAAGCGCATCCCGAGGCTCAGCCCGAATCTCTCGAGCCGGTCGCGCACTTCCGCCACGGCCTTCTTGCCCAAGCCGGGCAGCTTCTGCAGCTCGTCCTCGCTGTACGCCACGAGGTCGCGCACGGCAGCGATCCCGGCCGCCCGGAGCATGTTGAGAATCCGGACCCCCAGCTGGAGCTCATCAATCGACCTGTCGAGCGCGGAGTCCTGAGCGGGCGCCGCCACGACCTCCTGGACCCCTTCGAGGTTGACGAAGATCGGCAGGTGATCGGACAGCAGCCGGGCCGCCTCGCTCACGGCGGCGACCGGCGTGATGGTGCCGTTGGTCCACACTTCGAGCACCAGCTTCTCGTAGTCGGTGGCCTGCCCGACGCGCGCTGGCTCGATGCGGAAGTTGGCCTTGCGCACGGGCGAAAACGCCGCGTCGAGGAAGATGAAGCCCACGCCCAGATCGCGTCGCTCCTGCTCGTCGGCCGGCACGAACCCGCGGCCGCGACGGACCACGAGTTCGGCGTCCACCGCACCCTCCTCGGAGAGCATCGCGAGGTACACCGAGGGGTCCACGACCTCGAGCTCGGAGCCTCCATCGATGGCCCGCGAGAGCAGCTCGCCAGGCTCCGAGGCCTTCAGCGTCGCGGTCAGCGACTCCGGTCCCTTGAGGCGCAGCGGCACCCGCTTGAGGTTGAGGATGAAGTCGGTGACGTCCTCCATCACCCCGGGGATCGAGTCGTACTCGTGGTCGACGCCGGCGAAGCGCACCGCCACCACGGCGGCACCCTCGATCGAGGAGAGCAGGATGCGCCGCAGTGCGTTGCCGATCGTCACGCCCCAGCCACGCTCGAACGGCTGGGCCACGAACACCCCGTGGTTCGGGTTGTCCGGATCCGCCTCGGCCACCACGGCCTGCGGCCGGTGAAGCTCCAAACCTCTCATGGCGACCTCCTTACCGCGAGTACAGCTCGACGATCAACTGCTCCTGGATGGGCAGGCGGATGTCCTCGCGGGTCGGCAGCGCCACGACCTTGCCCCGGAAGTTGGCGCTGTCGAGTTCGAGCCACGCCGGCACGCCGCGTCCCTGCGCGGTTTCCAGTGCCTCGACGACGAAGGCGTTCGAGCGCACGTCGTCCTTGAGGGCGACTTCCATGCCGGGCCTGACCTGGAACGACGGGAGGTTCACCCGCCGCCCGTCGACCAGCACGTGGCCGTGTCGGACCAGCTGGCGCGCCTGGCTGCGCGAGGAGGCGAAGCCGAGCGAGTAGACCACGTTGTCGAGCCGCGTCTCGAGCAGGCGCAGGAGGTTCTCGCCGGTCACGCCCTTCTGCCGGTTGGCCTCGGCGAAGTAGCGCCGGAACTGCCGCTCGAGCACCCCGTACACGCGCCGCACCTTCTGCTTTTCGCGCAACTGCAGCCCGTACGGCTGCATCTTGTTGCGCCGCTTGCCGTGCTGCCCCGGCGCGTAGGAGCGCCGCTCCACCGCGCACTTCTCCTTGAAGCACCGCTCCCCTTTGAGGAAGAGCTTCATTCCTTCCCGTCGGCATAGCCGGCAGACCGGCTCGTGATACCGTGCCACTGCAACCTCCTCGCCGTCCTACACGCGACGCCGCTTGGGCGGGCGGCAGCCGTTGTGGGGGATGGGGGTGACGTCCTTGATGCTCTTGATCTCGAGCCCCGAGGCGGCCAGAGCCCGGATGGCCGACTCCCGACCCGCCCCCGGCCCCTTGATCTCGACGTCGACCGTCCGCAGCCCGTGCTCCTGCGCCTGCTCGGCGGCGTTGCGCGCCGCGAGCTGGGCAGCGTACGGCGTGCCCTTGCGCGAGCCCTTGTACCCGATGCGTCCGGCCGAGCTCCAGCAAATCGCGTTGCCGGCGGCATCGGTGATCGTCACGATGGTGTTGTTGAACGTCGCCTGGATGTGGGCCACGCCGTGCGGCACGTTCTTGCGCTCGCGGCGACGGGCTCCCTTCTTTGCAGCCTTTGCAGCCTTTGCCATCGCTTTGCCTCGCTCGTCCTACTTCTTGCCGGCCTTCTTCTTCTTGGCCACCGTGGCGCGACGCGGGCCCTTGCGGGTGCGTGCGTTGGTGTGGGTGCGCTGCCCGCGGACCGGCAACCCGCGGCGGTGCCGCACTCCGCGGTAGCAGCCGATCTCCATGAGCCGCTTGATGTTCATGGCGACCTCCTTGCGCAGGTCGCCTTCCGTCTTCTCCTCCTGGATCACCTTGGTGATGCGGCGGATCTCGTCCTCGGAGAGGTCCTTGACGCGCACCATCGGGTCCACGTCGGCCCGCTTGAGGACCGACTTGGACAGCGATCGGCCGATGCCGTAAATGTACGTCAGGCCGATCTCCACGTGCTTGTTTTGGGGCAGGTCGACACCTACGATGCGTGCCACAGCAAAACCTCCTCGCTAACCCTGGCGCTGCTTGTGCTTGGGGTTCTCGCAAATGACGCGGATGACCCCCCGCCGAACCACGATCTTGCACTTCGAGCAAATCTTCCGAACCGAGGAACGAACCTTCATTGCCGCAACCCCTTCACTTGTACCGGTAGACGATCCGCCCGCGCGTGAGGTCGTAGGGCGAGAGCTCCACCAGGACCTTGTCGCCGGGCAGGATCCGGATGAAGTGCTTGCGCATCTTCCCCGAAATGTGGGCCAGGACCTCGTGCCCGTTTTCCAGTTCGACCCGGAAAACCGCGTTCGGCAGGGTCTCGACCACGGTGGCCATCACCTCGATGGCCTCCTCTTTCGCCATACCCCTCTCCTTACCTTCCGTCCACGCCCAGGACCCAGGGGCCGTCGTCGGTGACGGCCACCGAGTACTCGAAATGGGCGGAAAGCTTACCGTCTTCGGTGCGCGCTGTCCAGCCGTCCGGATCGATGACGACACCCGGCTTGCCGGCGTTGATCATCGGCTCGACGGCGAGGACGAGCCCCGGCCGCAGCTCCGGTCCTCGGCCGGGGGGGCCGTAGTTGGGCACGCTCGGCTCCTCGTGCATGGCGCGGCCGATGCCGTGCCCGCAAAAGTCGCGCACCACCGAGTACCCGTTCGCCTCGGCGTACCCCTGCACGGCGTGGCCCACGTCGCTCAGGCGCTTTCCAGGGCGCATCACATCCACCGCCCGCTCGAGACACTCCCGCGTCACGCGCACGAGTCGCGCCGCCTCGGGAGCGATCTCGCCGACCGGCACCGTCACCGCGGCATCTCCCACGAAGCCGTCCAGGATCACGCCGCAGTCCACCGACAGCACGTCGCCGGCCTGCAACCGGCAGCTCTTCGACGGGATACCGTGCACGATGACCTCGTTGATCGAGGTGCACAACGTCGCCGGGTACCCTCGATACCCCTTGAACGCCGGGCGCCCGCCGCCGGCCCGCAGGTGCTGCTCGGCCAGCTCGTCGAGTTCCCAGGTGGACACGCCCGGGCGGGCCGCCGCCACGACGCGGGCCAGCGTCTCGTGGACCAGGCGGTTGGCCCGGTCCAGAGCGGCAAGCTCGGCGGCGGTCTTGAGGATGATCATCGGTGGCGGGCCTCCAGGGCGCCCCGGAGACGCCCGAACACCTCGTCCACGCCACCCAGACCATCCACTTCCTGGAGGTTGCCACGCCGCCGATAGAGTTCGAGCAGCGGCTCGGTGTGGCGGCGGTACACCCGCAGCCGTTCGAGCACCACTTCCTCGCGGTCGTCCTCGCGCTGCACGAGGCGCCCCCCGCACGCGTCGCAGGAGCCTTCCGCGGCAGGAGGGTTCGCCGTCACGTGGTAGACCGCCCCGCACGCGGGACACGAGCGCCGGCCCGCCATGCGGCCGATGATCGCCTCGTCGGGCACCGCGAGGTACAGCACCGCATCGACCCGGCGCCCGAGTTCGGCCAGGAGGTTGTCCAGCAGCTCGGCCTGGGCCGTGGTACGCGGATATCCGTCGTACACGCACCCCCCGGCCGCCGCCTGACCGTGCAGCAACCCCATGAGCATCTTGCCGACCAGCGCGTCGGGCACCAGCTCGCCTTTCGCCATGTACTCCCTGGCCTCGGCCCCGAGGGCCGTGCCGCGCCCGATCTCGTCCCGCAGCAGGTCACCCGTCGAGACGTGCAGCAGCTCGAAAGCCGCCGCGAGGCGCTTGGCCTGCGTGCCCTTGCCGGCCCCCGGCGGACCCAGGAGCACGATGTCGCAGGCGCGAGTCACCATCGCCGTCATCCTCGCCGGCCCCGGATGCGGCGCCCCTTGACGAAGCCGTCATAGTGCCGCATCACCATCTGGGCCTCGATTTGCTGCACCGTGTCCATGGCCACGCCGACCACGATCAGCAGCGAGGTGCCGCCGAAGTAGAACTGCACGCCCAGACCCTCCGTGAACCACCGCGGCAAGAAGGCGTCGAGCGTCCCGCCGATGAACGGGATGGTCGAGACCTTGAAGCCGGTGATCAGGATTTCCGGCAGGATCGCCACCAGCGACAGGTAGATGGCGCCCACCAGCGTGATGCGGGTGAGGGTCATGTCGATGAAGTCGGCGGTGCGCTGCCCCGGCCGGATGCCGGGGATGAACCCGCCGTACTTGCGCATGTTCTCGGCCGTGTCCTGGGGGTTGAAGATGATCGAGGTGTAGAAGTAGCAGAAGAAGATGATGGACACGATGTAGACGAGGTTGTACAGCGGCTCCCCGTACGCCAGCCGGCGGGTGATGTCCTGCACGATGGGGTGCTTGACGACCTGCCCGATCGACTGCGGGAACGACAGGATCGAGGCCGCGAAGATGACGGGGATCACCCCGCCGGTGTTGAGCCGCAGCGGCAGGTAGGTGCTCTGGCCGCCGAACATCCGCCGGCCGACCACGCGCTTGGCGTACTGCACGGGGATTCGCCGCTGGGCACGTTCCATGAGCACGATGGCAGCCACGACCGCGATCGCGAAGACGACGAAGAGGACCGCGGTGAGGATGCCCATCGAGCCGATTTGCACGTCCTGGATCGTCCGGATGATCGCGCTCGGCAGGCCGACCACGATGCCGGCGAAGATGATGAGGGAAATCCCGTTGCCGATGCCGCGCTCGGTGATCTGCTCGCCCAGCCACATGACGAAGGCGGTGCCGGTGGTGAGCGTGAGCACGGTGAGGAGTCGGAACCCCCACCCCGGGCTGACGACCAGGTGAGCGCCGCCGGGCGCCGTGGTCTTCTCGAGGAAGAACGAGATGCCGAGCGCCTGGATGATCGAGATCACCACGGTGCCGTAGCGGGTGTACTGGGTGATCTTCTTGCGCCCGAGGTCGCCTTCCTTGGAGAGCTTCTCGAGATACGGCCACACCACGGTGAGGAGCTGCAGGATGATCGACGCCGAGATGTACGGCATGATGCCGAGGGCGAAGATCGTCATGCGCCCGAGCGCGCCCCCCGAAAACAGATCCAGAAAGCCCAGGATCGTGCCCTTGGTCTGGCCGATGAACTCGGCCAGCGCCTCCGGGTCCACGCCGGGCGTCGGGATGAACGCCCCCAGGCGGTACACCGCCAGGAGCAGGAAGGTGAAGATCACCCGCTTGCGCAGCTCCGGAATCGCGAAGATGTTGCGCAGGCTTTCGATCATTTGGCAATCACCTCGCAGCGTCCACCCACCGACTGGATGATCTGCAGCGCCTTCTTCGAGAACTTGTGGGCCTTGACCACGAGCATCTTGTCGAGGCTGCCGTGGCCGAGCACCTTGAGTCCGTCACCGAGAGAGGAGATCACGCCCTCCGCCAGCAGCAGCTCGGGGGTGATCTCCGAGCCGGCCGGAAAGCGGTCGAGCTGGCCCACGTTGACGATCGTGAACTCCGTCCGGAAGATGTTGGTGAAACCGCGCTTGGGCAGGCGCCGCACGAGCGGCATCTGGCCGCCCTCGAAGTTCCGGCGGTTCCTGTAGCCGGAGCGGGACTGGGCGCCCTTGTGCCCCCGGCCTGCGGTCTTGCCGTGGCCGGAGCCGGGGCCGCGCCCCACGCGCTTGCGGTCCTTGGTGGACCCGGGTCGAGGCGTCAGGTTGTGCAGTTCCATCGCCTACTCCTCCGCCGGCGCGACTTCGACGATGTGCGCGCACTTGGCGATCATCCCGCGGGTGTAGGGCGTGTCGACGAGTACCACCGAGGAGCCGATCCGCCCCAGGCCGAGACCGTCCCGGAGCACCCGCTTGACGCGCTCCTGGTTGCCGATCGCGCTGCGCACCTGGGTGATGCGCAGCTTCTTTACCACTGTCTTCTTTCGCGATGTCATACCTCAACCTCCGGCAGGGGACCGGTCCGAGGCTCGCTCTCCTCGATCACCTCGGCCTCGCCGCCGGCGCGGCGGAGCTGCGCCGACTCCTCGTGCGTCGTGAGCTGTTCGAGGGCCGCGAACGTGGCGCGCACCAGGTTGTGGGGGTTGTTCGTGCCCAGCGACTTGGTGAGGATGTCACCGATGCCGCACGCCTCGGCGATGGCGCGCACCGCGCCGCCGGCGATCACGCCGGTGCCGGGAGAGGCGGGGCGCAGCAGCACCCGCCCCGCGCCGAAGTGGCCCACCACCTCGTGCGGTATGGTGGAGCCCTCGCGGTGCACGGAAATCATCGCGCGCCTGGCCGCCTCGGTGGCCTTGCGGATGGCCTGGGGCACCTCGCGGGCCTTGCCGGAGCCGAAGCCGACCTTGCCCTGCCCGTCCCCCACCACGACGAGAGCCGAGAACGAGAAGTTCTTACCGCCCTTCACCACCTTGGTGACGCGGTTGATGGAGACCACGTGGTCGATGAACTGGGATTCGCGCTCGCTCATTGCTCCCGCCCCTAGAACCGCAGGCCCGCTTCACGGGCCGCGTCCGCCAGCTCCTTGATCACGCCGTGATACCGGAAGCCGCACCGATCGAAGACCACCGTCGTGATGCCCTTGCCCTGCGCCCGCTCGGCGATGACCTTGCCGACGACCTTCCCGGCCGCCTTGTTGCCGCAGTGGGCGAGCCCCGAGCGGACGTCCTTCTCCACCGTGGAGGCGGACACCAGGGTGCGCCCGCTGGCGTCGTCGATGAGCTGCGCCGAGACGTGGCGCAGGGATCGGAACACCACCAGACGGGGGCGCTCCGGCGTCCCGGACAAGCGCTTGCGTATCCGCAAGTGAATGCGATGCCGTCGCTGCTTACGATCTTTCTTTTGCGCCATGGCCTACGCTCCCGACTTGCCGGCCTTGAGCTTGAGCACCTCGTCGGTGTACTTCACGCCCTTGCCCTTGTACGGGTCGGGGGGACGGATGGCGCGGATTTCCGCCGCCGCCTGCCCGACCTTTTGCTTGTCGATACCTTCCAGCGTGATGCGGTTCGCCTTCGCGTCATAGGTCAGCGTGACGCCTTCCGGGACCCGGTAGACGACGGGGTGGGAAAAACCCAGGGACAGCACGAGCTCGTCGCTGCCCCGCAGCTCGGCCTTGTAGCCCACCCCCTGGATGTCGAGCTGCTTGCGGAACCCGGCGGTGACACCAAGGACGGCGTTGGCGAGCAAGGCGCGGGTGAGGCCGTGCAGCGCCCGCACCGACGGCAGGTCGCTGCCGCGCTGGACGACCGCTTCCTCGCCCTCGACGGTGATCGTGATACCGTCGGGGATCGGCCGGAGCAGCGAACCCTTGGGGCCCTTCACCTGCACCACGCCGTTGCCGACGTGCACCTGCACGCCGCTCGGGATTCGGACTGGCATCTTGCCGATTCGAGACATGTGCGCCTCCCTACCACACGCGGCACATGACCTCGCCGCCGACGCGCTCCTCGCGCGCCCTGGCGTCGGTCATGAGCCCCTTGGAGGTCGAGATCACGGCGATGCCGATGCCGCCCCGCACCTTGGGCAGCTCCTCGACGCCCCGGTACACGCGACGCCCCGGCCGGGACACCCGCTCGAGCCCCTGGATCGCCGGCTCGCCCTCGCTCGAGTAGCGGAGGTACAGGCGCAGCGTCCCCTGTGGCCCCTCCTGCAGGACCTTGAAGCTCCGGATGAAGCCCTGGTCCTGCAGGATCTTCGCCAGTTCGAGCTTGAGCCGCGAGGCGGGAGCGTCGCAGCGATCCTTGTTGGCCTGGACCGCGTTGCGAATGCGAGTCAGGAAATCGGCGATGGGATCCGTCATGGTCATGGCGTCACCCCCTCACCAGCTCGCCTTGGTCACGCCAGGGAGGTACCCCTCCAGGGCGAGCTTGCGGAAGCAAAGGCGGCACAGCTCGAACTTGCGCATGTAGGCGCGCGGCCGACCGCACAGCTTGCAGCGGTTGCGGTGCCGGATGGCGAACTTGGGCGCCCGCAGGGTCTTGGCAATCATGCATGTACGAGCCATCGCGACCTCCTAGCTCCTCACGAACGGGAAACCCAGCTCCTGCAAGAGGAAACGGGCCTGGTCATCGGTTCGGGCGGTGGTGACCACGGTCACGTTCATGCCCTTGGGGTGCTCGACCTTGGTGTAGTCGATCTCTGGGAAGATCAGGTGGTCGCGAATCCCCATCGTGTAGTTGCCGCGGCCGTCGAAGCCCTTGGGCGACAGCCCACGGAAGTCGCGCACGCGCGGCAGAGCGATGTTGATGAGGCGGTCCAGGAACTCGTACATCCGGTCCCGCCGCAGCGTCACCGCGCAACCGATCTGCATCCCGGCCCGCAGCCGGAACTGGGCGATCGAGGTGCGAGCCTTGCGCACCGTCGGCCGCTGGCCGGTGATGGCGGCCAGCTCGTCCATCGCTCCGTCCAGCAGCTTGGGCTGCCGCGGCGCCTCGCCGAGACCGATATTGCAGACCACGCGGGTGATGCGCGGCACTGCCATGATGTTGGTGATCCCGAACTCCTTCTTGAGCTTCGGAACCACGTCCTGCTCGTACCTTTCCTTCAAGCGCGCCATCGTACCCTCTTTCCCTATTGGTCGAGAATCGCGCCGTCGACCTTGGCTACTCGGACCCTGCGCCCGTCCTCCAGGCGCTTGAACCCGACGCGCGAGGGCCGCCCGCTGTCCGGCGAGATCACCATCACGTTGGCGATCGAAACCGGGGCCTCCCGCTCGACGATGCCACCCGTCACTCCCTTGGCCGGGTTTGGCTTGGAGTGACGCTTGATCATGTTCACGTGCTCCACGACCACGCGGCCGACGGCCCGATCCACACGGAGGACCTTGCCCTTCTTGCCCTTGTCCTTGCCGGCCATGACCTGCACCTGGTCGCCCTTCTTGATCTTCGTGCTCGTCGCCATTGCCGCCTCCTACAGGACTTCCGGCGCCAGCGACACGATCTTCATGAACCGCCGCTCGCGCAGCTCGCGGGCCACCGGACCGATGACGCGCGTCCCGACCGGCTCCTTCTGAGCGTTCACCAGCACCGCGGCGTTGTCGTCGAAGCGGATGTACGACCCGTCCTTGCGCCGATGCGCCCGCCGGGTCCTCACGATCACCGCCTTGACCACAGTGCCCTTCTTGACAGGTGACTCCGGAGCCGCCTCCTTGACCGCGCAGACGATGATGTCGCCGAGGCGCGCGTACTGCCCGGCGTTGGAGCCGCCGAGCTGCCGGATCGCCTGCAGCTTCTTGGCCCCCGAGTTGTCGGCCACCGTCAGCATGGTTCGCATCTGGATCATGGCCGCCTCCTCACTTCGCCCGCTCGACGACGCGGGTCACCCGCCACCGCTTGGTGCGGGACAGCGGACGGCACTCGGCGATCTGCACCTTGTCGCCGACCCGGCAGTCGTTGCGCTCGTCGTGGGCGCGGAACTTCCGGGACCGCTGCACGAAACGGTGATAAAGGGGGTGCATGACCAGGCTCTCGACCTTCACCGTGACGGTCTTGTCGCCCCCGTCCGAGACGACGACGCCGATCTTGGTGGTCTTCCGGCGCTTCTGTGTGCTCTCCATGTGACCTACTCCGCTTCCCGCAACCGCTCGGCCCGGATCGTCAGCAGCCGCGCGATGTCCTTGCGGACCTGCCGGATCTTGACCGGGTTCTGGATCTGGCCAGTGGCCTTCTGGAACCGCAGCTTGAAGAGCTGCTCACGGAGCTCGCCCTCGGTGTTGTTGAGCTCCTGGATGGACTTCTGCCGCAGCTCGCGCGCCTTCATCGCACCGTCCCCCGTGCCACGAAACGAGTCCTGATCGGGAGCTTGTGGGACGCCAGCCGCATCGCCTCGCGGGCGACTTCCTCGCTCACAACCTCCATCTCGTAGAGGATGCGTGCGGGCTTGATGACGCACACCCACTCCTCCGGAGCTCCCTTGCCCTTGCCCATGCGGGTCTCGGCCGGCTTCTTGGTGATCGGCTTGTCGGGGAAGACCCGGATCCAGATCTTGCCGCCGCGCTTGACATGGCGCGTCATGGCGATACGGGCCGCCTCGATGTGGCGGGCCGAGATCCACCCTGGCTCCAGCGCCTGCAGGCCGAAATCACCGAACGCCAGCTCCCCGCCGCGCAGCGCCAGGCCCCGGCGGCGACCCCGCTGCTGCTTGCGGAACTTGACCTTCTTCGGCATCAACATGACAGCACCTCATTCCTCACAGGGCACGCCGGTGGGCCTTGGTGCGATGCAGCTCGCCCTTGTAGACCCAGACCTTGATGCCAATGGCGCCGTAGGTCGTGAACGCCTCGGCGAAACCGTACTCGATGTCCGCTTTGAGGGTGTGGAGAGGAAGCCGCCCCTCCTGGTACCACTCGGAACGGGCGATCTCCGCCCCGTTCAGGCGGCCCGAGCAGCGAATCTTGACACCCTGGGCGCCAAAACGCAAGGCGTTTTCCATCGCCCGGCGCATCGCCCGGCGGAACGTCACGCGCCGCACGAGCTGCGAAGCGATCGACTCGGCGATGAGCTGCGCCTCGATTTCCGGCCGCTGGATCTCCTGGATGTTGATGTGGATGTCCTGGCCGTACACGGCGCGCAGGCCGGCTCCGAGCTTGTCGACCTCGGCACCCTTGCGCCCGATGATGATGCCGGGCCGCGCCGAGTAGATGTTGACCCGGATCTTGTTGGCCGTGCGCTCGATGTCGATCTCGGAGACGCCGGCGTGCTGCAGCCGCGCCTTGAGTTCCTTGCGCAGGCGGAGATCCTCGTGCAGCAGCTTGGCGTATCCGGCATCCGCATACCAGCGCGACCGCCAGGTCTTGTTGTAACCGAGGCGAAAACCGTACGGGTGCGTCTTTTGACCCACGAGACTCCTCCTATCGCTCCTCGACCTCGACGGTCACGTGGCAGTAGCGGTGCAGACGGGGGAACACGCGCCCCATCGAAGCGGCCCGGAAGCGCTTCAGCATCGGCCCCTGGTCGACCTGGATCGAGCTCACGAAGAGCCGGCCGGCATCGGTCCCCGGCTGCCGCTGCTCGAGATTGGCGACGGCGGAGCGCAGCACCTTCTCGAGGTCGCGGGCGCAGCGCTTCGGGGTCAGCCGCAGCACCGCGAGGGCCTGGGAAACGCCCTGGCCGCGCACCAGATCGGCGACGAGCCGCACCTTCTGGGCGGAGTGTCGCAAGTAGCGCAGTTGTGCGTGTGCGTGCATACCTTCCCCCTAGTGGGCCGCGCCCTTGTCCTTCTTGGTGCCGGAGTGGCCGCGGAACGTCCTCGTGAGCGCGAACTCCCCGAGCTTGTGGCCGACCATGTTCTCAGTGATGAACACCGGCACGAACTTCTGGCCGTTGTGCACCGCGATGGTGTGCCCGACCATGTCCGGCACGATCGTCGAGCGGCGGGACCAGGTCTTGACCACACGTCGCTCGCGGGTTTGATTGAGCTGCTCGATCTTGCGGACCAGGTGCTGGTCCACGAACGGTCCCTTGTGGATTGAGCGTGCCATCCCGACCTCCCCTACTTCCGCCGCTTGACGATGAAGCGCTGGGTGCGCTTGTTCTTCCGGGTCTTGTAGCCCTTGGTCGGCTGGCCCCACGGCGTGACGGGGTTGCGGCCGCCCTTGGTCTTGCCCTCGCCGCCGCCGTGCGGGTGGTCGATGGGGTTCATGGCGGTGCCGCGCACGTGGCCGCGGCGGCCCAGCCAGCGGGTGCGCCCCGCCTTGCCGATGGCCACGTTGATGTGGTCGCTGTTGCCGACCATCCCGACCGTGGCCCAGCACACCCCCAGGACCTGCCGCATCTCGCCCGAGGGCATGCGCAGCGTGACGTACGCCCCCTCCTTCGCCATGAGCTGGGCCCCGGCCCCTGCCGAGCGCGCGAGCTGCCCGCCGTGGCCGGGGTGCAGCTCGATGTTGTGGACCATCGCGCCGAGCGGGATGTTCTTGAGGGGCAGCGCGTTGCCGGGCACGATCTCGGCCTTCTCGGCAGCGATGAGGGTGGAGCCCACCTCCACGCCGTCGGGAGCCAGGATGTACCGCTTCTCGCCGTCGGCGTAGAAGAGCAAGGCGATCCGGGCCGAGCGGTTGGGGTCGTACTCGATGGCGGCGACGCGGGCCGGGATGCCCCGCTTGTCGCGCTTGAAGTCGATGACCCGGTACCGCCGCTTGTGGCCGCCGCCGCGGAAGCGGCTCGTCTCGTGGCCCTCGTTGTTGCGCCCTCCCGAGCGGGTGATCCCGTGCGTCAGGGACTTCTCGGGCGTGGTCTTCGTGATCTCGGCGAAGTCGAGCCGAGTCATGAAGCGGATGCCCGGGGATGTCGGCCGATACGACTTGATTGCCATGACCCTACCCCCTACACCTGGTCGAAGAACTCGACGGTCTTCTCGCCGGCGGCCAGGCGCACGTACGCCTTTCGCCAGTCGGGCCGCTGGCCGATGAACCGCCCGAAGCGCCGCTTCTTGCCGCACATGTTGACGACGCGGACCTCGACCACCTTGACCCCGAACAGCGTCTCGACTGCCCGGCGGACTTCGATCTTGTTGGCGTTGCGTGCCACCTCGAAGCAGACGATATTGGCCGCCTCTTTGGCGTCGGCCGTCTTCTCGGTGACGATGGGGCGCAGAATGATCTCGCGAGCATCCTTCATGGCGCCAGAACCTCCGCAAGCTGCGCCAGAGCCCGGCGGGAAAACACGACCTGCTGGGCGCCCAGCACCTGGTAGACGTTCATGTGGAGAGCGTCGGCGGCGCCGAGCTCGGGCCGATTGCGCGTCGCCAGCATCAGGTTGAGGTTCTCGAAGCTGTCGACGAACAGCACCTTCTTGCCGGCGAGGCCGAGCGTGCCCAGCCGCGCCATCATGTCCTTCGTGCGGTGGGTCTCGACGTCGAGCGATTCGAGGACCCACAGCCGCCCCTCCGAGAGCCGCTCGCTCAGCACCGAACGCAGCGCATTCTTCTTCGCCTTGACGTTGACCTTGAGGGCGTAGGAGCGGGGCTGGGGGCCGAACACGGTGCCGCCGTGCCGCCACAGTGGCGAGCGGGTGGAGCCGTGGCGGGCGCGGCCAGTGCCCTTCTGCTTCCAGGGCTTCTTGCCGCCGCCGGAGACCAGCGCCCGGTTCCGGGTCGCGTGCGTGCCGCGCCGCAGGCCGGCCAGGTACGCCTTCACGACCTCGTACACGAGGTGCGGGCGCGACGGGTAGGCGAGCAGGTCGTCGGGCAGCTCGATGTCGCCGACGACGGTGTTCTCCCAGTTACGAACCTCGAGCTTCATGACCCCTCCTCCCTTCACGCCTTCACCAGGCGGAGCAGGGCGTTGGGACCGCCCGGAACGGCACCGCGCAGGAACACCAGATTGCGTTCGAGGTCGACCTTGACGACCTTCACCCGCTTGAGCGTGGTCTTGTCGGCGCCCATGCGCCCTGCCATGCGCGTGCCGGGAAAGACGCGCGACGGGTCCTCCGACGCGCCGATCCCGCCGGGGGCGCGGTGGAACATCGACCCGTGCGAGGCATCGCCGCCGCCGAAGTGGTGGCGCTTGATGCCGCCCTGGAACCCCTTGCCCTTCGACGTCCCGACCACCCGCACGTACTCGCCGGGGGAGAAGATGTCGCACAGAACCGTATCCCCGGGCTTGGCCTCGGAGCCGGAGTCGACCGGGAACTCGGCCAGCACGCGGGTCGGCGGCACGCCTGCCTTGGCGAACGCGCCGGCGCGCGGCTTCATCACCTTGCGCGGCGGCTTGCCGTCGACGAAGCCGATCTGCGCCGCCTCGTGACCGTCTTTCTCGGCCGTGCGGCGGAGCACGACCACGCACGGGCCGGCCTGGACGACCGTCACCGGGACGAGCTTGCCCTCGTCGTCGAACAGCTGCATCATGCCGATCTTCTTGCCGATAATACCTTTGACCATGGCCCCCTCACTTCTTCCCGTAGGCCTTGATCTCGACATCGACGCCCGCCGGCAGCTCGAGCTTCATGAGGGCGTCCACCGTCTGCTGGGTGGGGTCGAGAATGTCCAACAGCCGCTTGTGCGTGCGGATCTCGAATTGCTCGCGCGACTTCTTGTCGACGTGAGGCGACCGGAGCACGGTGAAGCGCTGGATCTGCGTGGGCAGGGGAATCGGCCCCGACACACTCGCTCCGGTGCGCTTGGCCGTGTCCACGATCTCCGCCGTGGACTGGTCGAGCAACCTGAAATCATACGCCTTCAGCCGGATCCGGATCTTGTCCTTGACCATGGCCTCTCCTACTCGACGACTTCGCTGATGGTGCCGGCGCCGACGGTACGGCCGCCCTCACGGATGGCGAACCGCAGCCCCTTCTCCATGGCGATCGGCGTGATCAGCTCCACCTCGACCGCAATGTTGTCGC
>Ga0116145_1000888_pt1 | contig 32202 bp, 23 predicted proteins | sample AD_JPNHG1_MetaG_FD_89747 | JGI IMG/M metagenome (GOLD analysis project Ga0116145, IMG submission 89747) | Active sludge microbial communities of municipal wastewater-treating anaerobic digesters from Japan - AD_JPNHG1_MetaG | ecosystem: Engineered > Bioreactor > Anaerobic > Digestate | place... | reverse complement strand
GGCGGTTTCCGAGCTGGAGACTGCACCGGCTGCCGACTGGCAAACTGTTTCCGCTCCTCTTTCCATAAGTGCCGGAACCCATCCGATATACCTCATCTACAGGGGCACAGGTATGACTGCTCTTAAAGATATATCGTTTGAATAAGCCTTTTGGTGCATTATGGCAAATTGCCCCGGAAGTAAAATGTCATAATTTGGATAAATACTGGAAAAATAATCAAAAAGCCCGAAATTCTTGACGTTCGGGCTTTTTTATGCTATAATGTGTATTCGGGGTGTTGCGCCCTTTATACTTATTCAGAAAAAGAAATATGGAGGTCAAAATGGCAAAAAAATCGGAACGTAACCTTAATGTTACTATACAGAACCAGGCCAACAGCAATGACGAGATCGTCGTTTCTGTCGGAGGTATTCTCAGAAAGCTTAAAAAATATTTCCTGCCCTGGGTAATAGTCTCAGTTATGATCGCAGTTATGGTCACAGGTGTGGCTACCTTCAAGACACTTCGTGATAAACCGCCTCTTACAGCACTTATAAGCTTCAACTACAGCGGTATCGAAAACGGCAAGGATCCTGCCGGAAGAAATTTTGACATAAATATCGTAAAGAACTCTCAGGTGATCGCAGACTCCCTCACAAAAAATGACGTGGACATGGAAAAAGCTTCGGATGTTCAGCAGAACATCACCTTTGAAGGCATTATCCCTCAGGATGCTATCGACAAGATCACCGCTTACAAGAGCGTATACGAGACTGCTAACAGCGGAAATCTTGCTGCCGCTCAGGCTATGCTGGATGTTACATTCTATCCGACACAGTACAAGGTCTACTTTGATTATGACCAGTGTGACATGACCAAAAAAGAAGCTGTTCAGGTATTCAACGACATCCTCGAAGGCTTCAACGACTACTTCTATGAGCTCTACGGCTACAATAAGACTCTCGGAACCTCTGTGGCATCTATCGACTACAAAAGCTACGATTACTCAGAGGCTGTTGACCTCTTCAGATCAAACCTCAAGATCCTTTCAAAGTACGTAAAAGGTCTTGCTGCAAATGACAACAATCAGTTCCGTTCAAACAAAACAGGTCTTACATTCAACGATCTGGCTCAGTCAATAAGCACAGTATCAAATCTCGACCTTGACAAGATCTCTTCCTATATAAGTGTCAACAATATCACAAAGGATAAGGAAGCAACTGCTGCTTACTATCAGTACAGAATAGATTCGCTCAACCGTGAAAAGGACGCTCTCACTGAAAGACTTGCCACTCTGACCGAGACTATAGGCAGCTATCAGAAGGATAACATCCTCATTATGGCGACTGAAAACGGCGCAAACTCAGAGCTTACCACAAACTCCGGCGAGTACGATAAGCTCATCGAGCGTAAGGACAGTGTTGCATCCGACCTTGCTGAGACAAAGCAGAGCATAAAGTACTACGAGCAGCGTAAGGAAGGCCTTGACAAGGCTACAACAAGCACACCTGCTATGATGGAAAAGGTCGAGGCTGATTTTGAAGTCCTCAACACAAGACTTCAGAAGCTCATCGAAGACACTCAGTTAACTGCTGAGGAATACTACGAGATCGTTGAGTTCGCTCATGCTTACAATATCCTTGTTCCCCCTGTAAATTCACAGGTCGATGTCGTAAAGTCTATCATAAATCACGCAAAGCTTCGTCTTGTTATCTTCGAGGCACTTGCATTCCTGATATATATGGCAATTGCATTCGTAACATCTATCAAGGAGGAAAACGCTAAGACCGTTTTTGCTGACGACTATGACGATGACGACGATGATGATTATGATGACGATATAGATGAGGATGACGAGGACGATACCGCTGAGGAAGATGAAGAAGAACCGGAAAAAGAAGAAAAGCCGGCAAAAAAATCTTCTGCTCCAAATAAGAACAAGCGCAGAAAGAAATAATATACGCTGAGATACAGCCATAGAGGAACATCTTTCCTTTATGGCTGTTTTTTGTAATATTATCCGGCACTGATGAATACTATTCTATTATCTGAATACCGGAGGTAATATCATGCAGGAAAAAATATCAAAACAAAACCATAACCTTATCCTCGAAAACCGGAAAAGCCTCAGTCTCTCAGGTGTCACCGATGTGGACAGCTTCGATGAGAAAACCATATCACTTTATACAGAAATGGGTGAGCTGACTATACAGGGGCGTGATCTCCATATCGATGCGATCAGCGTCGAGACCGGAAATATGTCCATAACCGGTGATATCTGGGCTATCGTCTACGGCGACAAGGACAGAAAAGGCCCCCTCTCCGCTCTGGGTAAGCTGTTCAGATGAGCGTTCCGGAAACCTTCTTCTCAGTCAGCGAGGAGCTGAGACTGTTCTGGCTGTCATGTATCTTCGGAGCCGCCTTCGGCCTTGTATTTGAGCTGTTCCGCACCGCAAGACTCCTTTTCCGACATCCCCCTTTGCTGGTCATTATCGAGGATATCGCCTTCTGTGCAATATACTGCGCATTTCTCTCCTCCTTCGCCGCTGCCGCAGCAAGAGGAGAGCTGCGGCTATACTTCCCGATCGGCAATATTCTCGGATTTGCACTGTATCTCGCCACTGTCGGCAGCTTTGTTTCCGCTGCCATGAAAAAACTGTTTTTTACTGTAAAAAAACTGCTTGATCTCATTTTTTCTCCGTTCCGGCACTGTTATGTATTTTTAAGACGAAAAGCAGAGCCTAAATTTGTGGGATGTTCCAAAGTTATAGTTAGTTATTTTAAAAAAATTAAAATACTCTTGCAGAAGCCACGCTGTTTGATGTATAATAAAAAAGTAAATAATAAAAGAAGGATCGTGACAAATGTTGGCAAAAAAAGCTAAAACAGAGAAAAAAGGCCTATTCAACAGGTTCCTTGTAAAATTAGCAGCCGTCTTTGTTATCGCAGGGTGTATCATGCTCGTCTATACTATAGAAAAAGACTGCTCAGAAAAAGAGCGTGAGCTCACCGCTATTCAGGGTAAAATAGATTCCTATGAGGTAGAAAATGCCGATCTTCAGCGTATCCTCGACAGCGATGATATGTCCGAATATATCGCAAGAGTCGCCGTTGAGGAAAGAGGCTACGCCTATTCGGATGAACGCAGATTCTATGACACTTCAAGGGATTAATTTTAAAGGAGTTATATATACATATGCAGCTGGAAATTGGTAAGATCTATAACGGAAAGGTCAAAGGGATAACCCAGTACGGAGCTTTCGTCGATATCGACGGCGGCGGCTCAGGTATGGTGCATATTTCCGAGATCGCTAACACCTATGTAAGTGAGATCCGTGACCACCTCACCGAAAATCAGGAGGTAAAAGTAAAGGTCATCGGTATCAATGAGGCAGGTAAAGTCAGCCTCTCCATTAAAAAAGCTGTGGAGAATCAGGACGGCCAGCCCCAGCAGAAACAGAGAAGACAGCATGACGGCAACCAGAACCGCCCAAGACCTAATGTCTGGGAGCCTAAGAAGCAGACTCCTCCCTCAGAAATGACTTTCGAGGATATGATGAGCCGCTTCAAGCAGTCAAGCGAAGAGCGTATGTGCGACCTTAAGCGCAGCACTGACCGCAAAAACGGTACAAGACGCAAATAATCCCGGAAGTTTTAAGGGCAGTATTTATATAGAATGTTTACAGCAGTTATTGAGAGAAACCCTTTTGAAAAAGGGTTCCTCTGACGGAGGCGGTCCCCTCTGTCACGATGTGACATCTCCCCGCACTGCGGGGAGTCACCCTCAAGCTCCCTTCCTAAAACTTTCAGTTTTAAATTTTCCCCCAGATAGGGCGCAACCCATGCTTAATAAGCATGGGCTTTTTATTGCTATGCGTCCTATCTGGGGGAAAATTAAGATTAAAAGTCTTTGGAAAGGGGTTCGGGGAAGAACCTTTCCTCAGAAAGGTTTTCCCCGAGTAATTGCCATATACTTCTGTATGAATACCACCCTTAAAACTTCCGGGCTTTTTTGCGTTATTTTATCAGCCGGCCGCACTGTTAGCTGTACCGTTCTCGTTATCCTGTCTTGCAGTCTCCTTTGCCGCCTCGAAAAGATCAGTCAGGCTGTGCTGCTCGTTGATAGTAAGGTAGGAATCATAATTTATGCTGTTGTCCCTATAATTCAATATCATATAGGGCTGTGTGCTCATCTTTCCGTAGGTGCTGTCCGGCTCATCAGTTCCGCTGACTGCACAGGCTGAGTAAAGCGCTGAGCCGTAGCTCCTGAACACGATAAAATAGTCATATCCCGTAATTCCGGCCTGTTCAAGCCTGCTGCGGAAATCCTTTATATCAAATACCGCAGGCACTTCATAGCTGAGGCTGTCATCAGATCCGACTATGAAATCCTTTCCGCCGGTTATATCATATGGCAGGTCCATTGCTGTTATAGCAGTCATTCCGGCTTCATATACTGCGGCAGCTTCCTTGTGCTCCTCTGCGTACTGTGCATATATCCATGTATCGAACGCCCAGCCCTCATCCTTTATGTAATATGCATACATAACCTCAGAGGTCTCGTCGCCGGCCTCAGTATACTCATCGGAGGTTCCGTCTCTTCGGGAATATTTGTACTTTACGGAAAGCTCATAGGCCTTATCTGTCTCAAAAAGGGAAGCTGCTTCTTCGATCTTTTTCTTCTGATCAGCTTCAAACTCTGCCTGATTGCTGTAGCCGCTGTTTGCATTCTCGTTATTGTAATCTATCCTTGCCAGATACTCACCGTAAGCCTTGCCTATGCCTGCACATTCCTCGGGAGTAAGTTCACGGACCTGTATAACATCAGCAACCTCCATAAGGTACTCATTTTCCTTATTTATGTCACTGTCAGTCTCCTTATATAACTGATCCACATATTTATCCGAATAAAGTGCATACATGAGCTCCTGAGTCTTTCCATCGTTGCTGTAGCTCATAGCCTCATCAAGTGCAGCTCTGTAATCAGCCTTGTCCGTTGCTGCCGCTGTCGCTTCATGCTTCGGGCTCTCACTGCTTGAATCCTTCTTGCCGCAGGAAAAACAGCTTACTGCTGTAACTGCTGCTGCAATTATCCCTATCGCTTTCTTCATAGTTATTGCTCCTTTCAAAAACAGCTATCTGTCTGTCCTTCAACTTAGTTCTATTATACCACTTATCCCATGAATAGTCAATGACAGGCTTTTTGCAGTATTTGCTTTTCCTGATAAAATGCCACATCATAGTTCTTGCATAAAAACGAGGGGGAAACTTCGGCGAAGGGAGGAATGAAAAAACTGGTACAAAAGCCGACAGTCCTCCCTATCCCTACGTTTCCCCTTCGTTGCTCCCCCTTCCTCTCCCTACCCACCTTGTCGGCTTTTGACTGTTCTTCGCCGAACCAGAGGTCGGCTGGCTTAGAATATGGAGAAAATGCCGCTGCCCTGTTACGCAACAGCAGGTTGCTTGTATTTGTAAGCTATCCATGCTATAATACAGTTGAGGTGATGATATATGGATACCAAGGATATTATTCTTGAGTTACGTACAAAAAATAATTTCTCACAGGAAGAACTGGCTGAAAAGGTATTTGTTACCCGCCAGGCTGTTTCACGCTGGGAAAACGGAGAGACTATACCGAATACCGATACCCTCAAGCTGCTCTCACAGCTGTTTGACGTCTCTATCAACACACTACTCGGTTCACCAAGGAAGCTGATCTGCCAGTGCTGCGGTATGCCGCTGGAAGATGCATCTATCAGCCGTGAGCCGGACGGTTCTTTCAATGAGGAATACTGCAAGTGGTGCTACAATGACGGAAAATTCGCTTATTCCTCCGTCGAGGAGCTGACAAACTTCCTCGTCGGCCATATGTCCGGCGACCAGTTCACTCCCGAGCAGGCAAGAGAATATTTCTCCGCAATGCTGCCTACGCTGAACCACTGGAAATAAAATTCGCAGTGATCAATATGTGTGATGCTCACATAGAATGTTTACGACAGTTATTGAGGGAAACCTTTTTGAAAAAGGGTTCTTCCCCGAGTAATCACCATATACTTCTATATGAGCAGCATATATAATTTCAGCGCTGTAATTCCTCTTTTCAAGATTGACATTCTTCATCTTTAATGATATAATATGTATGTCTGTGTAAAAAATAATCAAGACAGGCAGTTAAGGTTTATGTATCGTTCTTTTCTGTCTGTATTACGGAAAGAGGTTTATATATGGCAAAGGATAAAAAAATGGTCACTGCGATAACCTCAATGGATGAGGATTTCGCTCAGTGGTACACCGATATCTGCAAAAAAGCAGAGCTGGTCGAGTATACCAGCGTCAAGGGCTGTATGGTCATCCGTCCCTACGGCTACGCTATCTGGGAGAATATGCAGAGGATACTGGACGGTATGTTCAAGGCTACAGGCCACGAAAATGTTTGTATGCCTATGTTCATCCCTGAAAGCCTTCTCCAGAAGGAAAAGGATCACGTTGAGGGCTTCGCTCCTGAGGTCGCATGGGTAACTCACGGCGGCAACGAAAAGCTTGAGGACAGACTCTGTGTACGTCCTACCTCTGAGACTCTCTTCTGCGAGCACTACTCAAATATAGTACATTCCTACCGTGACCTGCCAAAGCTCTATAACCAGTGGGTAAGCGTTGTTCGCTGGGAAAAGACTACCCGTCCTTTCCTCCGTTCAAGAGAGTTCCTCTGGCAGGAAGGCCATACTATCCACGCTACTGCTGAGGAGGCTATCGAAGAGACAGAGCGTATGCTCAATGTATATGCCGACTTCTGCGAAAAGGATCTTGCAATGCCTGTTGTAAAGGGTAAGAAGACTGAGAGCGACAAGTTCGCCGGAGCTGTTTCGACCTACGCTATCGAGGCTCTTATGCACGACGGTAAGGCTCTTCAGGCAGGTACTTCACACTATTTCGGTGACGGCTTCGCAAAGGCTTTCGACATAGAATATACCGACAAGGACAACAAGAGAGTATTCCCTCACCAGACAAGCTGGGGCGTTACTACCCGTCTCATCGGTGCAGTCATCATGACTCACGGCGATGACAGCGGACTTGTTCTTCCTCCGGCTGTAGCCCCTGTTCAGGCTGTTGTTATCCCGATTGCTCAGCATAAGGAAGGCGTTCTCGAAAAGGCAGGTGAGCTCCTCGAAGCTCTCAAGGCTCAGGGCATCAGAGCTAAGCTGGATGACAGCGAGAACTCTCCCGGATGGAAGTTCTCAGAGTACGAGATGAAGGGCGTTCCGGTACGTATCGAGATCGGTCCCCGTGATATAGAAGAGGGCAACTGCATCGTTGCTACACGTTACAACGGTGAGAAGAAAACTGTTGCTATCGCTGATATGCCCGTACTCGTAAAGGCTCTCCTTGAAAAGGATATCCCTGAGGGTATGTTCAATAAGGCTGCTGAGAACCGTGCAAGACGCACATACTCCTGCACAACTATCGACGAGATCAACAAGGCTCTCGAAAACGGCGACGGATTTGTAAAGGCTATGTGGTGCGGTGAAGAGGCCTGTGAGGACGAGGTCAAGGAAAAGACCGGCGTTGGCTCAAGATGTATCCCCTTCGATCAGGAACAGCTCTCAGATAAGTGCGTTTGCTGCGGAAAGCCTGCAAAGTGCATGGTTTACTGGGGCAAGGCATATTGATGTAATATACAGATCAAAAAGAGACCGGATAAGCGGTCTCTTTTTTTGTGGAATAATCCGGATCTAAATTTTATTAACGGGCGGACGAGGGCGCCCGCCCCTACAATTGGCCTATTCTGCGTATTTGCTTTTGTAGGGGACGCCGCCCCCAGCGTCCCGAAACAGTTTTTTGTCATTCTCAAAAGAGCCCCTTTTAAAAGGAGGCTCTTTTCAGTTTAACCGCAGATCTCAACAATAGCCTCGGCCATTATCTCTGCATTTTTCAGCAGCTCATCCACTGTGATGAACTCCTCCGGCGAGTGCATATTGTGATCGGTTCCCGGAAATTCTGCTCCGAAGGCCACTCCGCCCTCGATCTCGTGGACATATGTACCTCCGCCGATAGCGATACATTTTCCGGTCTCACCTGTGACTTTCTCGTAAGTTTTCAACAGTGCCTGCACAAATGTTGAATTCTCATCTGTGCAATGCGGCTCAACACCCTCGCATGAATCGATATCGAAGCCGGCATATATGAGCTTACCGCATATTATCCTGCTTATTTCAGCCTTAGTGCGGTCAAGCGGGAAGCGTATATCAACGCCGCCGTAAATCCTGCCCTCAACGGTATTCAGCATTGAGAGGACACAGGTCATTTTTCCGGATATATCGTCAGAGAAGCCCAGTCCGCAGCTTTTTCCGTCGAATTCGCCGTGGGGGAACAGTTCTTTCAGTCCTGAGATGAGACTGTCATCGCCCTCGCACTCACTGAGAAATTTTGTAATGGCATTTTCGCCTTTTTCAGGAGTGGAGGCATGTGCGGAACGTCCGCTGAAAACAAGTCTGTCAACGGTGCAGGACTGAGGAACGGCGTTTATAACGGTGCCTGCTGAGATATCGGCTCCCCAGAACGGTGCAGAGAAGTATACCCTGAGCATACCCTTTTCCGCATTTATCACCGGATACTCGCCGTCGGGAGTGAATACCTTAGGCGGAAGCTGTTTTTTGCTGCGGTAATAGGCCATATCAGCAGAGCCGTTCTCCTCGTTTGTGCCGAATATGAGCCTTACGCCCTTTTTCAGGGGGTAATCCCAGTTCCTTGACAGCTTTTGCTGCATAAAGAGCTGCAACAGCAGGGCCTTTGTCGTCGATAGTGCCACGGCCGATAAGCTTGTCTCCTTCACGGCGCATTGTAAACGGATCGCCCTTCCATCCACTTCCTTCCGGGACAACATCCAGGTGAGAGAGTATAGCGAGTTCAGGCTCAAGGGAGTTGATATCCGCTGATCCGGCGTAGTTTTCCACATTTTCAACAGCAAAACCGGACTCCTCACACTTTTTCAGCATGATACCGAGTGCCTTTGCAGGCTCTTTGCCGAAGGGGAATCCATCCTCAGCTTCTCCCTGAACGCTGGGAACAGCAATGAGTTTGCCGAGGAAAGCGGTCATCTCATCTTTTTTTGAAGATAAATATTCACTTATCCTGCTCATTCCAAGACCTCCTTTAGTATAATAACAAAATACCGCAGTAGAACTTACTGCGGTACTTTGCGTACAGGTTCGCACCCATACAAAGAAAGAAAGGATAAATATGAAAAGATTTATCAGTTAACTATTGCCTTCTCTGTTTCCTTATCGAAGATATGGATTCTGTTAGGATCGATAGCAACTCTGATGTCGTCACCAGGTCTTGCTGTAGATCTTGGGCTTACTCTTGCTGTAAGCGGGATACCTTCGCAGAGGAGGTAGAGGTATGTCTCAGCACCCATCATTTCAGTGATCTCGACGTTACAGTCGATAACGCCTGTTGTAGCGTTGGAGAGGTACATTTCCTCATCGTGGATGCTCTCGGGACGAACGCCGAGGATGATCTCCTTGCCAACATAGTGGCCGAGGTCATCGTTAACCTTTGACTCAGGAACGATTATCTGGTACTTAACGCCTCTGGACATCTTGGAGTCTTCAGAGCCGAATTCAACGATATACTGGCCATACTCTTCTCTGAGAGTAGCGTCGATGAAGTTCATCTGAGGTGAACCGAGGAATCCTGCAACGAACTTGTTTACAGGGTTCTCATAGAGGTTCTGAGGAGTATCGATCTGCTGAACGAAGCCGTCCTTCATACATACGATACGGTCACCCATTGTCATAGCCTCTGTCTGGTCATGAGTTACGTAGATGAATGTTGTACCGAGTCTCTTGTGGATCTTGGAGATCTCGGTTCTCATCTGAGCACGGAGCTTAGCATCGAGGTTTGAGAGAGGCTCGTCGAGGAGGAATACCTTAGGTGAACGAACGATAGCACGACCGAGAGCAACTCTCTGTCTCTGACCACCGGACATAGCCTTAGGCTTTCTTTCGAGGAGGTGTGTAAGGTCGAGGATCTTAGCAGCCTCGTTAACCTTTCTCTCGATCTCATCCTTAGGAACCTTACGGAGCTTGAGTCCGAAAGCCATGTTATCAAATACAGTCATATGAGGATAGAGCGCATAGTTCTGGAAAACCATTGCGATATCTCTGTCCTTAGGAGCAATATCGTTTACAAGGCGGTCGCCGATGTAAAGCTCACCCTCTGAGATCTCCTCAAGTCCGGCGATCATACGAAGAGTTGTTGACTTTCCGCATCCGGAAGGTCCAACCAGTACGATAAACTCCTTATCTCTTATCTCTAAATTAACATCTGAAACAGCAACAACGCCGCCCGGATATTTCTTATAAATGCCTTTAAGTGTTAAGCCTGCCATTTATTCCAGTCCTCCATTACAATATTTCTTGCCGATAATCAATTTTAATTCTATACAGTATCAGCTATATTAATATAATACCAAACTTTGCGAAATTTTTCAAGTCTCTAAATTGACAAAGTTTTATTTAGTTGTTTATTAGAATTGCCGAAAAAAAGTCAGAGAAATCGGCAAAAAAAGGTCTTCGGGCGGCTCTTTAAACAAGTTTTCAACATCTTTGTGCAATAATTCCATAGACTGTCCAAGTCCCAGTTTTTCGGGAAGAATCAAGCCGCCGAGCGAAATCCGCATAAGCTTTTGTACATGATTTCCTACAGCGGCAAACATTCTTTTGACCTGATGATATTTTCCCTCGTGAAGCTCTATCAGAGCCAGTTTTTCGCTATTTTCCATGCTTCTGACACGTGCGGGGAGACAGGCCTCGCCGTTGGCCAATTTAATACCTTTTTTGAATATGTCAACATATTTGTTTTCGTATGGTCTGGCAAGTTTCACAATATATATTTTCGGTATATGGCTCTTTGGAGACAGCATCCTGTGGGCAAGTTCCCCGTCGTCGGTTATCAGGAGAGCGCCTGTGGTGTCCTTGTCGAGGCGGCCTGCCGGGAACATTCCTTTTGTCCGGAGCTCCGGCGGTATAAGTTCAAGTACGGATGGTCCGTCGGTATCCTCTGTGGATGAGACATAGCCCTGCGGTTTATTTAATAGTATATACCTGTGCCGCTGAGCAGATATATCCTTTCCGCAGACTGTTACTGATGCTGTTTCCGGATCGATCTTGGTATCAGTCTTTTTTTCGGCAGAGCCGTTAAGGGATATCTGACCTTTAGCGGCAAGCTGTTTTATTTGTGAACGGGTATATTCTGTGCGTTCGGATATGAATTTGTCAAGGCGGATAAGTGCCATAGGTTCTCCTTTCGGAATATATGTATTATTTCAGGAATATGATTTGTGCAGAGAGTTTCAATACTATATAAAAAGGGAATAAATAACGCCGAAGGCGGCAAGAAATGGGAGTCCAGAGGGTTGTTAATCCTCTGGCAGGAAGGTGTGCGAGGAGGGACAGCGTCCCTCCTGAAAAGTAGTAAAACGAGCGAAGCAACGTTTTACGGCTTTTCTTCATAACCAGCCTCGGCTTGACCGATATATTTATTATCCCCGATCAATCTTTTAACCACAATAAGGAGTCAAGATCATGAAAAAGCGTACATTTGCCATACTCGCCGCCGCCTTTATCTCCGGAAGCGTACTCTTCCTTCAGCATGGAAGAAAGACTGCTGATCCCATAGAAAGGGCGGTTATCCCTGCCTCTACAGTGGGCGAGAGGATGGATTACTTTGCCTCTCACGGCTGGGAGGTGGAGGAGATAGCCGGAAAGGATATAACTATCCCGGAGGTGTTTTCCTCCGCATATGAAGAATATGTCAGTTTGCAGGACAAACAGGGGCTTCCTCTGCGGGAAAATGCCGGCAGGAACGCAAAGCTCTATGTTTATGAGGTAAAAAATTACAGTCCCGAAAACAGAAAAATGCTTGCGGAACTGCTTGTCTGTGATGATAAAGCGGTGGCCTCAATGGTGTACAGCGACGATGGCGGCAGCATCCGCATGGCAGTGTCATGAGCGGTCAGTCTGTTCCGCCGTCCTTTTTGTCATCAAATTCGCTTATAGCCGCAACGAAGCTGGCGATATCAGTGAAATCTTTATATACAGACGCAAATCTGATGTAGGATATGGGATCAATGTCACGGAGCCTGTCAAGGACGATATTGCCTATTTCCTCGGATCTTATAACAGTCTTGAGGTGGTCAGCGCAGTAATTCTCCACATAGCCTGCGATCTCCTCGACCTGAGTCTTGGTAACGGGACGCTTTTTTATAGCGGTGAAAATGCCCTTTATGAGCTTTTGCTTGTCGAACTGCTCAAAGCCGCCTGAGCGCTTTTCGACCATGAGGAGAGGCACCTCGATCATCTCGTAGGTAGTGAATCTTCCTCCGCATTTTATACATTCCCTGCGGCGGCGGATCTTGTCGTCAGCGGGGCGGGAATCTATGACCTTTGAATCCTCAAAGGAACAGAACGGACATTTCATAATTATTTCTCCCTGCCAAAAGGCTGTAGCATCTTGTTTATAACGTTATAGCTCCGGATGAGCTCGCTGATAGGGCCGAAGTTATTGCGGTAGAGCTCCAGTATCACATTGCAGTCCGGGTTGAGCTCATATAGTTTGCCGAAGAATTTTCTGAAGTCGAATCTGCCCTTTCCCACAGGGAGACAGTCGCCCAGCTCTCCGGAATCGCTGATGTGTACATGAGCAGTTCTGCTGCCGGCAGCTCTCAGGAAGCTGTAGGGATCCTCGCCGGCACGAATAGCCTGCTTGGTATCAAGGACAAATGCAAACTCATCCCCAAGCATACCTGCGACCTCTCTCACAAAAGCGGAAGAACCGCTCTGGCAGCGTGAGACATTTTCCAGAGCGACAGTTACGCCGTTTTCCTTTCCGACACGGTAGAGCCGGCTGTAACGCTCGCAGAACAGCTCTTTTGAGCGCACAGATTTTCCGCCGTGGAGCACGAATATCTCTGCGCCGGTCATGTTCATGAAGCGGAAGTAGTATTTGTAATACTCAAGGGCGTCTGTCATTCTCCTTTCATAATCGGAAAAGAAGAAGAGCTGCTCCATCTCGCTTGTGAACGGATGTACAGATACGCATTTTGCATCAAACCGTTTAAGGATGTTTGCCATACCGTGGGCGAAGCTCTTTTTCAGCTCGCAGTGGGTATTGATGAATATCTCAACGCAGGAGACCCCGTTGACGGTCAGATCATATAAGCTTTCCTCCACCGGCTTGGGGAAGAGGCAGGCTGTGGATACACCAGCAGTCATAGAGGCACTCCTTTCGCATTTTTTACCCTTCAATTATACCAAAATAAAGCCGTGAAGTCAAGCGTATGATATAGCTGTCAGCTTGCGGCGCTGTCAGACGGCAATATAATTATCATATGCTAACAATTTAAGCGCTACAGAGCTGTAGGATGCAAATGGTTAGCATTATATTGCTACAAAACTTCTGTACCTCAGAGCTTATTGGCCGACCTATTTGCTTTGGCTTAAAACCGCAGTTTATCCAGGATTTGAAACGCTCGTTATTTTTTCTACAAATATATTTTTACATACCGTTGACAATACTTTGCCTTTATGTTACAATAATAAAGCAGGAGTTTGCCTGCCTTTATATGGAAAATTTCGTTGAAAACGATGGCTCTGAAAATATTCTGTAAAGGGGTAATGATATATGGGAAAGAAAAAATTAGGCATAAGGATAGGGCTTATAGCCATATTTATCATATGCCAGATACTGTGCGTGTATATGGGGTATACGTTCAGCACATATCACAAATCGACACTGACAGATAAGATGCTGGTGGACAGCGGTATAAAAAGTACAAACAAGCTTATGATAGTTGCTCATCCCGATGATGATTCGATATGGGGCGGCGGCCATCTGATGGATGGTGACTACTACATCGTTGTCCTGACAAACGGCAATAATGCCAGGAGAAAATGCGAATTCAAGAAAATGCTGGAAACCTCCGGAAATAAGGGAATAATCCTCAGCTATCCCGACAAGACCTACGGCAAGAAGGACTCATGGAAGAAAAGCAAAGAGGAGATCAAAAAGGATATTTCCAGGATAATGAAATACAAGGACTGGGATCTCATAGTCACACATAACAAAGAAGGCGAGTACGGTCACATCCACCATAAGATGACACACAGATTCGTAACAGATATCTACGATGAGCAGAAACCGGACTGCAAGCTGTATTTCTTCGGCAAGTACTATACAAAATCCCAGATCGGTGATGTAGAGGACAGTCTCCCACGTATCTCGCAGGAGCAGCTTGAATTCAAGGAAAAGCTGGAGGATATCTACAAGTCGCAGGACTATGTGGTGGAGATGTTCTGCCAGATGAATCCCTTTGAGGATTGGACCTGCTATAACGAGCAGGGCGAAGACTGATATTACTATCCGGTTCCGTGATCACGGAGCCGGATTTTTTAGGAGTAAAGATATGATATTGCGAACACCGGATTACTATTACACATTTAAATGTATAGCTGACAAGTGCAGGGACAACTGCTGTATCGGCTGGGAAATAGATATAGATGAGGATACACACAGCTATTATAAAAGTACGGGCGGCAGCTTCGGAGAGAGGCTGCGTGGCAATATTTCCGGCGGAAGCTTCATCCTCGGTGACGATGAGCGCTGTCCTTTCCTGAACAGCCGCAATCTATGCGACATCTACACGACGCTGGGCGAGGAACATCTTTGCCGTATCTGTACAGAGCATCCCCGCTTCTACGAATGGTTCGGCAGCTTCAAAGAGGGCGGCATCGGTCTATGCTGTGAGGAGTCTGCGAGGATAATACTCTCCAGTGATGCGGATATTACTGAAAGGGAGATTCAGGAGAATGACGATACACAGTGCGACGAGGAGCTGCTCCGCACGCTTTTATCCGCAAGGGAGCTGATAACGGAGCATCTCAGGACGGAAAGCCTTTCAACGGCGGTCTGTACCATGCTCGATTTTGCCGAGGAGCTTCAGTACAGACTTGATAACGGAGACTATTCCCTGCCGGACTGGGAGAGCGCTTCCTGTGGTGGAAATGCAGATATAAGCGGTATCCTTAGTTTTTTTGCATCACTTGAGCCGATAGATCCTCAGTGGCCGGAGAAGCTGAAGGCGCTCCCGACAGAAGAAACACTGCTGCCGCCGCTGACTGCCGAAGACGGGATATACCTCCGGAGGATAGGCGAATACTTCATTTACCGTTACTTTCTCAAAGGAGTATTTGACGGGGAGATTCTTTCCCGTGTAAAGCTTGCGGCTGTGAGCATCTGGCTGACAGGATGGCTCTGGAGAAGCGATAGAGCAGTTTCCTTAAATGATCGTGCATGGCTGGCGAAAAACTACTCCAAGGAAGTGGAATACTGTGAGGAGAATATCGATGCGTTTGCCGATGCTTCCTACGAAAAGCCATATTTTACAGCTGTCAGCTTAAAAGGTCTCTTCTGAGGCCTTTTAATTATATCCGGAATTAAGAAATAATAATTTAAGCTGAGGATTGACGTATCCTACAAAGCGTAAAACGCCCTTTTGTGCAAACATCTGAAATGTTGCTGACCAATGGACAATTAAGCCGGTTTCACTTGACGAATATGTAAAAAAGCGATATAATTTAGCTATAGTAAGCTTAATTTAATTGGATGTGCTTGTTTTAAATTAAGCTATGCATATTCGTTCAGGGGTTCTGCACTGCCCTTGTAGTACACACTTTTATGATATGCACAAATGGGAGGATATTATGTTTGAGAGAACACCAACAATCAAAAGGATCGTAAGCGTTTCCGCAGCGGCAATGTGCCTGCTTTCCTCACTGAGGATAGCTCCGGAAACAGAGTTTACAGCATTTGCTGTAACAAATCTGTCTGCATTCGAGATAACCGAGGATATGCAGATAGGCTGGAATCTGGGAAACACACTTGATGCCTACAGCACCAGTGCTTCAGGGCTTAATACTGAAAAATGCTGGGGCAACCCGGAGACCACAAAGGCAATGATCGATGCTGTCAAGGCAAAGGGCTTCAATACCGTGAGAATACCTACCACATGGTTCAATCACCTTGACAGCAGCAACAATATCGACTCCGCCTGGATGGCAAGAGTAAAGACCGTTGTCGATTACGCAATAGACAATGATATGTACGTTATCCTGAACCTCCACCATGAGGAATGGGTGGACAGAGCTGATCTGGGAACAGCTTACGACGAGATGAAGCCCAAGTTTATAAAGATCTGGTCACAGATCAACGACCAGTTCAAGGATTACGACCAGCATCTTATATTTGAATCCATGAACGAGCCAAGAGCAAAGGGCACTACCCATGAGTGGTGGGGACCTCAGCAGAACGAGGTGGATACTATCAACAAGTTGAATGCTGATTTTGTAAACCTCATAAGAAGCTCGGATTCACCGTATGCAAAGAACCGTCTCCTTATGATACCCGGCTATTGTGCTTCCAGCGACAGCACTATCTATTCCAAGATAGTTGTTCCGGATGACGATTTCGTTGCTGTATCGATACACGCTTACTCTCCCTACGATTTCACTATGAACGCAGAGGTGAGCGATCACAGCACCTTCACAGAGAAGTATTCGACAGATCTTTCCACTATACTCGAAGGCATCAGAAAGACCTTTATCGCTAATGATATCCCAGTTGTTATCGGCGAGTTTGGTACATCCAACTTTAATAACACAGAGGCAAGAGTACAGTGGGCAGATGAGTATATATCCACAACAAAGGCTTACGGCATCCCCTGTGTACTCTGGGACAACAATGTTATTTCCAGCTCACAGAGCCCCGGAGAGTGCCATGGCTATCTGGACAGAAATTCATTGACCTGGTATTCCGCTTCCGAGCCTGTAGTAGACAAGATGATGAGCGTCCTTGCTGATGATTCTATCAAGTGGGGCGGAACAAAGAACGGTATCCAGTACAGCCACGAGGATATCTCCAAGGGCAAGATACTTTCCGATACGGAATCAAAGATAGATGCATCCGTCGAGGAAGGCAACTGCTCTGCTCCTGCCGATGTTACATGGGCTCAGCTTGAAGGCGGAGATGTAGCTGTTAAGTTCACAGGCGACGAGCCGGTCATAGCATTTACAGACGGCTCATGGAAGAACTGGACAGAGGTAAAGCCCTACGATGTGAAGGACGGTATCGCTTATTACTCCGCAAAGCACATACAGCAGGCATGGACAGCAGATACCGATATCGCACATATCTTTGTAAGGACCAACGGAGTGACTACCGTACAGACTGTAGCCGTTATAGGCGGCGCAGAAGTTGGAGACGCTCCCGAAGATAAGACGATCAAGTACAATATAGACCTCAGCGGTGCAAATATGAACGGAACTCTTGTTATAGACTTTGAAGGAACTCCCGGCGCATTCAATAACGGCTGCGTGGGCTATGCAAACGGCTCAGAGTGGGAGAAGATAGAATGGGAAGGCACATTCGACGGCAGCGGAAAGCTCCAGATAAAGGTGCCTATGAGCGAATTCAAGGTAACTCCTTCCGGAGCTGAGGTACAGGTATGGTGGCATGACGGTGACATCGAAATGAAGAAGTACGAGGTGACCGGCACAAGCTCAGTTGTTACAACTACTACCACTACCTCTAACAGCGGAAACAATACCACCACTACAACCACAACTACAGCAGATCCTCAGTCTGACGGAAAGGGCTTCTATGTTGACGGTCAGACTATCCGTGACGCAAACGGCCAGGAATTCATCATGCGTGGTGTTAATATCGCTCATGCATGGTATAAGGACAAGACCGAGCAGTCCATAAAGGCAGCAGCTTCCAAGGGCACAAACGTTGTAAGAATAGTATGTGCAGACGGCGGCCAGTGGACAAAGACATCTGCTGACGAGCTCAAAAAGATCATCGGCTGGTGTAAGGAAAACAAGCAGGTATGTATCCTCGAAGCTCACGACGCTACCGGCAGCAACAATATCGACGATGTTGTAAAGGCTGCTGAGTACTGGACAGAGATGAAGGATATCCTCGACGAGAACAAGGCATATGTCATCCTCAATATCGCCAACGAATGGTACGGCGAGTGGAACAGCGCTACATGGGCTGAGGGCAGCGAGAAGGCTATCAAGGTCATCCGTGACGCAGGCATAAAGAATATGATAATGATCGATTCTGCCGGCTGGGGACAGTATCCTAAGTCCATAGGCGAAAAGGGCGCAGAGGTATTTGCATCTGATCCAGATAAGAACACTGTATTCTCCGCACATCTCTATGAGTACGCCGGCGGCACAGCTCAGATGGTAAAGGACAATATCGATTCAGCCCTCAAGTGCGGCGCTCCCGTAGTTATCGGCGAGTTCGGCTATAAGCATACAGACGGTGATGTTGATGAAGCGACTATCATGAGCTACTGCGCTGAGAAGAATATGGGCTATCTTGCATGGTCATGGAAGGGCAACAGCGGCGGCGTTGAGTATCTCGACCTCACAAACGACTGGGACGGAACAGACCTTACCGAGTGGGGACAGATATACTTCGATGAGATCGCAGGCAAGGCAAAGGCAGCCTCCGTATTCTCCGGCAGCACTCCTGACGACAAGTATCTTGCAGGCGACGCTGACTGCGACGGATTTGTAAAGATGAATGACGCTGTACTTATAATGCAGTCCATATCCAACGGCGATAAATACGGCTTAGGACAGCCTGACGGCATCACAGAGCAGGGTTCAAAGAACGCTGACTGTGACGGAAAGTCCGGCGTAACTCCTAACGACGCACTTACTATTCAGAAGTATCTTCTCAAGATAGTAACAGCACTTCCGGTAAAATAATGCTTATTTGAGCAGATAAGCATGAGTATCTATAGGTGAAGAAATAAAAGAAAAAAACAAGGCCTCCTGAAAGTGTTCAGGAGGCTTTGTTATATTCCTTATAAGATCCCGGCGGCAAAACGCCGATGTTTTAAATTATTTATTGTATAAATTCCTTCATGGGATAAATTTCAGTAACATCGCCGTTTGCGACTTTTTCATCAAGATCATCCGCATTGCCGGTGTATGTATATCCGTAGAAGGTATTGCAGTTGGAGCGGTACATCTGGTTGCCGTAAATTTTGGTCTTGGGATAATCCGGATCCTCTGTGCGGTCGTACCATGTGCGCTCACGGACGCTGTTTTCGTCAAAGTCGTATATGGAAGAGCCGAACTCCTTTTCAGCAGTCTCCTTGTCGAAACCTGCGTTTATCGCAAAGGTGGAGAGCAGGTCTGTGAAGTATATGGGAGCGTTGTTCACTTCAAAGCTGTCATGTGTGGTGTTGGCCTCTTTTATCATAAATATGGGAGTAGCGCCTGTTTCTCCGGAGGAATGTTCTCCATGGTCGGAGGTCACTATGATAACGGAGTCGTCGTATACGCCCATATCCTTAAGCTGTTCCATATAAGAGCGTGTTATCTCGAAGCAGGTATCCATTTCAGCGTATGTGTCGCAGGGATAATGGGTACCTTCGGTATGCTGGATTATAAAGTAGTTATCGTCATTGTCAGCCTGTTCAAGTTTTTCATGGTCGAGGAAATCGGAATTTTCATAGTATTTGTAGCCGAAATCAAATATGACAATGTTTTCAAATGTGAGCCTTTCATCGTCTACCAGTCTCTTTGCCGCAAAGGGGAGAGCTCTGTACATTTCAAGGCTGTGGAAATGCTGCCGCATTTTCCTGCGGTGGATGATATCCGGTTTAATCTTTACAGCCTTTTCGCTGTAAGCTGCGTTGTCGAATATATCCTTCCAGTCACTGGCAGTACCTCCGTTCATGTTGTAGGCGTTGACACGGTAGCCCATATCATGAAGGCCGCCGTAGAACGCCTTTGCCTTGGGGCCCTGCCATGCTTTCTCGAAGAACTCGCTTCCGGTGAGGGTGTTGTCAAAATCAACTCCGCTGAACATCTGGGCGAAGGACATAGTGGTAAAATCATAGACACTGCAGGTGTTTGTATACACGGTGAAGTCCTTGAAGCCGTCCATTTTTTCCGGATGCTCGTCCATTATTTTTTCGATATACCTGTTGTCTGCGGCATCAAATACAAGAACGATGACGTTTTTATGCCTGGAGACGGTGTACATCTCGTCCGTGGTCATGTATGCATGGTTGTGGTTGCCGAATATATCGTTTTTTGTGGTAGTTATCATAGTCACGGCAGTCATTCCGTGAAGTGCAAGCATTACTGCCGGAACGATAGTTGTCAGCTTCTGCCAGAGCTTGTTGTTGAATTTCAGCATCAGGAGGGGGACAGCAATAATGAAAAGCCATACTATCCCGTTGAATACCGCATATCCTGCCTGTCCCTTCCAGTCGTACTCCTCCATGCCTATCATATCAAGCCGCTTGTTCATGAACATATACTGAACATATACCGCAAGAATAAGTCCCATTAACAGGCTGAGCCCGATATTGAAATGCTTTTCCTTCATACAGATGATGATAGAGGAAAGCCCTGCCGTCATCAGGAGGAAATCTGTCAGCAGCGTGGGAAGGAGCTGCTGGTAATAGAAGGGAAAGTCTGCAAAGTTATTGACGAAGGTATCTGTGGCAAGGTACACAGTGAGTATAAAGCTCGGTGCGGCGGACATAAGCAGTGCTGAGCGTATCCGTTTCTTGTCTGTTTTCAGCCATGTGCCAATCACTGAAGCAAATAGTATGCACAGAAATATAAACGTCAGCGGCATGGGTATCATATTTGCCAGCTTTACTCCGGATTTTAACTGCGAGTTGTTCACAGTGAAGAATGTCATGTAAGCCGAGAGCAGAACGGCAGCTGTAAATGCCGTGATATGTCCGAGAGCAGGCAGCTCTGGGATATTTTTCTGCAAATAAGACAGTTTTAGCTCAATGGTGAGCAGCAGTATCGCTGCGGCGATAAAAGGACAATCTATAATGAAGAGCTGTACAGCTGCAAGAAGTCCTGCGATACAGGAGAAGATCTCAAGGGGTAATCGGAATTTTGTATAGTGTTTGTCAAAGATGCTGGATATATATTTGATTTTTTTGGTAAGGAACACGAGTTATGCCTCCTAAAATATTTAACTTGTATACGATCATATGATAATTATATCATATCTGCCGTAAACAGTCAAGAATTATCGCCTTTTAAGAGCAATGCAGCTATTGACAAAGCTGCGGCGGCTGTGTTAAAATCAGGTTAAAGATATTGCACAAAAAAGGAGTTGAAGCAATGAAAAAATTATCAGTTTTTACTGCGGCAGCTATATTTGCCGGCAGCCTCAGTATGTATGCCCATGCCGGGGGAAGGATCTCTGTTCCTGAGAATACTGCCCTTGACATCAGAGGCGACATGGTGGGTACAGCGCTGGCAGACAGCGTGGGCGATGTTATCTGTGGCTGTGACTATACTATTATGGTCAGGCTCAGCGGAAAATACGTGACAGCAGCCGGTGACGGCAATGTTCACCAATGGGAAAAGCTTGACGACGACTCGCAGACATGGCGTATCATAAGCGCAGGCGACGGAAAATGCGCTTTGCTTTCGGCTGAAAATGGTCTGGCGATAACTGTCGACAACGGTGACTCCGCCAACGGCAACAACTTCAGCCTGAAGGAATATACCGATTCGCCGGCACAGCACTTCATCCTCCACCGCACGGATGACGCATACTATATAACAGCGGAATGTGCTGGGAATGCTGCCATGGACGTATATGACATAAGCTATGAGAACGGCGCAAATATCGACCAATGGGATTACTGGGGTGGCGAGGGACAGAAATTCTACATCCGTCCTGTGGACAACAGATACCGGTTCCTCCGTGGGGATATCGACCATAACGGCAAGGTGGACTCCTTTGACCGCACACTGCTTCAAATGGGACTAAGCGGCGGCTTCGACCGGATAACGGAGCAGATAGCAGATATAACCGGCAACGGTATTGTAAATAAGGAGGACTTCTCTGCCCTGACGGATTTTATTCTCGGCAATGCTGCTGATTTCGAGCCCTATGTGGAGATATCCGCCGAAAAGCCTGATGTTGCATACCTCTTTGCATACTTCCTGGGCAATGCTCCGGAGCAGGAGCGGCTGAGCTACGCAATAAGTACAGACGGCTATCACTTCAAGGCTCTCAACAACGGCAATGCGGTATGGAAGTCCGGAGCAGGCACGGAATGTATCCGTGATCCCTATATATTCAAGGGGCAGGACGGGCTGTACTATATGCTGGCCACTGACATGAAGTCCTCCCTCGGCTGGAACAGCAACCGGAATATCATCACTGCAAAGTCTACCGACCTGGTACACTGGTTCGATGATACCATAATAGAAGTAGCGAACAAGTATCCGCTGATGATGGGAGCAGACCGTGCATGGGCACCGCAGGCAATATACGATCCGGAGAAGGCTTCATATATGATATACTTTGCCGCAAGAGTTCCCGGCCGTGATGACCGTACTATCATGTACTATGCTTACAGCAAGGACATGAAGAAGTTCGACACAGAACCGGCTCTGCTGTTCGCTCCGGCAAACGGAAATGACGCTATAGACTCCGACATAATCTTTGAGAACGGAAAGTACTATATGTACTACAAGAACGAGACCAATAAGCGGATATACCTTGCGGAGGCCGATCACGCCAATGGGCCGTATAAGGAGATAAAACAGGTCTCAGAGGGCAGCATCGGTGTTGAAGGACCTAACATCTATAAGCTTATCGGTTCTGACAAGTGGCTGATGATGTCCGATGCTTATGGAAACGGCTATTACGTAATGCAGGAGACAACTGATCTGGAAAACTTCCGCAGTCTTTCAAGGGACAGCTACAGCTTCGACTTCACTCCCCGTCACGGCTACGTGATACCGATAAACGCCGACCAGTACACAGCGCTGGTGAACGCCTATCCCTCGGCAGGCATACATCAGATCAACACCGGCATACAGCCTGTGACAGCTCATGTGGGAATAGGCTCAAAAGCCCCGGCTCCGAAATATGCCACGGCTGAATACAGTGACGGCGGCTCTGCTCAGGTGTATATCGAATGGGAGGACAAATACGGCTTCGACACCTCAAGGCCCGGAGTATACAAGCTTAAAGGCAGGCTACATTCCGCCGGCGATGTCTATGCTGACCCGTTTATCGAGGAAAGAGCTGATCCTTATATCGTCCATGATGGCTCGTACTACTATTTCACAGCCTCCTATCCGGCATACGGAAGTGTGGACAAGGGCTATGACCGTATAATCCTGCGAAGAAGCAGCACTGTTGCGGGACTTGCCTCCGCAGAGGAGAAGGTCATATGGAAGGCTCATTCCGGCGGCATCCTCTCAAAGCATATCTGGGCTCCGGAAATGCACTGCATAAACGGAAAGTGGTACATCTTCTTTGCAGCCGGTGCCAGCGACAATATATGGGCGATAAGACCTTACGTGCTTAAATGTGACGGCGATCCCTATACAGGCTGCTGGACTGAATGCGGACAGATGCAGCCTTCCGCCGGAGATACAGAGTCATTCGCAAACTTCTCGCTGGATATGACCTATTTCGAGCACAACGGCAGGAGCTATGTGATATGGGCGGAGATAAAGGGCGATTCTTCACTGTTCATGGCTGAGATAGATCCTGCTGAGCCCTGGAAGCTGACATCCAGCCCCATACTGCTCACAAAACCGGAATACGACTGGGAGAAGGTCAACAACCGTGTCAACGAGGGAGCGTCCGTACTCAAGACCGACAAGAAGATATATGTTTTCTTCTCAGCCTCCGGAACGGGCTCTGAATATTGTGTGGGAAGGCTTGAGGCGGATATAGATGCGGATCTCATGAACGCTGAGAGCTGGAAGAAGCTGGATCATCCGGTGCTGTCCACTGCTGACCTTGACGGCCCTACAGGTCCCGGACACAACTGCTTCGTCACAGATGAATATGGTGATACTCTTATTGTATACCATGCAAGGCCGGCTTCTCACGACAAACAGGCCTGCGGAACATACAATAAGGATCCGCTGTATGATCCCTGCCGGCACACGAGGATAAAGAAGGTGGTTTTTGACGGCAATGGCGATCCGGTTATAAACCTCCGGCCTGACGAGGAGCTTTCCCCGGCAAACAGGGAGATCACCGGTACGATAATAGTCGGATGAGCGCCAAAAGGATATACAGCCTTTTGACTGGTGGTAACATTGACATAGGAGTTAGCTTAAAGTAAATGGAAATATGCACAAATCGTTATAGAGTTTTTTATACAATGTGATGAAATTATGAATTTATCGTTAAAATTCACCGAACTGTAATATTTGTGTAACCATTCTGTAACTAACTTTGTGTTCAAAAACTGTATAATGTAGTCAAGGCAAATCATATTATAGGCGCTTTATGAAAGAATACAATGAAAGAAGTGTGGTAAAAATGCATAAGACCATCAAAAAGATCAAGTCCACTATTGTCAGCGGACTTCTTGCTGTTACCGCAGTTGCTTCGCCTGTAGTTGCTCCCGTAGTAACACAGAGCCCCTCTCTTACAGCAACAGCGGCAGACAATGACAACTACGCAAGACTCCTGCAGTACTCTCTTTATTTCTATGATGCAAATATGTGCGGAAACAATTCCGACTGTGCTCTTGAATGGAGAGGCAACTGTCATACTACCGATGAGGTACCGGGCGGTTTCCACGATGCCGGTGACCACGCAATGTTCGGACTTCCTCAGGGATTCACAGCTTCTACTCTCGGCTGGGCCTACTATGAGTTCAAGGATGCGTTCACTGGTACAGGTCAGGCTGACCACCTCAAGGTGATCACTGATAAATTCTGTAAGTTCTTCAAGGATTCCACAAAGCTCAGCGGCGGTAATGTTACAAACTTCCTCTATCAGAAGGGCGACGGTGCTGCTGACCATGGCTACTGGGGACCTCCTGAGCAGCAGGGCAGCAGAAAGATGTTCTGGACAAGCAGCGGAGCAAGTGATGTAGCCGCTGAATATGCAGCAGCTCTTGCAGCTAACTATGCTAACTTCGGTAATGAAGAAGACCTTACTTATGCTAAGGCTCTCTATAAATTCTCCAAGCAGTACAACCAGTGTGTAAGCGAAGGTCATAAGGGCTTCTATAACTCAAACAGCTGTAACGATGACCAGGCTTGGGCTGCTGGCTGGCTTTATATTGCTACTAAGGACAACAGCTACCTTAACGACCTGAAGTCAAGTCTTCCTAAGGTATACTGGGTTCACGGCTGGAACGATACTCACCTCGGTGCAGCTTGTCTCTACGGTGAGATCACAAACGACTGGAGCGTAGCTAACGGATATATGTCAGGCAAGGCAAGCGGCAGCAACTATATGTTCCTCGACAAGTGGGGCAGTGCAAGACTCAACTGCTCAATGCAGATGACATCTCTTATCGCTACAAAGAACGGTGGCGGTAACTACAAGGATTGGGCTAAGGGACAGATGAACTACATCCTCGGCTCCAACCCATCAAGCACCTGCTTCGTAACAGGCTTTGCAAGCAACAGTGCTAAGAACGCTCACCACAGAGCAGCTTCAGGCTATACAAGCTATGAGCAGTTCAATATGAACGGCTGGGATCCTGATAAGGATCATATGAGTCCTTTCTGTGCATACGGCGGCGCTTCACATACTCTCATCGGTGCTCTCGTAGGCGGTCCTTGTGACGCAGGCGGTTCTTACCATGACAATATGGCTGACTACGTATGTAATGAGGTTGCTGTTGACTATAACGCTGGTCTTGTAGGCGCAGCTGCTGGTCTCTATCACTTCTATCAGACTGGTTCTATCGACAACTCTATCACAGGCGTAACAAAGATCTATAAGGGCAATTCAACACCTGGTCCTGATCCTTCAACAACAACTACAACTAAGAATACTCCTGGCCCGATAACAACAACTACAACAAAGGTATCACCTGATCCAAGCGGAAACGATATCGTTCTCCTGCCTGAGGATATGGCTAACGTTGGTACAGAAAAGGGTGATGACGGAAAGATAAACAACTTCGTTGAATTTGCTCCTCAGGGTGCAAAATCTGCTACCCTTTATGTAAAGGTAAATTCCAGCGACACTGAGATCGCCGGTGAGTTCGGTACATGGACAGGCGAGTGGGAAGAGGATAAGTTCGATAAGGTAAAGGTCGGCAGCGACAAGATCGCAACTGTTGACTATACTATCCCTTCAAATGTTGGTTCAGTTGTAAAGGCTATCGTATGGTGGCCTCACGGTGACGATGTTGAGATCCAGAAGGTAGTTCTCCATAAGGGCGGTTCTTCAAGTGTTACAACAACTACAAAGAAGACCACAACCACAACTACAACTACAAAGAAAACAACAACAACAACTTCTACAACAACAACTACTACAACTACAAAGCCTATTACAACAACAGATGGTACAACTCCTGGTCTTAAGGCTCCATTCTATGGAGATGCAGACTGCAGCAATCAGGTAAAGATGAACGACGCTGTTCTCGTAATGCAGTCTATATCAAATGCTGACAAGTACGGTGAGAACGGAACAGACAGCACACACATCACTCCTCAGGGTGCATTAAATGCTGACTGCTATGCTCCCGGAACAAAGCTCACACCTAAGGATGCATATGCTATCCAGATCTATCTCCTCGGCGGCACACAGCTTCCGATGTGGTCCTGACAAACAGGTGTAAATATTAACGCTTACAGCCTCCCATTATGGGAGGCTGTTTTTTTTCGCTGCTGACCAGAATTAAATTTCTTCTTGCCAAATGTTGCGGATATTCAGAATTTGCATTGAATTTTTGTACATATCGTGGTAAAATGAGATTACAAAATTAATTTTTGGGAGGAAGAAACATGAAAGGTAATATCGACAAAAAGCTGATAGCAGGAGTAATGGGTGCAGCCATGGCTCTTTCTTCAGCAGGAAATGTTATCGCTGACGGTAATACTGGTGCAAAGGCGGCATCAGATACCGGCAAGGTAGTCTATTCCACAGACTTCGAGGACGGAGATGTATCCTATTTCTCAAACAGAGGCGGTGAGGATACAACAGAGATAAGCTCGGCTACAGATGAAGCTGTCAGCGGAACTACATCTCTCTATGCCAGCGGACGTTCAGAGACTTGGAACGGCCCTGCTTTCCATCTTGATAAGGTATGCGAGCCCAATACCGAGTATTACGTAAGCTTTAAATTCAGGGGAAAATACTACACAAGCAATACAGTAAGCTTCCAGTATAACGATCCTGACGGAACAGCTCACTACAGCAACCTTATCCAGAACATAAGCACAAGCGACTGGTATACTGTAAAGAACCTCAAGGTCAGCTTTACTGACGAAATGGTTGATCCGACAGTATATATCGAGGGAGGAAAAGATCCTATATATATCGATGATTTCACTGTTACAGAAGTTCCGGTCGTACCGATAGAGACTGATATCAAGTCTGTAAGAAAGGTATTTGCCGACGATTTCAAGATCGGTACTGCCATCACAGCAGACAACCTCTCCTCCAAGTCCTTTATGGATCTTGTAGCAAAGCATTTCAGCGGAAGCATGACTGCCGGAAATGAGATGAAGCCTCAGTTCGTTCTCGGCCAGGCAGCAAACCAGAAGTATGCAGAGGAGAACGATGATGACACAAATCCTCAGATAAACTTCTCAGCAGCAAAGCCGATACTCAATTACTGTAAGAAAAATCATATACCTGTAAGAGTACATACTCTTGTATGGCACAGCCAGACTCCAGACTGGTTCTTCAAGGAGGGCTATAAGGATGACGGAGATTGGGTATCCAAGGAAAAAATGATAAAGCGTATGGAGAATTACATCAAAAACTATTTTACAGAGCTTACAAAGCTCTATCCTGATGTTGACTTCTATGCCTGCGACGTTGTAAACGAAGCATTCACAGATCAGGGTACTGCCCGTGAACCGGGTGCACAGGGACAGAGCGGTTCAGAGAAGTCTGCATGGGTACAGGTGTTCGGCGACAACTCATTCATAGATTACGCTTTTGAATTCGCAAGAGAGTATGCGCCTAAGGGCTGCAAGCTCTACTACAATGACTACAACGAGTGGTCAACAGGCAAGACAAACGCTATGGTCGAGCTGGCTACAAGACTTAAGGCTAAGGGTGTACTTGACGGTCTCGGCCTCCAGTGCCACTGTAATATAAATTCTCTCTGGCCGCAGCCCTTCCAGTACGATCAGCTCCTCACAACTCTTGAAAAGGCTGGCGTTGATATTCAGGTAACTGAGTTCGACGCAACCATAGAGAGCACATCTTCTGACAATCTGGAAAAGCAGAAGAAGTTCTACGGCGATATGATGGATATCATGCAGAAGCACGCTGACAGTATCTCCGCAGTTGTATTCTGGGGCGTTACTGACGACAGAAGCTGGAGAGCCAGCGGTACTCCCCTTCTCTTTGACGGAAACTATAAGGCAAAGACTGCTTATTACGGAGTAGTCGGCGACCGTGAGGAGAAGGACATTCCTGATATCACAGATCCTACAGATGATCCGGATAAGGATATCGTATGGGGCGACGCAGACTGTGACGGACTTGTAAAGATGAATGACGCTGTTCTCATAATGCAGAGCATCTCCAACGGAGACAGATTCGGCGAGGACGGAACAGATGAGAAGCATATCACTGCCAAGGGCAAGCGCAATGCAAATGTATATGAGAACAAGACCAGCGGCGTTACACCGCAGGATGCACTCAGGATACAGGAATACCTGCTCCATAAGTATACAACACTCGATCCCAACGCATGATAAGATAAAAGACAGCGAAAAGCGCACTTTTAAAGTGCGCTTTTTGTTTTATCTAAGCCGGAAAAAGTTCCGGGACGCCGGGGGCAGCGTCCCCTACAAAAGCAAACGTAAAATAGTCAAAATGTAGGGATGCGCATTGCGCATCCGCTTATCTGTACGTATTTTTACAGACCTTTATACAAGCTTAAAAGAGCCCCTTTTAAGTGCGATACTTATATAGAATGATTACGGCAGTTATTGAGGGAAGAACCTTTCCTAAGAAAGGTTTTCCCCGAGTAATTGCCATATACTTCTATATGAGCACCACGCTTAAAAAGGGGCTCTTTTTTAACTATATCATTTTATTTATGTCTGCTCCGGATAACTGAACGGCCGCAGAAGTAGGTTATCAAGAAATATCCGCCGTATATGGCTACGATAAGCGCCGCTGTAGCGATTATTGAAGGTATCATGGTCTGAGATGAGAATATGCCTATCATCAGTGGTTTTGCAAATTTTATGCCGTATATCGAGTGTATGATCGCCAGCAGCAGGGGCAGCAGGAAGAATGTTCCGGTCTGTATCAGCAGTGAACGGGATATAGAGTTTTCCTCTGCGCCTATCTTTCTGAGCATTTCGTATCTTTCAACGCTGTCTGCACACTCTGAGAGCTGTTTCAGGGCAATTATTGCCGCACAGGTTATCAGGAAGGTCAGTCCAAGGTAAAGGCCGATGAATGTTACTATTGCACTGATGCCTATGACCATTTCAGATATAGCCAGCTTTGTTGTAAAGTATGAAAAGCCGTTGGCTTCATCCTTATTTACATGGTAGTTATCCTTTACGAACTGCATTATCTTATCCTTGACTTCCTTATCCACCTTCTGCTTTTCAGCCTTGCTCTTTGCTTTGTAGTTGCCGTGGAAGGCACGCATCATAGGCTCACGGCCTTCGAGGACGCTGTCATCAACTACAAGGATAGCTGAATTTATGTGATTTGAGGAGAGATCCACTGCTCCGTAAACAGTCTTGTCTAATGCAGGCTTTAGCTTATGACCGCCGAAATTGATCTCGTGACCTTCCTCAGCAGCCTTATCCATAAGCGGATAGATGATCTTTTCATCTGAAAGTACGAAATACTCATCCTTGCCTATAGATATAGGATCTTTTCCGAAAAGCTCCCACATCTTATTGAAATCATCTATGCTCAATATCTGAAGCTTGATTTTTTCAACATTCTCTATCATATAAATGGAATCACGGACTTTTTCATAGTATTCACCAAGATGTGATCCCAGAAGGTCGCTCATATATACTATATTTTCTTCGTCCTTTTTCTGCATATATATATTGACCAAGGATGTCTCACTGAAAACATCGCTGAGACCGGTCTTGCTTATGATCTCATCAGGAGTTTCATTTATGAATTTGTCACGGTTCTTGTTATTATCCGAAAGAAATTTCTTATTGGTTATCACCAGCTCCATATCTGCCGGACAGCAATCCCTGAACTCCTTGTTGAAGGAATCACGGAAGGCAAAGGACACTGACAGGGAACATATCGTAACGAAAAGAATGAGGCATATCAGCGTCATGGATACAACCATAGTATTCATCTTGCTGCTTATCTGGCGGAAGGTGAAGCAGTTGAGCCCCTTGTAATATCCTCCCTTGAAGGACATGATAAGCTTCAAGGCAAGTCCGGATATTGACCAGAATATGAAAAATGTACTGATACCGCCGAGAGCTATGCACAGGAGCAGCTCCTTACTGCTGATATCAAAGGATTTTGTGACTGTATGATATGCATATGCCAGGGCAGCTGATGAAATAATGAATATAACAACGCACAGCCAGGGATTCTTAAGCTTCAGTTTTTCAGATCTCTTTCCTGACTGGATAAGGTCAAGTATCTTGCACTTGCTTACCATAAAGCTGTTGAACAGCATTACAACAAGGCATGCGATACCAAAGTATATCACAGCTCTTTTTGCTGCTCTGAAAGACAGTACGAACCTGTAGGAATCCAGATCTGCTTCAAAGAGATTTGCGACCAGTGCGCTCATGAACTGTGAAAGGCCTATGCCGAGGATAAGTCCTACGGCCAGTGAGAATACGCCTATGAGCAGAGTCTCAATGAAAAGAATGGCAGATACCTTTCGTTTTCCCATGCCCAGCATAAGATATATGGCAAATTCCCTGTTTCTCCGTTTCATAAGGAAACGGCTGGCATAAATGATAAGCAGTCCAAGAACGATCGAAACGAAAACACTTAATCCCTTAAGGAGAGTCCTTATGACGCTGCCCATATTTTCAGGATCGTTTGCAATGAACTTTTTGAAAGCCTCCTGTTCTTCTATGGAGTTGAACAGGTAGAATATGGAAACGCCTATGACTATAGTGAAGAAGTAAACGGCATAGTCCTTGATACTCTTGCAGATATTGTTTACCGAGAGCTTAAACAGCATCGCTCATGTCACCTCCTAAAAGGGTAACAACGTCTATTATCCTGTCGAAGAACTGCTTGCGGCTGTCATTTCCACGGCTCAGCTCACTGAATATCTTACCGTCCTTGATGAAGATCACCCTTGAGGTATAGCTTGCGGTAAAGGAGTCATGAGTTACCATCATAATTGTGGTGCCATTGTCCTTGTTAAGGTATTCAAAGCGTTCAAGGAGCATTTTGGCTGATTTTGAATCAAGTGCTCCGGTAGGCTCATCGGCAAGTACCAGCTTTGGCTTTGTAACGATAGCTCTTGCAGAAGCAACTCTCTGCTTCTGACCGCCTGACATCTGGTAGGGATACTTGCTCAGCACATCGGTTATGCCAAGCTTTTCTGCCACATCTCTTACAGCTATATCTATATCTTTTGCCGGATATTTCTGTATCGAAAGGGCAAGAGAGATATTCTCATAGGCTGTAAGGGTATCCAGCAGGTTGAAGTCCTGGAATATGAAGCCCAGCTTCTCACGCCGGAACTGGTTCAGCTTGCTGCCTTTGAGGTGGGTTACATCTGTATCCTCAAGGAAGATATTTCCGGCAGTAACACGGTCGATCGTTGAGATACAGTTGAGCAGAGTTGTCTTTCCGCTGCCTGATGCTCCCATTATACCGATAAATTCGCCGTTGGCTACTGAAAATGATATATCGTCGATAGCCTTTGTCAGGTTCGATCTGCTTCCGTAGTATTTTTCTATGTTCTTTATTTTGAGCAATTCCATAATAATGCCTCCCTTTTGATATAAGTATACACCATAAGGGAGGCTTTGTCGATATTTTATTATTACAGTATATTACATTTTTGTAAGGTCAGTCTTCAAATTTAATATGATCGTTTCTGCCGAAGGTTATCGTGATCTCTGTAAAACTGTCCTTTTCAGAATCAGCACTTATCCTGTGGCCAAGCCGGTCGCAGAGGCTTTTGACTATATACAGTCCCATTCCCGTAGAGCGTGAGC